>LFIK01001848.1_pt1 | contig 16937 bp, 17 predicted proteins | sample 643401 | NCBI WGS metagenome assembly LFIK01 (sample SAMN03777447, study PRJNA286221) | soda lake metagenome | biome: soda lake; feature: Kulunda steppe; material: water; isolation source: sample T5-Br brine of Lake Tanatar-5 | place: Russia: Kulunda steppe | collected 2010-07
AAGTAGGAAGGTGCCATTGAGAATAAACACACATGCCGCAAGGGGCGAGCACACGCCTGATACCTTGAGCCTGTGAACCCAAACTAGCAGTCTGCAGGTCTGAATGCAAAGCATGTCAGGATAAGCAGGCTGGCGATCAATAGATCCTTTTGCTGTCCGTGCCATCGTGGAATCATCACTTAAATATGGGTTTCAAAAGGAACTTGCTGGCAGTCAGGTAGAAGGTCGGCAGCGATGGTGCATTGACTGATGTGCCTCAAAAGCCCAAACGGATCTCCCACACTCGCCTCAGGCAGCTCCTTCTGCTTTGAGAACGCATCCAGGTACTCGACACGCTCGCGGTAGGTGTTGGAGCGCTCATCATCAGACACCATGACTGTTGTGATGGAACCTGGGAAGGGGCATGGGCACGATTGGCAAGATTATCAAGAATGGTGCGGACAAGGCTGTGATAGAGGGAGCCAGATCCAGGCATGCACGTCACATCAGGCTGGCAGGCATAGACCTCAGGTGCACTGTGGGACCGATCGACCTCAGGTGCACCATAGGACTAATCAGTCAGTTGGTGCGGCAGTTGGCTTTGAGCCACAGGGCTCTCGAGGAGAATGACGCCCACAAAAGTGCTCAGCGTCGTGCACAGCGCAGTGCACAGCCAGTCCTCACGCGGCACCTGCATTGCCCCACACAGCATCAGCTTCATGCCGGACAGCACAGCCCACACCCCCTGCTCAAGGTTCCTTCTCTTGCCTGCAAGTGCTTGCAAGCATGCCCACTCTGTACATGTCCTCACCCTGCCTGCAAGTTCTCACCCAGCACACAGCATGCTCACCCTGCTTGCAATTTCTCACTGCAGCCCCTTGCATAGCCTGCAAGCACTCCCAGCAGCACACTCACCCAGGATGTAGGCTTGCAGTAGGACGCTCACAAGCAAGTAGGCCGTCGCGATGAAAGTCTCCACGACATTTTGGTCAAAGAACTCGTTGTCTCCAAAGCCCGTGAAAATGACAAAGGAAAAATACAGCGAGAAGAAGTACCTGTGAAAAAGGCAACACTCATCAGGCCTTACAAAACATAGTTGGCCATGATGTACGGCCCATGAGGGATGTGATTGACCGAGCTGGCTGACCAAGTTGTGGAAGAGTGGTCAGCCAACAAGTATGGCTGTGTGTAGGGTAGAAGCGTGGTTTGCCGTAAATGGCCCATGGTGTATTGCCCGAGGTAGCAGAAACGAAAACTACCAAGGCCATGAAAACACCCCCTACATCAATCAAGGAAAAGGCGCCACCTGGGGCTGAGGCACAATGTTACTCCTTCACCATAAGGGATGTGGCTGACCAAGGAGGGCCACAAGAGCAGCATTCTAGGAGCACCACATCGGGGTGATGCATGTCTGGAGATACCCATAGCCAGCCCACTGGCACACCTCACACACCCCATCCATGGGCACCCAATGTGTGTCCTTCACACTCTTCAAGTGCCCACACTTATGGCACACACTTATGGCACACGCTTGTGGCACACACTTGTGGCACACACAGTCGCACGGGTGCCGCTTGCTCTGCATGGACTTTTCAGTGCTTGGTGGGCTGATCAGAATCTGGAAATGCCGGACCGAAAGCTGCGGTGACCGCCCACGTTTTCTTCACACGCCTCCTTGCCCAACCAGGGCAGCCGCGCATGCAGTCTATCCAACTCAAGTCAGGAGGGCACACTTCCTGCAGCATGCCCTCAGCCTCTGACAGCAGCATATGCACAAAACCGCAGTGGACGGCCTTGCCCCCCCTCTTCCGCACGCACCTTGCCCAACCAGGGCTCTCCACTACAGTGTCCACCGACCCTGCCCATGAGCTTTCTGAGAGCCCCTCTGCGCGTGCCACAAAGTAGAACACGCAGGCCATCCAGTGCACCTGCGCACGCCAGGCAGAGAGGGGCGCCAGGTGTGTGCACTTATGTCATGCAGCCCATCGAGCGGCGCTTTGGTTAAGGTTTCGAGGTGTGTCGCCATTAGACGACATGGGGTGTGCTTTACGACGCCCGGCAGAGCGTCGCAGTGTTGCCACAAAATGCGACCATTTGGCAAGGCGTCGCCCTGAATCAGAGCACTGCTATCCAGGTTATCTACCTGCACTTATCAAGCAGGGGCGGCAGGCCTCACCACAGGTTGGGGTTGGCAGCATAGGTGCCTATTCTTGGCTAACATGCATGGGGTTAACATGCATGGGGGCTGACATGCATGGGGGCTAACATGCATGGGGGCTGACATGCATGGGGGCTAACATGCATGGGCCTCACCACAGGTTGGGGTTGGCAGTATGGGGTTGGCAGGATGGGTGCCTATTCTTGGCTAATGCTAACCCCAGAGCAGAGGGCTCATGTGAGTTTTCCCATGATTCAACAGGGACTCATGTGATGTGCATGATGTGCAATGAGCAACTTATAAAGCTTAAAATGCCTATGTCCTCCTTTCAGCAAACCGACATTGGTGAGATGGGCATGCAGTGGGTGGTGCAGTGGGCATGCAGTGGGCATGCAGTGGGTGGTGCCTCCGACGGAGCTGTGCCGTGCGCGAAACCAGCAGTACTTGGACAGCCAAGCAGACCCCAGCAGTGGAACATAACTTATGTTACATAAGGTTGGCGACCAAGAGAACGGTGGTTCCGGTGTGATCAGGCTAAGAGCCAACCTTGTCCTGTGATAATTCATACTTTCAAATAACAGCCACTCACCACATAGAAGAGCACCGTGGTTGTTCGCATCAGCGTGAGGACGACCTGCCCAAAGACCATTTTGCGGTCCAGGAACTCAAAGAAGGTGATGATGCGGTACAGACGTGCCTGCCAAATTGCGTGCACAGAGATGTCTCACTGTGGACGTTGCTGATGCACAGAGCTATGACTTGGCCTGTTTGAGATGTGTGTGTGTGTGTGTGTGTGTGTGGTTTTGGGTGTGTGATTGCACGTGCGTGCGTGCGTGTGTGGCATGCGTGTGTGAAGGCCTCACGGAAGCAGACAATGCTGCACCATAAATGGACTCCTTATTGCAATAATTAGGCCTGAAAGCAGTGCGCTTGCATGGTAATCCATTTCCAACATTGCAATGAGGTCAAGCATCTTCTAATTGCTTGCATGCAGGGTATGGCTGCACTGGACAGCAACATACGGCATTCCATTCAAGAGAAGCATTTGTGTGCGTCTGTGCGTGACAGTGAGTTTGAGTTAATCCAGACAAGCGCGTGCTAGCGCACTTGCACTCTTGTCTGTGTAAGGCCGCAGTCACATGCAAAAGTTCTTGGTTTGGCTTCTTTAGCTTTTTTCACGTGACCTAAGGAAAAAGTGAGCCATTGTGGTCACACAAAAATCTTTTAACCCCTGAATATTTTCCACTTTCTAAAAAAGCTAGAATTTTAAATTTACAAATTTAGAGAAATTTTGTAAAAGAATTTTTGTGATCTACTGGGTGAAACAAATGGTGAACAATTAGTGGAAACAAAGCGGAAACTTTTTGTCTGTGACTGCTGCCTAAGCATGTGCTCTCAGACTTGCGCATGCTTGCAGCTGTTGGGAAATTTAATCTTACTTGCCAAGGAGTTTTTGCTGTACTAGTGCCACAGGCTATGCATGACTCAGGGCTATGCGTTGATGCGTACCTCCATCTCCCTGCCATGTCTGGATTTTGCCCTCAATGGCATGCGCACCTGCACCGACCCATGTTACAGGCAGGACACCTACCAGTTTCATCCAGCGGATCAAGCCCAAAAAAAGGCATGTGTTTCCTTCACAATCTGGCCCTCCAGCACCTGTGTTGGCAGTCGGCAAGGAGGACATGTCCCAGATATCTCACCACACTGGTCATTCATGCTGACTTGCAGGTCAGGGTGCGTGGAAGTGGTCCTGTTGAAGGCTTTCGTCGACTGGCTGTTGCATACTTATGGCCAACCTGGCTCCAGTACCATGTTGGGCAAAAGGTGCAAAAACGCTACTGGGCACACCTGCCTACTGCGCTTTGTGCCCTTGCCTTGACTGGTCCTTAAAAGTGCAGTTCATATCAGGCGGTCTGGTGGATGAGGACCCAGTTACACACCGTTATGTGCTACATGCGGTCTGGTGGATGAGGACCCAGTTACACACCGTTATGAGCTACATGCGGTAGCCACAAGCTCATTCAAAAATGCAGAGGGGCATCATAAGGATTTTCCCAGAACACCCCAAGGATTCCGCTGGCACCAGGCATTATGATGCCTCTCTGGGGATCCTGCTACACCTTTTAATAAGTGGGTCCACCTTGCATGTGCATGCCCATTTGCACTTGCGCTAAAAGTCATTTTGAACCTTGTACTCACCTGCAATGGCAATGCTCTCAATTGGAAGCGTGGTCAGGAAATCGACCCAGAACCAAAACCTGTTGGAGAGTACAAGGCAGCCATGCTACAATTTAAAGAGAGCAAGGCAGACAGAGTCATAATTGCACACGTCCACAGGCAAAGCAGATGAGTCAATTCCTGAACATTATCGAGCGTTTGTGTTAGTGCGATTGTCAATAAAGCACCTTGTATGCTGCTGCTGCACTTCTTCAAGCAGCTAGGCAATCACAAACTGCATCATTTTCTGTGCCCTGACCACAGGTCACTGCTCATATTCATCTTTGGGACCAAGTGTTACATACTCGTCACAGTTCTATGCTTGGACCATCGCACGAAACGCAAGGCCTTTACAGCACATTAAGGCCCAGTGCATCAAGCAAGCCACTCTGTACGCGCACGCGCACACACACACACACACGCAGACCATTGTGGGCATATCACTGCGCGGAGACAAATAAATTCCAAGGAGACTTTTGAATAGTTGGAAATTCTCTGGCAAATGGAATGTAATTGAAGTGGTTGGGCATACTGTGCACGGTCACAATTTAAGCTGCACCCGCTCCGCTAAGGCTCTGCTGCACAGCCTTACTTGAGGTAGTTCAAGAGGATGAGCTTAGGCTCATACACCATCCCCCTCTCAGGATCATCGTAGGCCACAAAGCACTTGAATGCCTGCACAGCCAAAAAGTGAGCAACGTAGGCTATGCCAGTGCAGAGTCCTGGAGCCAGCTCTCTTGGAACTTTAATCATCATCCAGCATCTAGCTGCCACAAGCCCATCTTGCCCCACCATGTCGGTGGTGAACACAATTAGCACGATGTACTCCATTGCTGCCCAGAAGTCGTTGTAAGGGCTGCAAGGGAGGGGACGAGAAGTGTTGTGTGTTGAGCATGAATGTGGTGACAATCTCTGAGGCATGATCGAGGCATGATCTCACGAGATCACAACAAGGAGGGGTCTTAGCCCAGGCCATCACGTGCAGGCTAGGCAAGGTGCGTACCGCTGTGCTCAGCTGGCACAGCTGCAGGGCAAGAAACATTTAGCATGACCTGCCCCATAATGTGTACTTAGCAGGAGGTGCAAGACGCGTGTCACTTACTAGAAACCATCTGGTGGACCAAAAGCCTGCAAAATAAGTAAGCACACATAAGCACAGGTAATGACCATTTCAAATTGCCTTATAGCGCCAACATGGCCCAGCACAAGCTGACACAAATTTGCTGGCAGGTGTCAGTGGCATTCTTGCATGAGGTTGAGCATATGTGAGAAGCAGGGCTTTGTTGATGCCTGAACATGATTGCTGTTTGATTTTGAGACTTGCCCCCGAGCTCAGCTTCTGACTCACCAAGTGCAGGGGATCAATCACGGCCATCAGCAAGGCCATGCATGTGGTAAAAAGGCACCTACATGACGGCACATGCAGACACATACATAAGGGTGGGAAGCTGACTCGCCAAGGCCTCGGCAAGCCTCAGGGAGCCTCTTTGCCAAAAGTGCAGAAGCCTCGGTGACCCTCTTTTACTGGAACAGCGCTTTGACACGCTCAAAAAATTTAGATAAATCTAATAAATTTCAATATCTCATAAGAACATGCCCACACACTTATTGCAATGACGCTTGGGGGGATGCAACCATGGTAGATGTGGGGGATAGGTGCCTCGGCTCACAAAAGTTTGCTTGGTAGGATGGAGTGATAGCACATGCCGTCTTCAAAAAGGTTAAAAACTATAAGGCCAAGGGAAGTCGTGGTGGTGGCAATGCATGAGTATGGTGCTTGTCACAGAGATGCAGACTCCATCCTTAGCAAGCTGCAGTGCAAGCTGCGCAAGCAACTGTTCAGCCATCTAAACCCCCTGATGCTTGCAAGACCCATCTTGAAAGCACAGTGTGCAAGGGTCTTCTTTCGGGAGTGAAGGGTCTGATTCTCAAAGAGCAGCAGCATTGGGCAGCAGCAGGCAGCAGCAGCACCGGGCAGATAGGAGGCAGCATCAGCAGTATGAGCTTTAAACGCCAGGCAACGCTGCCACATAGTCAGCTGCACAGTTGGCAAGAGACGCAGGCCCTGCCCACTAGAAGGAGCTCGGGTGAGAGGAGGCTTGCACATGAATGGATCCTCTGTGCATACATGTGCATGTGCATGTGTGTGCTGCATGTGCATTAAAACGAGTGAAGGGGTGTGTGTATGTGCATCTTTACCAGTTGGCTGTTGCCTGTGTGGGCTCAGTGTGCATAAGGAGGGTGTTATTCGGTCCATGCAGGCGTGCCAAGCCGACGCCCATTGAGAAGAACTTGAGTGAGCTGGCTGCTGGGCTCCTCCCCAAAAGGAGATGGCAGCTTGCCACCCATCATTGAGCGTGTCCACTTCTCGCGCTTGTGGGAAGAGGAGCTTCCTAGCTTTGGCAGGAGAAGCAGAGGGCTTGCTGTGGCATGTGCTTGACAGCCTGTGCCACCGCAACTGGCCAGCTTGGGGGCTGATGCACAGCAAGATTCGATCCAGGCTCACTCTGGAGTGTGCAAGGAAGCTAATCTACATGTTCTGTACCAGCAGTCAGTGTAGCAAGAGTGCTGAGGCAGACTTGCAGGCAGCTGGCAAGCAGCCTGCAGCTCTTCGAGGGGGGAAACCCAGGAAGCAGCGTAAACAAATATTAGACTGAACAGCGATGTGTGGTGGGGTAGCTTGGGGGATGGGCGGGCAGGGGCGCTGACCAGTTGCCCGGGATTCTTCTGACTCATTCAGGCCTCTAGGAGGGCCGGTCCAGCTAATAATATTTGTTTTTATAAAGATCTTGGGGCGTTGGATTGCGTCTGTGAAGCAGTTTTCTAACGACAATGCACCATCGAGGCCCTCTCTATGTAGGCCGAGACAGAGGCTCGATGAGCCTCTCCGGCGTTTTGAGACACCCATGTTTACACATACATGATAATGGTGAAACATACATCGCACAGAGCTCCTGCAAACTGGCAGTACAACTGCAATAAGGCAGTGGCACTAAGTCGGGTGTGAGCAAGGACCAGCAGCAAGGCATGAAACCTGCACCAAGGTGTGCAGCTCTGAAGAAGGCTGTTAAGGGAACATCTGATGATGCAGACATTACTGTTAGGCTGATGTATTCCTTGCTGATTAAGGCTGATTTGTGGCAGCTTGCTGTCTCTGACAGGTTGCCGTTCCCAATAGCATTTGCAGCAGCAGCAACAGCAGCAGCAGCAGCAGCAGCCACGATGGCAGAAGCATGAACAAATTCATACACGACTATGGATCATTTTCTAGCTCATTTTGATGTAATTTGATGGCCATCTGTGAGCCATAGGAGGAATTCCAAGCATCTTTTTTTTGGTGATCCCGTCAGATGACACATTTAAGCTTGGCACGTAGCTCATAGCTTAGGCCAAAAGCAGTTGACGCTGTGGCTGGACTGGTATGCAAGATGAGAGCTGACAGTCATCTGCTCTTCTTTCGTGGAAGTGGCCCAAGGACTGACTTGGCTTAGATCCCTTGAAAGCGCTACAAATTCCTCAAGTGTGATTGGGGTAGTTATTCATAAGGTATAGCTTGAGGTGATTATACTTGAGGATATCGCAGCTGTTTGGATTTAAGACTAGTCAGGTCTTGGGCCTGTCTGGTAAGGTAAGGGCTCCTGCTTTTTGGCTAGCATCAGGTGTGACCAACATCGAGGCCATGCTATCTCTGCTAGAAGACATGGTCCCAAGCATCAATAGTGTACTGTCTCACCATCCCAAGCAGAAGCGGATACAGATCAGAATAGAATCATTTTGGACCTTGCGAGCTACAAAAAAACTTCCTATTCATTCCGAATGTGTAAATCTAGGCTGCGGTCACACATGTTTTCACCATTTTTCCATTTTTGCCATTTTTCACCCAAAAAACATATCTCGGTTACACACGAAAAATTTCCCACCCCCCCCCAAATTTTTTTTATTCAAACCGTCAAAGTGCTTTTCACTTTCATTCACTTTGGGCGAATGGAGGGTGGTCTCAGGAGGCCCCCGAGTGGGTACCCATACATGCAAGACCTCCAGTAACCCCTTGTTTGGGTTTTCATCTGTCGGAAAGAGCATTCACCTTCGAAGGATGCCAGAGGAGACAAGGCCTCCCTAAATGGGTTGCACACGTGATTTATGCAGCTGCAGCACTAGCTGGTGCTGGTTCTGCAGATTGACAGTATACTGTGATGATATCTTACGTGTATATAGCCAGGCTTACACTTGTGGGGTACCAAACATGCTGAAGAATCAGGCAAATAATAAATGAGAGGGATGGTCATCACTGCCATCTCCTAGGCCTTACTGTCAATTTAGGTAGCACTCGTGTGCAAAAAAATCTTTTTGCATGCGTGAGAACAAATTCTTACATGAAGGCGAGGACTGATGCTCCATGGTCACATGCACAGGGGGGAAAAGGTTCTCGAGTGTGCACAACCGCAGTAACTCTGCTCTGTAAACTTTCCAGCATCCAATTTTAAACTCTCCCCGGGTGGCTCAGGGTCGATTGACTGTCATGCAAGACCTTGCAGGCCATGAGCCAAGTGCTTCAATGAGGGAGGCTCTTAATGAACAATGCATTTTGTGTCGTGTTGCAGCATGAGGACCTGTAACAAAAAGCTTTTTTGATCCTATTGCTGGTCTTGGGAAGCTAGGAAACATGTGTGTGTGTGTGGTTTCCAATAGTAGTGCTTTGGACACATCCTTTGAAATAACCAAAACAGCAACCCACCATTTCACGTAGTACTTGTTGTGAGGGCTCAATACAAACCCCTTGGCCTCCTCTTCATCATTCCCGCTCAGCCCCTTGGCAGCAAGCAGCTGCAGTTATTGTACACAGGTTAAGAAGGAGGGAGGGTTAGTATACTGCAAGGCGCCAAAGTATTGGTCTGGAGAAGCCTGAACGCAAGAAAAAGCCTCTCATGGAGAATAAAAATAGGCGATGCACGTTTGGTCTTGGCTGGTTTGATGAGCACGGGACAAAGTGCAGGTGTGCACCCGTCAGTCACGTCGAGACTACCTACTCTTGGGTGTACAGCTGACAAAAGAGCACAAGACACGCACTCGCCCCTGGATATCCATGAGACCTTGATGATAACTGCGCGTTAGTGCAGTCTTAGGACGATGGTGGCTGATTCCTTGCTCAGACAAACGCGCATCTCAAACCCATGTCTCACATGTGTGCACCCTGTTTGTTTGCTGAGATGCTTACATCGGTCCCCATGCAAAACATCTCAGCTCTGCTGGTCATGTGCCTTGCATTACAATCTGTAAGTTTTTGCAACGCTGCATCCCTCGAAAGCCATGGTCATCATTTCTTATGGAGCTCCAATACTCCTGCACGCAGCATGTACGCGAGCTCGCTCCTGCGCGCACCCGTTCAGTCGCGAGAGTCGAGCTACTCTTCGCACGCCCAGATGGCACCGGGCGATTCTCTTCATCTTCTTCCATTTTCTATGTTATGGAATGCAAAAGTGAAGAAGAGACTCTCACCAGTTCTGCCATCTGTGCACGTGCTTGCGAAAGTAGAAAGCACATGCAAGGAAGCCAGAGACAAACAATAGTGATACCATCCTAAAAAGTGCGTATGAAGTTAAAAAGCATTGCTGTTCACACGAGTTGAGCCCGAGTCACCGCGCTGAGCCCCGGGTTACAATGAGCGTGACCAGCAAAGTCCTGCCCTTTGTGCAAGTGGGAGAGGTAGAAGGCAAGGTTCTGGGGAGTAGCGCGACGCCTTTCGCTGCAAAAGATTGGTGAGACAGGGAGAGTGCAGCCGCTCAGCTTCCTTTCTTGCACACTCCCTCAGACTGATGGGGGGGCCGCATGTGAATTACACACAATACACCCTGGAATGAATCTGTATCTGCTTCATGAGGGAGCAACTCATCTGCTGTGACGCTCGCCTGCACTGAGTGCAGTCACATGACTGCATCGGTAACATGCGTTCACCAGTGGGCATGCTTGCCTTACCGCTGCACGATGCAGGCAACCAGATGCCCAAGCTGTGGCGTTCGGGTTTCATAAAGTGCCCTCCGGACTTCACAGCCAGAGGCTTGAGATGCAGCTGAGTTGCCGGGACAGCACCAACGCATCCACCAACCTCCTCATTCCCAAGTTGGAAGGCCAGGTGGGAAATGCGCTCCCACAGCAGCTGAGAAGAATTGCGCTTCCAAGTGGATCTGCATGCCTTCAAGGACCTGGGGTGGCTTTCGAGTCACAAGCATGCGGATGAACACAGCTGTGACGTGCGCGAGTGGGATGGGCCTGGAGGCGGCACTGATGATCATTGAATCACACTGACCTACGTTATGCCTTGACCAAGCGAGCACTCATTCATCATGGGGAAGGTGCATCCCTGAGCACTGTGGCACCCAACAAATAGATAATGGAGGCATGCTGCATGCATCCAGGAGTTTAAGGGCTTAATACATCCAGGAGTCGGTGCGCACGCTCACCCCACCTGTGGCAAGGTAGCACGGTCAAGCTGCAGGCTTCCTTACCTGTTGCATACTTCTCTCTCTCTCTCTCTCTCTTGCCGTAGGCGGGCGTCGAGCAGCCTCCGAAGAAGCCAGAGGGGCCGGCCAACAAGGCCTGGGATACCGCCAAAAAGGCCTGGGACTTCGTTGTCCTACCCCACAGCGCATTCTACCAGCAATGGCAAGTCAAGCTTTGGGGGCTGCATCCCTATGACGACAGCTGCATGCTGCAAGGGTGTCTATAGGCACACTGGCAGAAAAGCCTAGAATTGTGTGTGGGTGTGGGGGAGGGTGTGTTGTGTGTGCGCGCGTGCGCACGCGCTTTGTGGCGCAGGCTACATGCGGAGTGCACAGTGTCCGGCTTGCCCACCACGAGCAGGACGGCATCATGATGCTTCTGTAGGCCCATGGCTGCACTCTCTGAAGGTGCCTCTCATGTGGAGTCAGGCATGTACATTTGTTCATCAGCTCGCTCAAGATATAATGCACGCCTCCCCATTGGCCTGTTTGAGGCCCAGGCCCAAAGAGCAGCCTGCTGTCCTGCCAGCAGGCATCGACTTGATGCCAGCTCCTTCTCGTCTTCTTCTCCTTGCTTCCCTTTCCCTTCCCTTCCCTTCTCCATCCTTCCCTCACACTGTGCGCGCTGTACCTGCCTGACAATGGAATATTGCTGACAAGAATAAGGGTTCTGAGGACAAATACTTCCAGCCTAAGGGCTCTGGAGGGGTTGGTGTTTGCTTTGAGCATTGAGCGCACACATGGAGAGCCACCAGCTGCCCGCACCGATTTATCTGCTGCCCAAGTGACTGCCTCACTGCAGGTAATCTAAGTTCCTGTTGCAAAAAACTTGTCTGCTCAAGTGCAGGTATGCCATGACTGTACTGGTGGCTTTGCTGGCGGCGGTCTTTGACACCTACAACATGGCGTTTGTCTATACAGCGGGCATGTTGTGAGTGGTTTGTCTTCAATACCTACAACATGGTGTGTGTTTGCACAGTGGGCATGTTGTGAAAAGTGTGTCCCTGGCTTTCCTGGATGTCCGCTCTGCACAAGGTTCAACCGTTAAAGCTTGCATGGTTAGCTTGGAAACAAAATCGCGTCTCCTGTACTTTGGGTGGTCCATAGCACATTTTTGAACAGGTGCATGAATGCATCAGGGCTGAACAAGCTGTGAAGTTGGCTCTGAAAAAGTGAATGCAGTGTGAGCATGCAACAGCCTGTGGAGGTGCTGAAACGCCTGTGAGCCGCACAAGTACGATCCAATTCCCCGCGTGTACACTCCACTGTGCACGCAGCCCCTTCTACAATTTCTGGGCAATCACTGACTACGTAGCTACAGCGCTATTTGCGGTGAGCTAATTCAAGAAATGTCTGTCCTCATTGCTTGCACCCCTGAGTGGCTTGCTCTTTGTCTTTGTGTCAAGCTGCTGCCTGAGTGCACTGCTCACATGCATGCTGAAAAGAGTACATACACGCAGTAGATTTGCCAAAATATGTTCTTATTTACTTAATTGTATGGGGCATTTGTACAGTTTCAGCAAGCCTCCTCACGTGCCAGAGGGGCTAACCATTCCCTTGTACCTAGGAGCTGCCTGTGGGCACTGTGCTCAGCAGTCAAGGGGCACAGTCTTATGGGTTGGTGCTCAGGGAGTGTGCGCTTTGTTGGAGAGCCCCTCAGTGTTTTTTTTTCCAATTGCCCTGGTTGCCCTGTCTCCATCTGCGCAGGCGGACATCTTCATCAAGTTCCACTTGGCCTATCAGGACGCGACCAACAAATGCTTGGTCACTGATACAAAACAAATAGCCAAGCGCTACTTCAGGTGAGGGATGGGCCCGAGGAGCTGGGGCTGCTCCACACAGCAGCTTGAGATGCAGAAGAGCCTGCTCAAATTCTATCCCTCGCCATGGTTCAGCAGCGCTCTTGCCTGGTCTAGGCCTGCTGCCTTGTGCACCAGCCGCCTTCCCCCTGGCGGCATGTGGCCCACCTCTGTCGTCCCCTCTGTTTACACCTGCCATGGCATGGGCGTGCTAAGGGGACCTTCGAGCAGACTTGCCTGCGCGCTGCTGCAGTACCAATGCACGCCCTTGACACACACGCACATGCACACGCATGCACAGGTCAACTGCACACAAGCACACATCCACATCACATGCACACACAAACATACACACACACGCGCGCACACACACACATGCACAGGACCACGTTTTGGGTGGACTTCATCAGCAGTGTCCCATGGGAGCCAATCGTGGCGGGGGGCTTGGGCCTCAGAGACCGAGAGACCTTGAGGGCAAAGCTCATCGCCCTGCTGCGCTGGCTGAGGGTCGGGCGAATGTACCCCATCTTTGACGTGTTTGCTGTGGTGCAGCACAGGCACCTGCTGCCGCCATTTGCCCTTACGCTCACGCGCAATTACGTGAGTGGATACCCCACACCCGATTGCAAACATGCACACAAACTCTTGCATGCAAACGTGTGTACATACATGACCTTTTCCTTGATCAAGGTAGGGAGTCTTCGCACTGCCCACATAGTTTTCATTTTCCCTTTCCTGACCACACACATGCGCGTGCACACGCAGACGGTCTTAATCCAGTCCTTGACTTGTGATGGACCGATGCAGTCCTTGATTTGTGATGGACAGATGCACATGCACCGAACCATTGCTGGGAAATTGGCCACATGCATACCTGCCAGCGCTCTGCCATGCCTAGTGTACAGCTGGGGCATTGCTTGGGGCATTGCATGGAAAAGAGGTCCTGTCACCTGCAATTTAGCTTGAGATGCTGGCAAGTGCTGCTGAAACAGGCATGCTTTCAGCTACTGTTTTGCTGATATGTCGGGGGGCTTGTTGGCAAGGAAAACAGGCCTTCCAAATTTAGGTAGGGTAACTGTTGTGCCCTGCTCTTGTTCCCCAGACATATCTCTTCTACATGGTGCACTGGATCGGCTGCCTACTGTACTACGCGGCAAGCGTCTACAATTTCTCTGATGATAGTTGGGTAAGGGAGCAGTGCTCTGCATTGTAACACTGTCTGGCAAGGTCGAGTTTTTCTACCCTGCACATATGTCATCCTTTGTGCTGCATACCACCTGACCATCTGGGTATGGCATATGACAATACGTATCCACCCACTCCTGACTAGTTCAGGTGCGAATGTAACTGTTGCATGCAGATTGGGCGAGATGATGCTGTCGAAAGGCTGAATAGCCTTGAGGGCTGGGCAGACTACTTGTACAGCTTCTACTTCTCTATTGGAGTGTTCACTGGCTTTTCAAACGAGGTGAGGTCACAAAGCGCATTCATTTAGCTCACACTGTCATAACAGAGAAAACACAAGACCTCTTTGTATTTTCACGTTCTTACCCCCATCAAGTTGATCAACTGCTTATGCCATGTTGCTCGCTGTCTCGTTTTTGGAACATCAAAACAAAACCTGTGCATAGGTGTTCTACCGGAACTCCGTGTTTGAGGCCATCATATTGTGCGTCTACTTCGTCATCAACACCGTCGCCCAAGCTTACGTCCTGGGGTGAGTGTACTCCACCATTAAGTCCTAGATGTGCGCCATCAACCCCTAGATGTGCACCACATATGCCCTTGTCTGTGCTCTGTGGATACTACTTGGATCCCGCGCCCTAGCGCATTGCGCCCTGTACCACCCATCTCGCAGGTCTGCCTTGCAACGCCCATGCCCTTGCCTGAAGCAGCCCAAGAAGGTTCCGCAGTGCTTTGCGTTGCTAGGAGCTGCTCTGGAAAGGCCCTCAGCATCATGTATGTTTGGGACTGTCTGATCAAGGCCCCAAATGCCTTGGGACGGGGCTGCCCTCTTGAGACATTCCAGGCTCAGCGGCAAAGCTGTGTCAGCTAAGCGACTAGATGCCCTTTGCCAGTGGGGCACATGCTGTCGAGGGTGGCTTGTAACAGGCTGCAGCCTTCTGGCACTGGCCTTGGCAGTGATGAGGACGCTGTAACATACAGTGACTGCAAGCACTCCCTTCTGGTGCCATGCAGGACGATCACTGTCCTGCTCGTGAAAAAGGATGTGGAGTCTGCAGAGTTCCGCAACGCCGTCATTAACCTGGACAAGTACTTGAAAGAGCACAACCTTCCCAAGGTGAATGGATTTGTGTGCAAGCATTAAGCAGCCCAGGGTAACACTGCGCATTTGACATGAAAAAGAATGCTTCAGGGATGGGCTGCCCAATGTACATAACATCAGCACTCACTTTCCCCTTGCTGGCTTATATAGATAATTGACAAATAGGTCCAGACAGAGGGCAATGAGCTTCAAGGACTGCCCTCCTGAATGGCCAGCTTGCACCCCTTCCAATGAGGATTTGTGCTTTGCCTTTCTCACCATTTTTTTCATGCACGTCTGTTATTTGTGCTCTGCAAACCTCAATACCATAGGCCAGGGCAAGACATTCGTGCAGCACACCACCAGCAAGGAGGTATTCCTTTTTGTTGATGCTCGATTGGGTGCTTTTACCTGATCATGACATTCAGCCCAATCATGCAATAGAATGTGGGTAGAGCATCAGCAGACCAGCAGTGAGGATGCGGGCATGCTTATTACTATTAAGAATTTTACAAGTAATTACTTGCACATGCTCCATCTTGGCAAATAGTACACTGCTTTAACTGGGAAGGATGCGTTCCAGCATACCAGACGGTTCATCTCATGATTGATACAATTACATTGCATTTGTTCACTTATAAGACGGCACAGCGACGCCCGGCAGGCAGGCGTCGCAGAGCACCCTGCGTTACCAAATCCTTACCTTTGAATTAACAATAGTTGTGTACATATACGCTCTTTGGGGGCTGGTGGGCCCCTCCAAGCCAAGGAGAGTTTAAACCAGAACCCTCCTGCTCCCCACCCTCCCTCATCCCCCCATCTCCTGACAGCATCAGCAAAATTGCTGAAGCGACACACAAAATTTGCAGGAATGATCTGTGTGCCAATAGACGACACCCCCCTTAAACCTTGCCGAAGCAGAGACAGCACGCTGTGCGTTGGTCACACCACTTGCAGAGTCTGCAGTCGGCCATGCATGAGCACCTGGAGCTACAATCGTACAGGTAGGCTCAACCTGTAGTAGGGTGCTGTCCTCCAGCCAGAAGTGCAGGCATTGCAGGCATTGCAGGCATGCACAGGCATGACATGCACAGGCATAACATGCACAGACTGTCAAGCTGGCAACCTTGCTGCCTTGAAGTTGAGCTCAAGCCAACAAAAGGTGTTGTCCAGCAAACAGGAAAAACATAAAGGCAGCTGGCTTGGCTAAACAACCGCATGTGCAGACTGAGACTGTCAAGCACACGGCCTTGCTGTCTGGGAGGTAAGCTCACGCTCATCTGGGTTTTCGCTCCTCAAGCCAGGCAAGCAGGCTGCCAAGCACTTGCAAGCCAGGAGTGGAGTGGTGCCTTGTCTCAATCATGAGGGGGGACATTTTCTGTTTTCTTGAGCACCTCGAGCACACCTTCAACCTTGTGGTGTGACATTGGTATCGGAGCGGCACAGCCACTCCTTCGGCCTCAGTGTGATTGTCAGGCGTGGAGCAGACCACAGCCCATCCTCGTAAGGCACAGTGCGTTGGCACTTGGTGGACTCTGACAGGTGCGCTCCCTCTGAGGAGCACCAAGCCCGTGTGCCCCCTGCCCCCTGCCTTGCCCTCGACCTTCTGAGCATGCGTCCATGAATGCATGGGACAGTGCCACACGAGGTCGGTGCGGCCGGTGCATCAGCCATCGGTAGTGCATGCCCTTTGCGCGAAGCGTTGCTGCAGAGTGCCTGGTTTGCGGGCTTATGAGAGGCTTTTCTGCCAGGGAGTAGCGGTGGCGTGCCTGGTTTGTGGGCGCAAGGGTGGCTCTACTGCCTTGTGCCTGCACCAGACACAAATTGCAAACAGGCCTCATGCACACACAGGCGTACACACACACACACAAACACCCACACAGGCACACACAGGCGTACCCGCATGCACACACACGCACAGGCCCACACGCTGGCGCACACACACACACATGCACGCACACACACACGCATGCACGCACACACATGCACACACACACACACACATGCACGCACACACA
>LFIK01001849.1_pt1 | contig 16936 bp, 8 predicted proteins | sample 643401 | NCBI WGS metagenome assembly LFIK01 (sample SAMN03777447, study PRJNA286221) | soda lake metagenome | biome: soda lake; feature: Kulunda steppe; material: water; isolation source: sample T5-Br brine of Lake Tanatar-5 | place: Russia: Kulunda steppe | collected 2010-07
CGCGGCTGCGAGCGATCCCGCCCGAGCAGGCGCTGGTGTTCTGCCGGCACGACGGTGCCCAGTGGCACCCCGACCACGTGACGGCGACCCTGCGGGAGCTCATGATCGCGAGCGGGCTACCACGGATTCGACCTATGCAGGACCTTCGCCATACGCACGCAACCCTGCTTTCGGCGAGGGCGGCGTCAACGTCAAGGTGGTTCAGGAACGGCTCGGCCACCACTCCCACTCCTTCACCGCCGATACCTACCAGCACGTCATCCCGGGCATGGACGCAGCTGCCGCCGACCGTTTCGACCAACTCGTGTTCGGTGACGATGAGCCCGAGCCGCGGAGACAAGGTCAGCATTCGACCGATGCTCCGTCGTGACCTGACCACCGGGCAGATCAGCTGTGTTGCCACCCACCGCAGGACGAGAATCCGCCGATTCTGAACCTCGCTCGACGCGTCGCCGAGCACCAACCCGAGTCTCGATCCTCAGTTGGTGATGCTTCCAGGCACTCGGTTCCGGTGGATCAGGTTGGGGCGTGCGCTCGGCCAACACCAGACTCCTCCGCGCCTCATCCCCGCTCGACGGACGACGTGGCAGGCTGCGCAGCATGTCTGCTCCGCGCCCCGTCGCCACCCATCCCCGTCGAGACCTGCTTCCGGCGCTCAGGGAGATGCTGGCGGCCGCCGATGACGCGGTACTGGCCTCGGCATTCATCGACACTCGCGGCATCCATCTGGTCGGCGCGGAGCTCCGCGACCTCGGGCCGCGATGCCGGCTGGTCGCCACGTCAGCGTTCGGCGGAGACCGCACACACGCAGCTTTCGCGGCTGCAACCGAGCTTGGGACACGGTGCCGGGTGCTCAATCCCTCGCGCGGCACGTTCCATCCCAAGGTGATCGTCACGCACCGCAACGGCGGGACGCAGGCGCTGGTCGGTTCGGCCAACCTCACGGCCGGTCTCGTGGCCAACATCGAGGCGGGCGTGATCGTTGATGGCTCGGCTGCCGCGGAGATCGGTGCGCTGGCGGAGGCGTGGTGGTCCGACCCGGTTGCCGTCGACTGGAGACCACCGGACGTTCCGGTGCTCGACGTGCTGGACGCCGGTCTCTGGGAGCTGGTGCGTGGCTGCATCCGATCGGGTCAGGTCGTTCAGACGCTCAGCGACGGCAGCCCCAACACGGTGACCGAGGTCAGTCGCGCTGGCCTTTGGGTGGAGACGGAGCGCAGTCGCAGGAGCGGGTCCGGCCCTCAGCTCGTCGAGCCGCGGATGCTCGACGTTGCCTGGGCAGCGCTCCTCAGTGACGGGGAACTGACCAACCGCCGCCTCCTCCGTGAGCTTCGTGTTCACCGGTCATCCTTCGTCTGTGCTCTGCTCGCACGTCTTCCAGGCGTTCGTGTCGCGACCCGCCGCCCGATCCGTCTCGTGCTCGATCCGGTCGTGGCCCCGGGCGGTCTCGCGCGAGATAATGTCGCCGCCGAACTCCGCGCCCCGTTCGACGGTCGCGCCGGTGAGTGACCCGGGAGAAGCTCCGACGACGCTGCTGCTGGAGCGGCTGCTCGGCGTCGTCGACGAAGGCCGACGGACTGGCACGCACAAGCTGCTGACCTTGCTCGCACTGCTGGATGCGACCGCAGCGTCAGTTGGGGAGGACCTGCATCCTGCACGCGAGCTGTCCGTCCGCACGGTCGCAGAGCACGTCCTGGCTGTGGCGTGGCCCCACGTCGTCCCGTTCGCCGTCGAGCGCAACGCCGTGCACCTGCGGCAGATGAATGATCAGCGACGGCCGAACGAGCTCGTCGAGGCCACCGCGACCGCACGTCTACGGGCCGATGCGGTCGGGGCTCGCACCCCTCGACAGCTTCGGCAGGCGGATCCCTCCGCCCACGAGAAGGCGGTGGACCGGATCGAGCGGCAGCTCGTGCGCTACCCCCTTGCGTTGCTGCAACGTACGGATGCCGACGCTCCCGACTTCCTGTACCGCTCGTGGCCGCCGGAGCGGACCCCGACGGCCGTCGCGCGATCGCAGGTTCGCGACGAGCCCAGCATCTTCTGGCTGCCCGGTGTGCCTGACGCCTTGCTGCGCTTCGGTGCGCTGCTCCGACCCCTGATCGAGTTGGCGTTCGTGCGGGACGTCGCCCGGTGGAACGCCTTGGACACCGTGGAGGCGAGGTTGCACGCGCACCTCTTCGGTGCCGAACGTGAGACGTGGCCAGCAGGGTTGAAGGAGGAACTGCTGGCTGTGCAGGACCGGCGGTGCTTCTACGACCCGGAAGGTCGGCGGCTGCGCCCCGAGGACCTTCAGGTCGACCACTTCCTGCCGTGGGCACGGTTCCACGCTGACGGTGTCGCCAACCTCGTGCTTGCGCGTGCAAGCCACAACGTCTCGAAGAGCGACCTGTTCGCTGCCAGCCGACACGTCCAAGCGTGGGGGGAGTCGCTGGACGACCGGATCACGGTCGCACGAGGACTCGGGCTCGACCACGAGACGTCGCGCACTCGGGCGCTGGCCCGCGCCGGATACGGGCACCTGCCAGTCGGGTCGCCGCTATGGCTGCGGCGACTCGCGGGTGGGCCTGGTCGTGAGGTCGAGCGTCTCACACCGGACCGGCGCGCCGAGATCGCACAGCTTCTTGGTGGGGCGAGCGAGCTGGAGCTCGCCGCAGAGGACCCAGGCCCGTGGGCCTTCGGTTAGGCACCCGTCGCCGCCTTCTGCATCGCGGCGGCGGACTCGAAGTTGACGCCGACACGACGCCTGACAGCAACACCGGCTCCCCGTCCCCGTTGGGCATCTGGGTGAGCTGTCCTACGCGCTGCTCGATGAACTGCAGATGGAGATGGGCTGTTGTTCACGCCCCGTGCACGTCGCGGTTGTTGGTGTCCAGTTATGTGGTGTGCGGGGCGGGGTTGCTCGGAAACGAGTGACCACCGCGCCATCCTCACGGGTACCTACCGGAGCACAACGTGAGGAGGATCACGGTGGTCACCGGCCGAGCTGATGTGCCTCCGTCCAGTCCGTAACCCGACCGCTGGGTCTGTACGGTCAGGCCTCGAGTTCCTCCTCTGGGCCAGCAAGCAGTCCCCGACGTGCGACCCTGGTCCGTCCACATCTCAGAAGTGGGGCATCAGATCAGCTTCCAGCCAGGCGTTCGTTACCGCGCTGTTGACATCCACAACATCGTTGGTGGCCAGCAGCAGTACTACCTGTCGACCTATGCCGGTGTTGTTGTTGCAGCGAAGCTCCGTCGGGGCCTCAACCCTGACGCCCCCGAGATCCTGCTCGTTGGCCAAGGTCCGATGATCTATCGGAATGCGACCATAGCTGCAGTTCAGCGGGTTCCCTTCCCCGTGTTCATTGCCGACGATGACGCAGCCGGCTTCTTCTACGTCGGCCTGTTCGTCGGTGCGGGGATGACCGAGGACCAGGTGGTCCTTGACCACTTCAGTCGCCGCTCCGGAAGGAGCGACCTGCGCGCCGCTTGCTTCCTGGAGACGGCCAGATAGCTATCCCCTGGAGTAGCCGCCGGGGTCCCAATTCGAGTCGGACACGAAACGGCAGCCAGAGATAGTGATCGTGACCACTTCCGTCCGTGGCACCTCGTCACTCCTCGAGCGGATGCATTAGCACCCTTTCGACGTACGGCATGTCTGGTGTCTGCACCAGGGCCTGGCCAACGGGCAGTTGTTCGATCTCCGAGGCGACGTCCATCCGGTCGCGGCCCTTCAGGAAGCCACCGACCCTACGAGACCCCGGATGGTTCGTCCGGAAGACGACCTTCGATCCTGCGTTGCCGAGCACATCCGGGTGGAAGTCGTTGATGCCCTGGCTCGCCACGACGACGCCAACACCGAATTTCCTGCCCTCCTTCATGATCTTGGGCAGGGTTACGTCCTTGGCTAGACGGTGGGCCTCATCGAGCACGATGACGCACCGCAGACGATCCGCCTCGCCCCACTGGAACATGTCCTTGTAGAGCTTCCGCAGCACGAACGCTCCAGCGGCCACCTGGAGTGTCTCCAACCGGAGGCGATGGACATCGAACACCAGCCCACCCGAGATCGCCTCGAGCAGGTCCCAGCTGGTCTCGACGTCAGGCTTGAAGAGGCCGAATTCCAGCAGGGGACGGGTTCGGGAGACGAGGTTCCGAGTGCGCCTCGAGGACTCGAGCACCTCGATCTGAGCCTGAACCTCGGAGATCGTGGGCAGACTCGGCGCCCCAGAGGTTCCGAATCCCTTCGCCTGGTAGGCATTGCGGAGCGCCTCGTAGACGGCATCCTTCTGGATCTCGCCAAGGTCGCAGACGTACTCGAAGATCTCGGCCACCTCGAAGCAGTCGCTCTGCCAACCTCCACCCACGCCTCTGGGATCGGCCTCGAACGGCGAGAACGGCAGCCCCTCTCCGACATCGATCACGCGAGGGCCCGTAGAGCGCACGTACTGGTTCTGGGTATCACCGAACTGCCCGTGGAAGTCGAACACGATGGCGGGAACTGCCTGGGACGACAGTTCCTGCAGGAGCCGAGTGACGGTCCACGACTTCCCCTGACCGGGGATGCCAAGCACGAACAGGTGGGGACTCCCCCGCACGCTCGGTCGCCAGACAACGGGATCCTGGTCACCGCTGACCTTGCCGAGCTCGATACCGATCTCCGCGGGGTTAGCACCAGTGGCCTCCAGCTTCGCTGGAGCATCAGCATCGTTCGGCGACGTGCCATCAGCGGAGTAGTCGTTGGAGTCCTCGGCCACCAGCTCATCGTCCTGCGCCGAGAACGTTCGCGCTTCGGAATGATGTTCGATCTCCGGCGACTGCGGACCAACGGGGCTTAGCGCTGAGTCGCCATCGGTCGGAGCAGGTTCGTCGGCCGGCGGATGTAGCGAGGCTTCGAAGGGTGAGGGTTCCTCTGGTGCGGGAGTGCTCGAGGTCTCGAGCTGCCCGGCCGTACGTAGCTCAGACCGATCCCTGCTGGCGGACGAGACCTCGCTCGTGATCATCCCGAGACCCTGCTCGTTGATGTCTCCTGCCGTGATCAGTTCGATGGTCACTTCGTCGACGTGGTGCGCCGGCTCCGGCTCCGCGGCGAGGTTGATGATGTAGCCGTGACGATCGGTCTTGAGATCCGGTACCGCTGTGGTCAGGCGCCCGATGGCGGCCTGCAGACGTTCGAGTTCTGAGGGTGAGGTGAACAGCCCGTGGCGCTCCGCCCGGTCGGTATAGAACCGTAGGATCGAGGCAAGGCGGGAGCGCTGCAGGACATGGTCGAGCCGCCGGTCGCCGTCCGGCCGGAAGAACAGGTCCCGGAGGACCTCCTCGGTGGCCGCCATCTGGTCGGACATCTGGTGCATGAGCTCGCGCGACCGACCGGCCGACCGTGCCTTGACCTCCACGAAAGTCGCGGCGAGCCCCCGCCCGTGGGCACGGAACAGGATTAGATCGCAGCGCCGGCGTGGCCCCGCGTCGGCGCCGCGTGCGGCGACCCCGAACAGCTCCGGGTGCGCGTCGACCGGGACGACGACCGTGTTCTCGAGCTGCCTTCGCGAGCGGAGCAACGCCACCACCACGCCGAGGCTTACGGCCTCCCTCGCGCGGCTCTCATCGCCGACGATGCGCAGCGCCAGCCGTCCGGAGACCGTCTTGAGGTGGTCGAGCACCTGGCCGACCGAGTCCTCCAGGGATCCGAAGCCGAGGTCGGCCATCGCTCGGTCGAGGATCTCCTCGACCTCGCCGCGGTGGGTGGTCGACACGACCAGCCGGTGGCCGATGCCGTCGAGGAACTCCGGTGAGTGGTCGATGAGGTAGGTCCGGGCGAGCTGACGTCCCTGCTCGTGACGCGGTGCGTCGTACAGCTCCACGCCCAGGAAACGATCGAGCGTCATGACCCAGTCTGACGCGTCGTGGACCGCGGTCAGTCGCTCGATGTCTGGCGGTGCCAGGCTCGCGTCGAGGGCGAGGCTGGAACCTTCGAGCCCGAGCCGCCGGGCGAGCGCAGCGCCGTACAACCGCTGGACCTCGACCAGGTTGGCCGTGTACGGCCCGTGCGCCGGGTGCCTCTCACGCGTCGCGTCCTCGGGGAAGGCGAGCCAATGGCGCCACCTCGCCTCGCCGGACAGCTCGAAGTGGCTGACCAAGCTCGTCAGGAGCCCGTAGAAGCTGGAGCTGTCGGTGTCGGCGGGCGCATCACCGGCAGCGACGACCGGCCGGAGGCGGTCGAACAGCAGTGTCAGGTGCACATCGCGTTCCGCCACGTCAGTCAGATCACCGACTGGGTGGTGGCTGTAGGAGAAGAACGGCGCGAGGTGGGAGCGCCGCCCCCGTGGCTGCGCCTCGTACACGTCATTGGAGAGCCGTTCGAGCTCCGGCGTCACCGCAGGGACCGGGTCCTCGAGGTAGGTCGCGAGGTCCAGCCGTAGCGGCTCGACCGTCAGACCGTCGGGTTCCAGCTGCGGCTTGAGCAGCGTCCGCAGCGAGGAGGCGAGGTAGGCAGCGGAACCCGGTGTCACGGCATCCATCCGCAACGTATCGAGGTAGGGGTGGATGTCCCGGTACGCCTGGAGATCCCGGGCCAGCCGGGCCGGGGGGAGATCGGTCAGCGAGGCGTCCTCCCCCTCCAGGCCGACCATCTCGGCAAGCAGCGACACCGTGCGCCCCGGCTCACGCAGCGCGAACGGGAGCGCGACGCCCCAGTACAGCAGCAGGTTCTGGACGTGCAGCAGCGGGACATTGCGGTCGTCGAGCAGCACCGGTGGCAGGTAGGTGGGTTCGATTCGCTGGATGCTCGACAGATCGAGCCGTTGGCGTCGCTCCTTCGGCGGTGTGTCCAGCAGCTCCTGCTCCCAGGTGGCGACCAGGTCGCGGTGAGCTGCGGTCCACAGCAGCCGTGCGGGATGCGATGGCGCTACCAGGGAGATCGGCGTGTGCGAGGCGGAGTCCTCGAGCGTCAGTTGGACCGTGTCGAGCTGGAGCAGCTCCCCGAGCGCCTCCGGGTCGGTGATCCCGGTCAGCGCCTCCCGGTAGGCGGCGGCGTAGCTGCGGATCTTCGAGGCGAGGTTGCCACTCCAGTCCGCGGCGGGAATGTGGCGACGCTCGGGCTTGCGCTCGAGGATGGTGCACACTTCCTGGCGGCGGCGCAGGAGCGTCGCGCCGAGCTCGTCGGCCTGGAGCGCGACAGGCTCGATCACCGTGAGCGAGGCCGGATCCAGCCGCCCGGCTGTGCTCACCGTCCCCCGCAGACCGATGGTCTCACCGCTGCGGACCCGTACCTCGAGGGCGTTGAGGATGGGGCTGGTGAGAACGCGCAGCACGTGACGGCGGTCGATGGTCGAGGTCCAGAAGACCGGCTCGTCGTTGGACGGATCATCCGGCGCGTTCGTCCAGTTGGACGCGGTCTCCTCGAGCCCGTTCATCGCTCCGCGTGCGACCAGGCGCAGGCGGCCGAACGCCTCGCACGGCACCGTCTCCTTGCGGGTGCTCATGCTCCCCGCCACGGCCGGGATCTCCAGCTCCTGTTCCAGCCAGAACTCCGACGAGACGGACTCGAGGGGCTGGCCGGAGGCGTCGTTGAGCTCCCGACCGAGCTCGTCGAGCGGGGCCACACGGACCCGGACCTCGGGCACGTCGACGTCCTCGAGGTCCAGATCCAGCTGGAGGGTCAGCGTGCGTCGACCGGCAGCGACGTCGGTCGACGGCAGTTCGACGAGCTCCGCCAGGGCGGCAGCGTCGTCGTGAGACGGGATCAGCTCGACCCGCCACCGGGTGACATTGTCGGGCTTGGCCGGCTGGGTCTTCCAGCGGACCGTGACCTTGCCGCCCGACGCGTCCGCGAACGGCTGGGTCCCGACACCGCCCTTCTGGACCAGCTTCGACCAGCTCTCGACCGACCCGTCCGCCTTGAGGAACGGCATGATGTCCAGCGACTCGAGGTCGGTGGCCGCCACCGCTTCGAACGGCCACTGGGCGAAGGGCAGCTCCACCTCACCGACCCGTTGGGTCCAGCTCCGTCGGTCGCGGAGGCGCTCGCCGCCGAGCGCGGCGAGCAGGCGCTCACGCACCTCTCCTTGGGTCACCCCAGCGTTGTCGAGCCGTTCCGGGACCGACGCCTGCGGCCGTGCCGGGTGTGCGATCGAGCGCACGGTCCGAGCGTTGTCCTCGATGCGCTCGATGAGCTCCGCCGAGATGTCGGGGATCAGACCGACCCGCCACAGTTGGGCTCCGAGCTCGTCCGGGGCCTCGACGACGTGTCCTAACAGGTCGAGCCACGCCTCGGCGTTGACCCGCAGCGACCCCGTGAGCTGAGAGCGGACGCGCTTGACGAGCATGCGGTGGTGAGGGCCAAGCTGTTCCTCGAGCTCACGACCGATCCGCGTGAACGTGCCCTGCAGGTCGAACGCCGCGAAGGAGTTCTCCAGAGACGACACCTGGTTGCCGCCGACATCACCGGGGACGAGCAGACACAGCTTGGAGCGTTTGCGGTTGCGCAGCTCGACCGCCCGCTGGTGCGAGATTGACCCGGGCTCCGCCGCGTTGCTCAAGATGTAGGTCTCGACGTCGTCGGGGGCGCGGTCCCCCAGCGCGTCGTTGAGCTGGCGTGCCAGGCCACGCTCTAGGTGGTCGACGCGGATGCAGTGGCCGAGCGACGCGTCCGCGAGTTCCGCGACGACGCGGTCCGCGAGGGCATCGATGACCGACGTGGGCAAGCTCACGACGTGTGCTCCAAGGATCGTTGGGGATCGCGGAGGTACTGGGCCGCGAAGTCATCCGAGAGGGCCTGGAAGTAGCCCATCTGCCGCAGCCGCCGCTTCATGGCCTCCAGGTTGTCGCGGGCGGCGGCACGGGCGTCAGCGCCGTCGACAAAGGCCGGCGGACGGTCGACGATGAACCCGAACCGCTCGTACAACCAGCCGAGGAACTGCTCGAGTGAGAGCTCGGGGAAGATTCCCCGCGGGGTCAGTCCCGATCCGCGGTCGATAAGGGCCAGCTGCACGAGCACGGCCAGTAGCTGATCGCTCATGACGTATCGGGCCCGACGTCGCCCCAACAGGTTGCCCTCGAGCAGACCGTGGTCGTTGCGCAAGCCGCCGACCGACCAGAACCACTTCTGCAACGACACGGAGAGGTTCTTCTCCTGCGATTCGGCCAACAGCCGCGCGTAGGCATCCACGTGGTCGCCCTCGCAGGCGCGGATCACCTCACCGACGTAGCGCCGGACCTCGTCGGCGGCATCTGGATCATCGGACTCCTCGATCGTGGCTTCGACGACCGCATCCAGGAGGAACTCGACCCGGGGCTCGAGCTCGTCGGAGGCACCGACGAGCCGGACGAGGTACTCCGGGTTCGTCAACGCGGAGAACTCCTCGCGATGGCGGTTCGACGTCTGCACCGCGTGGTCGAGGGTCTTGAGGTACATGAACGCACGGTAATAGCGGCCCATCATCTCCAGGTCACGATCGACGCAGGCCTGCGCGAGCTCGTCGCTCGCTGATCCACGCTCGCGGGTGAAGTCCACGTAGATGTCGGGCGGGGTCGGCCCCCGCGAGCCCCGCATCGCCGGCGGGGTTTGTGCGCTTCGGACGAGCTCGTCGGTCGCGTAGGCGAGCTTCAGGGTCCCCGTGAACAGGTGCACATCGATCAGGGTTGCGAGCGCGTCCGTCAACGCGATCGTCGACGTGCGGTCCCGGTAAGCCAGGATGAAAGTCAGCAGATCATCACCGACGTTGCTTTCGACATCGGGCAGCGCCGGGGTCGTCGCCGCGCTGTCGGCCACGAGCGCGGACTCGGTCTTGTCCGCCGGAGTCGGCGCGAACCCGTCGAGGTAGCACAGCGACAGCAGCGTGTGCAGGTCGACGCCGGGGTCACCGTTGTAGGTCCCGTCGTACTCGGGAGCCGGCCCGATCGTCACCTCACGGCCGAACGCCTCGCGGAAGATCTTCCCGAGCGCGGCGGGCGGCCGATCGACCCCGTCGCGATCGAGCGACCGGCGCATCGCGCGATAGAGGTACAGATCGACGCGGCGTCGACGGCCGCTCTCCCGCGGCAGACCCGTCTTGTAGGTGAGCAGCGATAACGGTTCGACGTAGCGGATCTGCTCAATCCGGCGTGACTTCCCCGCACGGCTGATCTCGATGACGCTTGCGCGGACCCACCTGTGGAGCATGGCCCGCCCTGCCGCGTCGTCGAAGCCGTCGAGCCGCTCGTGCTCGATTAGCTTCTCGAGGAAGCCGTCGATGTCCTGTGGGTCGTTTGGCCGACCTCGCGGACGTCGACCGTTCGCCACGACGACGAAGAACAACGAGGGCAGCAGCTCACGTACGTCGAAGTTGTTCATGTCGTGTGCGACGAGCCGCTCGAAGGTCAGCCCACGGATCGCTTTCGGGAAGACGAGCTTCACGCGGCACCTCCACGGTCCCGGACTAGGCGCTGACCTTCGACACGGACGCGGTGCTCACGCCGGCCGCCCTCGACGACGACCACCTCATCGGTGTGCGCGGATAGCAGCCCCTGCTTGAAGATGACCAGATCCTCGAGCATGGCCCGCTGCTCCTCGGCCGAGGAGGCGGTGCCCTCGGCACACCGCATCAGGAACTCGAACAGGTCCAACGTGATGGACAGCGATGCACCGGCCCGGTGCCGGAGCAGCAGCTCGTCGGGTACGCCCTCGGCGAACCGGTCCTCCGCGCGTCCGCCGTCGAGCCGGAACTGGTTCGCGTCGAAGCGCTTCACGACCTGCAGCTCCCGCGTGCCCGTCCCAGCGGCGATCATGGCCAGTGACCCGTCCGTGGCCGAGCGAGGGGCCCCATCGGCGAGCGAGATCCCCCTTAGCACCCGCTCGAGCAGCTGAATGTCGGTGGGATCCTGCAGCGCCGCCACGAACCGCGCGAAGTGCCGGTACGGGAGCAGGTCGGCACTGTCGGGCATGAGTGCGTCACCGGCGGCCGCGTCATCGGCCTCGAACGCGTAGCGGCGTTTGGTGTGGGTCAACCACGCCCCGTGCGTCGCCGTCGGGATCGCGATCGGTAGGTGCCCCCGATCGCCCTGCTGGAACAGCGGTGACAGGGCAGTGACGTGGCTCTCGTCCCGGTGGAAGAACAGGTGGCGATCGAGTCGTGGCGTGGCGACCAGCGCCGGGTCGAGCTCGCTCCACTCGTCGAGCAGCAGGTCGCGTTCGGGGCGTTCGTCGACCGCGCGGGCGAAGTAGGCCCCGCGCTGATCGCCCAGCGCGGAGCGCCCGCGTTCACGCTCGGCGTGTACATCCTCACAACTGGTGTCGCCGGTGATGGTGTACGCGAGCGCTGAGCGCAGATCGCGGACAGTGGGCCGCCGCTCCCGTCGCAGGTGCACGGCCAGGGTCATCCGGCCGAGGTGCTCGCGCGCGGAGTCCGCCAACCGACCGGATCCGAGGCTCCGAGCGTTCAGCAGGATCGGGCAGTCGTCACGCGACAGGCATCCCTCACAAATCGACCACCGACGGTCGTCGGTGAAGGTGTCGAGCACCCGGGAGAACAGCGACGGCTCCGTGGGATCGAGGTTCGCGAGCGAACGTCGCTTGAGGTCCACCAACACGATGTCGTGTCCGTCGCGCTCGCGACCCTCGAGCTGCTCGCGCAACGCTGCCCAGATCGTCGGGTAGTAGGTCGGGCCGTAGGCGCTGAAGAACTCCAGCAGACGTCCGTCGTTGGCGGCGATCGCCGCGGTGTACGGCTCGCCCTGCTCCACGGGCCCGAGGGCAGCGTGCAGAAGATCGTCGGCGGACAGCTCACCGTGGGACTCCGACGCGTCGTAGACAGCGTGGAAGGTCCGACCGTCGCGCTCGTATCGCCAGCCCGCTTCGTCGGTGTCCACGGCCCGCGCACCGTCGTCGACCAACCGGGCCTCGAGCTGCTGCAGGAAGGTGGTCTTGCCATCGCCGGGGTTGCCACTGAGGACGACCAGCCTGATCTCACCGGCGACGAGGACCGGTAGCAGTTCGGTGTCGAGCCGTGTTTCGACGTAGGTATCGCGGGCGAAGTCGCTCTCGAGACCACGGTTCCCCGCATTGCCAGCCCGGGTGTTGCGGTACGCCGAGCGAAGCTCGTCGACGAACGAGTTGATCCGTCGCTCCCCCTCGTCGAGGGGTTCAACGACCGGAGCGGTCACCGCCTGACGCAGCTCCGCCGCGAACTCGGACGCGGACCGGTAGCGCTCCATGGGGTCGGGGGCGGTCGCGCGCAACAACACCCCAGCTACGGCCGCGGAGCCGAGGTGGTCGGCCGCGGTCTCCTGATCGACCACCTCGCCCTTGCGCGGCGCCCCCGAGGTCGCAGTGGCAAAAGGCAGTTGACCGGAGACAAGCTCGTAGAGCACGACACCAAGCGAGTACAGGTCACACGCGTGGCTCCATTCGCCGCCAGTGTCGATCTCCGGCGCGCGGTAGCGAGGCGTACCGACGGCGCTCACCTGGTGGTCGTCGATCGCCGCGATGCCGAAGTCGATCAGCTTGATCGTCTCGTCGGCATCCGTGGGTACGAGGATGTTCGTCGGCGAGACGTCGCGGTGGATCATCCCCTGTTCTTCGACGTGCTGCAGCGCATCGAGCACCGCTTCAGCCACCTCGAGGCAGGCGCTGAGGCTCGCATAGCGCTCCCTGTCTTCGCTCAGGGAGACGCCTCGGACATGCTCCATCTTGATGTGGAACGGGCTGTCGGCCGACCGGATGTCGTGGACGTGGGGAACATGCGGGTGGTTCAGACGGCTCAAGATCTTGAACTCGTTGCGTGCGAGGCGAGCAGCCCACTCATGGTTCCGGATGACCTTGAGTACCACGTCCTGCTCGGCGACGGTGTCTTCTGCGAGGTAGGTAGTGGCACTTCCCCCGTGTCCGAGGACGCGCTTGATCCGGTGTTGGTCGTCGATCATCGACCCCGGGTCGAAACTCACCGGCGCCGGAGGCGTCGCCTCCGCTGGCTCCGTAACCCGTGTGACCCGTGGCGGGGCAAGGACCGCTAGCGCGTCCTCGTGGAACCGCTGTGCGCTGGGCCGTGCCCGCTCGTCGTGCTCGAGGCAGCTGAGGAACAGCACGTCCAGCTGCTCCGCCACCTCCTCGGGCAGCGTCGTGCAGTTCGCGGCTACGGACGGGAAGCTGGCTGGATCCCCGGTCGGCTCACCACGAGTGATCCAGTACAGAAGCGAGGCAGCGAGGCTGTAGACGTCGCTGGTCGGCTCGGCCAGCCCGAGATCCACCCGGCACTCGGGCGCGCGGTAGGGGTCGTCGGGCTGGTCCAGAGCGTCCACGTGGTCGACGATCGTCGGCGAGCCGACAACACGAGCGATGAAGAAGTCGATGAACCGCACCCGACCGTCGTCAGATAGGAGGATGCGGTCGGGGTGCAACGCGCGATGGACGATGTCGTGTGCGTGGACCTGCGCGAGCCCGGCGGTGGCATCGACCACGACCTCGCGGATCCGGTCCAGGTCCGGCCTCGACTCGTTGACCGCGTCAGCACGTAGGGTCCGCCCCTCGACCGGGTAGGTGGGCAGGACCCAGTAGTCCTCCTCCCAGGTGAAGGCCGCATCGACCCGCGGGACCCGCTGGGTTTCGGCGAGGTTCTGCATCACCTCGTACTCGCGCAGCAGCGCGGCCTTCTCCTCTCTGAAGGTCGCTTCATCAAGCGATGCCGGCTTCTTGACCAGTTTGAGGATGCGGTCACCACCCAGCTCGTGCCGTGCACGGAACACCTTGGTGAAGCGGGTCGGGGGCAGGCTTTCGAGGATCTCGAAACTGCCGATCCGCGTCGGCACGGCCGGCCGTCCGGGTAGCCGGAGAAGCGACCCCTTGATCTCGCTACGAAACGCTCGGATGGAGTCGGGACCGTCCTGACTACGGTCGGCTGCGACTAGATGCTTCTCGCACCCCTTCAGCTGCAGGACCTGCTCCTCGGCTCGAGGATCACTGAGGCGAAGCTCAACCTGGGCATGGCTCATGATCACGCGGGGGAAGACGAAGTGGCCCAACCGAGCCCGGCGTATGTAGCTGATCTCCTTGAGCATCCCGGCGAGTCTGCGCGCGGCCATACCCGCCTGGCTGAGGGGACTGCCTTGGCTCTCACCAGCGCGCACCCAACCGTTGGCGTTTCCCTGGATGGTGCCCTTCCAGTACTTCTCCTCCACGGCGAACACCGAGTGCTCGCCGATGACGATGAAGTCGACCTCCTGCACACCGGTGTGTGAGACGAGTTCCTTGCCGCAGATAACGATCCAGTCGTCCGGCAGGTGCTGCTGGAAGTAGATCGCCGTCCGCCGCTCGCCCGGGCCACTGAAGTCCCCGGCTCGGATGATCTCTGCCATGGGTACTCCTAGCTGGCGTAGTCGTCGGGGAACCGTCGGAAGTCGGCATCGTCGGCGAGCTCTAGGCACCGGCGGACGATGACGTTGGGCCGGGTGTAGGTCAGGTAGAGCAGATCTTTCGCTCGGGTCATACCGACGTAGGCCACTCTGGTGAAGTTGGCTTCGGCCACCTCGGCATCGTCGAGCGACTCGGGCACGCGGAGGGCCTCCACACCGAAGAGGAACACCACAGGGAACTCGAGGCCCTTGGCGCTGTGGACAGTGAGGAGCTTCACGCCCGGCGCTGTGAGATCGAAAGCCTTGCGGGTCTCCTTATCCCACGTCAGGGCCAGGTGTGGGATCTCCTCCGCTTCAAGCGCGGCGACGAGCCGCTTGGTCTGTCCGCGGAACTGGGTGTAGAGGACGCCGATGTCCTCCCAAGCGACGACACCCTCCTGGACCAACCGCCTGGACTCGCGCGCGACGAAGGCCGCCTGATCATCCCAGCTGTCACCCCAGACGACCTGGACCTTCTCACCCTCGGTAACGAGTTCTGGTTCGGGCGGCCGTCGGGGATCGTCCACCTCGATCGTCGAGCGAGCGGCACCGAAGACCGAGCCAAGCGCGAATCGGCCGATTTGGGCAGTGTTGCGGTAGTTTCGACGAAGGACCGTGCGAGTAGCCGACTCGTTCTCGAGTACGTCGGTCGACTCCAAATAGAGCGACTGACTGAGATCCCGGACGACCAGCATCCCGCCACGACCCGGTCGGACAGACGATCGCAAGAGCTGCAGCATCGCAGGCGTGAGATCCTGCGCTTCGTCGACCAAAACGGCGTCGACGCTCGCCGCCCCCACCTGATCGGCGAGTGCCGACTCGAGTCGATCTCTAAGCTGTTCAGCGAAGTTGTCTGCTCGGAAGTTGGGTTGACGGATCCCTCGGGACGACATCCACACGTGTGCCGTGTCCACGGAAACGTTGGGATGATCACCGATCAGTCGCCTGAGATAGGGCACCAGGACCCGGTTGTAACAGACGACCTCGATCTTCCAGTCGGGACGGTCACGCGCCAGGGACTGTGCTCGTGCCGCAAGCACGAGCGACTTACCGCTTCCGGCGACGCCTTCGACGATGGTGACTCCATCGCCGAGGCCGTGCGCGATCTCGGCTTGCTCGGTATCGAGGCGGGCCCTGAGGTTTTCGCGGTCTCGCCTACCGGGGTCTAGTACGTCCTCGAGGGTCGCCTCGAGGTCGCTCGCGGGGCGGAGCCTGGACACGAGTGCGTCGAAGTCCGCCCGGTCGACCGTGGTCTCCCACGCTTCGAGGGTCGGCTCGAGGCGATCAGACGGGATGACGAGCCGCGACGGGAGAGCAGCACCTACCCGCCGCAGCTGGTCCTCGTTCATCCCAGCGAGGTAGATGGCCGCCTGCATCGGTACGGACGAGAAGTCCCGGAGACGTTCGATCTTGGGGGCGAAAGCCGTGAGTGGGTTCGGACGGTGGTCCCCGCGCACTGTCTGCACCTGAGACGGGGTGGCCGAGGAGATCGCGTCATCGAACACGTCGAGCGCGATGAGTCCGTGCCTCGGTGAGAGCAGGAGGAGGTGGGGATCCCGCTGGTCGACCCCCCGGATGATGACCGTCCCGCCGGGCACGACGGACGCGAGTCTTGCTTCGACGTTTGCTCTCGTCGACGAACGCCCGGTCCCCGTTGAGCCGCCAGTCCCCGTTGCCAACCCAGTCGCCCTTCACGTCGTCTTCGCACGCAGGTCGACCCTAGCGCCCGCCTCCGACACTCGAGCCCGCGGCAGTAATCCCCGCCGACACTCGGCCCCTCAGCGGATCTATCGCTTGATCAACGACAACAGATCGTGGATCATGCACGCCCCTGAGTGGAGGCTGGCAGCGGATGCGCGACAGCTACTGGTGGGTCAACCAGGGCAAGACCTGGGAGCAGGAACGGCGAGGTGGATACATCTGGGCGCCGACGCACGCTCCGAACGGGCAGACGAAGAACTTCTGGAATCGAGTGCTCGACGTACGCGCCGGCGATCGCATCGTGTCCTACTGCCGCGGCAGCGTGGTCGCAATCTCGACGGCGACCAGCGACGGCTACCGGGCGCAACGCCCAGACGAGCTGCCGGTCGCGCTCTGGGGCAACGCCGGGTTCCGCGTCGATGTCTCCTACCGCGACCTCGCCCGCCCCCTGGACCGCGACCAGATCCCGGAGATCTGGCGAGATGCCTCCAAGGAGGAGCCCTTCCGGCGTGACGGCTTCGTCAAGCAGGGATACCTCTTCCCGATCTCCGGCTCGTTCTTCGCTGAGCTCCTGGAACTGACGGCCTGAGCCCCGCGACTGCACCGGGTGCCGTTCAAGGATTGACCGTTTCGGAACGCGGGGGCATCGCACTCCTGGGAACTAGTCAGCGAAGCGACGCCTGCAGCGTCCTTCGCGCGCGAGACTGGGGCAGTTGCCCGCAGCACACGTTGTGGGATGGCCGAAGACGGACCGTGTCCCCCCGGCCACGCGAGTACGGCACCCATAGGGCACCCATGAAATGCGAAAAGGCCCCGAAGGGCCTTTTCGTGGTAGCGGGGGCAGGATTTGAACCTGCGACCTCCGGGTTATGAGCCCGGCGAGCTGACCGAAC
>LFIK01001850.1_pt1 | contig 16934 bp, 9 predicted proteins | sample 643401 | NCBI WGS metagenome assembly LFIK01 (sample SAMN03777447, study PRJNA286221) | soda lake metagenome | biome: soda lake; feature: Kulunda steppe; material: water; isolation source: sample T5-Br brine of Lake Tanatar-5 | place: Russia: Kulunda steppe | collected 2010-07
AACGTCACCCCTTGGAGAAATCGTCGTTTGGAGTGGACGTGGACGTCGTGCACGCTGCAAAAGGCAAGAAGAAGTGCAAGGAATTGTTGGCGAGTCTAGGAAACAATTCGAAGAGGCAAAGCAAAACAGGTGAAGTGCACGAGATCAACGGCGTGGAGAACACAGACGTGCAACTAGTGCAAAGGGTGATGCGTCTTGACAAATGAGACACGCCCAACAAGAAAGAAAAGGATTTCGGTAGAGACTAATCTCCTTTCACCCTTACGGAACGCATCGCATCTTATGATTGCATATCCTCGAGGTTGCATGTCTTTGCAAACTGAATCTGCACCATTCAGTTTCTATTCCATGACAAGGTATGTTTATCAAATTGTGGAGGAATCAAAACATATTGACATTGAAGAATCAAGAGTCAAGGGCAAACGCTTGCAAGGTTTAACAATAGACTGGGCCTATTTTCGAGATCAAGCACATATTCTCTTACTTTTCCTAGGAATAGCCGCATTTCATTTTATACAAGTAATAATTCGATTTGGCATTGTGTTAATGTATGTATGATAGTATCGAACGGGCTATCCATCATCCTTCGACACAAGTGACTACGATGTAGTTGAAAATTTTACGCAAGAGGGCAACACAATAAACGACCGTGAATATTCAAGTCAAAACAAGAAGCCCCATTCAAAGGTGTCGGTACAATTATCCTTGCAATTCCATTCATTGATGGAGTGTGTAGGGTAGGGGAGAGTGGTTAACAGTACATGTGGGAAGCTTCACGAAAAATCTTTTTCACTTATCAACTCTTTGAACTGAGTTGAGTAGCAAATTAACGAGCAAACAACTGTCCAGCCGGCACTCAGAGGAAATGCATCACAAGATACGTAACACTCATGTTGGTTGTAAAATAGAGGTCCTCGCTTGGCTAAGTCGCATCTACGAATTCTCCTAAGTGTTACTTCACGCCCTATGACGAGGTTAATGGAATATGTCGAAAAAGTTGTGTCAAGCACGCACGTGAATTGTGTCATTTGAATTGGAGGAATTGTGAAGATAAGTGTCCCCTTGACAAGTGATTCTCGGACAGTTGTTGAACAAGTTCATTCAACATTGCCATCCTTGATTCAAAATGATATGACTTTTTCTATGCATGCACTTCTTTAGCTCGGCTACATGGCAAACTCAATCTTGGAAGCTCAACATGATGATTTCCAAGCCACATCATGTATTGATGCAAAATTTGTTTACACTTCGTTGTTTGTGAGCAAGCTTCAAACGGTTGGGATGAATACGCCAACATGATACTTTTCGCATGACACATCGATACCATATCCATTGCTGGTCACTATTATAGACCGTAATCTAACACATCCACAACTCCGCTTGTACGAAGAATGCTTGTCTACATTTTATTTTTGTTTCGAGGTGATGCAGATGAAGCACTTAGTTTACCGAAACCTCTGAATGAGTGGAGAGCACAACATCTACATCGTTTTGTTGGGCGTCTTCAATAGAAACCTCCGGATTGTCACATTTGATTGCTTCGAGCATTCAACCACGCGTGCTCTCGTCAATATGCCTTCGTATTTATTGACTAATGCAACCTGAAGATGGGCAAATCAAAGGGGTGAAAGCTTGTCGAACAAGGAAAGACAATCGCAGAGTCAAGTGCACATGCTCTTTGGCATGGAAAGTTTAGTTTTACAAATTCCTTGAAGTAAACTCAGAATATTGCTTGACTACTGAAATGAAAGCTCTTTTCTTGGGCTTCTTCTTATACCATTGCCTTCTTCAACATCGTCATAAATGAGCGCTGGAGTCGTAAATTCTTCTGCAAGATCGGTAGATGTCCTTACTTGCCTGAACCCAAAATCTGATCCTGGAGGTTGCACATGCTGCCCGGCATCGTCTTCTACCTCAAGTGTACGGCTTGCCTTGGGTTGGAGTTCTGTAGGACTCATATCTTCATACATGTCGTATAGCTGGCCAAGTACCTCTTCAGTGGTACCATACAGAAGTTTAAGAGTAGAACGGATCTCATCTTCATACGCGTCCCAGTACCAGTTTACAAACCAGTCCTTCAAAACTCTCTTGGATCGTATGCAAGACTTGATTTTTGCTTCTTTTGCAAATTCATCTGCCACGTGTTGCCTCCAGCTAATCCAGACAGAGCTTAGTGCGGATCGTTTGCATTTTGCACGAATTCGCTCTTCTGCCACCTTCATTGCTCTTTTCTTCTTTGAATACTCTAACCAGCCCAACAGCTGTATCCTGCATTGCGTTCTCTGAATGGTATTTGACATTACATCTGCCAAGCCTGTCATCTCCTTCTCGTACTCAGTAAAGTTGCGCCACATCTGGAATGCACTGCTTTTTAGGCGAGAAGACTTCTGCTTGCCAGATGCTATGCAAGTTTGCTCCATGAATGAACAGTCTAGGAGTGCAGAATCCCTCCACTCAGCAAGAATGTTCTTGTGGAACTGAGTCCGCTTCTGTTCCACCATCTGCTCTGCATATTCACTTTTAAGCCGTGCATCAATGGCAATCTTCCTCCAATTAGAAAAGGCAATACCCACTGAACGCAGGCTGGTAGCAGCTCTGTATGCACAAAGCTTTTGCTGCAGACATCGCTTTTTTGCTGCAGTTTGGAACCACACGACAAGTGCACTGTGCTGTAGTTGCAACTCTTGTTTCTGCCTAATCTGAGAAAGTTTACTTTCAATGAACTTTGATCGCTCCCAAGAATATTTCCAAGCTGCAAAAAAGTCTTGCTTCATTTCCAAAATGTGCTTGCGGGCTAGGAAGTTTGCTGTCTTTTCCAGCTGCTTCTGATCCTCTGCAAGTTCGTGCAGGACATAGAGAGTCTTTTGCAGGAGCATTGTGTTGTTTTTTTTACGGTTCTTTTGCAATGCTTTCTCCACCAACAGGTGATCACGCCATGCAAAGAAGGCCAGCGCCATGTTTCTTTCATGCCGCATTGTGGCAAACTTTCTTAATTTTGACCTTATCAATGCATGCTCCAGCTGCGTCTGCTTCCAGCCATAGAAGACTTTGCATAGAAGATTGCCAGCACGTTTTGAAGATATCAATGCTTCATTGCGACGCAGGAATTTCTCCTGGGCATACAAGCCTTGCCACAAACGGAATGAGTTTGCAATGGTTTTCAGCTGCCTCTTCTTCCTCATCATTTCTTCACGGTAGGAAAGTATGGACAGATGCTTGGCTTGGCTACTCCAATCATGCAGTACACGGATAGCTATTTGTCTTCTTTTCTCCCTCCGATAGACTGCCAATCTTTCAGCAAGAGTAACATCTGTAGCACGACAGTCCTCCGCTATGCTGGCCCATGCCAAGAACGAAGTCGCGACCATAAAGTTCTTTTTTCTGTTTGACATCTCCTCAGCACACTTCCGTGCATGCTTCAAGTACATGGTGTACTTAAGCCAAGATTGGAATGCAGATTGCTTCTTTGAATACGCTTGCACAGACTGCTCATACTGAACTTCAGCCTTTCGATCATCTACAAGGCCCCTCCATATTTTAAATGCAGCGAGTAATGCACGCATTGCCGACCTCTTTTGCCAGGATTGAATTTGTTTGTTCAGAAGCTCGGAGTTGGCTTCTTCTGCTTCTTTTCTTATTGCTTCAGTTTCTTCAGATATCCTCTGCACTGCCTCGGCAAACTCGTTACGCATAGTCGCTACTGTCTTGGTAACATCCTGTCTGGCTCGCACTTCCTTCATCACAAAGCTAGACCACTCTTTGATTAGGATTCCGGACATGGCTGCCATGGGATGCCCTTGTTGTGCATTGCTTGCGTGTGGGACAGGTCGCCGCCCTCCATGCATTTGAATTCGATCAGGCAGGGAAAGCGCAGGAGATGCTGGTGTGGATGTGCCATAGCTTGACCTGTCTGGCGTGACAGGGCATGATTCTGATATTTCGAAACCTGACATTATCATTGACTTCTCCTGGTACTCCTCGGGGATAAGCACCACCTGGACACGAAGAACAAAACTTGGGAGCCTGCGTGACCGGAACATCATAGCGACTTTGACGGGATCGTCATTGCCACCTTTGGAGATATCATCGCCACCATCTGATGGCACAAGCTCCCACTGTTCCCAGATCCCAAACTTTGCACTGAAAAAGCAGAGCCTATTGAGACCTTTCTTACGCACTTGCAAGAACTTGCCATTTGCCACACCAGCCCTAAAACCATACCAATTTCCGTGCCTCACAACCGTGAGGTGTGTCCAAGCATTCGAGAAAATGTCGATTTCCTCGTCATCTGACAACACGTACTCCTTTGGCGCCGCTTGGCCTGTTTCTCGTAGGGCCACCTTCGGTTCCTTCACAATGAAAGGAACTCCATCCTTCAGGAGTGCAACGATGGTACCGTCGGGAATGCTTGTGAGGCACTCATTCGGATCCAGCGCCACCGACTGTTTGGTCCCTTGGAGCATCTCTGCTTTGGAGGGCTGACCGAGCTTGCCATCGTGTCCTAGTTTGTGCAGCCCATCAGATTCCTTGAAGGAATCGGCCTGCTCTTCCATGCGACACGAAAGCACTTGGATTGGGCTTTTCTTCGACGAAAATTGCGCTTTGGGGGAGAGCATTTCCGCGGCGTCTTCTCCGTGTCGGTGCTTCGTCGATGCAGCAGGCGATGCCGGAACTTTCAAGCTCGAACCTTCGTTGCTCACGGCTGCGCAGTTCTCCTTGTTGCCCGACATGGTCCCAACCTCCAGCTGTCCCAAGTGCTGCAGGTCTCCTCCCGCCGCGGCTTCTCACGTCGGAAACGGTGCGGCGATCTGCTCCGAAGCGCGCCTCGTTGGTCGGCGGAGCCACACCAATTCGCGCCTTTTTGTTTGGAAATCTCGTTTGATTTTCCCACGAAATGCGGGTAGGGTCTGGGCCGACCCCAGTCTCACGTCACCAGGGTCGCCCCACGTCCTCTCGTCACAACGAAGGGACCTGAAACCGATGTGGCGGACAACCGTCCACCGATCTTGGAATCGGTGGAGAGGTGGATGGAGCGAGGAAGAGAACGCGTGAAACGGGAAGAAATGCATGTGGAAGAAGATGCAAGGCGTGTGGGCAAACGGAACGAAAGTCGCACGCAAGTGCCGATTTCACGCGGGCGTGTGTGACTCGTCGGAGAATCACAACCGTGCCTCTCGATTTCATGAAGCCTTCGGTCATTCCATTGTGTGAATCAGGCAACGCACTCTTGGTTGCACGGATGACATCTTTCGAAATCTTGGTGAACCATCACCTTGAATTGTGTTGTTTGAGAGCAAAGACGCGTGTGTTGGGTGGTCAGAAGGCCACAAGTCGATCGGCCGGCGGACACCTTGCTTTCTCCCAAACTTGGATCAAGCGCGAATCGACCCTTTCACGTCCATTCCTTCGTTACGACGTACAAAGAAAAGCTACCATCATCCCTGCGCGTTCGGCAAAGCAATGGATCGATCGATGGAAGATTCGAGCCGTGGTTCTCGTCAACGATGTCGTTGCCATTTTCATCCGTGAAATGCCACGTCATTCGTCGCATGGAATCGTCAACTCACTTCTCGCTCCACGGAACTATCCTATCCATGCACGTATCTCGTGCAGCACGGTCACCAAGAGGAACGAGTATTCCTCCACAATCCTCGGATACCTTAACTACATTGTACCGAATATCCAGCACATTTCATTTCCCTGGGACCGATCCGCGTCGAGGAGACCTTCCCTCTACAGAGCGGCACGCGACTCGTTGTGAAATTCACAACGGTTTGGGAGCTTGCTCCTGGGTGTGGCGATGGCGCATTCCGCCAAAGCTTCGGCGATGGCGGGAATGCATCGTGGCTTTTCGAATCCAAAGAAGAAGACAAAGGTAGAAGAAGCACCGAGACGCGAAGAAGGAGACCTGCACGCTGCGCAGCTGCCTAGGCGACGGCCGAAGGATGGATGGGACGGAAAGGAGCCAGGAATCACGGGTTATGAAGAAGAATGCAGTGCTTTGGACCGAGATGGAGCGTGCGTCATCCGTGGTTTGCTGGTGAAGGAAGCAAAAGTTGCCTTGAAAGAAGCAGAATGGGCTCGTTCGACGGGAAAAGGCGTGGTGGTGGGTGACGTGGAAGGCAACCTAGGAGTGGATGCTGGGAGAAGACAGGGAAGATTCCTCCAAGTGGCACAACTTGCAGCAACTGGTCAGAGAAAAACACTTGTAGAAATCGTACGAGGATCTAGAGAATCTTGCTCACAGCCCCATGGTATTGCAGGTATTGCTGCATTGGCATTGCAGACTTCCAAAGTGGCATTTAGTGCAGATGATTTTTTCATCAAAGAGCCCATGGCCATGGAGAGAACGCCTTGGCACAGGGACCTGACTGCTCCATACGTGGAACCAAACCAGGTAGAGGGAAGGCACATTAATATCTGGATGGCGCTGGATGAAATCCATCATTCCTGTTCTCTTCGCACCGTTATGGGATCGCATAGATGGGCTGCCGGCTCCCTTGGGAATGTGGATCAAGAGCTCTATCTCAGTTCAGTTTTGGGGAACCATTGGAAAAGAGACTTTCTCACTCTTGCCACAGAACTTGGGATCCAAGAGACTGCAGAAGCAGAAACGTTTGCTATTACCTTCGCACTGGAACAAGTGGAGCTCGCAGAAACAGACAGAGCACGCTTTGAAAGGGTCATGGGCGTGCAAAGCTGGGACCTGCAACAGGGAGATTGCATCATTCTGCATCGCCAGTGTATTCACGGTTCAAGGGGGAACGCATCGCAAGCATTTAGAAGAGCCTATGCAACTCGCTGGTCAACAGAGCGGCAAGTGCCCCAAAGACCACGTTACGAAGGCCGAAGTATATGAGAGAGAGAGCCCACACATGAAACAAACTGCAGACCATGAACCAAAGTGCTCAAAATGCAGCAAAGTCATGAGCATGTGTTTCGTGTAGACAGATACCTTTTTTGGCATTGGGAGAGCACACACGTTGGATACATGGTACTCATTGACAATAATAGACAGTGCCTCCTCGTAAGTGTACAGACATCAGCACACTTTGAGACCAGAGAATAAAGTGCACGGAGTGCAAATTTCCTGTTGGAAGCTCAAGATTTACTTTTTTTAAGAGGAGGGCCTCCTCTGGAAGCAGCGCTTGTTTCCACAGCTGCATTGCCTGCCATCAAATTCACACTAGTGAGAGCCCTTGCCTCTACTTCGCACTCCTCATCTTTGTCCTTCCTACCACTAGCTCTACTGCCTGTCATTCCTGCACTTGCTTGTGCGCTACAAGTGTCTTTCCTGCACTCGCTAGAAGAAGCTCCTCTTTTCGTCCTTCTGAATAGGTTGTCTTCCACTGCTAAGCTGGCCTCTGCAAGAAGAACTTCTGACTCTTCTACCGTAATTATCCGATGAGGATAATCATGGCCGAAGTGCACACCAGCGCTCCTAAGCACTGCTTCAGATGCTTCCCATGGCCGATGTATAAGAGCAGTTGGTAGTCCTCTTAGTTCCGGCACCCATTTCCTGGTGAATTCTCCTGTGGAGTCAAAGCGCAAGGCCTCGCGCTGCAAATTATACATGAAGTCAAACGGGTGTGCATCTTGGAGGCATCCTGAAATGTACTGCCAGCCAAGGACGTCCTCCTCGATATCTGCATCAATTTGTACATCCCAGAAATACTTCATTCCCCATTGCCATGGTAGCAGCAGATGCTTCACCAGGAAAGTTGCACATAAGACGCGGATGTGATTGTGAGTCCACCCCGTTTTCAAAAGGTTTCGCATGCCAGCATCAACAATGGGGTAGCCTGTTTTACCTTCTCTCCACAGCCGAAACCATTCTTGGTTGTAATTCCAAGGCACATGCTGCAGATGGTCCAACATGGATCGTTTGTGGGTGAAAGGGAAATGAAAGGAGATGTATCTGGAGAACTCGCGAAGGCCCAGCTGCTTCAAGAAGTTGGCCACCACCGAACGGACATCTTCGTCCTCTGCAAGATTTTCGTACCGTTTGACTTCCATCCACAGCCTTCGAGCCGAAATTTCGCCAAAATGCAGGTGAGGACTGATTCTGCTCGTCCCATCTACGTCAGCCTTGTAGTTTTGCACCGAAAACCTCTTCAATTTGGTTTCCAGGAAATCTTTCCACACTTGTTCTGCTCCCTTGGTTCCAGGACACCAGTTTGCTTCTCTCTCTCCCGATTCAAGAAGTTTATCTTCCAGGAGCTGCAGGTCCTCCAATACAAGGCTCTGCACGTGTTGTGAAGGAGGCACCAAGTGAGACGGCCGTTCCACGGGTTGCATTGCATCGTCTTGGTGTTGGAGCAAGTGATCGAAGAAAAGGGGGAAGACCGTGTACGCTTCCCCCTGCGCATCCAGGACTTCCCATGGCTCATGCAAGAGGTCTGCATTGTAGCTGTAGCATTGGATGTTTCTTGCCTGCAATTCCTGCTTGAGCACGTGGTCTCGCACGAGGCTGACGGGATCGTACAGGTGGTTGAAGTACACTGCTTTGGCTTGCGTCTCCTGCACGAGCTCCAGGATCTCCAGCAGAGCACTCTGGTTCCTGCGCACCACGAGCTCCGTTCCCAAGCTTCGCAGCTCTTCTTGGAAGCATGTCAAGCTGCGATGCAGCCACCAGCGGTTGTTCGTGCCTGGTTGGAAGAGTCCTTCCTCTTCTGGCGACCACACGAACAGCGGCAGCACCGCACGTCCGGACGCATGCGCGGCAGAAAGAGCAGGGTTGTCGTCGGTGCGCAAGTCACGACGCAACCACACGATGGAAACCATGCTCGTGCGCAGCTTGAAGAGTTGCAAGCGCGCGCACTTCGAAACGACGCGTCGACGACGATGTCGGAACGGCCGACACGTACCCGGATCGAAACCTCGACGAAAAGATATCGATACGAAAGCCGATAGATCGCGATGGAAAGGGACGAGATCCACACGGGTCCTGACGTGGATGGGAGTTTCTTCTCGGGTGCGAGACGTGGATGCCCAGGTTTCGCGCGTTGGAGCGTCCAAGCATGCGGACGGCCGATGCTTCGAACAACGCCGAGCTTCACTCGTTCGTGTGGAGCAAGCACGGATGCATGGTGCTCGTCTCGGTGCGTTTCGCACGCGCGGAACCATGGTGTCTTGCGTTGGGACACCGAGGAAGTCTCTACCTAAAACAAGTTTACTGGATGGTGCACGATTGCCTCCCATCGATAGGAAGCTCCCACTCAATGTTCAAGGGAAAGGCTCTTCTACAACTCTCAGTTTACATTTTCTCCGTGCAACACTTCTTATCGAGTCCGAAAAGAATTCCTACTCTTGATTTCTGCACTTGTGAGAAGTGCATACTTTTGCGACCGCTAGGACGAAACATTGACGCCGAAAGCGTGATAGGCTTTTCCATAGCACCGTCGGATCTTTCCAAGGCTTGCTTGGAATGCTAACTTTTGTCTTCTCTGCTGTCATCCTGGCCGACATGACAACCTTCTGGTAAGGTTCGATTCCTTCGAGCAATGTCCGTGCTTAGAATCAAGTTACTACCTTCGTGATGTGGTAAGCGCACGATGCACGGCTACCAATCTGACCGACGAGGTCGCTTGGAGCTTTCGTGCACGGACCGTCGTTGCATGGTTGGGTGGTCTAATGTGCACCAAAGTTCTCTCGACCCTCTTCTCGCCACCAATCGATCGAGACGCCAATGCCCCCCTTTCTTCGGCTGGATGAGAGAGAAACAGAGGCGAGGCGGTGGTCCCGAAGGACGCGAAGGGGGGCATTCCGACACCACGATGATGGCGTCGGTGTCGGCGAGAGAAGCGAGCAAGTTTCCCGCCAAATATGCGACTCGACGGCCTTCTCAGGCGCGAAAGAGAGCGGTAGCACGACACGTGGTGCCAAAGGAGGTGTTGCAGGCGTATTTAAACGATGGAATCGACGATGGGAAAGTGGACCTGGAAGATTTGCAACGTGCGCTGAAAGCCATGGAAATGGATGGAATCCTGAAGGGTAATGGGACAACAGTAGAGACCTCACGCGTGGGGGGAAGCAATCGAAGTCCAGACGTGAGTCATCGAATGGCACGAGCCATTGCTAACATGGGAAAAACCAAGTCGGAACCAAGGGAGCAAAAAAGGATCTGGGCAACGATTGGGGTGCTTCTGATCACATTCTCAATGGGTATCACTGGTACGTTGATTGAAAGATTAGGCCAGACAACATCCCTAGGGAGTGTACCCTTTATTGTCGGTTCTTATGGAACGCTCACCACCTTATTCTTTTGCGCTCCAAGCTCTCCACTTATAAGGCCATGGAACCTTGTTGCTGGTCACCTCCTGTGCTGCACAGTAGCAGTCCTTTGCATAAAAGCCCTTCCCATGCATCTCGCAGCCATGGGAATCGCAGAAGTTCATATCATGACCATCATACGTAGCGTGGCAATGGCAATTTCCACATTTCTGATGTTGAAATTCGATGCAGTCCATCCCCCGGGTGGAGCTCTCATCTACATACTCTGCGACACCCCTAGTCTACAGGAGTTTGGATGGAGCTTCATACTGTATCCAGGGCTTACTGGGGCAACAATACTTGTAGCCTTGGTTGCCATGTATATGAAAGCTGTGCAAAGTACGTCCATGGTGCGAAAGGAGAGCCATCTTCCTGCCATGCCCATTTGAGTCCCATGCACGTCAATTTCTTCTGATCCAATAAATTCTGAAAAGTTCACCATGTATTGAGGTTGTCTTCCTGAGTCTGCGCAAATGCACTGTGGCTATGATGCCGTGAGAGAATCTGGATGTATCTGTTCATGACGGACATCGTGATCTCTTTGCCTTTTGGGAAAGCAACTTCTCCTGCACTTGTTCCAGAAGGACCCTTGGAAGCTAGAACCATTGCTGTCACTGCATTGCAACGGGAAACAATTTCTTGCTCGTTGCATTCTGGGTGATTTCTGTCATACACACACTCAACCAAAGATCCCTGCAGGCGATTGAGGACAAAGCAGTACTTACCCCATAGTTCAGGTCTGGGTTCCTTTGCACAAAGTTCAAGAATTCGGATGATGCACCAGGATGCGAAATTAAGGAATACCGAGCTTTCTACAGTCAAACCAAGCCCACGTGGTTGTGCGTCAGCCAAAAAGCTTGAAAGCTCAGCTTCTGGTGGTAGCAGAGTCAAGGACAGGAGAATCCCGTTGATTCTATCCTCATCCTGCCTCAAATCGCTCTCCAAATTGCAGGTCGTGATGCGAAGATTGTCACTCCCTGGAATTCGTGCAACGTTCCTTAGGGCTTCTAACACCCTAACATGAGATAGAGGAGTCCCATCCAATGATGCCAACCCACTTCTCTGCTTTACATGTACTGGACGGCCATGCAGATCGAAAATGTCAGACCAGAAGGAATCAAGATGAACAGCAAACTGCTTCCTAGAACCTCTGCTTAGTGGCAATGTATGGCATCTACTGTCCGTCATTGGTTCTTTCCTATGAATTTCGTAAGCCTGGTGAACATTGTCTGCAGCACGAAGGGAATCAGGAGCCGTTTGCAACTTCGGAAGGGAGTTAGGCTTAGGCTCCTCTGTCCACTGTGGAGATTTGAGTGTTGGGCTACTACCCTCATCCTTTCCTGAGTCAAGCATCATGTCCGCTTGCATGCATGAGGCCCCATCATTTCCTCTGTTTCTCCTGTGCCGTGCCTCCCCAGTGCTCTTCTCCCATTCCCCTCCGTGACCCTCGGCGATATCTGCTGAGGATTCAGCACTCTCATCAACCGCAACCATTTTTCCCTTCCCAGACTGAACAATCTGAGCTTTGGCGTTGTCTTCTACCAGGCTCCTTGAATGTTCTGCCATTCCTGGATTGCTAACCACCTGCGGCAATGGAATGACAATCATCCAAAGCAGTACCCCGAGTGCAATTGAGATACAAACAACTTCAATAACAGCAATGCACATGGTATAAGGGTAAGATTTTGCCATTGTAAAAAAGACATCTAATGAATCTTGGCCATTCGATGCAGTTTCCAATACAGTCTCCAGCGCTTTCCCAGATACCCACCACCACACACTTCCTATGGCAGTGTCAACTGGTTCCCAGTATATTTTGAAAAGGAGAGCAATGTTTGCCCCAAACACCAAAGCAGTGCAGGCCCAAGCCATGATCTGGGTCAAGGCACTGATTCTGAGCCTCTCCATCCGCTCCTTTGAAGATGTGACCTTGATGAGAGGCACGATTGCAAAAGGTAGTTCCATGGCCAAAACTACCTGAGCGTGAAGCAATATGTTGTAAATGCCCTCATTGCCATACCTCTGAAGCATGATGACAGCAGGGATCAGAGCCAGCGAACGCGTGACCAGTCGCCGAAGCCAGGGTTGCATTTCACGATTCAAGAAGCCTTCCAACACGAATTGACCAGCGATAGTTCCCGTGAACGAGCTCAATTGGCCAGCACAAAGAAGGGCTAGCCCAAAAGCAGCCGGGGCAACATTGGAGCTCAGCAATTGCTCCATGACATCATGCGCCCCTTGAAGCGTTGTGACCACACTTCCCGTATTGTGAAAGGTGGCGGCTGCAACAATCAGCACAGCGATGTTGACAAACAGAGCAGCCCCTAGAGCGCATGATATGTCCACCACGTTGTAGTCATACAAAATCTTCAGGTAGCGGTACTTGGCACCGGATGTTGCCCCAAGAGTGCCCATTCTCCTTTCCAAAAGTTTAGGCTGCTGGATGACCAGTGCCGAATGGAGGAAAAAGTTGTGCGGCATGACATTGGCACCAAGCAAGGAGACTGCGGTGTAAAGCGACTCGTTGCTCAGGCTTGGCCACATTCCTCCAGCAACTGTGAACACGGGTGGTTGAGTCACCAAGATGTCAACTACAAAACATGCCACAATCACTCCAATTACCCCCACCGCTAGGAGCTCTGTCCTACGAACACCGAGCCGTGGGACGACAAGCAGGTTGATGAAAGCATCCATGGACGAAATAAGCAGGCCGCTGAGGACAGGTATCTTGAAGAGCAAGTTGAGTCCGATTGCAGATCCAAGCAGCATGGTTAGATCAAGTGCCACCATAGAAATTTCGCAAAGTACCCAAAGCAACAGGCACACCGGTTTGGGATACTCTGCGCGGCAAACTTGTGCGAGATGCATCCCTGTACCAAGGCCAAGCCTTGCAGACAAGGTTTGGAACACCACGGCGACCAAGTGTGAGAGGGTCACCACCCACACAAGATTGTATCCAAACCTTGCACCGCCTTCAATTGCTGTCGCCCAATTTCCAGGATCCATGTAACCTGCAGCCACGAGGAAAGCAGGTCCCACGAACGGTTGCAGCTTTCGCCACGACTCGAGGAGCTTGTCCACCAGCGCGGGAGGCCGTGCGCACACCCTCGGTGCCATGCTCGAATTCTCCATCGCATCGGACAGGCTTCTTGCTGGACAGTTCCGCACCAAGTGCGCCTTGTCTGGCAGCTTGCACGGCCTGGCACACCTCGCTTACCAGACGAAGTCGCACGTTCCCTTTCGTTCTTGGCTTGCGACCTTCGTTTCGCCACTCGTCTCGTCTCCTTTCTTTCCCGTTCACTTCCTCTGCGCTTCTCCTGAGTCGAAGAAGCAGACAGACGCGGTGTTGTCGCGCATTCCTCGCTTGGGAAGACGACGAGTGTCGAGGCACGTCTCGATCGCTTTTCAGTGAGGTATCGATCGGATTCGATCGAGACGCGATGAAGAAGCCTGTTTCATCGAATCCTCGAGGTTCCACTGCTGTCGGTGAGGGACCGTAAGAGACAACCGGATGTGGTGCTGGTTGACAGAGTGGTGGAAACACATGCAAACGCCATTGGACATGGTGCTGCAAGCTGGACATGCCAAGCTTGCACTGCCCTTTCCAGCGCATGCATGGAAAGGGCAAGCTTGGGTATTTGTCAACGGGCAGGGAGGGGACAAAACAATGGCCGGGGGTCGTTGCAGGTGTGCGTGATGCATACACCTACGGTCATCATCCTTGCCACAAACAAATGCAAGGTGGGCTGTTGGGTCAAAGTGGAACCTCCTCCATACAAAAATATTGCATGCACCCTCCAAATTAAGGTTTTCCTTGCGCCAGAGTTTCGAGATGCGAAGATAAAGCATACTATTTAGATGATCGGTGATCAAATCCTGCACCGCACTTTTATTGATGTAGCATTCAATGTGTGGGATACAGTGCCCAAAAGCAAAGTCTTGATCAAACACCTAACCGAGAGGGTGGTCTGCTCCACCGTGCAAAGGACGCTCCATTGAATTCTTTGCAGCATCCTCTGGGGCACGAACTTGGTGAAGCTCGTTCGAGGATCCCAGCACCTCCAGGTTGCTCCCCAAGGAATGGCTCGCAGGACTTTGTTGCCCACTCCCTTCGCTCAGTTGTGAGTGGTTGCCGGCATTGACTTCGTGGCATGTAATTCTTGCGCCTTCCAAAGCATTGCCTGCATTTTCAAGCCCTTCAAGTGCTGCGTCTGGACTGCCTGTAAAATCCCCTGACTGTGTGGCAGGTGTGGGTTTATTAGCTTGGACGCTCCACGTATCATGCTCCTCTGGATCATTCAGGACAGCTGTTTCACAATATACATTCCCATCTTTATGTGCATTGGAAGCTGAAGCAGCCTCTGCTTGCACGCAACCATCAGGTGGATCAGGCCAAAGGTCTTCGTAGATTCCCAATTCCTCTCCCGGATCATTGGCCTCTTCAACAGCTGGTGGATTCTGACTTGCATACAAAATAGGATTGTATGCTTGAGATTCTTCTTCTTCTTCGTAGGTGATAGCCTCTCGCTTTGTTGAGGACTCGACCAGCGAGGCTAGAGATGCAATCCCCCCTACACTATCATCGTCATCCCCACCAGGAAGAAAGAGGTCATGCCGTTGATCCTGATAGTGTGACCAGACCGACGAAAGAGCCAGTATGGATTTCACCTTTGACGAGTGTTGACCACTGGAGGACATGAGCGTAAGAACGTTGATAGCAAGGACTCTGCGGATATTGCTAGACTCGTCTTCATGCGGGGGCTTGTGGTGGAAGTCCCCCGAATGTTGCTTATGCCACTGCTCCAGCTCCTCAAGAAGGCTTTCAGCAAGCTGCATACTTAGAGCTTGTTTGACCACAGCATCTCTTGCCCTTGACTCCTCACCAACTACACGCTGAACAATTTCAAGTCCCATTGCTGAGTTTGCGACATTGTCTAGCCTGTGTCCGACTGTCGAATTGAATGCTACACTTGCCGCGGTCGCTGTGGCAATGGGGCCAATCACTGCAAGCAGCTCTGGATTTCTGCTTGCAGCAAGGCCTTCTGCACCAGCAAGGGTCGCTGACATCTGGTGGAGAAGGCGTAGCAGTGCTTCAACCATCAAGGCCAAGTCCGGACCATCTTGAGGTTCGCACTCCACCACAGTCAAGGTTGACAGGCAGCCTAGGAGAAGTGATGCATATCCTAGACTAATAACATGCTCTACAATCTTCTCTTGTGAGCGGAGAAGTGCCACAGCTGCATCCGAGAGGAGACCTACTTTTTGAGAAGTAATTTGAGACTGCGAATTCTCTTTCATGTAGCTCAGTATTGAAGTGTGTATTGCTTCAAACATACCCTCGGAAACCTTTTTGGGATTTCTCAGAGGGAAGTTTGGCTGTCGTAGGTACCGTTTAATGTAGATACCACCAACCATTACATCTTCATCACTCTCATGCAACCTGGAAACAAGAGACTTCGGAACTTCAAAATTGCCTTCTGTTTCAAGTGCGACTGTGGCCAGCTGTTTCACTTGTTCTGCTGTCTTCTGCAGAGCACGAGGATTCCAAACCAGCTCCGGTGTATCTGATGTTTCCTGAATAGCTGCAATTGATGATTCAAGTGGCCCATCTGCAATTGCATCTACAATCCTTGATGGTAGCAATTGCCCAACAATGTGCGATACATACGTTCCATGTTGATGTTGTACTAACAGTTGTGACAAAGATGCCAGTGCATTTTCAAAACATTCCTTTGCACATGAATCAGCAGCACTTTGCCCACCGTTGTGGACAGGTAAACCAGCAGAATCCTTTGTAGACACAGCGTCCCTCGCACCCTCCAACACCAGTGACAGCAGAAGCACAGCACCACCAGCATGTACAGCGTACCACCCAGTCTCAGGAGAAGGTGCTAGCATTCTGATCAGACGCAAAGCAGACAAGCAAACCTGTCGTGAAGGTGGGAGGAATGCCGCTAGAAAGGCCCTACTCACCACCATCGATGTTGATTGACTCGAGTCACACCCTGCAGATGGCACTACACGTGCAGTTGCACGATGAGAACTTAGCTCAACTAGCACATCAAGAGCCAGCTTGCTAACAGCCGAAGACACAATAGAGCTGACTATTAGAGCTTCACCGCATTGATTGCCTTTCTCTGATGCAACATACCTGATGCAAGATGCTATATGGAGGATGATTTCTGGGTCAGCAAGTGTTGCAGCAACATTAGGCATAGCAACCAGCAAATGATACAGCGATTCCAATACTGCTTCAAGCTTATTGGGGCCTTTCCTTTCATCTGAAAATGGCACTGAAGCCCCCTCTGCGTTCAGAGTGGAGGCAATGCTCATTGCAAGTTCATTGGCAAACGCAGGAGGGTCAACGATGTGAGAACTTGCAGAACCCTCCTTGCTCTGCACATTGAAGACCCTTAGAAAAATACCACCTACTACAAGCTCGCCTTCAAGTGCACTGAAGCAAAAATGGGCACACCTTGAAGGCATATCGTAGGAATTTCCATGCATCCAAGCATCAACCTGGTTCTGACGCTGCTCGCACAGGAAATTAAGGAGCTGAATTCTCATGGAATGATTCCAAATGACCACTGGAGTCTCCAGATCTTCAGATGCCAGCAAATGAAGGAAAGACCTAGGGTTGATCTCACTGAACCGCGATGCGA
>LFIK01001851.1_pt1 | contig 16926 bp, 13 predicted proteins | sample 643401 | NCBI WGS metagenome assembly LFIK01 (sample SAMN03777447, study PRJNA286221) | soda lake metagenome | biome: soda lake; feature: Kulunda steppe; material: water; isolation source: sample T5-Br brine of Lake Tanatar-5 | place: Russia: Kulunda steppe | collected 2010-07
CACACTTGCACACACAGCGCCACGCGCGCACACAGCGCCACACACGCACACACAGCGCCACACACACACACACACACACACACACACACACACTTGCACACACAGCGCCACGCGCGCACACAGCGCCACACACGCACACACAGCGTAACACGCGCACACACACTCACCCCTTGCTCCCTGCCCAGCTCCACCCACTCCTGCGGGGTGTGCAGGTCGTATTCTGCGTTGTCGAACAGCTCCAGCGGCATGAACGACATGTGCTTGCGCGTGGCTGCCAGCACGCCATCCGCCTCGGGCACGCCGCCCTCGGCCTCCTGCTCGTCCACCTCCCTCCACTCAGGCGGCTGCAGCCAACAAAAAAAATACCACAGCAGCACCAGCAGCAGCAGCAGCAGTGGTTGGTAGGGCGTGGGGTATGTTCCTGGCGGCTGCAATGGGATGCAGTGGGCTGCACTTTGCAAGGGCGGCTGCAGCCAACATGGGTGCAAGAGCAGCAGATGGGGTGCGGCAGCCTTGATCATGGCGAGGCAACGGCCCGCCTCCCACCGGCACCAGAGCTCCACAACAGCCATACACATGCACACACAAGCAGGAGTGATGCTTAGCTAGAGCGCAGTCACCAAGCAAGCAGTTTGTCTACCCACACCCTTCAACCCCGCAGGTGGCTGTGACATACGCATGCGCCACACTCTGGGGTGGCCTCAGACCCCGGCCTTACCATAGAGTGGCCCACGAGTCCCGGCTTGATGCCGCCCGGGATGAAGGCCTCCAGCGTACGAGGGCTGATGCCCCGCGCAAAGGGTGAGTAGTTGCTGGCCACTCGCTCGCTGGGCGTGAGCTGGCGCGCATCCTGCGTCGCTCAGGGGGGCATGTGCAAACAAGGCAAGGCTGGGCGGGCTTGGGCGTGAGTGCAGCGGTCGAGGTAGCGCTGGGTCACAAAAGCAAACAGGCACCTCTGCAGCAGCAAGGCTGTGCAGAAATGAGAAATGAGGAGCGAATCAAACGCAGCACGCAGCCGCCAGCCATCAATTACGACACACATTCACTGCCAGTACTACAGCGGCAAGTGTGTGCGTGTGCAATACACGCAAGCCTGAGAGCACCGCGAGCCCACAGCCCCACCAAGGCTTCGCCAGGGATGTTGCTTGGCTGTGACATGCATGCGCGCAGGCACACAGCAGTGCGTAGGCGCAGGGACGCAGCTGCAGGGCTAGCGCATGCAGGGCTGGCTCACACGCACACTACGCCGTTGCACAAGGAACCAGGGCATGTGCGTATGCATGCAGGATGGGGGCGCCCACCTGCTTATGGGGGGCCAAAGGCTTCCGAGCAAACGTCTTTGCCATGGAGGAGATGGCGGAGGGCGTGGGGGGCATGTTGTAGCGGCGCAAGCTGGCGCTGGTTGCGCGCATGTGGTCCACCACACCCACGAGCGCCACAGAGCCCATCGTGTCGACCGCGCCCTGTGTGTGTCATTGCACCCCCCCCGGCATGTAAGCACGCAAGCTGAGGGATCGTATTGCGCATGGGCCTAAAAGTACACTGAGCAGGCCCTTCTGGTTGGAAGCAGACGCGAGGCATGACGCCCCCGGTGGATTGAGTGGTGCAAGATACGTGCATGCGCAGGTGCTTGCGTGTTCTGTGGTCTGTTCGCATGTGTTTTGTACGCCCTCCCTCAGGCAATTGGTCTCCCTTTCTGCCTCCTTCTCACCCACTTGGTGCTGACAAAGTGCAGACAAGGTACCCCAAACAAGGCATCAGGCCCCCAACAAGGCATCAGGACAAACACAAGGCATCAGAACAAACATGGGCATGCCTACCTTCAAGGACCAACAGGCCTAAAGCAAGGGCAAAACTGGGTGATGCTTGAGTGTATGTGTTGGGTAGAGGATCATTTACCCCTTATTGCTAAGCAACGAGGAAAAGACAATTGACAGTTCATAACAGTGACAGGTCTGGCTCAAACAGCATGCAGGCGCCAAAGGTTCAACTATTTGTCTGCATGAAGACAAATGTGTGCGCTGCCAGTTTGGCCGTGGCAAGGCGCACGATGCGTCCATCAAACCCAGTGCGCACATGCTTGCATAGCAATCTTGTACCGAGTACGTAGCAGTGCTTACTTAACACAGATCAAAAACGTTGCAGTGTAGCCTATGAGCAACAGTGGTCCAACATTTGCGCGAACAATTGCACGTTGCGCCCTTGGCCACACAACGAACACATGCACACAAAAAAGTAAGCACGCTTGCACATGAGCATGCATGCACGCACACACGCTCGCTCGCACGGCCCCCACGCACCTCTGTGCGCAAGGCACTGCCAGGGGGAATGCGCCCCTGTGCCGTGCCCATGTGACTCCTGGGCGGCAGGCCCAGCCCCCCCGCCCTGCTCTGGAGCGCGGCGGCAGCGCCTGTCCCTGCAGCAACTGCGCAGTGCAGGCACACCAGGAAAAGCAGGGGCACACAAAGGCGCGTGAGCGGCACACATACACTTGCATTAAACAGGCCGCCTTGCGAGCAAAGGCCGCACAGCAGGCAGCCCTCCTGTGCTGCAGGGGGACCTGATTACCAACAGTGCATGAAGTGGGACATGCCATGCGAGTTTCTGTTGCCTGCAGACGCCAGGCGGTGCGCGCAGCCACGGCCCTGCTTGGCATCCATCAATCACACACGCACGCGACACATGCACGCATGCACGCAACACATGAGAATGCGCAGGCAGCATTTGTTATGGGAGACACTGTTCATCACGCACGCCATCACATGCCTTGGCTGCACGCAAAGCAGATGATGGCAGGTCAGGCAAACGCTCCAAGAGCAGGTCACGCACACATTTCAAGGGCAGGCCACGCATCAACATCGACTCCAGAGGCAAATCATGAGCACAAGCACTGGGCGGGGCCAGGCCACTCACGCTTCAGGGGCAGGCCATGCATGGCGCTGGCAGGCCGGCTCTCCATGTCGCCCATCAGGCCCTCCTCATCCCCACGGACCTCGGTGATGAAGTCGCCGGCCTCCTCGCTGTGAAACATGTGCTGCATGCCGGCGGCGGTGCTAGCCTGCAGCCACGGCGCAGGGCGGGGGTGCTCTTGCTTTTGGGCGGGGGGAAGGGGGGGGGGAGAAGGGATGCAGAAGAGAGCTTCTGTAGCATGTGGCTGTGCGACGCAAGTGCACGCTCAGCATGGAAGTGACGTTGCCAGTGGCAGGGATTGCTCATGCGGCAGGCATGGTTGCGGGCAGTTGACACACCACTTGCGGTGGCCTGCTCGCCCAAACACTGCCTGGGAGTGTGTAGCGGTGCTGGAGGGTGTGCTGGAGTGTGTAGTGGCGCTGGGTGTGCTGGGGCAATTTCAACACCCATGCTGCCGTGCATGGCTTCCTGCACTGCTCACGCGCATGGCGGGAAGGAGCCTACCAGCAAGGGAGGCCGCGTCCACCGGCCCAGCATCACACAGGGTATGTATAAACGGGCAACCTGGTCTCATGGGAAGCGCATGCACATGCACACAAAAGTACATACACAAACAGACACACGCACGCAGCAGCAGGTGCACTGCGCGCGCCGGCGGGGCGCACCTTGCCGTGCACCAGCGGCTGGGGCGGCCAGTGCCCCCCTCGCGCCGCGCTTCGCGCGCCATACGGCGCGTATGCGCCCGCGCTCCCGGGCACAGGGGCAGTCTTGTGGCCATGCCGGCTGCCCACAAGGTTGCGGCCAAGGGGGCCAGATTGCGAGGACGGTTTGTGGGGGGGAAGGGGAGCGCCCGCGCCGCCCGCTGCCCTCCTGCCCCCTGTTGCGGCAGCATCAATGGTGGCCCATCCGCTGAAGGTGCTGCCTTGTTGATGGTCGGCAAGGGTCAGGCCGATGCTGCCGGCCACTGGCGGGCTGTTGGCGTTGGCTGCACGCGTGTGCGCATGTGTGGCGTGTGTTGGGTACAGTGGGAGGTCGGTGGATGTGGGATGAATGCAAGGCGGCGGCAGCAGCAGCAGCAGCAGCAGCAGCTAGAAAGGCAAGGATGTGCAGGAAGGGCATACACGACGCGCTGCCACTGCCCCACCAGCGAATGCGCCCAAATGCTAGGGCATGCGCATGAGCGCTGCCTTCCTCCCTGCGTCATACGAGACCACATGGCAATGCTTCGTGCGCTGTCACAGCGCTGGTGCACCACAAGCGGACGTGGCGCCGCAGCCCCCACCGTCCGGCGTTTCCTGTCGCCTGTCAGCCCCGCTGCGGGGCTTGTCACCAGTCAGCACTCGAAGGCCCCTCACACATCATTGAACGTCGCTTATCAGCGCCGCCATTGGGCCCCTCACCTGTCAGTACCCGTTGACGGGGGGCCCCCCTCACCTGCTGGCACCTGTCAGCACCTGTCAGCGATTCCGCGGGAGCCCCCCTCACCTGTCAGCGGCCTGCTGCCCGCAGACATGCGAGCCTCAAAGCTGGCATGCAGTGCCGTGGGGTGGGCGCTATTGGGGCTGCGCGGCCGGCCCGGCGACAGCGGCCGCGCAGGGACGGCGTCTGGCCGGCTCTGCCGCGTCAGCAGGTACTCCGAGTTGGGGCGGTTCAGGTGCGTCTCTGACCAGTCGAACTTGGGGCCTGCGGGGCAGGCGGCCAGTGGGACGCAAGCAGGCGGGTGCGTGCGCAGAAGGGTGCGCGTGCATGTGCGTGCGTTGGAACCGAATCCTTGATGGAGGATCGGTAGGGGAAGTGGCGGAGTAGGGCACCTCGGGGGGAGGCTTGCTGACAGCTGTAGGCTTGTGGCCATGCCCGGGGGGTTGGGGTGGAGTGCGCAGGGGCAGGGAGGGCCAGGCGCGTGCTTCCGGGTAAAGCAGAGGTGTGCGGTAGGGCAAGGGAGATGGGGGGAGGGCGGGGACGCTGCATGCGTGCGCGAGCATGCCACGGCATGTCTACCTGCGCCCACCTGCTGGTGTGTCTCCCTGCGCCTGCCTGCCAGTGTGGGGACACGTGGCAGCACCCGCTGCGGCAGTAGGCTCGCAAGCCGGGCCCGTTCCAAGGCACTTCTTCATGCCGCCTCTCAGCACACACGCAAGCTCCCCAGGAGGCCAGCCACGCGATGAGGCCCCACAGCCACCTCCTCACACCTCACCCCACACTCCACCTTGTGCCTGGCCGGGCGCGCACACCTTTCTGTGGGGAGTTTGGGCGGATGACGGCCGGCTGGCTGAGATGGCCCGGGCCTAGCGACTTGCGGGGGGTGGGGCGTTGCAGGGTGGGGGGCAGCACATAGGAGGGTGCGGGGTTGGAGGCCACGCCGTGCGGGGCCAGCTCCGGGGGGTGTGTGGTCCTGACCACCTGCAGGGTTGATCACAGCCGCGGCAGCTCCGGCAGGTTTCAGGTGGGTGCTGAGCGCGCGTGCACGAGGCAAACTTGGGGCCGTGACAGTTCGCCAGCCACAAGAGAGGGCACCCCCCCCAAACAGGCACGTGCAGGCTGGGTACGTGCAGACGTGACCGCCAGCCTAGCTTTGGATGGGCATGTAAGGTTGACCATCCAGGATCAATAGGTGCTGCGGGGCAAAGCAGGACACTGTGTGCCGTGCTCCTTCGTGCGCGCAGTCCCTGATCCTCTCTCTGGCTGCCAAACTGTGTACTGCCTCAGGCTGTGCGGCGCATCCGTGTGCCAGTCCCAGATCGGGACGTTGGGCACACGCCAAGAGGGGCAGTGCATTTCCCACAGGAACCGTGGGCCTTACCTCAGGGATGAAAATGTCCTCTGTGCTCCTCAGTCGCTGTGCAGCCTGCGACATAGGAGTGCACCAGGACACCAAGAGCTGGAGCGCAATGTGCTGAACCCTCCCCTCTACCCTGGGGGTATTGTGGTGGGCAGGTACATGGGCATACCTCAAGCAATGCCTTTTCATGCCAGCTTCATGCCAGGAAAAGGGTTAGGGTGAGCCAAGGTGCTTGCAAACTCAATGAGCAGGAGGCGCATGAGCTTCTAGACACCGCTTGCACTCATGCATTTCTTGGTACGTGCCCAGAAGATCTGCCTGGTTCCATCCACCAATGCACACTGGATGCCATGTTAAGTGCTGCTCGTGCTTGAGCCTTCATTTGTGCGCAGAGACTTGTGCATATGAGCAAAGCCATTGGGAGTCTGTACGAAAGCTCTGGAAGTATGAGCATTGCTTGTTGAAGGGTGTTTCATGTTGAAGCTTAGGATCATGCTGGCATCTCGGAGCCAGCATCAGCACAAACTCAACGGCTTGTTCAGCAACATGACACGGCATGAGGTACGTACCCTGAACTCCTCCTTAAATAACTCCATGCTGCTTGCATTTTGGCGCAACCCCTGGAGGCATAGGCAAGGTGAAGGCTTTGGCAGCGCAAGTCAAACCTGCTCAGCAAGACAATGCCATCTGCATGCCTTCTCAACGTGATACTTCCTTGCTGCTCTCATGCTGTTCCCCGAAGCTGCAGAGCAAGCCTATTGACTGTCCAATTAAGCAGTCCTTCCAAACTGGTTCAGTGTTTCAAAGCAATGGCATGCTGTTTGTACTCACTGCCGGTACCACAGCATCTGGAACTGGTTCTACAAGGTCAGCTAAGTTGAAGGTCTTTGTGTGAAGAGGGGTGGGGTGGTGAGGGGTGGGATAAAGTGGTGCCATGTTTACGCCCAAGCTCCACTATCACGCCAGTCTTCTCAGCTCCCAGGCTCAGGATTTTCCAGGCAGCGTCATTCTTCACTCCTCCTCCCTTATAAGAGACGGGAGAAGATGCAGTTCTGAAACATATTTTAATATTCAAGCAAACATATGTTATTTTTTATAATGTCTGCTTCCATGTTTGGTAAATCCGACCACACAAAGCCTGCTAATGCGGAGCACCTTTTATTAATACTTCTATGCTCTTGTATTTGCACGCGTTTGTGCGAGTTTGTGTGTGTGTGTGCGTGTGTGTGTGCGTGTGTGTGTGTGCGTGTGTGTGTGCGTGCGTGTGTGTGTTGTGTTGTGAGTGTGATATGCTTTTTCATCAAGCCTTAGGATTTTCAAGGCTTGCCTTCTCAAACCCAGCATCTCCATTTTCAACTCTGAATTGGCTGCCTTGCTCTGTATTGACACAGCAACGCTGCCCATGCAGGCCAACACGTTTGACACAGCAACGCTGCCCATGCAGGCCAACATGTTCGTATCACAAAACTGAGTGATATCGTACCAATGGTATGCTTGTCTCAACTCCACCAGATTCACCATGGACGGCCGTTCAAGTTGAAAGTATAATAGCTCCTGCTCCAATATGTTGTTGACTTCTACGAGCAACTGCCATTAGTGTGTGCCCACATTCGCCAGCCTGGAACCTTTGGTCTCAGACTTTGTTGTGAGCGCTACGGGGCTAGGAGCTGTAGTAATGAGCCTAGGATTCTGTGTTAAAGCTGAGTCATTCAGTTTCTCTTTAAATGATCTCGGTATTCTTGATGGTTTAGCCCCGGTCTGAATGGGTAGGTGTGGGCAGGGCTTAAAATTTGCCTCGGGTATGGCATTAGTCAAGGCTGCACACCACCTTGGATTCCTATTTAACAGTATAAGTTATGCTCCTTCATTCCATGTATCCATCATTTCAAGAGCCAATCCAGAATCCTTGTCGGCGGTGGGTCACTGATGCCTGGGGAATAGTGCCTAAGATGGTACATTGCTCTGGATATTTTCATGATTTGCGCATTTGCACAAAGGCCCTTACAATTTGGAAGGAGCATGTGGGTAGCAGTGGCACTTTCAGTGGAAAGAGATGAGTGGATCGCATGGCGCACTATGTTCAGCATGATACCATTGTCGTAGTGAGGGTGGCATAGAGAGACTGTGAACTTTGTAGCTGAAGTATGAACTGGGATCCAAAATCCGTACCTCTTTTCCTGGTGCTCCAGATCTCTTAAGAAAAGAGTCATGGCTAGCACCTAATGCTGATCTGTCCTTGGTCACCATGGCCCACGTCGTAATGTTGTTTTTCATTACTAGGTAAGTTGCCCCTCAATTACCTTGTGGATTACCAGTTTGGAAATTGGCCAGGTAAATGGCTCGGATTACTATTTTTGGAATTGGCTGGGAATTAAGTTAGTTATAGGGCCCTCGATTACCAAAATTGTAACTGGGCTTGAACTCAGGACTACCATAGTAATTGTTGGAAATCAGACCAGGAATGGTTCCTTTGACTACCAAAATGCTAACAGAGCTGGAAATCAGGACTACCATTACCGGAATGGTAACTGGAAATCAGATCAGGGATGGTTCCTTTGATTACCAAAATGCTAAGCGAACCAGAAATCAGTACTACCATTACTTAAATGATCATTGGTGGAAATTAGATCAGGAATGGTTGAGCCAGAAATCAGGCTTATGGTTACCCATCTGCCAGACTGGTAAAAGCTGCAGACCAGACCAGGAGTAGTCCCTTCGATAACCAAACTGGTAATTGAGCCAGAAGTTGCCAGATCGGTAAATGTTAGAAATCAGGACATTCATGCCATCCTTGAATAAGCAGTTGGTGATCAGGCCCGGAAATTGGGAAGTGGCTACTGAAATCAGCAAAAAATGACTTTAAGTCCAAGTTGGACAGTGCAGAAAATGACAAAGATGTAATTGCAAAAATGGTACTAAGCATTTTGCTCTGGATCGAATCCAAAAAACAATGAGCTGGCAAAAAATGATTTCAATGGTATGCTTGTATTGCTTTGAGTATGTGGTCAGGTGAGGCTCGCATGTATGACTCATACTCGGAGTATTCGACTTTTTTTACTTGTTGATAAACCTTTCAGATGCATATTCATTTGTCTGTGAATAATTGTGTGTGTCCTCTCTCAGAAAAAAATAGTCATATCCTTTCCATGATGCTTGTCACGCCAGACTAGAGCAGTGCCTGATTTATGCTGCATTGTGACCCGGAGGTTAGTTCAGTTGGTGGAGTGTTTGATTCTGTTGTCAGTTCAGCTATAGCTGTACTTGAGCGCGTCATAGACGAATTCGTAGTAAAACCTTGTTTCCACCTAGTGACCTTGTAAAATGTACGCCAGGGAGTAGACCCATCTAGCCCTTGGGGGCAACAGGTGTGGCAGCGCTCAGTCCAGTCCAGTCCACCATCCAGTGTGAGTGCATCGGACAGCAGCTGCATGCACCGTTGCCCTTGCCTATTTGCAGGCTGAAGAGAGAGAGAAAGTGCTGGGAAGGATAAGGGTCACCCTTGATACGGTATCAGAGACTCCTCAGCCTCATCGCGGGCAACCTGCCACTGGCAGGTGTTGCCTGCTCGGTGTACACTATTGCTGTTCGCCAGTCCACACACCACAAGTCATGGTCATGCCATGAGTCTGTTTGGTGTGCAGCAGTCTCTCAGCATGACATGCTCTTTTCCTTTTTTGCTAGTCTTCGTCTGTGGAGACCATTCAATATGATGTTCATATTTTGCATGCCTTGCTTAGTCAGACTGGCTTTAAATTCTTTTCTCAGCGGCACAATAAAGCTTTGCCATTTCATTTTCATACATGAAACTTTCTGGCTGGCGAAAGTCAGCCACAACCAATCAGCCTAATGGCCAGGCTGGCGGCAAACCCTAACTTGAAGTTTCAAGGTAGAAACTTCTAAGCTAATTTCGTTTGTTTGGTACCTGCGAGGCCTTTGTCATGCCAGATTAGTGCAGCACCAGATTTATGCTGCATTTGCCTTTGTCATGCCAGACTTATGCTGCATTTGCATGCACAGTCGGTTGTGGTAGTTGACTGGGTGTTTATGGCTTGTTTTGCCTGCATTACTTTGTCGCTTTGCATCTCCGAAGTAGCTTCAAGACAAGCTGTCTCCCTTCTACCTTGTAACACGTACTAGTTACGGGGGCGGCTATGGAGCGAACAAATAGCGCGACCTTGTAAGCAGCTGCGGCCAGCAGAAAGCTCAGCCTAAGGGGAGGGGAAAGGTTGCAGCCGATGCCGGGCACAGCTGGAGGAAGGTGGCTTCAGGAGCAGCCGGGGTATCCACACGCCGGTGCGTGCACCTGAGAGACAGCCCTATCCAGTGGTGGGTGTCAGGCAGATGTGTGGAGGTGACCAGCTTCGCCACGCACTGGGCGTCGCCCGGCTCCCCACCCACCGATTTGACACCTTGTGGGACAGTTCTTAGGCCCCAACCGCCAACCTCATTTGGGCCAACATCTCAAGGGGGAGGCGGGGCGGCGGGGCAGGAGATGTAATAGTGCATAGGGTGTATCCTGAGTGCGTAGCTTTTCCTTTTTTTTTTAGTGCATCGCTGGTGTATTGCACCAGGGCCTTACCCATGTAATCATTGTATTGCACCAGTGTGGGAGGCCAAAAACTATCTATCTCTTTTCCTATAGCTATTTATCTCTTCAAATGAAATTTGGGAGAATGTTTAGTCTCATCCTAAACAGGACAACTAGTTCATCTACTGGTAAAATACTGAAAACTGAATTGCGAAGCAAAATAGTCTGCAAACGGCACCAAACCCGCAAGGTAGTCGACTAGAAAATACTCTTTGAATGGTTAGCCAACAACTTTTTGTGGTGGGCACCATCATGAATTTTACGAACTGTTGCTTTTGAGGCCAGTTTTGCTCACGCTGGAAGTTCCGGCCTGGAATCATTGTCACGTGCAATGCTGACCTAATGGAGAGGTGCGCAGGGAGGCTGCCGAAACGGTTTACCTCCTATAAAGACTTGCAGCACATACGTAGAGTTACCAGTTAGACAAAAAATCACCAGTATGGCAAGTAAGCATGGTAAAGCAATCGAGCCAAACGCGTGTTGGGATCAATGGTCATGTAGCAGAATGAGTTCCGCAAATTTGCCTTTTTGGGAAAAAGGGACGGCTGAGCACCTGCAGGAAATCAGAATTGGTGGAATATAAGTCAACTTTATTGAAGCTGGAGGCATCAGCAGCATACAATGGCTCTCAGGATTTACGCACCTCCATCCTGAGCAGTCTCCGTTTGTATCCCTTTTATTCTAAAGACGGTGGACGCCACCTCTAGACCTGCTTCCTTTCCAGACCTCTGCACGCTGTTCAATTATTGTGTCACAAGTGTAAAGATTGTGAGCAAACATGAAACACCAAGTAAGCCCAGAGCCAGGACCCCAGACATGATGTGCTCAGTTCTGAGTTCCTTGATCAATTTCATTGGGACTGAACCTGGTGTCATTTACATCAATGGACCTGGTGGCATGTACATCAATGGACCTGGTGGTATTTACCTTACAAGCTCCTTGTAAAGCCTCTTAGCTGCCTCCAGGTAAGGCTCCAACTTGTCCTAGGAGGCGATGGCAAGCAATGCAGCGTGAACTACATGGCAGGCTAAGGTTGATAGTGAAAATCTTAGCTGTGAGTGTAGAAATGCAGCGGTAGGCAATTAGTTTGAAACAAAGGTGTTAAAACGCATACAGAAAGGCTGGAAGGAGCTGCGCAATTGTGATTATGGAGCAATTTTATGGATGCAGTGAGTCCAGCCTGTAATTGCTGCTCATCTGCAGCCATCAATTTGTAGTCCATCGTCTAAGCAGCACACCTCATTTTGGCAGCAGGGCCCCCCCAAGCAAACATGTTCAAAGCATCGCCAGAGGAGCTGGGCCTTTTCTTCATCACTGTAGAGGCCTGCGTTGTCACTCTCTTCACACAGCAGCATCTCCCGCAGGTTGTCATTCACCTGACGGCGCAGGAAACACACAAAGGTGGACAGGTGCAATTGCTAGCGACCAAGCAACAGAAACCCACACACCTGAAGTCACCCTAGGCCTTGACTTGAGGTTCATACAATGATGCACTGACAGGGTGGCTGGGGGACTCAGTCAAGAACAATCCCTTAACAAGGCAGGAAAACTTTTGATGCAATTTTCCAGTTGCTGTCCAGGCTTCCTAGCACAAAGCTCTGAGATGACAACAATTGCTAACAGAGAGGCATAGTTGAAGCCCCTTGAAACTTTGCAGTACGGACACCTTGAAATAAGGCCATGTTTTCTGGACTCACTGTTATGCCATCACGTACATCATCCATGCGCTTTAAAATGTCGCCGCCACAGCCTCTGACTATGGGCGGGTCAGGGCCACCTGCTTCAGCAGACACCTCGCCTGCAACCTGCCAGCAACAAGTATATGATCTTACACAATCCAGTGGTTCACTGTGTGCGCATGGCGCCCTGTTAGAGATGTCCGGGAGGGCATGTTAGCCTGGCATACTCAGCGGCATCAGTTGAGGCGGAGCATTTATCAGTGGCCCATACACAATATGTGAAATGGTATGTGAAATGCGTGATACTTGAATTAAGCTCACCTTGTCAAAAATGTCCATCCTTATCAATGTGGCCGGTACGCTTTCCATGTCTACATGCACAATCTTGTGCCCAGCCAACGAAGCCCACCCGTTTGCGGTCATAATCTGATTGCAAGCGCAGCAAGAAAGGGGGGGCACAGAACAAATTCAAACCAAAAAGTCCAGCATCAAGTTAAGGCTGAAGAGGAACATGAGGAGTTCAGCGAAGAATGTGAGACTTGTGCACAACCTTGATTGCCAAAACAACACCGCCATGGAGCTTGTTCTGCCGTAATCATAATCACTGTAGAAAAAAGTGCACACCTTGAAAGTGGACTGAAATATAGGGTCGTTAAACAAGTCCAGAGCCAATTCCAAGCCCGCCATTCTGTGATAGAACTTAGTGTACCGATAGGCATGGAACTGCAGTGCTTTTGACATGTCCCTGCAATCCGCATCAACAGGCAAATTTCATCTATTTGGGACAAAAATTTGGGACCTCGTTGAGAGTAGAAATTCTAATGGACAACACTGGTAATGCGCCAAGCAAGTGCTCTTTCTGCTCTCGTACACAAAAATGCTCTGCCATCTGTGTCGGACCAGGGGTCGCAGGGTTTTCATTCACATGCCCCAAAAGCAATGAAAGTCGCTGCCCATGTTCACGCAAGGCAGTGTCTGACAAAGAGGCTCTCTACCTGCACATGCGCTTTATGTATGCACCTCTGTTGCTGAATAAGTTGTGCATGTTGCTAAATAAGTATCTAGGAGGGGACTGTTACAGCGCTCACAACAGACATAATAGACAAGACAAAGCAAAAGTGCAGGTGCTCACCATTTTTGAAGCTGGGTCTTCAGCCAAGGCTCGTGGAGCGCACTCTTTGACAGCTGCAAAAATACTCATTCCAGCATGAGTCATGCCAAAGCAAGGCGTCAATGATAAATGAAAAGCCCCCTCATTCAACAACACTAAGATACTGAGTACATGCTCACCTGGACATGTTGAAATGACCCCATACCTTTATCAAAAATAAGTCCTTGAAATCAATCACTGTTATAGTTCAAATTGTAATAATTCAATTAGCGAGTGAATAGCTAAAAAATTTGAACCTCCATGCGTGACGCTGTACAATAAACCTTTGAAACCCATCAGTACAAAGAAGCATGGCGTCTAAACAAGACGTGGAGGGGACAAATGGTCATTTGCAAGCGAGTGGAGCTATCAGTGAGCAGCCCTCCTCTTATTCCTGGACGTGGACATTCGCGGGACGTGTATGGGACAGCCTCAAGTATTGTAAGTTCAGGGTTAAACAAGCGCTGATGTGCAGAACCCTAACCTCGGTACCAAACTGTTTTGTTGCGCGCTTGACCTTGCACTTGTGCATCATGGTGCACGGCACATATTTTGCAGTATTGAGAAATGCCCTATAAATGAGATGTACGGAGGACATGACTTCTTGTCAGCTTCCTAGGCTTGCATGATCATTGACAGACAGCGGGAGGCAGGCATAACAGGCAATGTGACATTCGTTCTGCTGCATTGCAGCTTGGTCATGCTTTGATAAGCATGTTGGCTACTGGATAGGGCTTGACACGCCCAAGTACGCTTGGGCCATCCATGAGCACAATAGACTCCTGAAAGAGGTAGGCTTGCAATGGTGATTGTCGCAGGCTGTGGCACACAGTGCAGGAAATGCTTGCCTTGCTTTAATCTTAGATGCGTCTAACAAACGGCATGCTTCTCACTCAAGGGGGTTGTACAGGACTGATAGTCATTTTGCCACACTTCTTTGTCCTGCTGCCTAGCTCTCTGTCGCTTGTGCCATCAATGCAATTAGGCTGAATTTTCTCATTTTATGTACAGCTTTGTGAAATGGCATTGTATTTCTGGTCTTATGATACAGAACATGTGTTGAATACACATCAGTGTTGGGTGTCGGTCCTGTGTGACACGTATGGCGAACGTGCTTCGCAGGCGGAAGAATCAGTTCTGCACACAGATGAGTTCAAGAAAAAAGAGAAACAGATGGATGAGGTTGAGGGAGGGATGGGTGAGCTCAAAGCACACTCAGCGCCTAGCGTCCCAGAAATGGGCAATGAACACTCGCAGGTAGGATATAAGACTGTGCATTCCATACACTGTACGTGCCCTCGGGCTCAACACATGCAGTAAAGTAAGTTGCCTAACAAGTTGCATCTACCATAGCAATTTGAGCAACAATGACCAACGTTTTTTCCTGGCCAGCTCCCAATGACCCAATGTAGTGTTGTTTTTGGATCATTTACTGGCATGTTCCAGGCTTTTGATCAATGGCCATTTGATGTGTCCAGGCCCCATTTGCATGTAAGAAGCCACAAGTCAGAGAAGGCCGATTCCTCCCTGTCTTCAAACAGGACACAAAAAGACAGCTTGCTTACTCTGCCCTCTCCAATCACAGGGTGACCACATGCTGGCCCAGGGGCAAAGCAGTGCCAAGGGGGGCTTCAAATGCGACAGCTTGCAAGAAAAGTATGAGTTCTTCAAGACTTGAGCATCAAGCTCTCCTCTTTTCCATGCCCTCCAAGCTCATAAGCACACTTTTGGCCTGGCCTGCTGTGCCAATGCCATGCCCTTTGCCCATGCCTCACAGCCTTTTTGTGGCCACCCCTCCTTGGCCTGCTGGCACTAGTGGAGTACACCATGGGTGCCTAGATATCGCTTTACAGTGCGCTAGCATACCTTGTTCTCAAAACCTTATATTCCACAATATGAACCCACTAACTGAGCTAGTGTTGTGTGCTGTAGGCTGAAATCTGTGCGTGCAAGCGCACGCATGTGTGCAAGCGCACGTATTTGTGCAAGCGCACGCATGTGTGCAAGCGCACGCATTTGTGCAAGCGCACGCATGTGTGCCAAACACTGAACGTCTGCGTGCTTGTGTATGTGCTCTTGTCTGTTGCTGCACAAATGTCACCTAAATGAATTGCTGTTGGGATTTGATTATTACATCATGACCACAAAAGAGCAATCAGCAAGATCAATTGCTCTGTGACAGGCTTCTTCTCTTATTTTTTCCAGAGTCACTCTCGTATTGGGCCATTCTATAAGGACTAGTATAGTTGCATGAGACACAACCATGAAGTCGACATCAAACTTTATTTTTTGGATTTACTGCGGACCACTCCCCATCATCATAAGGATTAACTTCTTCTTGCCACCTATTGTCTGTGCAAGATTGAGATTTTTCAATCACAATTGCTATGGAATGAAGAAAAGAAAAGAATAACTACACAAGCAGCGAAAAGCTCCTCACATCAATTAAGGAAAACCACTTGGGAAGAAAAACCCTTGACCAGAAAAGAAGAAAGGATTCAGTGAGGATCAGGAGGGTTGCGGGCAGACAAGCCAGCAGGTAAGGTAAGGTAAGGTAAGGTTTCAAGGCTGTATCCGCCGAACGAGGGCAGCTTAGCCGGTTGACCTCCAGTGAGGTTCGAACCCCGAACCCACAGGTTGCGAGGGTGGATAATCGACTTTCCATCTCAGGTGCCCCGCCGCCTGCTCGACTATCCGGAGCTAGTCTGCGGCAGACCCGGAGCTAGTCTGCGGCAGACAAGCCAGCAGACCTCTCCTGATTTGTTTGAAGGTGAGGAGAATGCTCAAGAGAACGTCTGGTCTGAACAAGCTTATGAGCATACTATACTAGTAGTGCACAAAATGAGCATGGAGCTTCTTAGACAATGTAATGTTTGATGATCTAGCTTTGTAGACTCGAGCATTTTCTTACTCTAGGTAATATGAACCAAGTTCGCAAGCCCTACGCGCTTTAACTGCCCTAAATTGGCAAATTGTGCCTTTCTCTTTTCTGGTGAAGGGGCTCTTCTTCCCAAGTGGCCCCTTTTCCTTAACTGATGTGAGGAGCTTTTTGCTGCTTGCATAGTTTTTCCTTTCTTCTCTTTTTGGCAAACTGTGCAGTTTTCCTTTGCTTTCTTCTTTTCTTTCCTAGCAAATTGAGCTCCCAAGTTGCCTTTTAAGCTTAAAAGCCTTTTGAGCTAGTTTAAGTTAGGTTGGTTTACGTAGCTTTAAAGTTAGGGCTGACCGCCAGCCTGGTTGTCTGGCTGATTTGTATGCAGCTGGTCATTGCTAGCCAAAAAATAGCCCATTATGTCCGACATGATGTAGCAAGACTTATTGTTGTCGTGCCAGATCACTTTTAATGACTGATCAACAATTTGGTCGCAATGCAATTGCAAAATTTTGGTGTGAGGCTCAAACGAATAATTGTGGGATTCTGATCTGTCAGGCAAGAGACACCTTTGCCGAGCTGCGGCCGATGTTAGCCTCCACACTATCCTTTTGGGAGCGGGATGTACTGTCTACAGCCCTTACTTTCATAAAAAAATTCATTCATAAAAAAAAATCATTCATAAAAAAAAAATTAAAAAAATCATCAAAATGTACATCGACTTGAAAAGTAAGACACTTTAATAAGCACTTGATTACCCTCTAAAGCCAATCGCAAATCATGCAATCGGTTCACCCAGATTCGGAATCATTCTACCTGAAGAGGTATGTCGATGAGAAGATATCCGAGACTGCTTTCAAGTTTCGCGCTGAAATCACAGAAGCATGCTCTGATGTGAAAAAGACTCTCACGGACGAGCTGAAAACTATGGAATTGTTGCTCAATGAGGCA
>LFIK01001852.1_pt1 | contig 16924 bp, 11 predicted proteins | sample 643401 | NCBI WGS metagenome assembly LFIK01 (sample SAMN03777447, study PRJNA286221) | soda lake metagenome | biome: soda lake; feature: Kulunda steppe; material: water; isolation source: sample T5-Br brine of Lake Tanatar-5 | place: Russia: Kulunda steppe | collected 2010-07
GGTGGTCGGTGGGGTGGCAGCACATCTGTCGGTTGTGGCGGACACCGGGCTGCTGGGCCTGTGGGTGGCGGTGCAGCTGTTGATGGGGGTGCGGCTCGTCTCGCTCCTGCTCCGGGTGCGGTCGGGGCGCTGGCTGTGTGCAGTTACGTAGACAAACCATTAGACAGTTACATGCCGACATTAGGTCTAATGGCGGGATGTAGGTTACATCCCGCCGACATTGGGTTACGTGACGCCAGGCGATCTGCCTACCGCCATCGGTGTCCCTGTTGCCGAGCAGACAAGGTCCTCGGCACTGCTTGGCCCGGGTGGCTGCGGACGGTCTGCTGAACCTCCGCTATCGGGTCGCCAAATGCTCTATGCCCTCACCCCTCGAGACTCGTGTCGCTGCAGGGCAGCGGGTACGAGCCGCGGACCGGACCATGCCGGGCAAGGACTCACCTCTGCGGCCGTCGTGCCCGGCAGGGGCTTCAGCTCGGCTGCCGGGCAGCGGCACCGGTCTCCCAGCCGATTGACCTTGCTCAGCTGACGCTGAGTTGCCAGTCACCGTAGGTCCCCATGTCCATCCACTTCGCACCCGCGGGGACACGGAACCTGGCGGTCGTTTGCGAGCTGATCGGGTTGAACTCGATGACTCCTGCGTAGGCGTCGAAGAACATCACTGACCCGACGCTCCCGGTGACAGACACGGACCGGCCGGCGATCGCGGAGACATCGAGAAGCGCGTTGCCCGTTCCCGAGGCGCCCGTTACGCCGATCTTCCGTGCGTCCTGTGCGGAACGGATTGTGACGATCACCTCGACGTCAGATCGGAACCCGCTCACACCGAGGGCACGGATGTCGCGCACAGCGTCGTAACCCCAGAAGTTGAGGGCACCGACCGAGAGTCCGCTGGGGTCACACGGCAGCCTTCGCCCGCCGCTCGTACCGCCACCATCCGGGCCTACCGCATACACGCTGCCGACGTACTGGTGCTCCCCAACCTCGCCCACGGTCTTGCAGCTGGCAATGGCAGGCGCGTTGGCAGGCACGTCGACCGGAACCGGGCCGTCGGACCAGCTGTTGAACGTGACGGTCACGGGTGCGAACCAGCCTGGTGAGTCGGTGACACCCAACTCGACCAGCAGATCGGCGTAACGCATCAGGAACGATGCCATCTGTCCGCCGGTGACGTGACCGGCGGGGTCGTAGGTGGTGGTGGTGCGTCCTGCGGTGATGCCGGTGGCCACCAGCCGACGGATGCTGTCTTCGTGGGTGTTCCCGACCGTGTCGGTGAAGCCTGCGCCCCGCGGCATGGTGAGCCCGTACACCTTGTCATGAAGACGAACGAAGAGCGACGCCATCTGGTCACGCCGGATCGGAGCGTTGGGCGCGAACTCGGTGGCGGTACGGCCGCGGATGACTCCTAGCGATGCGAGCCGGTTGATGGCTTCTTCGTGCTGATGGTTCGCGATGTCCCCGAAACCCTGGTTCCCGGTCGACCCGGAGAACTTGTGGCCACTGACGTCGAGCAGGTTCGCGAGCAACGCGGCGTGTTCGGCACGGGTGGTGTCTCGCGCGTACCCGTAGTGACCGACGTAGGGCGCCTGCCAGTGCAGGTCCCACCAAAAGAGACAGTCGACTGCAGCGCCGTGCGCGTCTGTCCGGTCGGTGAACTCGGTCACAGGCACCTGCCCGCTCGGACATGCCCGGTCCAACGTTGGCCCGGTGGCCGAAGCTGGCGCCCCCAGAAGCCCTACCCCGACCACCGCAGCCACAACAGCAGCAGCCAGCTTGTTCACCCCGAGCATGTGTTCTCCGCCCTCAGCCCCAACGTAGGCAGAGTGTAGGGGGTCGCTCTCGCAATGGTTGGGCTCGCGTCGGTGGGTCGTGGGCGCGACGCTCTACAGAGCGCCACACTTTCTACAGAGCGCTACAGATCGGGCCAACGGCCGGGTGAGAGTCCGGCGGAGTGGGGATGTCATGCGGTGGTGTCCTCATCGAGCATCAGCGAGAAGATGACGTCGTCGCTGAGGATTGGTGGGTCGGCCTGGCTCCCGGCGGGGGCGGAAGCGTTGGCGAGTACGCCGATGTTGCGAAGGCGCGCGATGGTCTGCCCGGTGGCAGTGTCTGCGTCTTCGCGGCGGACGATCACGCCGTGGATCACCTTGTGTACCGCTCGCAACTCGCGCTTGGAGGGGCGGCGACGCGCGAAGGCGCCGCATGCTGCTGCATCTAGGGTCTCTCGGCTGATCGGTGTGATGTCGTCGGCGATGCTCAGGCTCGCTCCGTTGTCGACAAGGACGCCTCCAGCCGCATCGAGCGCAGTGCTCAGGGCCGCGCATGCGGTGTCGAGGCGTCCGAGGTCCCAGTCCAGTGCCTGGCAGATCGCCTCGAGCGGTACGGGTTCGGCGACCCCGAGGAGGAGTGATCCGAGGTCGCGCGCATCGGTGGCTGCAGTCGGCGCGTCGATGGGTGTCTCGGTCTGGTGACCGGAGTCGAGAAGTTCTGCGAGGGGGCTTGCGAGGTTGCTGGCGAGCAGGCTGATGAACCGGGCGGAGAGGTCGTCTTGTGGCCAGCCGCTCTCGAGCCTGCGGATGACGCTGGAGGTCACGCCGCACAGGGCCCCGAGGTAGGACTCGGTCAGGCCGAGTCGCAGGCGGCGGTGGCGGACGGCTGCGGGGTCGAGCAGGACGATGCCGGCCTTCTCTCTCATGACCGTTGCCTGCGGGTGGTCCGGTCGTCGAGGGAGCGCACCGCGATGCCGTGCACGGTGAGCCACTCGAAGGTGGTGATCCACTTGCGGTCGCAGCGTGGCCGGGCGAGCCGGACACCGCACTCGACCTCCGCGAGCTTGATGGTGCGGGTGGCCCAGTGCAGAGCGATGGGACGGTCGCGTTCGGTCAGCAGGTAGGCGTCGGTGTCCTCCGCGCCGGCGAACCGTCGCATCAGCAGCTGGGCGATCAGGTAGGTGCGCAGCACCGGTGGGATCACCGTCACACCCTGACTGGTGGTCGCGGTTGAGCCGTCGGCGGCGACGTCGCTGATGGTCAGTTCGACCAGGGCCTCGGGTGGGATCTCGCACATCGCCAGGGCACAGGCTGCGGCGTAGGCCGGGCGGGTGTAGGCGTCGAGCGCTGCGGCATCGCTGAGGGTGTGACGCGCTGGGCGGGGGTTACGTTCGGAGGCGTTGATGAGCACCGGTAGGTCGACGTCGACGACGAAGCCGAACGGCAACGCGGCAGCTTCGATGGCGCGCACGGTGACGACGACCGCGTCGGTGTCCGTAGCAGCCCGGGCCTGTCGTCGGAGCAGGGTGGCGACCGCCTCGTGGTCCAGCTTGCCCTGTGCCTGACGTTCGGTGAAGTGCTCCCGGGCGGCGAGCAGTTGGCCACGAAAGTCCGCGTAGAGCGTTTCGAAGCGCTCGGCGGGCAGCAGCCGTCGGCAGTCGGACAGGAAGCTCAACGCGGAGGTAGCTGGGAGTCCACATCGGCGCGCAACGGTTGGGTGCAGCAGTTGGCGATCAGCGGGCTCGCTGGGTCGGTCCCAGGCGAGGTCGAACTGTTCGAGGGTCCAGTCGGCGGCGTCCCACTCGTCGGCGATGTCCTGGAGGGTGTCGGTGCGGTGGTGATGTCCGATGAGCCAGATCCGTGCGCCGACGCCGACGGCGAGTTCGACGAGTTGCCGCAGCACGGTAGGTGGGAGCTGGCCAGCATCGTTGATGATGATCTCGCGGGTGTTGCGGGCCAGCAGCCAGGCGGCGGGGGCGTCGAGGTGGCCGTCGTTGGTCTTGGTCCCTCCCGTGACGTGTGGGCTCTTGCCCAGCGCGAACATCAGATCGCGGAGCACCTCGCTGAGCGTGGGGTACCCGGGCGGGGCGCCGGCGCACACCACCGGCCGATCGTTTCCGGTCGGTTCGGCCCAGGCCGAGGAGAGGGTGGGCAACCACCGGACGCGGTCGGTATCGCGCCAGCCGGTCACGACCACGACGGGTCCGGTGTCCTTGGCGACGGGTAGTCCGGGGCCGGCGCTCAGCGTGTGGGTAGCCACTTGGCAAGCTCCGCAGGCAGGGTGTAGCTGCACTGGTGCAGCGCCACAGCTTCGACGTGTTCGCTCATACCACCGGCGGTGTCCGCGAGCCGGACCAGGGTCTCGAGCAGGTGCTCCCAGGCCCGGAAGTTGCCCTTGGGCCCGACGCGGTTCATCCGGATCAGGTGGGTCTGGGGGCACTCGGCCAGCAGCGGATGCCACGAGGCGAGCGTGGCCAGCAGCGTCCGGTCGTCCTCGATGCGACGCATCTCGACCCGTCGGCCGGCACGGGACAGCAGCTCGGGCTGGTCGGACTTGAGCCGTTTGAGCAGCTCATGCGAGCCGACCATCCCGAGCATCCAGATCGCGTCGGTGCGGTCGTGGATGGTCCGCAGGGTCGTGAACGCGTCGGTGCGTAGGTACTGCGCCTCGTCGATCCACACGCTGCGGGGCTGCTGGGCGAGCAGGTCGCCGAGCTCGAGCGCGAGCACCCAGGTCGGTTCGCTGCGTTTGGGTGTCATCCCCAGTGCGCGCAGCAGCTGGCAGACGACCTCCTTGGGGTTGGGGTTGCGGCCGAGCTGCACCCACAGGCCAGGCAGCTGATACCGGCCGGAGAGCTCGGCCATGACCTGCCGGCACGTGGCGGTCTTGCCGACCCCGGTCGGACCGGTGACCAGCAGCGTGCCGTAGCGGTGGGTCATCTCCGAGGCCTTGATCAGCGTCTCATCGAAGCTGGCGGTCCGGACGAACTCGGCGCTCGCGATGGTGGGCCGAGCAGCGGTGGAGGCGGCCATCACGCGTCCCCCTCATCCGAGAGCAGTTCGCTGAACGCGTCGGTGACCAGCTGATTGAAGTCGGCCTTGGGTGAGCTCGGACGCGCGACTGGCTTGCGGCGGACGGGCGTGGCGGACGGATGGGTGTCCGCCGGCTCGCTCACCTCCGAAGCGTCGCCGGCAGGCAGGGCGCCGGCACCCGGGTGGGCGCTGGGCAGGCCGAGTGAGGCCTGAACGAGGTCGATCGCGGCTGGGGTGGTCTCGCGCTGGTGTGCGGTCGCGATCGGGTTGGGGCGGTCGGCGGTGTCGATTGCCTCGGATGCGGCCAATGAGCGCAGTTCCACCGCTTCTGAGCGCAGTGAGCGCAGCGTTGAGTAGGTCTCACGGCGGCGCTGCTCGATCGCACGGGCTTCCTCTGGAACGAGATCGGCGTCGAAGCACCGGGCGACGAACTTGCCGTCGAGGTCGTAGGCGTCGACCCACTCGAGGTCGCCGGGTAGGTGGCGCAGGCCGAACTTCTCCTGGACCCGTCCGGCGAGATCCTGGTGGATGTAGAAGTACTTGTCGCCGTCGCGCTGGACCCGGAAGCCGGACTTGGAGTAGGTGTAGGACGAGCGGGGCAGCGGGATCGCGGCGGGCTGCAGCAGCCGTTCCTCGACTTCCTGGATGCCGTAGGTGTCGTCGGCCCAGACCTCATAGCGGGACTTGCCCTTGACCTGCGGGTGCGGGGAGTGGTTCCACTCCTCGACCCACTTGCCGAGCTCGTCGAGGGCCTGCTGTTCGTTGAGCAGCTGCTCGTCTGAAGCGTGCAACGCATCGCGGGCGGTCAGCGTCTTGAGGTTGCGGTTGGCGTAGCCGGGCAGCTTGCGGGCCCAGTCCTCGTTCGCGGCGCGGATGACGCGCTCGACCTTGCCCTTCTTCTCGCCCATGTAGACCGCGACGGCCCACATCGTGAACCCGAGGGTGAGCGCCACCGTGGAGAGGACCTCGCCGGTGAACTGCAACGCGTTGTCGCACAAGATCTTCTCGGGAAGGCCACCGACATCGACGACCCGTCCGTCAGGCAGCGTGATCTCGCGCATCCGCATCGCCCGGTAGACACACGCAGCGCTGTCCGCTGCCGTGTAGTCGTGGGTCATCAGGCTGGCCGAGAGGATCACGCGTGAGCAGTCGTCGATGACGAACAGGCCCCAGGGCCGGATCCGCGCCGCCCCCTTGGGTTGCATCCAGAAGTCCATCTGGGTCGCGTCGATCTGCCACACCTCGTTGCGGTGCTGCGCGGACCAGCGCACGTACAGCGACGCGTTCTTGAACCCTTCGATGCCGTGGCGGATAAGGCCGCGCTCGTCACTGTCGAGCTCGGCGTTGAACTTCCGGGTGAGGTGCACGTGACTGACCGGACCAGCGAGGTCGAGCTTCTCGGCCAGCTTGGTCGCGTCACGGTGCAACGCGGCAAGATTGCCGGCGTAGGCCAGGCACAGCTTCTTGATCTCGTCATCGGAGAAGCTGAACTGCCCCCGGTCGACCAGCGCCTCGAGCGCCGAGCCGTACGTCTCATCCGCGGCCGGGGGAAGCTCCGCCGGGACCATGGTCTCGACGACCTCGGCGATGTAGCGCTCGACGGTCCGCATCGAGCGGTTGATCAGCTCGCCGATACGGAGCCGCTGGTCATGGGTGACCATGCCCTGCTCGGTCAGGACGTCGAGGATGTAGCCCTTGACCTGCTCGAGCTCGCCGGCGTTGAGTCGCGTCTGGTTGCCCATCACTTCACCCCCGCCGGTGCATCGCGCAACGGGATCCGGACCGACTGCGGCGGGCAGAACAGCGCCCGGCCCGGCGCGGTCAGCGGCAGCAGCCGCACGCCGGCGAACTGCTCGCCCCACCGTTCACTCCCGGCGGCGGCGTACCGGGCGACCTGCCTGACCGTGTCGGCGTCATCGACCACGTCGCCGAGTCCACCCATCTTCAACTCGTCCAGGACGAACCAGCTCTCCGGCGTTCTCCAGGCCAGATCCACGCGGCCCGTACCGAGATCGACCTCCGCACCGACGAACTCCCACTGCTCCCGGTGGAACCGGGCGAAGTACGAACCGACCGCGCAGGCGGCACGCTGACGAGCGCCATGGTTGACCGACATCGGAGACGCGGCGAACACCTTGCACGTGGTGACCCACACCCGGGTCGGTTCCGGCGCAACGCCTGAGCGGCAGAACGCCGCCACCAACGCGTGGGTCCGTCGCCCGATCTCACGGTCTCGCTCAGCCATGTCATCCCCAGCCCTGACATCGAACCCTCGTTCGATGTCAGAACCGTACGGGTCGACTGAGACAACTGACCTTGACGCGGGGGCGTCAGGCTCGGCGCTGGCCTGTTGCGTGGCGCGGCGCAGTTCTGCGGGAAGCATGCGGTTCCGTCTCATCTCGACCACCTCGTGTCTCGGGAGGTGGCGCCGGTCGCGCTCAGGGAGCGCTTGGGGCCGACCACCACCTCGGTCTTGCTGGGGTTGTGGTCAGAGACCGTCAGACGGACCTCCCAGACGGCGATCACCGGTGCCCGCTATGGCGATACGTGAGGGTTTACTGGCCGATACATCACGCTCTCTGGCGTCTGGCGTACCGGTCTGGCGGGCAGCAACTGTGAGGATGCGGGCATGCAGCCCGAGCCCACGATCACCAAACCCGCCGACCCGCCGATGCGGTATGTCGTCGGTGGCTGGCCCGGCGGCAAGGTCAGCCCGCTGACCGAGGCCGAGGGCGGCGAGCTCGTCCGCTACCAGCTCGAGCAGCTACGAGCGTTCGTCGCCGAACTGATCGAGCGGCGCGAGTCGCGAGGTGTCAGCCAAGCCAGCCTGGCCCGCATGACCGGCCTGCGACGCAACACCATCAGCGAGCTCGAGTCTGGCCAGAGCTACCCCGACTGGACCACCATCGCCCGCCTCGCCTACGCGCTCGAGGCCGACATCCGCTTCGTGGGTCGCGCAGCCGTCCGGGCTGAGGCCGGGCCGCGTCAGTAGGCCCGGCCCTCAGTAGGCATCCCGGCCCGGGCAGGCTGCGAGCCGTAGGCTGTGGCGCGTCGGGCGCAATGTCACGGGGTGGCTCTAGGTTTCCTGGGATGTATGCCGCGATGGCACGGGCGCGCACCGTCGTCGGCAACAACAGGGAGATCACCGTGGTCGAAGAGCACTCCGGCAAGGTTGGGTTCATCTGGTCGATCGCTGAGCTGCTGCGCGGGGACTACAAGCGATACGAGTACGGCAAGGTCGTCCTGCCGCTCGTCGTGCTGCGCCGGCTCGACTGCGTGCTCGCGGACACCAAGGACAAGGTGCTGGCTGCGGACAAGTCGCTGCCCGATCGTCTGACCAACCGGGAACCGGCGCTTCAGGCCGCCGCGGGCCACAGCTTTTACAACCTCTCCCCGCTCGATCTGCCACGTCTGCTGGATGACCCGGAGCACCTCAAGGAGAACCTCGAGGCCTACATCCGGGCGTACTCCTCGGCGGCTCAGGATGTCCTGGAGAAGTTCGGTTTCCAGACCCAGATCGACCGCCTCGCCGACGCCGAGCTGCTCTACCAAGTGGTCTCGAAGTTCGCCGAGCTCGACCTGCACCCCGACCGGGTGTCGAACCTCGAGATGGGCTACATCTTCGAGGAACTAATCCGGCGCTTCTCGGAGCAGTCCAACGAGACTGCCGGGGAGCACTTCACCCCCCGAGAAGTCATCCAGCTGATGGTCAACCTGTTGTTCATCGAGGACGAGGACCTGCTCTCCACCCCCGGCAAGATCGTCACGATGCTCGACGCAGCCGCCGGCACCGGGGGGATGCTGAGCGTGGCGGAGATCCACCTCCGCGAGCTCAACGAACGGGCCACGCTCAAGACCTACGGACAGGAGCTCAACGAAGAGTCCTACGCCATCTGCAAGGCCGACATGATGATCAAGGGCCAGGACCCTGCCAACATCCGGCTCGGCAACAGCTTCACCCGCGACGCCTTCGCCGGCGAGACCTTCGACTACATGATCGCGAACCCGCCGTTCGGGGTGGACTGGTCCAAGGTGCAGTCGGCCATCGTCGACGAGCACAAGTCCAAGGGCCACGCCGGACGCTTCGGGCCCGGTCTGCCTCGCAAGTCCGACGGTCAGCTGCTGTTCCTGCTCCACAAGCTGTCGAAGATGAAGCCCGCCGACCAGGGGGGCAGCCGCATCGCGATCGTGTTCAACGGATCCCCGCTGTTCTCCGGCGGTGCCGGTTCTGGCGAGTCGGAGATCCGACGGTGGATCATCGAGAACGACTGGCTCGAAGCGATCGTCGCACTCCCCGACCTGCTCTTCTACAACACCGGCATCTCGACCTACGTGTGGGTTGTCACCAACCGCAAGGCCGAGCACCGGCGCGGCCACGTGCAGCTGGTCGACGGACGTGAGCACTTCGTCAAGATGGGCAAGGGCCTCGGCGAGAAGCGCAAGGAGATCTCGCCAGAGCAGATCGATGAGCTCACCCGCTTGTACGGCGACTTCGAGGCCGGCGACCACGTCAAGATCCTGCCCAACGAGGCGTTCGGCTACCGGCGCGTCACCGTCGAGCAGCCCCTCAAGCTCGCCTGGCGTGGCGGCCCGGACGCAGTGGAAGCGCTTCGTGATGAGAAGGCGTTCATAAACCTCGTTGAGGGCAAGAACGCTGATGCGGACGCCGGATCGGTGCTGCAGGGCGCGCTGATCGCGGCCGCCAAGACCTTGGACGAAGCACCGCAGACTGACAAGTCCCTGGTCGAACGGGCGCTGAAGGCCTCGCTCGGGGACGTCTGGAAGCAGGCTGGGGCTCCCGCCAAGAAGGCGCTGTGGAACGCCTTGGCAGTACGCGACGACCGTGCTCCGGCGACGCTTGACAAGAACGGCAACGTTGAACCGGATCCGGACCTACGCGACTACGAGAGCGTGCCGCTGGACGATGATGTCGATGAGTACCTCGTCCGAGAGGTGCTCCCGTGGGTTCCAGATGCGTGGATCGACGTGTCGAAAGACAAGGTCGGCTACGAGGTCCCCTTCACTCGGTACTTCCACACCTACGCGCCTCCACGAGCGCTTGCCGAGATCGACGCCGACATCAAGGAGCTTGAGAACAGGATCATGGACTCGCTGAGCGAGGTGACCAGGTGAGTTCCTGGCCACGACGTTCGGCACCACTCAAGCCTTCGGGTACGACCGACCACGCCAGCGTGCCAGCATGGCATCTCATGTCCCCCGTAAAGCGGCAGGGTTTCGACAACGAGACGGTCCTGTCGATGTACAGGGAGTGGGGCGTAGTGCCCAAGGACTCCAGAGACGACAACCACAACCGAACCCCGGCCGATCTGAGCGCGTACCAGTTGGTCGAGCCCGGCGACGTTGTCTTCAACAAGATGAAGGCCTGGTCCGGGTCCGTAGCCGTCTCCACCTACCGGGGAATCGTCAGCCCGGACTACCTGGTCTGCCGCGTCCGCCACGACTTGGTATCTGCCCGGTACCTCCACCACCTACTTCGTAGCCGACCGATGTTCGAGGAGTACCGACGGAGAAGCACAGGCGTGCGCCCCAGTCAATGGCGTCTCTACTGGGAGGAGTTGCGGCTGCTGGACCTGACGCTCCCGCCTCTACGCACGCAACGTCGTCTCGCTGCTTACCTCGATCACGAGACTCTGCGGATCGACACCCTCGTCCAGGACCACCTCAGACTCCAGGAGCTACTTCTGGAACGGTACAGGTCGGCCCGCATGCATCTCCTGGCTGGTTCCCCAAGTCGCGACACTCGCGTGGAGTCCGGAGTCCCGTGGTCGCCATGGATGTCCGGTGAGTCAGGATGGGCCCGGACGCGGTTGAAGCAGGCCTGCGCGCTGCAGCGTGGTCATGATCTTCCCACTCAAGACCGACGTGATGGCCCGTACCCGGTGGTGAGTTCCGGCGGAACCATTGCCACGCACGCCGAGTCCCGGGCCAACGGGCCGGGGGTGGTGACCGGCAGGTACGGCACGGTGGGTGAGGTCTACTTCGTCGAGGGGCCCTACTGGCCGCTGAACACTGCGCTGTACGTAGTGGACTTCAGAGGCAACGATCCCCGCTACGTCTTCCATCTACTTTCCGCAACTCCACTGGACGCCGAATCAGAGAAGTCGGCGGTCGGTGGCATCAACCGCGGCGTCGTCCATCAGTTGCCGGTTGCGCTCGCTCCTCGCGGTGCCCAGGCAGGCATCGCGCGCGAGATTGACGAAGAGCGAGCGGCGCATGACCAGCTTGCCCGGAGCCTGTCCAGCCAGAACAAGCTCCTCATGGAACGTCGCCAAGCACTGATCACCGCGGCGGTGACCGGGCAACTCGACGTGGGGAGCGCAGCATGACGGCCAAGCACACTGAGGTACGGCTCGAGGACCACATCGTCGCGCGCCTGGTCGAGTCCGGCGGGTGGCGCCAAGGTGCGCCTGGTGACTACGACCAGCAGACCCGCCTGATCCCGAGCGAGCTGTGGGCGTTCCTCGAGGCGACGCAGCCGGACAAGGTCGAGCGTCTCGAGGTTGTGTTCGGGGCGGCCTACCGCCGCGATGTCGAGCGGCTGATCGCGAAGGATCTCGATAGCCGCCCGGCCCGGGTGCTGCACGTGCTGCGCCACGGCATCGAGCTGCGCAGCGTGAAGCTCGACCTGGCGTACTTCAAGCCCGCACACGACCTCACGCCCGAGCTGGCTGAGCGCTACGCCGCGAACCGGCTGACGGTTGTGCGTCAGCTCGCGTACAGCCCGGAGCACACCAACACCCTCGACGTGGCGTTGTTCGTCAACGGGCTCGGCGTCGCGACCTCCGAGTTGAAGAACTCGTTGAGCGGCCAGACCGTCGACAACGCCAAGGAGCAGTACCGCAAGGACCGCGATCCACGTGATCCGTTCCTCTCCCGTCGATGCGTCGTCCACTTCGCGGCCGACACCGACCGGGTCTGGATGACCACCCGGCTGGCGGGTGCCAAGACCCACTTCCTGCCGTTCAACCGAGGCGCTTCGCTCGACGGTCGTGGCGGCGAGGGCAACCCCCCTGCCCCGGCGGGCGGGTACGCGACCTCCTACCTGTGGGACCAGGTGTGGGACCGCGACGCGTGGCTCGACATCCTGGGGCGGTTCATCCACGTCGAACCCGCCGAGGACCCGAAGGCTCAGCCATCGATCATCTTCCCGCGCTACCACCAGTGGGACGCGGTGCTGCGTCTGACCGGCCACGCCCGGACGAACGGTGCCGGCAACAACTACCTCGTGGCTCACTCAGCCGGGTCGGGCAAGACCAACACCATCGGGTGGCTCGCTCACCGGCTCGCGTCACTGCACGATGCCAACAGCGAGCCGGTGTTCCACAAGGTGATCGTGATCACCGACCGCAAGGTGCTCGACAAGCAGTTGCAGACCAAGATCGAGCAGTTCGAGCGGCGCAACGCGACCGGGATGGTCGCCACGATCGACAAGCACTCCTCTCAGCTCGCCGACGCGCTTCGCAGTCCTGGTGCCAAGATCATCGTCACCACCCTCCAGAAGTTCCCGCACGTGCTCGGCGACGTCGATGACCTGCCCGACCGCCGCTACGCGGTCATCATCGACGAAGCGCACTCGTCGCAGTCCGGGGAGACCTCCAAGAAGATGAAGGAGGTCGTCGCGCCCCGGGGAGCGAGCGACGAGGAGCTGCTCGAGCTCGCCGCGGAGGAAGACGCCACCTACCTGTCCAAGACCGGCGAGGACGACATCAACACCGCTGTTGAGGCCTCGGCGGCCGCGCGGGGCCGCCAGGCCAACCTGTCGATGTTCGCGTTCACCGCGACACCCAAGGCCAAGACACTGGAGCTGTTCGGTTCCAAGAACGGCGACGTCGGCGAGAAGGGCACCGGGCTGTTCGGCCCGTTCCACCTGTACTCGATGCGCCAAGCCATCGAGGAGGGCTACATCCTCGACGTGCTGGCCAACTACTCGACCTACAAGACCTACTACCGGCTGTCGGTCGCCGGTGAGGACCTCGAGGTCGAACGCTCCAAGGCCGCGATCGCCGCCGCTAGGTACGCATCCCTGCACCCGCACGCGTTGGCGCAGAAGGCCGAGATCATCGTCGAACACTTCCGGGCTCACACCGCCAAGGCGATCGGCGGGAAAGCCAAGGCGATGGTGGTGACCCGCTCACGGCTACACGCGGTGCGCTACCAGTTGGCCATCGAGGCCTACATCGCCAAGAAGGGCTACACCGACATCAAGGCGTTGGTGGCGTTCTCCGGCGAGGTCATTGATCCTGACCTGCCCGGGCACCCGTACACCGAGCCCAACATGAACGGCTTCCCCGAGACCCAGACTGCCAAGAAGTTCAACACCGATGAGTACCAGGTCATGGTCGTGGCGGAGAAGTTCCAGACCGGGTTCGACCAGCCGCTGCTGCACACCATGTTCGTCGACAAGAAACTCGACGGGGTCAACGCCGTCCAGACCCTCTCGCGGCTCAACCGCACCAGCCAGGGCAAGACGTCCACCTTCGTGCTCGACTTCGTCAACGACGCCGAGGACATCCAGGCGGCCTTCGCGCCCTACTACGAGACCACGCTCGCGACCGAGACCGAACCCGAACACCTCTACGACGGCTGGCGCCGGATCGAGGACCACCTCGTCGTCCAGGACGAGGACATCGAGCGCTTCGCCCGGGTGTGGTTCGCGCTCGACAACCCCGAGGACACCACCCAGCACGCCGGGCTGTACACCGCGCTCAAGCCCTGCGAGGACCGGTTCGCCGCGCTCGACGAGGACGCCCAGGACGCGCTGCGCACGAGCCTGATCCAGTTCGTGCGCATGTACGCCTTCCTCGCCCAGGTCCTGACCTACACCGACACCACCATGGAGAAGCGCTACGCCCTGTGCCGGATGCTCAGCCACCGGCTCCGCGACCAGCGTGTCGGCACCCTGGACCTCGGCGACGACGTCGAGATGACCTACCTGCGCATCGACGCTGGTGACACCCTCGACGCCTCCCTCAAGGAAGGTGCCGGCGAACTCACCGCGTTCACCGGCGACGGTGAGCTGCGCGCAACCCAAGAAGAACTGGTGCTGCTCTCCGAGGTCATCGACAAGCTCAACGAACGGTTCTCCACCGATTTCACCGGCGCGGACGCGGTCAAGTTCGAGTCGCTCGCGACCCAGATGTCCGACGACCCGATCATGCAGGAACAGGCGGACGCCAACGACCTTGACCACTTCACCCACGCGTTCGACGCTCGTTTCACTGCCGCGGTCGTGGACTGGATGAAGGACAGTGAGGATCTCGCCGTACGCCTACTCGACGACCCCGAGTTCGCCGACATCGCGAAAGCGGCACTCGTCAAGATCGTCCATCGACAGGCCGCGCAGCGGCACAAGGGAAGTTCGTCTTGAGCAGCGATCAGCAGCCCGTGCGCTACATCGATCAGTCAGCGTCGCCCGCGTCGGTAGGTGGGGGCAAGGCTGTGGACACGCTGGGTGTCGCGACAGAGGTTGGCGGTGAAGGTTCGCTGCCTGCTGCGGACCCCGAGCAATCCGGCCTAGACAGCCTCATCCGGCTTGCAGCTGCGCGTGCGGCTCTGGACCCTGAACGTAGGGCGTGGCGAAGTGACATCCTGCTGTCGGCGGTCATCGAGGCGATCGGCCTCTACGGCCCCCAGCCCGCGGATCGCCTCCTCCGCCACGTTGGCCGCGTCTGGGCAGCCGGCTCCGTCGCGCAGGCCAGTCTCGATACGGCGCTTGTGGTGGCGGCAGACGCTGGACTGCTGCAGCGCTCACAGAGTCTGCTCTCCGATCAGGAGGAGTGGTCGCTCACGGAGCTGACCCGGACCGAGGCGGACCAAGACCGGAGCTGGGTGAAGCGCACCTTCACGACATTCGGAGAGCAGATCGTCGAGCGAGCGAACCTTCAACTGGAGAAACCAGTTGGGAAGGAACGTGCCGAGAGCCTGGCGGAGCACATGCTCGCGGCACTGGCCGTAGGTGCTAGCGGCTCCTATGAGTTGGCTCGAGGAGTCATGTCACTTGGTGAGCTGCGTCCTGCTGTGATCGACGTCGCTGCCGCTCGTAGGCATCTTCTGCAAGCCGTGGAGCCCAAACCTGTAGCTGAGGCGATGCAGGCGGTTCTGGTGCCGCTGCTCAACCCGGACAACGACTTCGGAAACGAGGTTTTGCGCCTCCTCGTTGTCGGCAACATCCTCCAGGGCGTCCTGTCCGGTCGGGACCTGGCGCTCGACCTTCGAGTGTCTGACATGCGGTTCGCGCTGGACACGAGCACACTCATGAACCTTCTCGGTGACGGGTCATCTGAGAAGCGGCTTCTGCTCGACTTCTTGGACCGGTGCGCAGCCACCGGAGCCCCTGTGGTTGTTGCGGAGCACACCCTCGACGAGTGGGAGCGGGTGTGGGCCGCAGCAGACGCTGAAGTCCAGAGTTCCGAGGTTGCGGCTGTCGTCCGGGCCGGCGAGGCGTACCCACTGGTTCGCAACCCGGTCGCACGTCAGTTCGTCCGCTACCTAACGCAGGACGAGACCGGGAACTGGACGAGGTTCGCCCTCGGGCTTCGGGACCCGCGTCGCCTGCTGGAAGCTCACGGTGTCACCGTCCGTCACCACCGCAACGTTGCCGAGGAAGACGTCGCTCTCGTCGAAGCAGTAGAAGCCCGACTGAACGTGCTGTCTCGTGACGAGCGGACTCGAGGCGCACGTACAACGGCCGGAGCGCGTGACGATGCCCAGACCTCAGCCATGGTCGCTCGGTGGCGGAGTCGCAGAGGCGAGGAGCCGCCGCTGGCGTGGGTCATCGCCAAAGATCGTCTGACCAACCTGGCCTACCGCGCAGAGACCGACTCCCCATACCCGATCTGCGTCTCCCTTGAGGCTGCCGCTCTTCTGCTGGCAAGCCTCTGCGGAGACGACGAGAGCTCAGTCGCAGCCCTCTCGGAGACGCTCGGTCGGGCCGTGACGCGCGACTCCTTCTTCGCGGTGGCCGCCAGCTACAGCCTCGACGAGATCATCGACCTATCCGTGAAGATGTCCCCAGATACCACCCTCTCAGCAGAGGACGCGTCCATTGCAGTTCAGCTCAACTTCGAGTCGATGCTGACGGAGGCAGAGCGGTCCCAGTCGCAGGAAGAGCGAAAGGCGTTGGCCACTCGTGCCGTGCAGCTGCGCGGAACCCGCCGCCTCAGCTTGGCTGATCGCACATTCGCGGCCGCCGAGCAGGCGGCGAACGAGGCCGCCGCACGCGAGGACCGGGTTCGCGAGCAGGGCGTAGCCAAGGGGCGATCTGACCGCGATGACGAACTGGAAGAGGCTCGCAAACGGGAGGGCCTCGCGGAGGCGAAGGTCGTCCGGACGAAGCGGTACGCGGCTCTCGGCATGACCTCCACCGTCATCGTCGTATCTCTGGTTCTGCTGCTGACACTCGGTGTTGTGGAGTGGTCGGGTGCCTTCTTGGCAACGATCGTCCTAGGCCTCAACTCGGCAAACGCCGTGCGCTACGTGCGAGACGAGAAGAGTTCGACGCTGGAGTTCATCGGGCACATAGCCGTCAGTGTGGCGACCATCGCGCTTGCGTTCGTGCCCAGCCTCTTCGACTAGAAGTCGTTTCCTGCGGGATCGGTGGCCTGTGTAGCCACCGGAGCCCGGCCGTCTCGGAGCGGCATCGGGGCCGTCTGCGTCCGAGCGCCTTGGCGCGGGGCAGCCGGGCCGCAAGGCGCTTCCGCCCGGCTGGGTCGACTCGTCCGCCGCGAGCGGGCCGTGCTGCTTCCAGCGCGACCCTAGGCTGGTGCGCCCCGTCGTTCGCTGGCAGCAGTCGCCGCTGCTCCCCAGGACAGCTGCGGTGGCGGCTGATGCCGGACCCACCCTGTGGCCGTGGCGGACAGTTGTGTGGCGGATTACATCTAATGGCGGAATGTCGGATGTAATCCGGCCAATGCCAGATGTAACTTGCCGACATTGCGGATGTAACTTTTCACCTAATGCCGGATGTAACTGCACAGGCTGCCGCAGGACGCAGCCGCGCCGGCGGGGCCGGGCTGAGCGCGTGTCAGGCTGCCGAGGTGGCGCTGCCTACAGCCGCTCGTCCTCCGGTATCGCCTCCACGAGCCGGCGCAGTTGGTCTGCGA
>LFIK01001855.1_pt1 | contig 16921 bp, 11 predicted proteins | sample 643401 | NCBI WGS metagenome assembly LFIK01 (sample SAMN03777447, study PRJNA286221) | soda lake metagenome | biome: soda lake; feature: Kulunda steppe; material: water; isolation source: sample T5-Br brine of Lake Tanatar-5 | place: Russia: Kulunda steppe | collected 2010-07
AAGTGGGGAACATCTGATTCAGATCAGCATCAGAACTTCGGAACTGACTCAACATGGCACTCAGCTCCCCACTTCAGGCGCTTCCAAGTACCCTAGATCTGAATCAGATCTTGGTTAAACTTATTCAGAACCAATCAGAACTTTGTTCCGATTATGAACATTATCAGAAGATTAAGAACTGAATCAGAACGAAATCAGAACGATGCACACTTTCCGACGATGGTGAGTGACATTGCTGTGTCTGACCAATTGATCCTCTAGGCTGGATATGAGGGCTGAGGCTAAGCGTTAGCATCGATAGCAGGTGCTCCAAGGTCAAAATTGGAGGTGTTTTCAATATCATGGCTGTTGCTAGTTGAGGTCCGTGGTGAGTTCCAATCCTAAGTGTAAAAAAGGTTCGTTGGAGACTATGAATTGAGCTTTTTGTAGCTGCACTTCAACTTATTGTTCAAGTTGGTGGCTGAGGATTTGAGAGGGTGTCAAACAATTTTCGTCTTTAGGAGGGTGATTGTGTAAGTTGCACATGATCCAGAGCAATCTGTCATGGTCTGTGGTGTTGGAAGCTAATGTGAAGACAACAATAGCTTCTTAGTAAACTTGGCATAAGCAGCTCTACTTGAAAGATATACAAAATTCACGATTTCCACTCAGGGCACCATCAACCTGGCTGAGCGTAGCAAAACAAGAAAAAATATGCTAAAATTAAGCTCAGGCCTTCAGGCCAACATACTCCCTTAGTTGCTCACGTTCAAAAATGTACACACATGCGCACACATATGTGCACACACACACACACACACTGGCGTGATGCACTTAAGGTGGAATTGACAGACTAGCCTTGGTACTTAGCCCAGAAACACGGACACCTCCAACCCATCCACGACGTCATCGCGCCACTCCAAGGTGCTCTCAATGTAAGAGGACTTGTACTTATGGCTGGTCCGCACATACTCAAGGTAAGGCTTCATTCCACCCTGCATTAAGTAAAAAACAACATACGGGGTCACAAACCGTCATTGGTGCCTCAATAGAACTAGCGAAGGGGGAGTGTGGGGTGTGTAACAAATGCGGAGACTCAGGGTCATGTTTCATGCAAGAACATCAAGCGCAAGTGGTATAAGGAGTGTTAAGCCTTTGCCTCCCGTTTTTCTGCAGCACAACTAGTACAGAAATACTTTTGTCCTTTGTAAGCACAAGGCAATTCCTTCATCATCAATCTGAATTGTGAGCTGGGTGATTTGAACAGGCAGAGGCCAAGAGCTCAAGAGGAATATTTCTTGCTTGATTTCTAGGGCATGTATTGTCATGTAATGCTTAGGAAAGAGAAGCATAAGAAGAATGTGTTACTTTAAGGACAACCCTTCTGTGCCCTAATGGGTATCCCTGGTGGCATGGTTGGAGGGGCATGCATGTGTGTGTGCCTGTGTGCGTACTGCTTTTCGTTGTGGGTCCGATTGCCTCGCCCGCCACGCAATGCTTGTCGAATTTGCATGCAGCCAGATCCCTTAAACTGATGATCCATACAAATGGCAAGCCTCTTATTGTCATGCGCCCTGCTCAGCTCTGCCAAGCACTTGTGCTCTGTTGGCTGCGCACCTGCGCAAACACCCCGGCGTTGTCAGCAATGACCAGGCAACCGGGAGCTAACAGAGGCTCGGCTGCCTGCAGCAGGACACAAAAACGTTCGCCTTGTGAGTGTTGCGTGTACTGTGTGTGCTGGACTTGCCATGTGAGGCGCAGGTGGTAGACCCCTTCTCCATGCACACTACCAAATTCCACACCACCTTCAGCGTTGCTGTGTGCCTGAATCTGCTTTTGTATTTCAGATGTATCTCAGCCTGCCAGTGCTTGTAAACAGGACAGCCAGCGGCAGGGCACTCAGCACTAGTAGCTCAGTAGAAGGCCAGCAGGACAGAGCCCAGAAGCATCCTGACGGTTGCTGACTCGTAGCAGTAGCCCAGCAGTAGCCCAGTGGTGGCCCAGCAGGATAGAGCATTGATGTACGCAAGCAAGGTCCTGCCACTTGCACAGGTGACACCGAAGTTCGGTGACCAGACTAAGCACCTCTCGAGTTACATGAACACATGGTGGTGTTAACAGGGAACACCGGCAAGGGCACCGTGCTCACCTTATGTCATGCAAGCGTGCTTAGATACAACACAGTATATGCTGCCTTATGCATGCCTACTTGAATGCAACACAGTATGCTGATCTTCATTTGTGTAGGCAAGATCACTCAATGTGCATCTGCTGCACCTGCTGTGCCTGCTTGCTGAGCGCACCTGTAAGTATGACAGGGTGTCTTTGGGAATGCCATCTAAAAAGAGCAGCTCAACGCGCTGCACCCCATCACCACCACTGCTGCTGTTGCTGTTGCTGCTGCTGCCTGGTTGCACAGCCAGGGGTGGAATATCGGAGCCCCACTGTTGAAGGCCCACGATTGCGTCCGTGAATCTCACATCAACCTGAAAAATTGCGGGTTGAGCATCCACGGGTCTCCTACAGACCTAGTGTACAAGGATTGGTGCACCTGACATCAGATCTCTCTCACACAGTGAGTCACACTACAAAAGCCTCCCAACCACAAACCTAGGCTGATAAGAAACCAGTTCTGGTCGTATGGTGTTTTGCATCATAGCTACTCATGATCAAACGACTGTCGCCATTGAACTGGGTTCAAACACAGGGATCAGACCTGGATTCCTGTAGGCCAAGAGCGGGAAGCTCTAAACAGGGCCCTGCGGCCCAAAGCAATGCCCCACATGCCATTTATGTTGATAATTCTGCATTGACCCAGCCCTTTGGGCCCCCTATCTTCACCCTTCACCTCCCTTTGATTGTGTGGACAGCGATCCGCTCCTTCAGGTTCTTGTCCATTCCTACCTCCCGATCCAGCTGCTCCTAAACTAAACCTGAATCCAAAGCCTATCTCCCAGTCCAGGTCTGACCTGTACCTGTACCTGTTCACAAGAAGCTTAAACTCTAAGACCTACACCCACGTTCCGGTCCAGTCGCAGCTCCGGCCTGGACTTCACGCTGCTGCCTTGCGAGGCCTGCCACAGGAACCGCTTGGCTGCCAGGAACCAGAACAGGTCCTTCTCAAAAGTTACGAGCTTGCCCCCGGGCGGGAGCTTCTGCCCAATAAGGATGGCGCTGTAGCCTGAGAAGCACATGGGTGCATTTTGGTGCGCATGCCGTGGTTTCTGGATAAGACAGATGCTAATGTAGCCCAAGCAGAAGATGTATTATGCAAGGCACGCGCCCTCATAAGCTCCCCATCATTTCAGCTACACCCTCTAAAGCATTTTAAAAAGCAGCAAGATGGGTATCTGCAGGCAGGTAGATTTGCACGACAGTAACATTAGTGTGTGCACAAGATTCGTACGCAAGCACATGCAGGTTGAGTAATTGGACATGGTGGCTGTATTAGGGGATTGCAGCAGTTGCATGTGTTTATTGCAAATACAAGCAGCATGTGCACGCATAGGTGATTATGTACATGGCATGGTAAGCATAAGTGCAAAAGGAAACGTGGACGGCACGTTGCAAGTTGCAATTCAAATAACTTTATGAAGGTCTGCGTGATGTATTGGTAGATGTGTGTGGCCTCGGCAGCATGAACTTTAGGCATGCACATGGCGCAGGCAACAAAAAGAAATCAAGCAGTGGCTGGAGATGCAGGCTGGGTGCGCCCCTAAATACTACACCACACCTGCCATGGTGCCCACCTCCACGGCCAGCTTGGGCTTCTTGTCGTCCACTAACGACTGCAAGATTGCCCCCTTTTTGTCACCCAAGAATGGCATAGCATCCTTCCTGCATTTATCAAAGGGTATGCACTGATGACCTTCAATAATACCAGTGCAGATCTGAACACTGTACCTCTGTTACCTCGGTCTCTTCCTGTGGGTGTGAGAGGGCCTGGCGGCAATTTTCATCTTTCAAATGAAAATTCATCTTTCAAATGAATGCCAGCTTTCCAACTCTGAGGCCCTGCATGGTGCCTATTAGAACTGCTTTGCCAAGGCAAGCGTACAAACACCACTTGCTTGCACACGGGCTTTGAACGTGGGCTTTGCACCTATGACTTATGAGTATGTTCAACATATTTATGCGCATGACATAGTCTACATGCCCCGCCAATGACAAACATGCTCCCATGACAAAATGGCTGTGTGATAATCTTCTTACACGCAGTCTTATCCTTCTGCGATTAAAACCACTAGAAATAGAAGAAGCTGTTGCACTAATGCTTGCACAGCGCCAACATAGAGAGGCACACGACACAAAGCTGGGACCACCAGCTGCTGCGCTCATGCCTGCTCTTGTATCTGCACCCGCACTTGTACTTAATCTACTCTTCTCTCCCTGTCTTGTCTATCATTCAGACACCTGCATCCATGAGCTTCCACGCTGTCTTTGCCTTTCTTCTTTTCAAATGCATTTCCATGTACTTTCTTTTCATTTTCTTACCTGCCCCACCGCTCCAGGCGCCTAAGTATCCATGCATCATCAACCTGAGTGCATTTCAGGCCAGCAGTCCAGAAAAAAGATGTACCATGTGCATTGCTTTTCAAATTCTAAGCATGAACTATTACAACCATGGAGGATCAGCAACCTACTGAGGCACCAAACCTTGAATCATCAAGCACAGCGCAGCGCAGGGACAGGATAATAACCAAACAATGGTTCAACAAGAAAATTCAATTCTCTACGCAAATTTGTATAAAAAAGTAGTCGTAAATACATGTGCAAGTCGTCAGGTATGTCATGTGTGCATACACATGTATTCAGCTTGTCTACATGCACGCACATGCGCTCGTGTAATGTAAGGCTTGATGCATACCAGGCGCATCAGGTCTAAGTGTCATCAAGGAGGTTGCGAGGAAATGCTGGTGCACGCATTGACGTTTGAGCAATGGCTGGGCTTAAGAAGGCTCACCTCCTTCAAGCGCGACATCCGTTCCCCGTCCTCATTTAAGTAAACCTGCACGAGGACGCATCAAAACAGCTTATTCTTGCTAAAAAAGGCCTTATTCCTACCTTAACAATAATGACTTGCCAAGCAAGACATTCAAACACTGTTGTGAATATATTGGGGTGTGGAATCAGATTGATTCAAAGTGTGCTAGGCCACGCTATACCAGACTCCTAGATCTATGCATGTCTGTCTGACTTCCTAGTGATCAGACAGGTCCGCATCCTAAGCTTGTACACGGGTGCGCATGGAATGGCCTCCCAATGCTATGGTCTCTTGCCCCCTTCTGGGGCTTAATGGTCTTGTGAAAAGCAGGCAGAGGAAGGTGCACAAGCGTAAGCAGGTGCACAGGTGATGGCATGCAATTGTGCTCTATTGCATGTGCGTATGTGTGTCCTGTGTGCGTGTGCATGTATGTGTGCGTGACCTGTGTCAGTCTGTTTGCCCTGTGTATGTGCACACCTCCCGGTCGCCACTCTTAATTTGCTTGGCCCTGAGCTCGCGGCGTTGCACGATTCGCTCCTCCCCCGCCCTCTTATCTGCCAGTGCCAGGGCCGCAAACACCGCACACCTGCATTGTACACGGAAGAGAGGGCGGCAGGGTGTGTGGTAGGCGGTGCTGACCTAGCGCGGCTGGAACGCAGATTGGCCTCAGGGACTGCCGCCAGGCGGCACCTTGAGGGCGATCCCACAGCAAGTCACTGCCAAGTCCGTCGTACAATATGATGGCCTATAGGGGGCTATTAGACTGACAGCGACGCAACCAGGCACAGCAGCACAAGGGCGCCTGCGCAGCACTCATTGACCCGCAAGGACCAGCATGCATATTGGCCCAGGTACAAGCAGCTTCTGCTGCAGAGCCTTTTGCTCCTGCTTCAGCATCAAAGCACAACAGGTCAGGACACACTGCCCGCATGTGCGAGTGGCACCTTGCAGCAGCTGCTCCTGTGTGCACCTTGCGGCAGCTGCTCCTGTGTGCACCTTGCGGCAGCTGCTCCTGTATGCAGCTGTTGATTGTGCCCGTACATATAGGGACTGCTGCTTGCTGACTCCAAGGAAAGGCAGATGGCTTGCACCCCTTTGGCTTTGCCCTGCTGCGCACATCTTGCACAAGGAGCTACAGGGCACGTGCACACCCAATCACATCGATAACCCACCCAATCACACGGATCACATTGATGACCCACCCAATCGTATTGATGACCAAGTCCGTGGCAACTGTCGAATTGGACTGTGTGCTCAGCAATGGGTCTGCCCCTTGGCCCTGCATAGTACACAGGACAGGACTTCACATACTAAGGCTCTGCTTGGTACCTACAACAAGGACATAGCACATCTTGGATCCCATCTGCATGGGTCATACAATGGGTCATACAACAGGACTTCACACGTCAAGACTTTGCGCTAAACACAGGAGTTGGCTGTGCCTTGCACATTGCAAGAAGACTCTTGCGCACCTGCTGAGCCTAGCCCTCATGCATAGCGGCAGCGGACTGGTGCAACAACCCACCTGTAGCAGGCTGATCCCACCCAGAACTGCCGCGATGAGGCAGGACACAGAGGTGATGGCAAAGAAGCCAATGCGCAGAGGCCTGCAGCAAGGCAGGATACAGAGATGGCGGTGTAAGACCCAACAGAGGCTCTAACAGCATGAAGCAGCAGGGGCAGGGCGTGTACGGAGCCAGTGATAATTGGGTGGCGCATAGCAGAAGGTCCTGGATGCGCAGGGGCAGGATGCGCAGGTGTGTGATGCACAAGAGGGCCCTTAGCGAGCATATATGTGATGCAAGGCAGCAAGATGCACAGTGGCCATGCAGCGCCACACAGCAAAGGGACATCCCAGAGCCAGTGCTCAAAGTGTGGTCCCGCACAGTCAGGCAGCGCCAACACATATAACTTATATGATAAAAGCATGGAAACACCTGTACCTGACCTGGGCACGGTCATGCAGCGCCAACACATATAACTTATATGATATAAGCATGGAAACACCTGTACCTGACCTGGGCACGGTCATGCAGCGCCAATACATATAAGCATGGAAACACCTCTACCTGACCTGTGTGCGGTCATGCCGCGCAAACACATATAAGCATGGAAACACCTGTACCTGACCTGTGTGCGGTCATGCCGCGCAAACACATATAAGCATGGAAACACCTGTACCTGACCTGTGTGCAGTCATGCAGCGCCAGCACGCATAAGCAAGGAGACACCTGCGCCTGACCTGGGCGCGAAGTATTCCAGAGCTGTCTTGGGGTCCCTCAGCTCATCCTCCAGTGCGCGCCGAGAGGGCTCTGTGGGTGCACAGTATGTGCATGTGCGTGTTTGCATGTGTGCGTGTGTAAGTTTGTGCATGTGTGTGTATGCGTGTGTCCATGTATTTGTGTCTGTGTGTGTATGTGTGTGTGTGTGTGTGTGTGTGTGTGTATGTGTGCATGTGCGCGCGTGCGAGTGAGTCAGGACATCTATCTCAATTTCCATTCTGTCAGTTTTCACACATTTGTGGTGCACCTGGAATTAAAATTATGCTAAGGATGCAATGTTGAATCAGGATAGAATCAGAATCCCTCTGCCAGCTTAGATCTGTGGGGAACCTAGTGGAAGGGGATGTGTGCAAGTGCATGTCAGCTCAGGGTGCGCCCTTCCAGGCGTGCCAGCGTGCAAAAGTACTGTACGAGTCCTTGCACGCAAGTGCCTCTGATTGCCAAGCAAGCTTGTGACCGACACGAGTGGACAGAGCGACTCTACGTGTGCGTCAATCCACACCACAGGCAACCACAACTGGCAGTATCCATGAAATGAGCAGCAATGTACTAGATAGGATCATTGATTATTACAGTGTGCTTAATATGAGCTGGTTGAGTCTTGCCAATTTGGGAATCCTGACTTTTGGGTGGCCTGAATCAGGCATTTTGGTTTGTCGCATGCAACGTGAGGATAACATCCTTCAACAACCAATGGATGAACACATATCTTCCTGTATATAACACATTATCTCTTTTTGAGATGTTCCCCGGAAAGAAGGCTGAAGCAAGAGCCTTCAGCTTCTGCCGTGCAAGCACACGTCAATGCACATGGCCCTTGATATTCCCTCCTGTGAATGGGCCGTGCCAGGAGCATGCCCTAAATCAGCATAACATGGAAAATTTAAGATAAACTCACTGTCATCGTCACCGTCCGGTGCTGCCTGCAACCTGATCCTGTGCCTTGCTGACAGTACTGGTATTAGCGGTCTTGGAGCTGAGCCTGGCCCCCAATGGCCAAGACAAGGGAGCACGCGTGGTTTTGAGTTACCCCATTTTACTCCTAAGCAAACTCTGTCGGCGTGTGTGGGTACGTGTGCACGGGCTTGCAAGCATTGCCTGGGGTGCATGACAGGAAGGTATCGTTAAATTAACAGAATTTCATCTATAATACGAATACTATAACAATCATGCATTGCAAAACCAAACGCCTCTCCTGCGTCCCTCTGCATGAGGACCCGAGTCTTTTATCACAGTGACTTTAGATAAAATTATTTTTGTGATTATTAAAGACCGCCGACAGGGACAAACAGCACCGCAAGGAGGGCCCCAAAGAGCGTCAGGTCAGCTAGCTTATGTTTAGGAACTGGGAGCTGGTGCCTTGGGATTAGGAGGGTTTCATGGGATTTAGCCTTCGTTCATTGCATCTGCCCACACGAACCAGGGTCTTGGCAGCATGCATTTGAATGATCTCAAGTTGGTGCTAAATATTCCGCCAGATCCCAATCACACAGCACATAGTTGGTTCCCGAACCACATGTGACAGCACATGCTGTGTACAGGGTTGCAAAATACTACTGTTCTGGGGCACCGAAGAAAGTAGAATTACACCCGACAGAAAATCTATCACTGTACACAGTGGAAGGAGCTGCAAACAAATTTGTTGCTTTTAAAAGCAATGTCAGTTTCCAAGCTGCTGCTGAAATGAGAAGTATGCCTGCAAACAATCAAGGGGTGTCTTCATGCAATCCACGCAGGTGCTCCGCTGGGTACAAATGCTCATCAACTGATTCAGCCATGGTCTTTCTTGTAACTGTACCTTGAGCATGAGCTTGCACAGGGCTAGTCCTCATAAATGCTGCTGCAAAGCCCCCTTACACCTGCTAGGAGTTTGGGCAATGAAAAGGATGAGACCCGAGCATGTATCCAGTTGGTCGACTGAAAGCAGGAAACTGACTTGTTGGCTGTTTTGCTCCGAGGCACTCTGAGGACCAACCTATCTGTGCAAAGGCCTTCGTACATTGCAAATTGTGCTGCTTAGCCTAAGCTTTAGAGGCACGCAGGATGGTCGTGCACAAGCATTCATGACTCAAGCATGCAGCTTGAAAGGCATTATTTCTGGTTTGGAAGCTCGTTTTGAGGTGTGCGAGACAGTTACACACATCCACACAGCTTGTGTAAACACAAATAGAATCATGTAAACACAAATATAACACAAAATAAACACAAATATGTAAACACAAATAGAATCATGTAAACACAAATAGAATCATCACCAGTATTGCTGACTCAGAAGCTGGTTTGAAGACTTTCAGGAGGGTCATGCACATCCATGCACATGCCAACCAAGCGCCACACATTCTTATTGCGACATCCGCCAAGGTGCTGTCCACTTTGTCAAAGATGAGTGCAGACAGAAGTAGCTCAACAGGAGAGCAAGTGGTGGCAAGCCCCAGAGAGCTGACGCTGAAGTGTAAAGCAAGAGTTTGCGTGCGTTGGCATATGCAGGCAATCCAGCTGATCATTGTGTTGAGCATGAAGGCAGGTAAGTGCTAGCTCACAGGCTCAGTATGCCTCAAATGCACCAGCTGATCATTGTGTTGAGCATGAAGGCGGGTGAGTGCTAACTCACAGGCTCAGTTTGTCTCAAATGCACAGCGGCCGATGTGCAGGCATTAGCTTCTTCTGCACCTGCGCATGATCTCCCCAAATAAGCCGCGGCTTGCCGGTTCAGCTTGACCTCCTTGTATGGGAAGCCTGTGCTGCTGACCTCAAGATTCAGGATCCTTGCGTATGACACGAACCCATCTTGCATGAAGTTTGCCACACACATCGTTGAGGTACTTATGGGCCCAGGCACGCACATTTTGTGCGATGGCGGCTGCATTCTCATCACGTGCTTGCGCCATCCAGGACGTCAGCAATGTCTGCAGCCGTGTGTATGTAGGCAGGAGTTGCTGTTAGCGCTCAGGCGCACGGTGTGGGCAGGAATCAGGTGCTGTTGCTTGTGTGCGGTATCCCTGCATGAAATGTCATGCACAGGAATAAAGAAACAGCTGCACCTGGTGCAGCGGGGGAGTGCTGTAATGGCATGGAGGGACCAGCAGCGTCTGCTGCTTTTGGAGCTGTAGGAATCAAGGCAACCTTGTAAGCGTGCTGAGGTCCTGTCATGTTTTCCTCTAAGCATTGCCTGAGCATTTCCCAGGCATTGCCACGTTTTGCGTATCCCTCGAACACTGCCACGTGTTGCGTTTCCATGTAAGCTTGCTGAGCACTTCCCAAGCATGGCTACCTGCAAGGCCAGCTTCATTTTACTGGGTGGCCCCACATGTTTTGTGCTCTCAAATTATACAACAGTATGCTGCCTTCCAGTAGCAGCACCCTCTTTCTTAATTTGCCTTTCCCCTTATGGATTTTCAGGCTGATTCATGCATTTGTGTGCAAAATGGTGGTGCTTTTCTGATGCCACTTCGTTATTTGCATCTTGACTTTCCTAAGCAGGTGGTGGAGAGCGATGTATGGGCACCTCCATGCAGTGTCTGGATCCCCTTGGAACAGTGTGCTCACACACCGGCTAAGACTCATATGTCATGCCAGATTAGTGTCATTGCCAAATCAGTGTCACTATCCATTTGCGGTTAGTTGGTTGGTTGATATTTGTTGTTGTGACTGGATCGCTCTCTTCGATAAATTGTAACCTTCCTCCCTGGAGCCTGGAGCACTCCTCTGAGGCGCTGGCCGCCCGGCCAGAGGCCTGGCGTTCCCCACGCAACACGAGGCTGGTTGGGTCTGAGTAAGGATGAGAGCAGAGAGGCAGAGGCGCCTGTGGGATATGGATGGGTGGCAGCAGCATCATATGCCCCGGCGCAGATCCAGATAGTGTGTACATAGTTGAGCTTAGGTCCTTTGTAGCATGGTTTAAGGCTACTCTGGACGGGCGAGACCGCCTCTCCTCGCTGACCCCACGTACGTATCATGTTCCTGAGACGCTGAACTGTTCATGACGGTGATTCGGCATGACACATACAGTGTTTTTTAACACCAGGCATAGTGGAGACTGTAGCCCTTGGAGCTGGTTCAGATGCGGGAGGGTGCGTGCGCGGGCGCTGGAAGGATGTTCGCAGAGCAGTAGCCACAGAAGTTGCTGGTAAACAGCGTGTTCCAGTTGGAATATCTCGAGTTTGGGTCTGCGTGTCTGCATGCTCATCCTCCCGTTGAGGGAGCTCTGTGGATGTGGGGGCTCCGGCGGGCCCTGTGGCAGTGGGATATCTTGATGATACTTGTACAAACTCTCTGTGATTCATCAATCCCTGTTTACCTTTTAAGGTTCAATTTTCATGTTGGTATTGTGGTAATGAGTGTGCTGATGCCGTGGCCATGTACCAGGCAACACAAGTTGATACGAGCTATGAAGATACAGGGATGCCATGCGCTGGCATTGATGGCAACCCTTTCCAGGACATAAACCTGGCTTGCCTCTGACGGGGATAACCCCTCTGTTACAGCATTCTCAAGACCCTAAAACCTGTTTGCCCCAAAGCTCATTTTTTCTCAAACCTCTATCATAGTATTATGCTCTCAAGGAAAAGAAAAAAGGAAAGACTACGCAAGCAGCAGAAAAGCTTCCCGCATCAATTAAGGAAAAGGGGCCACTTGGGAAGAAAAGCTCCTTCACCAGAAAAAGAAGAAAGCAGTCAGCGAGGATCAGAAGGGTTGCAGGCAGATAAGCCAGTAGACCTCTCCTGATGAGTTTGAAGGTGAGGAGAATGCTCAAGAGGACGTCTGGTCTGCACAGGCTTATGAGCATAGTGCACAGAATGAACATGAAGCTTGAGAGCGAAATTCTTGACTTTTTGCGAATCAAGGCCGAGACTCTTCAGAGGAACCAAAGTGTGAGGAATGTAAATAACACCCCCTACACCTAAGAGAATGACTTGAAGAACATGGTCTCCTGCAACATGCTCTCAAGGCACATATACACTCAAATATCAGCTTAGTCTCGCACAGGGAAGTACAAACCGGATGGGAATCGTTAGCTTTAAAAAGCCCATCTGGAATACCGTTAAGATTTTGCCGGGGGACCTCCGGGCCCCCCGGTAAAAGCGCAGGGGCATCAGCGAGACTCTTGCAAACCCTACAATTGGGTACTTCTCATCATGATGATACAATATTATCAGTGGTTACTTCCTATAGCTCACAAGGACATGAGCAACGCATCCTAGATGAAGAAGAACATTCCTTCATATGTGACCGTATTCCTTAATATGTGACCGCATTCTAGATAAAGAAGAACATTCCTTAATATGTGACCGTGGTATCCTTTTCAATCAGAAGCATGCTGCATGCTTTGAGACCTCCACGAGTCTTCAATGCTCCCTCTTTCATCACTTGAACAGTTACTTACGCATTCTACTAGGTTGTCAACACTGGATCATCTCTGGTATAATTACTGAATGCCACAACATGCATATAAACTTATCATGAGAGCTATAGGGGCAGTCTCCTTGGTGGGGTGTTTTTCTCCAAAAAGACCGCTCAGCATTACAAAACCTATAAATCGCTGTAGGATCTACCAATAGAACCTTCCCTGAATGGCTTCGTCTTGCCGGTTCCCTACAAAGCAAAGACTCATAATTAGCCGTCCAGGTGCCACACTAAAAATTGCCTCCTAGACAAAAAATAATTACTAGATGCCCACCCTAGGTATGAATTAATAAGAAGGACAGGGTGCAGAGGGTTTGGGGGGATCTCAGCAAAAGCACCAGCCTACCAACCTTTATCCAGAGTCCGGGACCTCAGTCAGCTCCCATCCAATCATCGGCACATTCATCTTGTGGTGGTTAAGCACTGTGAAGATACCAGGCCTAGGAGCCAGCTCTATGCTGCTCACCATCAGCACAGCGTGCTCCGTCAACTCTGTTGCCGAGCTGCATCAAATGTTACCCCCCACTCTATCCTTCTGAGAGTGGGGGGCACCATCTACAGCCCTTATAGTTTGGAACCTCTGAAGAATATCGGTTTAGATCCTCAGAAGCCACCAAGCTTGCTGTAAAACTTTATGCTCATTCAATATGCTTATGGATTTGTTAGTACCAAGAGATGTGCTCTTGAAAAACTTTTACAACTAATCATCATCAAGACTAGGAGCAGGGCACTGCTAGTCAACCTCCTGATCTCCGCTGACTTCTTATGTTTTCTTCGATGGTACCTAGGCCCTAGGTAACTCATTTCCTTAATTGATGTAGGGAGTGTTTCTCTGCCAAGTATACCTACCTAGTTTTCCTGTTCTTTCTTCTCTGCTAGAAAAGATGTAGTACATCAACTAAGGAAAAGGGGTCACTGACTAGTTGGCAACTAAGGCCTTGGCATGACACCTTTACCAGAAAGAACAAAAACAAAAGCAGTCAATGAGGCTTAGGAGGATGACTAGCAGTAACCCATTCTTGACCCTGGTAATGAGTGGTCCCTTAAAAAGGCACATATCCAAAATCATAAAATTGATTGTGGTACACAGTGTCAAAACAATCTAGAGAGTGTGCCAAGACGATTCTGGAAAGGCAAATTAAGTTCACCATACAAAAACCACAATTGCAAGCTACAGGCATGCAAAACTGCACTTCATTTGAAGGCAATACTATTTATTGGCAGATATTCGAAGTGTACCCGGTGGATGGTCGAATATGTGAATGCTTGCGGATAATAAGGAACATAGCAATTAACAGGCTCTGTCATCCTCACTGAAGGAAAAACAGAGAGTGTTAGCTCATGCGTGCTGTTTACATCTGATGAGACACACCCCGTGCGCTTAGTCATGGTCTATCAATCCATCTTGCTATATTTATTTCAAAATACCAGAAGCCCTTCTCAAAACGAATTTTGAAGGCAGTACCAAAAACACTTAGTACCAATCTTGTCCGCTTAGAGCAAATTATCTTTCTTTTCAAGTCATGGGATGATGTTGGTTTTATGGGGGAAAGGAGCACGGTGCTTGATAAATGCCATCTATGCCAGTGCTTCTTGGTATGCCATTAGCACAGCATGTCTTCGTGCCTCAGAGCGCCTGTAGCTATTGCCCTGCATTAAAAAAGCCATTCAATATCAATTCCCTTGAAACCATGCAGATGCAAGAGCGCCCATGCATGGGCATAACAAACTCATGCAAAGACACAACCAAAGGCATACAACAAAAGGATAAAGGACAACCGCTTAAGAGTTCAAAAACGCTGGTCCCATTGCCTAGATACTTACATCTTCAAGACACTTGTGCTCATCAGACCACCAGCTGCTGACCGTCTTGATGTAATTACAGATGCCACAATACTGCAGATTACAGACAGCGCACTGGGGAAACAAGGGGAATAAATTGGTGATCGCCAACATAATGGTCGTAACACACAAAAAACAGTTTGAAAATTGCAAGCCGTCATCAAATCTTACTTAAATGTTTTGATCAATTTGATGGCAGGACCACATACAGCAAGTTTTTGCCTGGCAAGGCAACACATTGATAGTAAATAAACTTTAAGGACACATCACACACTCACTGTCATATGGTAGCAGGCATTTGGGTCCTTTGTGCAGATCCTTACAGGACAGCGAGGGCAGGGCCGCACAAGCACATTCTGCAGCAGGGGTATAGCAACATGAATTGATAAGGGGCTGAGCTGTAAGAGTCACTTTTGCTCTGCCTCTCGCTCTATCTGCCTCATTGTTATGGGTCTGCTTTATCGATAATGAGTGATGTTTGTCCACTTAACTCTGTTTTCCTGTACAGCTTTGCAAACTCTACAAGCTTTGCCGTGCCCCAAAAGCTTCAAACTAGTTGCTATCAGCTTGAACGGCTATGCAGTACATAACCTGCTCACAGTCTAGCTCACAACAGGCATAGTAATGAGTGGTATGCGAGACTTGTTCCAAGTTGAAGGAGTACAACCCTGAAGACAGAACAAGCATTTATGAGGAAGATGGAGAAAATATGCTTAAACTCATTTGCCCATTACAGCTCAACTCAGGGATGGGTTAAACCCGTATTTGCGTACGTACGCGCACGCTAAAAAGTGACGAATAGCGACTGGTAAGAAGGTCATCTAAAATCCGTGGTGAAATATGTCGTTACGGGGTTCCCAGCAGGCCCATCCAGCCTCTTCTAGGAACCATTTTTGCTGCTTGCACTCAGCCCTGTTTGCTCCTGGCATGCACTCAGCAACAGCGACCACTGCCTGGTACTGCTGATGGTCATGTTGTGCTGCTGATGGCGACACGAGTGGCAGGCAGGGTTGTATGCATGCAACCTGGGCACCCTCTCCTCCTCTGGAGGATCCTGGCACATAGCAGGCAGTGCTGGCTTGAGCTGCTTCAAGCGCTGGACAGCTGTGCATTTGGGTGAAGAAAGGCAGGGGTTAAGTGCAGGTTGTGCTCCTGGTGCAGGGAATAGGGGGTGCACCATGTGCGCGCGTGCAAGCCCATGCAAGCACGCGCTTGTACAGCGATTACAATGCCTGCACATTTGTGCACCGTCAGCCTGCCTCAAGATGAAATGTTTCCACTCTATGTCTCAATAATAAGGCAATGGTACAATGTCCATGGCCTTGGGGAGCTGTTTGGGGATTACTGCGGGCCCCCAACCCTCCCTGACCCAACTTCCATCTTTGCCACTAAACGGCGTACATGCGCAACAATACCAACAATGCAACAATACGCAAATAAAACAAGTATACGCAAACAAAAAGTCCCAAAGTCGCTTATGACCCATCCCTGGCTGAAATAGACCCAAACCTACCTCCAATTGAGAATTGTCTGTGGAAGCCGCCTCAACTGCCAGCATATCTTTGACCTGGAGAAAACACATGGCGAGTCCAGGTGCATGGTCACCATCCCAAAATGTAAAACCTCCAAGTGGATATGCATAGTGCATATATATCACTTTGTGGAACACAGAAGGAAGCAAACTACTAGTCATTCCGTGCATTCCCATGATATAAAAATTGATGATAAATAATTAGTTCACCAACCTTGAATTATTCAAGGCAGCTTGTGCAAAAATTACTTACAGTCTGTATATCAATAGGAGCAGCACACACATGGCCAGATTTCCAAGGCCCATTACAAAACACACAAAACAATTTGTGCTTTGAGGAGCACTGTACTGATGTACAAACGTAAAAGGGTAGGCCTGCAGCCACCTGCAAAAAGAGAGGACAAACAATGATGTTCATTTGAGCATTTTGCAAGTGACTGAAAAACAAGGTGCCAGGTTGTAGGTTTTGTTGATAATCATGTCAAGTTGAATAATTCACTTTCACCTTGGTACAAAGGGATTGCTGTGTAATATTTGTCTTGCATTAATATTACTATTCAGACATGATTGTCCAACACAATCCTTGCCCTTAAATTAGCAGAGTGTATGATGTTGCACTGGACACCAACATCCATCCACACACTCACTGCGGCCATATTTTGACAGTCAGGGCAGTTGCGTGCCATGAACGCTCTCCAAGATCCAAGTATCGGCTCACGGCTCAACACAGCCTGCAATACAACACACGGCAGGTTGATTTGCTTCATCTCAATGTCCTAGTAGACGAATTCTAGGATATGCCTGCAAGTAGGCTCCATTATGACATGAGTCGGCTCATAATCATGCGGCTGCATAGAGTCTCCAAAGTAGAGGTGGGGAATCTGTAGGCCTAAAAATGCC
>LFIK01001856.1_pt1 | contig 16920 bp, 12 predicted proteins | sample 643401 | NCBI WGS metagenome assembly LFIK01 (sample SAMN03777447, study PRJNA286221) | soda lake metagenome | biome: soda lake; feature: Kulunda steppe; material: water; isolation source: sample T5-Br brine of Lake Tanatar-5 | place: Russia: Kulunda steppe | collected 2010-07
CGTTCCTGCCAGGCCGCTGCCACCTCACGCTGGTCCGCCGCGATCCACGCCGCCGTGACGCCACCGCCGATCGCCCCCACCAGCAGGAGCACGAGCAGCACGATGGGCCACCGCCGTCGAGGCGTGGTCACGCCGGAGGATGGGGCGGTCTGCGGGGACGGTCGCTCGTCCCGAGGTTCGTCGGACACCGGTCGCTGTTCCTGGCTCACGTCAGGCGCGGCCGCACGCGCAGGTGCGGGCCGGGCAGGGTGCGCGCCCCGGGTCGGTGGCGTCGCCGTGCGATGGTGCCATCACCGTCGCGTGCCGCTGACCACAGCGGCCACCTCCGAGCGACCGGCCACGCGCTGGTCGACCACCATGCCCCGCCACACGCCGGCCCTGCGACCCGGGGGCAGCCGCCGCGGACGGCTCCGGCGCTCGCCTGTTCCACCTCCCACACCTGCGCGGGATCCTGCGGCAGGATGGCGCCCCGCGCGCACCGCGCTACCCACACCGCCCGCGCCGACCACACCGCCATCCGCGACCCCCGACGGCCCAGGAGTACCGGTGTCCCACGACGAGACCCCCACCACCGTCGACGGCCTGCTGCGCTCCGCGGCGGCCGCGGACGCCCGCGCAGCGCGGGCCGTGCTCGCCCGCATCGACGGCGTGCGGTTGCTCGAACTGGTGGCGACCCAGGCCGAGCTCGCCGTGGACGAGGAGCGGGCCCGCGCCGCCGGCATCGACGCGGTGGGGGACCTGGAGCGGGCGGCGATCGAGTTGATGGGGCTGCCGCAGTCCGGCACGGTCGAGGAGGAGCAGGCGGGGCCGCCGACGGTCACGGGCTGGGAGCTGGTCACCCTGGAGCCGGAGGAGCTGCTGGCTGCCACCCTCACGGTTCCCGTGCCCTCCTGGGCGCTGGCGGTCGTCGCCTTCCGTGACGAGGACGCCGGGGACGGAGGGCTGGTCCGCCGGGGTGTGGCTGCCGCGGCCGACGGGCGCGTGGTCGCGGTGGAACTGCACCTCACCGAACCCCTCGGCGACGCGACGCTGCGCTCAGCCCGCCTCGCGCACGAGCCCGCCGAGCTGGGCGCGGACGCGGACCTCGCTGCTGCGCTGCGGGCCGCCCTGGGCCGACCCGCCCCCTGACGACCGACCCGCGAGGACCAACGCCGACCCGCGCCACGCCCCGACGGCGCGCGGAGGTGCGCGCCGGGCGCTCACTCGGGCGTCAGCCCGGGTTCTGCCACGTCCCGGTTGGGCAGCACCCGCGCGGTGGTGACAGACTGCGCCGCCCTGCCGACCCACGAGACGAGTTCCCCGGTTGCCCACGACTGCCCGCTTCCGCCCGCACCCCCGCGGCTTCGGCTTCGCCGACCCTGTCGCCGAGGACCAGCTGACCGAGATCACGGCCACCGTCACCGACGCTGACGGCAACACGGCCGAGGTCGACCGCATCTTCATCCCACCGCCGACCGCCAAGGGGCTGATCGCCGACGACCTCCTCGACGTCGAGGTGGAGATCGACGAAAAGGGTGCCAGCGCCCGGACGGTCTCCGTGCGGTCACGACCACGACGCATGCTCGTCGGGACCGTCCAGCGCGGACCCGGACGCCTCGTGCTGGAGCCCGACCCGGCGCTCGGTACGGGCTGGGTCGATCTCGACACCGCGGTGACCGACAAGGTCCAGCAGGCCGTGGGCCGCCAGATCGTGGTGCTGCTCGGCACCCGCGACGACGGTTCCGCCCTCGGGCGGGCCCTGGTCGCCGGCCCCTACGTGGTCGGTTCCCCGCAGGCGATCCGGGCTGCCAGCGTGGTGGTGGCGCTGGGGCGTGCCGCCCCCACCCTGATCCCCGGCGGGCCGGCAGCGGCCGGACTCGACGTCGCCGACGCGGAGACGCTCCACACCCGCATCGTCGGGCTGCTCGCCGGCGGTTCCCGGGGCGGTGCGGCCGGCCTGGACACGGCCGGGCCCCTGCCGGGGGTGGAGGCGCCCTGGCAGGAGCGACGCGACGAGCCCTGCGTGACGATCGACAGCGCGGACACCCGTGACATCGATGACGCCGTGGCCGCGACCTGGGACGGCGGGGCGGACTCCCCCGTGCAGGTCGCGGTCCACATCGCCGACGTCGCCCGGGCGATCGGCATCGACTCCCCCGCCGACCGCTACGCCCGGGTGATGGCCTCCACGGCCTACCTCGCCGTCGGCGACAACGCGCCGATGCTGGACCCCGCGCTGTCGGAGGGCACGCTCTCCCTGCTGCCCGAGGAGGATCGCTGGGCGATCTCCGCCCGCTTCGCCGTGCTGCCCGACGGCTCCCTCGCCGAGGTGGCGGTGGAAGCGGCGGCGGTGCGCTCAAGCGCGAAGCTCTCCTACCAGGCCCTGGAGGCGTGGCTCGAGGGCGACGCCACCGCCATCCACACCGAGGCCGGCGAGGCCGCGGAGGTCGCCGACCAGGTCCTGACCGCCGCGGTGGAGGCCTCACGCCGGCTCGGCGTCGAGCGGGACTCCCGTGCCACCTTCGAGGAGCTGTTCGAGGACGCCGAGGTGGAACCCGCGCTGGTGGACGGCCGTCTGGCCACGGTCGCGGCGACCCCCCACGTGGAGGCCTACCGCCAGGTGGAACGGCTGATGGTTGCCGCCAACGAGGCCGTCGCCGGCTGGCTGGTGGCCCGTGAGGTCCCCGCGCTCTACCGGGCCCACGCCGGGCTGGCCACCGACCGCCTGGCCCGCCTGCAGGCTGCGGTGGCGCTGGCCGAGGCGGAGGTCCCGGCGCTGGCCGACCCGGACGCGGACGCCGACGTCGTGGTGTCGGAGCTGATCGCGGCCATCGACGTCGCCGACGCGGCCGGCCGGCACGCCGAGCGCGACCTGCTGGTGTCGGTGGCGGCCTCCTCCACCGCCCGTGCGTCCTACGAGCCCGACCCCTCGGCCCACACCGGTCTGGCCTCCGCGGCCTACACCCACTTCACCTCCCCGATCCGTCGCTACGCCGATCTGGTGGTCCACCGCCAGATCCGTGCGGCCCTGGCTGATGAGGCGCCGCCGCACAGCGCCGACGAGCTCGGTCCGCTGGCGAACTGGCTGGACGCCAGGGCCGGCGCCGTGAAGTACCTGCAGGCCCGCGAACGTGCGGAGCTGTGGAGCCGACTGCTCGACCGGGGCTTCCTCGACGATCCCGAGCCGGCCACGATCACCGGTGTCACGGCCAACGGGCTGCGTATCCGCCTGCCGCGGTTGGGGGTGACCGGCTTCGTCACCGCGGAGCGGGCGCTGGATCTGCCGCCGAAGCAGCGTGGGTCGCTGTCGGTGGACGAGCACGGGCTGACCACCACCTCGGGGCCGTGGCAGGTCGGTACCCGGGTGACGGTCCGCTTCGCCGGGCTGGACCACAGCGGACGGGCCAACTGGCGGCTCGGCACGGTGAGCGGCGCCGCCTGACCGGACGTCCCCTGCCCCTGGCGTCACCGGCGTCAGGGGACGGGCCCGCCGCCGACGACCGTCGCTCAGCGCAGCTGGATGACCGTCGCCCCGCGGATGGCCTCGAACCGGCTGGCGACGCAGGTCAGCACCACGACCTGCGGACCCCGGACCCGGCCGAGCACACCACCGAGGCGTTCCAGGCGGTCGGGGTCGGTGTAGCCGAGGGTGTCGTCGAGCACCAGCGGCACGCCGTCCTCGCCGGCGAGGTCGGCGGCGGCCAGGGCGCTGAGGATCGCCAGCTGCTCCCGCGCGCCGGCGGACAGCTGCTCGAAGTCCAGGGTCGTGCCGGCCAGGGTCCGTGACACCACGCGCAGGTCCTCATCGAGCTCCACGTGGAGGTCCGGACCGAACACCAGGCGGCCTGCCGCCACGATCCGGTCCGCCAGGGGTGCCCGGTAGGCGGCGTAGGCCGTCTCGCGGGCCGCCTCGAAGGCGTCCTTGAGCGCCTGCGCCGCGTGGGCGCGGCGCCACAGGCCGTCACGGTGGGTCCGGCGCCGTGCCAGCTCGGCCTCGGCCTCCTGGATCGCCTCACCGACACCGAGGCCACCGTGGGCCTCCATCGTCGCGGTCACCCCCGCGAGCTCCTCCTGACACCGCGCCAGCCGCTCACGCACGGCGTCGAGCTGGGCCTGCGCGTTGTCCACGGCCGCCTCCACACCATCGGCGTCGAGCGCCTCCAGCTGCTCCCGGTGCGCATCGACCGCGGCCTCCGCTCGCCGTAGCGCCGTGTCGGCCGCCTCCCGCGCTGCCACGAGCTGCGCGTCATCCACGGCCGCACGCTCGCCGGCGAGGCGGTCCTCCGCCCGCTGCGCCGCCTCCCTTGCTGCCGCCGCGGTGGCACGCGCCGCGGCGGCGGCCTCACGGGCCTCCTCCAAGGCCTGCTGTCGCGGCTCGAGCTCCGCCCGGTGGCTGGCGAGCGCCTCCTCGGCCTCCCGCTCGGCCGCGGCGAGGCGGTCCAGCTGCTCCGGTCCGCTGGCCGCCTCGAGGTCCAGGCGGTCGAGCTCCGCGGCCCCCGCCCCGGCCTCCAGACGCGCGGTCAGCGCGGTGACCCGGTCCTCGAGGCCGCGGATCCTGGCAGCGAGGGCGTCCTGCCCACCCTCCTCCAGCTCACGTTCGAGGACGGCGTCCCGCGCCGCAACGGCCCGCTCGTACTCCGCGATCGTGTCGGCGAGCTCGTCGGCTTCCTGTGGGCTGCCGACATCCAGCTGCGCGCAGGCCGCGGCGAGCTCCCCCTCGGCCGCAGTGAGCTCCGCACGGCGCTCCTCCAGGGAGCTGCCCGCCACCACCTCCACCTCGGCGAGGTCGTCGAGGTGGAGGACCACGCGGTCGGGGACGCGGTGCTCGCTGCGCTCGCCGGCCGCCAGCGGCTTCCCATCCCCTGCCTCCGCGGGTTCGCCAGGCGCCTGTGCACGCAGCCCGAGGGGTCGGTGGGCCGTCACCGTCACCGTCGGGGCAGCCGCCCCGAGCTGCGCCGTGGCGAGGCGGACACGGTCGGCGGCGGCACGCACGGCCGCGTGGCCCTCGGTGGTGTAGCGCGTCGCCGCCAACGCGGTCTCCGCGTGCCGCGCAGCCGCGATGGCCGCCTCCGCCCGCCCCGCGCGGCTGCGGGCCTCCTGTAGCTGCTCCCGCGCCGTGGCGAGATCGGCCCCGGTCCGGGCGTGGGCGTGCCGGGCCCGCGCCGCCTGCAGGGCGTCCTCGGCGGCGGCGACCTCCCTCGCCAGGTTGGCGGCCCGCTCCGTACGGGTGGCGACCTGTCCCTCCGCGGCGGCAGCCTCCTGCGCCGCCACCTCGGCGTCGCGGGCGGCCGTCGCCGCCGCCTCACCGAGGGCTGTACGGGCGGTGACGGCGTCCTCAGCCTGCTGCTGCTCGAGGGCCGCGGTCCGCAGGTCCGCCTCCGCAGCGACCAGTCGGGTGCGCAGCGCGGCGACCTCACGGGCCGCCTGCTGCCGCTCGGTGAGCTCCGGCTCCAGCTCCGCGCGACGACGCTCCAGACGGCGGCGTTCCGCCGCGAGCTGCGCGCTGCGCTCGCTGGCCTCATCGAGGCGCTGCTCGACCTCCCGGAGCCGGGTGAGCTCCGCCTCCACCTCGGCGACCGCACCGTCCGCGTCGGTCAGCAGGCGCGTTGGCTTGGCGGCCCGGGTGGTGAAGTAACGCGCGGCCTCCGCCACGATGCGGTCGAACAGCGCGTCATCCTCCACCCCGGCGCCGCCACCGGCGCTCGCATCGAGCTGGCGGGTCAGCGCCCCGGCCCCCGACAGCGCCACGGGGTCGAGGCTGCGGCCCTGCCGGAAGCGCAGGGCATCCCACAGGGTCAGGTCGGTGTGCTCCTCCAGCAGGCGGCGCAGGTGCTCGTGGGCTTCGTCACCGGTGAGCTGCTGGCGGCGGGGGGAGTGGACGGTCAGCTCGGTCGCACGATCGCGGTTGTACCGCTTGGTCACCGTCAGGTGATGGGGCCCGAGTGTCAGCTCCGCGGTGATCTCGCTGGCCACGTCCTCACCGCGCGGCTGGAGGTCGCGGACCCGCTGCCGGCGGGTGCCCTGCTTCTCCGTCAGCAGCACGTCGAGGGCGTCGAACAGGGTGGTCTTGCCGGTCTCGTTGGGTGCCTCGATCACCGTGACCCCGGTCGGCGCGAAGGTGACCTCCGCGTGCGCGAGCCCCCGGACCTGCGTGACCTCCAGGCGGTGGATCCTCATGCCCGCTCCCCCGTGTCAGCCAGACGCAGCAGCAGGGACAGTGCGTCGGTCGCGGTCCGTGCGTCCTCCCCGCTGCCGCTGCGCGCGCGTTCGCGCAGCTCATCGCGTGCCGCGCTGGCGTAGCCCGACAGCTCCAGCGCCTCCACGTCATCGTCGCTGACCCGCACGGCGATGTCGCGGTGACGTTCGGGATGTTCCAGGGCGGCGAAGCGCAGCGCCCGGTCCTCGAGCAACCCGTCGAGCCGCGCGACCTGCTGGAGGTCGAGGGTGCCCTCGAGGGCGAGCTTGACCACCGCCCGGGACGGCTCCGCGATCGCGTCGAGGTCGGCCGCGAGCGCGTCGAGGTCGTCGTCGGTGTCCACGGCACGGGTCAGCCGCTGGAACGTCCACGTCCCGAGGTGGTGGCGTGTCACCACCGGCCGGCGCTCCGCGAGATCCACGACCAGCGCCGTGCCGGGATCGACCTCGTCGTGGTCGGTGGGCTCCGGCGCCCCCGAGAACCACACGTGGCCCTCGGCATCCACCTGCGTGGCCGAGTGCCGGTCGCCGAGCGCGACGTAGCGGACCCGACCCTGCCCGATCGCCGCGCTGACCCGTGCGAGGTCGATGGTGCCCGGCGCGTCGAAGGCCCCGCTGACCTCGGCGACACCGCCGTGGCCGACCACCACCCGCCTCGCGTGATCAGCGGGCGCCGCCTCGCACACCTCGGCGGTGAGGTCACCGACGGGGTTCTTGTTCGGCCACGGCGCCCCGACCACCTCGAGGCCGTCCACGGGGCTGCGGGGCGTGCGGTCGTCGAGCACCTCGACATGGGGCGGGCAGGCGCGGGCGAAGGCGTCGCCGTGCCACACCGCGCCCGGATCGTTGGGGTCGTGGTTGCCGGGCAGGAGGTACACCGGCATCGTGAAGCGGGCCAGGCGTTCCAGCGCCCGCGCGACGGTGCGCGCGTCAGGGTGGCGGGTCTCGAACACGTCACCGGCCACGACCACGCACACGCACCCCTCCTGCTCCGCGAGCGCACCGAGCCGTGAGAGCACCTCCAGGCGGGCCTCGCTGAAGCGGGCCTGCGCCTCACCCGCCAGGAAGTGGCGGGTCATGCCGAGCTGCCAGTCGCTGGTGTGCAGCACACGCACCGGGGACCTCCGTCACGGATCGGGCACGGGACCCGCCCCCACGTGCCTGTACCTCACGGGGTGAAGCCTCACGCGGCAGATGGGCGGTCTGACACCCTAACGGCGCCCTGCGACACGGCAACGTCGGGTCCACAGGCGGGGTGGCGCGTCCGGCCTCCGGCGGGCGGAGCCGTCAGGCGCCGGGCGCGGGGCAGCGGGGCAGCGGGGCCGCCCGGCGCCCGAACCGTGCAGCCCGACGACCACCAGACGGTCACACGGCTGCACGATCTTGGCCCACGCGCCCCCTCCCACCCGAACCGTGCAGCCCGACGACCACCAGACGGTCACACGGCTGCACGATCTTGGCCCACGCGCCCCCTCCCACCCGAACCGTGCAGCCCGACGACCACCAGACGGTCACACGGCTGCACGATCTCCACGGCGAGGCGGGGTCGCGCGGCCGGGGCGCCGGGTCGCGAGGCGGGGTCGCGCGGCCGGATGGCGGCGCCGACGGCGGCTGAGAGGACACGCGACGGGCGCGGGCCGACGGGCGCGAGCCGGCGGGCCCCAGCCGCGGGCCCGTCAGCCGACCAGCCGGTCCAGGGCGTGCGCGAGCTGACCGAGCCCGTCACGGACCCAGGGCAGCGCGAGGGGTTCGTCGTCCATCAGCGCGGTCTGGCGTCGCAGGTCGTCGGGCCCGTAGAGCAGGCTCGTGGCCACCCGCAGGCGCAGGGCCTCGGCGTGGTCGCCGAAGGCCGAGCCCGGCAGGGTCGCCACGTCCAGCTCCTCGAGCAGCACGCGCGCCAGCCCGGGCCCGTCCACGACGCCCCACCGCTCGCGGAGCAGCTCGCGGTGCACCTCGAGGTCGGGGTAGAGGTAGAACCCGCCCGCGGGACGTGCCACCTCGGCGCCCGCACCCGTGAACACCTCCGCCACCGCCCGGGCGACGGTGCCGTGGAGCCGTCTGCTGGCGTCGAGGTGGTCGCGCAGCACCTCGGGTTCGGTGAAGGCCCAGGCCGCCACGGACTGGACCGGGTTGGGCGGCGAGGACCAGATCTCGCTGGCGATGTCCAGCAGGTGGTCGCGGAGCACCTCGCCGTGCGCGCTGTCAGGCAGGCGCGTGACACCCAGCCGCCACCCGCCGAGTGCCAGGCTCTTCGACAGCCCCGTGGTGATCACCGTGCGCTCCGGCGCCAGCTCGGCCGGTGAGACGTAGGGGGTGGTCGGCTCGTGCACCAGGTCACGGTAGATCTCGTCGGAGATGATGATCAGGTCGTGGTCACGGGCCACCGCGCACACCCCCGCCACCCGGTCGCGGTCGGCCAGGGTGCCGGTCGGGTTGTCCGGCAGCGTCAGGACCACGCTGCGCAGGGGACGACCCTCCTCGCGTGCAGCGCCTGCCAGGGCAGCCAGGGCGAAGGGGTCGGGCACCCCGCCCTGCCCGGGCGCGGTGTCCACGAACCGGGCCCGGTGGTGCAGCATGGAGGCCTGCGCTGCGTAGCTCACCCAGCTGGGACGCGGCAGCGCCACATCGCCCTCCAGCGCGGACAGCAGCCCGTACAGCAGGGGCTTGCTGCCCGGGCCGGCGACGACCTGCTGCGCGCCGGTGGGCAGCCGTCGACGTGCCCAGTAACCGGCCGCCGCCTCCCGCAACTCCTCCAGCCCGGCGACCGGGCCGTAGCCGTTGGCGCCGGCGGCGCCCGCCAGGCGTTCGCGGAGCGCGGGGTGGACCGGCAGGCCCGCCTCACCGAACCCGAGCGGCAGGACCGCCCGGCCGGCGCGGCGGGCACGATCGACGGCTTCGTTCACGGCCAGGGTGGCGGAGACGGCCACGGCAGGGGCTCCTCGGTGCGGTCGTATGCGGTGCGGTCGTATGCGGTGCGGTCGTATGCGGTGACGGGTGCAACCCTGCGCCGTCCCAAGCATCAGTGCAAGCGCGATATAGTGACCGTTACCGTAAGGAGTGCTGATGCTCGATCTGCACCGACTGCAACTCCTGCACCACTTCGCCCAGCAGGGCAGCATCGCCGCCACGGCACAGGCCCTCGGCTACTCGCCCTCCGCGGTGTCCCAGCAGCTGTCGACGCTGGAGCGCGAGACGGGCGTCGCCCTCCTCGACAGGACGGCCCGCAGCGCGGAACTGACCGTCCTCGGCCGCCGGCTGGCCGGCCACGCGGCACGGATCCTCGAGGCGGTCGAGCAGGCCGAGGTGGACCTCGACGCGCACACCGGTGCCGCCACCGGGCCGGTGCGCATCGCGGCGGTGCCCTCGGCGGCGGTGGCCTTCGCCCCCAGCCTGGCGGGGCTCAGGGCCGCCCACCCGGGCCTCGAGGTGGTGGTGCGCCAGGCACCGCCGGAGGACGCCCTGGCACGGCTGCGCGCCCGGGACGTCGACGTGGCCGTGGTCGACGACCACGGGCGGATGGACGCACACAGCACCTCCCGGCTGCACCGCGAGACCCTGCTCGAGGACCCCCTGGTCCTGGTGACCGACCCGGGCCACCCCCTGGCCGAGGAGGAGGGTCCGATCAGCCTCGCCGAGGCGGCACCCGGTCCGTGGATCTGCGCCCCCGCGGGCGAGCCCTCGCGGGCGGCCTTCGACGCGATCATGGCCGCAGCCGGGGTCAGGCCGACCACGGTGTGGGAGTTCGAGGGGCTCGCCACGATCGCGACCCTGGTGGGCGACGGTGTAGGGATCGCGATCCTGCCGTCGCTGGCGTTGACCGCACCCCACGGCGAACGGCTGACGCGCCACGCGCTCCCCCGTCCGGCCAGCCGCTCGATCCTCGCGCTGACGCGGACCAGCTCGAGGATGCGACCCGCCATCGAGGTGACGCTGGCAGCCCTCAGAGCGGCGGCCCGACAGCTACGCGCGACCGCCTGACGCACCCGCCGCGCCGTCAGTCACCCCGGAAGCGCTGCTCCCGCCAGGGATCGCCGAGATCGTGGTAGCCACGCTCCTCCCAGTAGCCGCGCACATCCCGGTCGGTCAGGCGGATCTCGGTCACCCACTTCACCGACTTCCACCCGTACAGGTGCGGCACCACCAGCCGCAGCGGACCACCGTGCTCCCGGGTGAGCGGCGCACCATCGTGCATCCAGGCCAGCAGCACGTCGTCAGCGGTGAGGTCGGTGAGCGACAGGTTGGCGCTGTAGGCGGGGTACCCGGACACCACCGCGTGGGTCGCCGCAGGCTTCGGCACCGCGCGAGCGAGCACGTCAGCCACCCGCACCCCGGTCCAGCTGTTGTCGAGCCGTGACCAGGTCGTCACGCAGTGGAAGTCACGGGTGCGCTCGACGCTGCCGATCGCCCGCAACGCCGCGAGGTCGAGCACCAGCCGCTCCGCCACCAGGCCGGTCACCGTCAACCGGACGTCCTGCTCGCCCCAGTCGGGGGCACGGCCCACGTGGAGCACGGGGAACCCGGCGGTCAGGTGCTGGCCCGGCGGCACGCGGCTGGGGTCGTCGGCGGTGGTGGGGGCCACCGCGACGTCCGGGCTCGGCCCGAGCATGGTGGCGACCTCCTCGTGGTCGAGGTCGGCCACCCGTCGCGCGATCGAGCCCGCCAGCTCCAGGCGCAGGTCCGCCTCCTCCACCTCGTCGAGGTGGCTGCGGGCCTCGCTGAGCAGCCGCGCCAGCTGTTCCCGGACCGGTGCCGGATCACGCCGCGAGGCCGCGGCCTTGCGGACGTCGTCGGCCCGGCGCAGCAGCGCCGCGATGCGCCCGGCAGCCTCGCTCATGGGTCCCCTCCATCCTCCACCGACGCCGTGCAGCGTGGCACAGCGTCCGCGCCGACGCCGTGCAGCGTGGCACAGCGTCCGCGCCGACGCGACCCGGCGCCACCCCGTGTCCGCGCCGACGCCCGCAGGTGGCAGACTGCCGTCGCCTTCGCCCCCACGCAGGAGCCCACCCGTTGTCACGCATCCTCACCGTCGATGGACACACCCCCGACATCGACGCTCACGCCTTCGTCGCCGACGGCGCCACCATCGCCGGGCAGGTCCGTCTGGCCTCGGGGGTGTCGGTGTGGTTCGGGTGCGTGCTGCGTTCCGAACGCGCACGGATCAGCGTCGGGCACGACACCAACCTGCAGGACATGACGGTGATCCACACCGACGAGGGCGTGCCTGCGACCATCGGCGACCGGGTCACGGTGGGGCACCGCGCCGTCCTGCACGGGTGCACCGTGGAGGACGACGCCCTGATCGGGATGGGCGCCATCGTCCTCAACGGCGCCCGGATCGGCGCCGGCGCGGTGGTCGGGGCCGGTGCGGTCGTGCGTGAGGGCCAGGAGGTGCCCCCCGGCACGCTGGCGGTCGGCGTCCCCGCCAAGGTCCGGGAGGCCGAGCTGCCACCGGTCCCCCGGCGCAACGTCGCCGGCTACCTCGCCCTGGCGCAGCTGTACCGCGACGCGGAGCACGCCACCCTCCCGCACGCGACACCCGCCCCGGACCCCACCGACGACCCCACCGCACACCGCGGGCAGGTGCAGCCGTGAGCGACACCCATCGTCGCCTCGCCGAGCTGGTCGGCTTCGACACCACCAGCGGGACCTCCAACCTCGCGCTCATCGCCCACGTCGAGGCCCTCCTCGATCAGCACGGCATCGCCCACACCCGCCAGCTCGACCCGACCGGGACCCGGGCCAACCTCGTCGCCCGGATCGGCCCGGCCGTGGCCGGTGGGGTGGTGCTGGCCGCCCACACCGACTGCGTCCCCGTGGAGGGGCAGCCCTGGACCAGCGACCCCTTCCACCTCACCCCGACCGGTGACCGGCTGGTGGGTCGTGGCGTGACGGACATGAAGGGCTTCCTGGCCAGCGTGCTCGGCCAGCTGCCCGCGATGCTGGTGGCACCCCTGCAGCGACCGGTGCTGCTCCTGCTCACCTACGACGAGGAGCTCGGGACCATCGGTGCCCCGTCAGCGGTGGAGCTGCTGCTCAGCACCCAGCCCCGCCCCGAGGCCGCGATCGTGGGCGAGCCCAGCCTGTTGCAGCCGGTCACCGCCCACAAGGGGGTCCGTGCCTTCACCACCATCGTCGAGGGTGTCGACGGGCACTCCAGCCAGCCCCAGCACGCCAGCAACGCGCTGGTGGCGGCCGCCCGGATCGCGACCCACATCGACGACCTCGCCCGACGCCACCGCGAGGCCGCCGCCGACCCGAGCTTCGACCCGCCCTACACCACCTTCAACGTCGCCACGCTGCGCGCCGGCCAGGCGATCAACATCGTGCCGCGCCGTGCCGAGCTGACCTGGGAGTACCGACCGGTCCCTGCCGACGACTCCGACGCCCTGGTCGCCGAGGTGGAGCGCTACGCCACCGAGGTGGTGCTCCCCGAACTGCGCGCCACCACGGGCCAGGGCACGATCACCTTCCGGGCGGATGCCGCAGCCCGCGCGCTGGCCCCCGAGCAGGACGGCCCCGCGGAAGCGCTGGTGCGACGCCTGACCGGCACCAGCACGCCAGCGAGCTCCGTGCCCTTCGCCACCGACGGCGGTCACCTGCAGGCGGCGGGTATCTCCACGGTGGTGTGCGGACCCGGATCGATCGAGCAGGCGCACCGACCCAACGAGTGGATCGCCACCGAGCAGCTCGCGGCCTGCGACGCGATGCTCACCGCCCTGATCACGGAACTGTCGGCGTGACGGCGGGTCACTGCCCGCGCGTGAACCGGAAGTAGACGAAGATCCGGCCGTGGTTGCCGGGGTCCTTGTCGATGCGGTGGTAGCGGGAGCGCATGTCCTTGTGATCGAGGAAGCGCAGCACCCGCTTGCGCAGCGCACCGCTGCCCTTGCCGGTGATGATCTCCAGTTCCTTCAGCTTGCGGGCCTCGGCCTCGTCCATGGCCTCGCGCAGCGCCTCGTCGATGGCGCGCCCCTGGTTGAACACCGGGTGCAGATCCAGGGTCATCTTGCGTGAGGACATCGACCGCTCCTCGCGTGAGTCGGCACCCCCGGCCCGTCGGGACGCACCGGGTCAGCCCTGCTGCAGCCCCGCGAGCACCCGGCTGTGGACCTCGAGGTCGGTGTCGGAGAACAGCACGAAGCGTACGAGGCGCACGCCCACGCCGTCGGCGAGCACCTCGTGGACGGTGCGCAACGCCACCTCGGCGGCCTCCTCGAGGGGGTAGCCGAAGATGCCCGTGGAGATGGCCGGGAAACCGACGCTGTCGAGCCCCTCGCCGGCGGCCAGCTCCAGCGCGCCCCGGTAGCAGGCCGCCAGGAGCTGTGCCGCGGGCTCGTCGCGTCCGTGGACCGGACCGAGCGCGTGCAGGACCCGACGGTTGGGCAGCCCGAAGGCGTCGGTGGCCACGACCTCACCGGGCGCGATCGGGGCCAGGGGACGGCAGGCGCGGGCGAGCCGGCGCCCCGCAGCGCGGTGGATGGCGCCGGCGACCCCACCACCGGGCGTGAGCTCGGCGTTGGCGGCGTTGACCACCGCGTCGAGATCGCCTTGCCGGGTGATGTCGCCCTGCACGAGCTCGATGCGGGCGTCGGCCACCTGCAGGTCGGTACGGGTCATGGGTCAGCAGCTCTCCACGGCTCAGCAGCTCTCGAAGGGTCCGCAGGCCGCGTTGGCGTGCAGTCCGTTGATCAGACCGGGGAACTCGGTCAGCGCGGCGACGAACTCCTCGAACCGCGCGTCGTCGCCCTCGGCGCTGCCGGCCAGCCCGTCCTCGATGGCCGTGCACACGTCGTCGAAGCTGTCCATCACCCGGCCGTGCCAGTCCTCTGCACCGTCGGGTGGGGCCACACCGCGCAGGGGCTCGACGGCCTCCGCGTAGGTGGCACGGTGCTCGGCGAGCTGCGCCTCCAGGGTCGGTCCGTCGCTCACCCCCGACAGCAGCTCGTCGAGGTCGGCGGCCAGGTCGGTGACCAGCAGCTCCAGCTCGAAGTTGGCTTCCAGGGTGGCCTGCTCGTAGGCGTCGACGTCGAGGGGTGCACCCTCCTCGGCACCCGCGAGGTCGCACGCGCCGAGCGCGAACTCCTCGTCGACCGTGCCATCCTGGTCGTCGGTGCCCTGCGCGGCGTTCTCCTCCTCGTCGGGTGCCGACGCGGTCGCGGCGTCATCGACGTCGGGCTCCGGCTCCTCCGGTTCCGTGTCCTCGACGGCAGCGGTGTCCTCCTCCGCCTCGACCGCCTCCTCGGACGCCGCGTCGGGTTCCTGCTCGGCGCTGGCCACCGCTACCGCATCGGGGTCCTCACCCCCACAGGCGGCGAGCAGCAGGGCACCGGCCGCGATCGCGATGACGCTGCGGTGGGGACCGACTCGACCTCGACGTCGCTCACGCACGGGGGAACCTCCTCGTGATCGATCTTCGGGCATCCACGGCACGGTGACCTCCGCGACCCGGGTCACGCCACGCTAGGTGATGACGGGCGCACCGGGCGAGCCCCGACCACGCAACAGCGAGACCTCCAGCACCTCGCCGCGGCCGCCACGCCGTCGCACGCAGCGAGGTGGCAGCGGGCCACGCGCTCACAGCTGCCCGTAGTCCAGGCCCGACATCGTGGTGGCGATGGGTCGCAGCTGGTCGTACCAGGGCTGCTCCGCGGGCCTGCGGGCACCGCCCGGGTCCAGCATCTCGCGGAACCGTGCCAGCGGCGTGAAGGTGATCCGCCCCTGGACCAGGCCGCACATGGCGCTCTCCGGCGCGTCGCTGTCCAGGGTCGAGAGCATGTGATCCACGCACCGCACCGCGAACCGGGTGGCCTGGATGCGGTCGAAGGGGCTCGGATCGCCGCCCTGCTGGACGTGGCCGAGGATCGACTGGCGGACGTCGAACAGCCCCCCGCCCTCCTTCTCGAACAGCGCCCAGAGGAAGGGCGTGGTGTAGACGTCGTCGGCGCCCTCGCCGCGGATGATCACCCCCAGCCGCTGCCCGCCGCGGAACCGCTCGGTGAGGCGTTCCACGTCGTCCTTGAGCCGGTCGAGGGTGATGCCCGACTCCGGGGTGTAGACGAACTCCGCGCCCGTGGCCAGACCACCGGCCATGGCGAGGTAGCCGGACTCCTTGCCCATCACCTCCACCACGAACACCCGCGTCGAGGCCACGGCGGACTGCTTGATCTTGTCCACATCCTCGACGATGGCGTTCAACGCGGTGTCCGCCCCGATGGTGAACTCCGTCGCGGGGATGTCGTTGGAGATGGTCATCGGCAGGCACACGATGGGGACGTCGAGCTCCGGGTGGCGCTTGCGGGCCCGGTGCAGCGCCTCCGCGGCGACGTAGCCGTCGAAGGTGCCGAGCATCAGCAGGCCGTCGATGCGGTGCTCGGAGATCGACCGGGCGATGCCCGCGAAGTCGCCCTCGCCAGGGGTGAAGCGCTTGGTCCCGAGGTCCGCACCACCGTGGGACACCCAGCCGTGCACCGACATCCAGTCGAGCTCGTCCACCTGTCCGGCGCGCAGCCCCGGGAAGCCGCCCTTGACCCCCAGCGCGACGTGCCCACGGTCGAGGATGTAGCGCACCGCGGCGCGCACGCCGGTGTTCATCCCCGGGGACAGGCCACCCCCGTGCACGATCGCGATCCGACGTGGGTTGCCATCCTCCTCCTGGACACGCGGCCGGCCCCGCACCAGGGTCCGCATCGTCTCGTAGGCCTCGACGAACCCGGACCCACGCAGCTGCATCGCCTCGTCGTAGCGCTTCTCCTTGAGCAGCCCCGCCACGGACCGGGTGCGCTCCACCGCCTCCATCAACGGCGAGGTGATGATCCGGTTCTCCCGGATACCGACCAGCTGCGCCTCCTCGGCGGCGCGCCCGGAGGCCAGCTCGTGGACCGCGTGGTACCCGCACCGCGACGCCAGCACGCGGTCGAAGGCGCTGGGCGACCCACCGCGCTGCACGTGCCCGAGGATCGTGACCCGGGTGTCCTCACCGAGCCCCTCGGCGAGGATGTCGCGGACCCGCTCGGAGGTGATGGACACCCCGTAGCGGTCCCGGGCTCCCTCGGCGACCACCACGATGTTCTGTCGCCGGCCGTGCTTGCGGCCCGTGGCCACGGTGCGCCTGAGCGCCTCCTCCCAGCTGGCGGTCTGGGGCGGACGCTCGGGGATGAACACCCACTGCGCCCCCGTGGCCAAGGCCGACATCAAGGCCAGGTAGCCGCAGTTGCGGCCCATGACCTCGATGACGAAGGAACGCTGGTGGCTGGAGGCGGTGGAGTGCAGGGCGTCGAGGGCCTCGGTGATGCGGTGCAGGGCGGAGTCGGTGCCGACGGTCATGTCGGTGCCGAACATGTCGTTGTCGATCGACCCGACGATGCCCACCAGCTGCAGCACCGGGTGGTTGTCGGCCGTCTCCTGGTCGAGCTCACCGGCCTCGACCAGCTCGGCCAGCAGCTCCGGCCACTCGCTGGAGAGCAGGTTGGCGCCGGTCAGCGAACCGTCACCGCCGATCACCACCAGCGCGGTGATGTCGCGGGCGACGAGGTTGAGCGCGGCCTTGCGGCGGCCGTCGCGGGTGCGGAACTCCTCGCTGCGGGCGGTGCCGATCGCGGTGCCGCCGCGGTGCAGGATGCCGCCGACGTCCGAGGAGCCGGCCGCCACGATCGCCTCGCCCCCCTCGACCATGCCGACGTAGCCCTCGTGGATGAGGTAGGGCTGGATGTCGAGGGACAGCGCCGTGCGGACCACGGCACGCACCGC
>LFIK01001858.1_pt1 | contig 16910 bp, 15 predicted proteins | sample 643401 | NCBI WGS metagenome assembly LFIK01 (sample SAMN03777447, study PRJNA286221) | soda lake metagenome | biome: soda lake; feature: Kulunda steppe; material: water; isolation source: sample T5-Br brine of Lake Tanatar-5 | place: Russia: Kulunda steppe | collected 2010-07
ACAAACGTTAAACTAAGTAAAAAGATGAGTCGTTTCATCGTCATCACTCCTTTTATGGTTCCCATCTTAGCACAAGAAAAGAGGACCGTAAGCGAGGACGCTTTATTATTTCGTATCTTAAACTAATTAGGTGTGTGGGTTCAATTAACGTTGAGCACGCGCTTTTTTAAGGGAATGTCTTGGTTTAATTTGACACACCCCATTGGTGATCTCTTCACAACGAATCAATGAGTGTCTTAAGCCAAAAGGCCCTAACAACTCATAGATTAACGACCCAATGATGATGATGACCACAATCGTCGTACCATACGGGTCCCCTAGCACATAACGCGCATAGAACGCAAGCCCAATCGCGGCTTGCGCTTGCGGGATTAAGCAAAAACCTAAGTATTTACGAATGTGCGGTTTCGCTTTGGCGAGAACCCCACCCAGGTAAGAACCAAAGACCTTACCGATGATACGGAAGATGACATACACAAGGGTAAACCCAATCAAGGCCCACCAAGCCGTACTCGCGACGTCTGAAACAAGCACAAAAACCATTTCAATCCCCACAACCACAAAAAACAAAATGAGAATGGGCGGCGCAAACTGATCGACCATCGCTTCCGTTTCTTTTTTTGCTAGGGGCGTTGATAGATTAGAAAATACCATGCCCACCCCCATCGGCAACAACACCGGTGACAAATGCACATGGACACTGCCTAAATGAAAGCCACGGTTCGCAAACGCCGTCGCAAACAAGACCGCCGTTAAAGCGCCCACAAACACAAACATGTTTTTATCAATGTCTTCATAATCAACCCAATGAATCACCGCATAAAAAACAAGCCCAATCACCAACGCCACCAACAAGGTAAAGATCAACTCATACACAGGGCCCTGCAAGAGTGCGGTGAAGCTAAAGGTCCCGCTTTGATCAAACTGTGCAAACGCCAGCGCAAAGCCAAACACTAAAATCGCAAAGGCATCCTCAATGCCATGGAGGGGCACAAGCGTGTCTGAAAGGTCGTTATGGATGTGATAACGTTTCGTCATTTGTAAAATAGGCCCAGGTTCAGTCGCAATCGCGATCGCGCCTAAGACCATCGCCACCGATAAAGGTAAACGGAAAATAAACAACCCAAGACTTGTCATTAAAAACGCTAAAACGGCCTGAGTCATCGTGATAATAAGCACTTCTTTACGCCGCCCTTTTAAATCATTGATGCGTAGTTCGAGTCCAATGTTAAAGGCGATAAAGCCTAACGCAAACGTCGTAATCATCACAAAGACATCAAAGAGCACCATGAAATCTAACCACACTAAAACACCCCCAGCCATCAACCCCAAAAGGAGATAGCCTGAGATGTTTGGAATGGCGTAGTGTTCAAACGTCTTCCCGATGATCATCCCTAAAAATAAAAGCCCTGTTAAAAGAAGAATAAAATCATACACAGAAGTTGCGGCTAACATATCATCACGTCCTTACGCTCACATTATACGCCTTTAAAGGGTAAATAACATCCTCTATTTTTATGAGAACGTTTCCCTTGATTTAGCCGTCTTTTTCGTTTAAAGTATTATCAAATAATAGTCAAATAGAGTATACTAATATAGGTGATAAAAATGAAGCATATCCAAATAGATAAGCGTCTTAAGACGCCTTATTACAAACAAATCAAGCAATCCATTATCCATGCGATTGAACAGGGTGATCTCAAGCATGGGCATCGTTTACCGACCGAGCGTGAACTCAGTCAATTTTATGAAGTGAGCATGATCATTCCTAAAAAAGCCTACGACGACTTAGCCAAAGAAGGCTATTTAACGCGGATACAAGGCAAGGGAACCTTCGTCATCGCACGGCCACACATCGTGATGGACCTCGCGCAGTTCCAATCGCTTGAAAACCTTCAAGCGTATGTCGCCCCCTTGCAGCGTAAGATTTTGTTGGTGTCTAAAATAAAAGAAAGCACCCCAGAAGCCTTTCGCATTAAAGCGCTCGCGTTTAAAAAGCATTACCCTCATTACTTACTGCAAATGACGATGATGCATTTGCATTTTGATCAACTCATCATTGATGAACAAAAATCACTGATTGACATCATGAATGAGGCCACCATCTGTTGTCCTTTAAAGCACACCCGATCGTTGATGCGCTCAGGCACCGCTTCTTACGAAGAAGCTAACCTCCTTGAAGTCTCTCCCCACGACCCTGTACACCGTGTGGAAACACGCATTTATAACGACTGTGATGAGCTGGTCGCGGTGGCCGATTTAACGTTCCCTGCAGCCTATGTCTCCTTTGAGGTGACCGTCCATGACTAACGTTTTTACACTCGCCATTGATCGCCGACGCAATGATTCTGTGGTCGACCAAATTCGTCAAGACATCAAAGAGCGGATGCTCGATAAAACCCTCATCCGTAACGACGTTTTACCAGAGCCTCATGCGCTCGCACAGGCTAATAACGTTGACACTCAAGACGTGTTAAAAGCCTATCAAGCGCTGCTTGATGAAGGGTATGTCTTTCTCGTCAACGGCCACTATGAAATCGCGCGTGTGACGATTGAAGAAAAAAGCATCACGACCATTCAATCGCTTAGTGAGATGTTAAAAAACGAAGGATTCACACCTTCGACCACCCTTTTAAGTCTCAGTGAAATCGATGCTTTAGATGAACCTAAGTTAAAACCTTTTTACGATAGCACCCATCGCGTGCTTGCGTTACATCATGTCTATGCGGGCAATGAAAGACCCCTTTTATACGTTGAAACCTACATTTCAACTAAAGATTATGACATCACCCACGACCAAGCCCAAGCGAGCGTGCATCAATACATTTTACCGAAACTCGCGTATGTGAAAAGACGGATTGATGTGGTTAAAGTGACCCCTGAGATTGCTAAGGCATTACACTTAGAACTCAGCGATGCGGTCTTCCGTGTCCGAAACGTCTCCTACACGAAACACGATCACGTCTTAGATGTCAGCTGTGTCTACGCCGCGCCCAACTATACGATTCGCATCGATTCAGAACACTAATTAATACTAAAAAACCGAGTTCAGCTGAACTCGGTTTTTGTTTGAGCGTAGGTTAAATGTCGTATTGTGCGTTAATGGTCGCAGGCGTTTTACGCATCAGCGCCATGACCGGGAACAACCCTGATAAAAGATTCATCGTATAGACAAACAATACGCCAACACCCAGTGTGAGTGGGGTCACACGGAACACATCTAAGACGGTCCGTGAGGTCTCTTGTATTTGCATCAAAATAGTGCTCATAAAGACAAAGCCTACCATCGTTGAGATGGTGGTTAATATAAGGCCTTCGATTAAGAAGAGTTTCGTGATATCCCATCGAGAGATCCCCAGCGAACGATACACACCAATGTCATAGATGCGTGCGATCATCGAGGAGCGAATGATGAAGTAAAAGCTTAAACTCGACGCCACAATGGCTAAAATCGTGAAGATGAAGAGGCCTGAAAAACTGCGTAAGTTCTCCGCGCGTTGATTGGCCAGTCTCACCGCTTGAATGTTCTCCCCCTCAATGGTTTGTGCGGCTAGTCGATCGATGGTTCTTGACGCGTTACTCGTGAATAAAAACAACGATGCGGTGTCATTCAGCCCTTCAAAGACAAACCGGTGCACGGTGTCTTGTGGGATTAAATAGACACGGAAAAAAGGATCGTCGGGCATCTCATAGACCCCTACCACTTGAAAACTTTCCCCTTCAAACACTTGGGTAAAGGGGTTGAAATCCTCTAAGTCCATCGGGCCTGGCACGGAAACTTTAGGAAAAAGCATCTCGTTGGGCGCTTCTGGGAGTCTCCCTGCAAGCAGTTGAATGTCCTCTTCAAGCAGCGCCACATCCATTAAAGGGGCGGTGCTCATGCTGGTTTCAAATAAGCGCATCGCAAGGGCCACGTCTACATCGCCATAAAGGACATTGCCTGTGCCATCGCTGACGCCGACAATCTCAAAGTTCGGTAAGCCATAACGACCATTATCCACGCCTAGATTTAAAAATAAACTGAGACGATTGACATTAAGCGCCGTAAGCGTGCCCTCGCCCATCAGTCGTTCGGCTAAAAAGGAATCCATCACCACTTCGTAAGGGCCTTCTGGCAAGCGGCCATGGATGAGATCGCTTTGACTTAACAAGGACGCATCGACGATGGGCGCTTGAAAACGATGCACGATGTTGGCTTGATAGATTGGTGGGAGAGTTAAATCAAAACTTAAGGTTTGCGCAAAACTGACCGACGTCACGTCTGGCAGATCGAGCATCCCATTCAAAGCCGTTTGACTGGGTAAAAATCGTTTTTCAACGCTCACCGTTTGTCTCGGCATGACTAAGGTTTGCGTTTCTGGAATCACAATAATCGCGCCAATAAACGCCATCGCTAAAGCGACTAAGGCGCCAGCTAAGCCAAAGCCCACAAACAACAGTTTCCCACTGCGTGAGGTCTCTTGGATTTTTTTAAGGGCCAGTTTGGCCGCGTCTAATGGGCTTAAAACATGACGCCGTTTTTGACTATGAATGGGCGCAGGGAGTGCGTCTAAATCAAAACTCGGCAGGTCGTCTTGCGTCATTTGCGCCGCATCTTTGGCGTGCTGATCTTTAAAACTGACTTCCGATTGTGCGTCGACCATGACCACTTTTTGATCGGCTTTTTTAGGGAGTTTGATGTAGATGGTGTTGTCTTTGATCACCACGTCAAGCTCGAAGGCCCCTTTTAAGCTGTGGTCATGATAGAGTTTAACCGCGGCTTTACCTTCGCTGAAAAGCTCGGCGGCTTTTAAATCTTTTAAGTAAATTTCATTTTCTAACGTATGCGCGAAAGAAGCCACCGGTTGATTGGCTTCATCGCCAATGATTTGGCCATCTCTTAAGCGGATGATACGGTTCGCAAATTGATCGGCTAACCGTTCTTCATGGGTCACCATGACGACCAGTTTTTCATTCGCAATCGCGCGGATCATCCGCATGATCGCCAGCGTGTTTTTAGAATCTAAGTTCCCTGTGGGTTCATCGGCTAAAATGACGTCAGGGTTTTTTGCGAGGGCTCTGGCGATCGCAATACGTTGTTGTTGGCCGCCTGAGAGTTGTGAGGCTTTGCGGTGTTTGTAGTTTTCCATATTCACGGCTTTTAAGAGCGCTTCGATGCGTTCATTGATTTGAGACGCATCGGTAACCCCGATCATGCGTAAAGTGAGCGCAATGTTTTCATAGACCGTTTCTTGATTGAGTAAATAATAGTTTTGGAAGATTGAGCCAACTTTTTGGTTACGAATCACATCCCACACACTTGAGCGGTAACGATCGATCGTTTGGCCATTAAACTCAATCACACCTTTATCGGCTTTATCGAGTCCACCAAGCACATTTAAAAGCGTTGTTTTTCCTGAGCCTGAAGGCCCAAGCAACACCACAAGCCCTTTAGATGGTAACTCAAGGTCGATATGATTGAGCACATGAATGGCGTTTTGAGAGCGTTTATTGAAGGTTTTATCGAGCTGTTTAACGTGAATCATGTTATTCCCCCCTCAACGCTTTTTGCACGCTTTGCGTGAAGATTTTTTTATTGAAACGTATGCCTAAGAAAAGCGTCATGCCAAAGAGTAATACTATCGCCACAAGGTAGTTTGTGAACGTGAAGAATCTTAAATAATCAGGAATCCGTAAGCTGACGATTTGATTGGTCCATAAGACGCCATACACCACCACAAACGCCAGCGCCATGACCATCACCAACTCTAAAATCGTAATCGTGTTAAGGTCGTTTTTAGACGCCCCAATGGAGCGCATAATGACGTAATCTTTTTGTCTTGAACGCATCACATTACGCAGCGCTAAGTAGGCGACAAAGTACATCACGACCAACAAAAAGACACTGCTTAACGCTTGGAATATTTGACCAATGATGCGGAAGACCGCCATGAAAGGGTCTTCATAATTGGCTGGGTAAATCGCAAAAAACTGATCGTCTAAACGGTCGAGCAGTTGACTCGCCGCAAAACTGTCGCGGACGATCAAACTGACTTGAAACTGATCCGCAATCGTAAACGTGTTGACCGTTTCTGGATGCATGAAGACGCCCATTTGGCGGGACCAATCTTCAGGATCTCGTTCAATGATGTGATCAAAACGAAACGTCGTTTCTACCCCACGGGGCACAAACGCGTTGCTTGAACGCAACGTAAACTCAAGGTCAAGCAGTTGACTCCGATCGATGTCGGTTTGCCAATCGGGTGCGAGTTCATTTATGACGGTGTCTTCTGCGATATGAATCTCACCGATAGGGATGTTTGGATCGATGGTGAGGTTCCACTCTTCAAGTCGTAAACGGACCTCGCCTTCATAAAACACCTCAAACGCATGGACGCTGGCTAAGCTTAGCGCAATGTTGGCTTCTTCTAAGAAAAAGTCTTGATGCAAGTAGGCTTGAGGATAAAACCCTAAGGCTTCGATGTCATGAAAGCCTACCACCGTGAACGTTTGGGTGGGCACCGGACGGTCTTCGCGGAAGTCGGCCCAAGGACGTGCACTGACAAAAAGCTCTACGGTCTCCCCAAGGGCGACATCAAAGTCTTGTCGAAAAAGGTTTCGTGTCGGCGCCGGCAAGACGATTTCTCGGGCGTTTTCAGGCAAGCGCCCATCGTTTAAATCACGATTCGTGAGGGCGCTGGCGTGTTCAACACGGGTCGCTCGAAGGTCGCCTCCCCCCACGCTGCCACTGTAAATTTGTAAGTATAGATCCATCACCGGATCAAAGGGCACCACCGCTTGGACGCCTTGAACGTTGGTTAAGCGTTCAAGGTCAGTCTCACTAAAGGCGTCCCCGTTCGCATTAGAGACCACCACGCGGTGAGGCGACAGATTATCAAAATACGGGTGAAAGGTCGTTAAAGTGACGTTGCTTTGTTCGACGTAAGAACCATAGGTTAAGGTGAACAAAAAGACAATAAATAAACTCACTAAGAGCGTAAAGAAAGTCTTTTTAGGGGTGGATCTTAAATTTCTTGCGGCCACGCCAACACGGGCGCGTAAAGGCAACGTCGGTGTTTTAAGATCGAGCGCATCGCTAGGCGCTTCGACCGTTTTTAAACGTTTATCTTCGACCACTTCGCCGTCAAACAAACGAATTTTACGAGACGCGAAACGCAAGACGCCTTCGGCGTCATGGGTGACCATGATCACCAGTTTGTCTTTGGCCACTTTTTGAAGCAGTGCCACAATGATTTTTGAACTTTCTTGATCGAGGTTCCCCGTGGGCTCATCGGCCACAATGATGGGCGCGTCTTTGGCGAGGGCTCTAGCAATCGAAACCCGTTGTTTTTGACCGCCTGAAAGTTTTTTTGCTTTATGGTGGATGTGAGAGGTGAGTCCGACTTCTTCAATCAACTCAAGCGCACGGGTTTTACGGGATTCTTTGGGATAGTCACTTAAGGTCAGCGCTAAAAGGACGTTTTGATAGACCGTATATGAATCGATGATGTTGAACTGTTGGAAGATAAAGCCGATGTATTGCTTACGGTAAATCTCCCAGTCTTCTTGCGTGTAGTAAGACGTCTCTTGGCCGGCCACCCAAAGTTCGCCGTCTTCGTATGTGTCTAACCCACTTAAGACGTTTAAAAGGGTCGATTTACCGCTCCCAGATTCCCCGGTAATCACGACAAATTCGCCCCGTTTAAAGTCTAAATTAATGTCATCAAGTGCTTTGACGACTTGATCGCTTGAGGAATAATATTTGGCAATACGTTCAAGTTTTAACATCCTTTACCCCTGACCACAGGCATCGTATAGCGTGTGGGATTTTTAGTGTCGGCTTGAAAGCCTAACGATGTTAAGTATTTTTCATGCGCGTCCACCGAAGCGTACGCGATCACTTCTTGGATGCCTTCATTACGCCAAAGCGTTTTGGCGTGATTAAACATCATCTGACCGTTTTTAAAATCACGGTAAGGTTTGATGACGTAATCTAACGTGATCAACATCGTTTTATGATCGACGTTTTGAGCTAAAAAGAGTCCAACCATGTGGGTGTTTCGTAAAATAAAAAAGCGCAACGTGGACGTCTCTAAGACGGTTTCATCGACACGCATGAAGCGGGTGATGTCGTCTTTTTGATTGGCCAAAAAGGTTTTAGCCAAGTCATCGTTGGCTTGAAACGTGACGAACTGAAAAAAATCTTTCGTGTTCGCCATCTGTGCCAGATAATAGACATTCACGAGCACAATGCCTGCGTTTAAGCCAAACACTGGCCACGCACTAATTAAAAAGCCATAGACCGCAAACATGAGCGCGCCGATTAAGTTAATGTAGCGTAACCACTTAATGGAGGTCATTAACAGTGACACTAAGATAATGACGCCTGCGATAATCCCTAACGATTCAATCATCGTTTACACCTCATCCTTATCGACCCAGACGATGCCGTCTTGGGCGCCATAATGGTAATCAAACTGTGAAAATACGAGTTGTTGGTAAGCAATCCCACCGTTCGCGGCGCGAACAAACGTGACTTGTTTGAGCGTCGCGTCATAGTAAGGGTCATAAAGATGCCCTTCGAGCGTACTGGCTTGGGCATCGACGGGTTCTAAGGCGTCTAAGGTTTTTAACGTTTTACGTTGAAAACGACCCGCAGCTAAGAGGCCTCGAGCCCGTTTTAAGTGTTCAGTGATGGTCATGGAGTGCCTCCTCGATGGCGTTTTTTATCGCTTCTGGTGGGGTTTGTGTGGGGTAACGTTGAATGACGGTGCCGTCTTTTGCGATGAGAAACTTTTCAAAGTTCCAACGAATCTCAGCCCCCCCAGTCGCGGCTTTGAGTGCTTTAAACAAGGGGTGCGCCCCCTCACCGTTGACGTCAACCTTCTGATACACTGGAAAGGTCACGCCAAAATGCGTTTGACAAAACGTATGGATGGTGGCGTTATCTTCTGGGTCTTGGTCTTTAAATTGATTACAAGGAAAGGCCAACACGGTAAAGCCTTGGGCTTGGTAAGTTTTGTAAAGCGACTGTAACCCTTCAAACTGTGGGGTGTAACCACATTTTGAGGCGGTATTGACAATCAGTAAAACATCGTTTTGATAGACGCTTAGGGCGTGATGGTCCCCGTTCATCAGCGTCGCTTGATGGGTTTTTATCATGGATTTCACCTCACTTGATTATAGCATATGTGGCGCTTTATAGCGCCCTTTGTTTGAAATAATTGTGACACTGTGATACACTTAAATTCAATCACGCTGGTGAAGGAAAAAGGTGACCTACATGGAAAAAAAAGCCCTTAAAGACGCCATTTTAAAGAGTAGTCTTGTCTTTTTTAAAGACGCCCCATTTCAAAAAGTTTCGACCAACGACATCGTGACGCATGCGGGGGTCTCTAAAGGATTGTTGTTTCATTACTTTAAAGATAAGCGCACGCTTTACATCACGCTTTATGAACATGTATGGGAACACATCAAGCACGCCGTCTTAAGGGACGAAAAGATGAGCGATCCGAATTTATTCGTCCGTTTAAATCACTTCTTTTTTTCACAACGTGCCTATCTCATGCATCATTCCGATCACGCGCTCTTCTTAAAGCGTGTGCACCTCACCAGCGATGAGGCGATTGCCAAAAAACGAAATCAAGCGTATCAAACGATTCAAAGTCAATTTTATAAACGCATTTTTGATGGGATTGACACCACGTTATTTAAAGCTGAGATCAATTTAAACGATGCGTATAAAGTGCTCGTATGGACGCTTCAACGCGTCGTGAGTGATTGGGAGAAAAACCATAAAGAGACGAGCACCGATGAAGCGCTCAACGCGCTTGGCCAAGAGCTTGAACATTATCTCACGTTCTTCGAACAACTGTTCTTAAAGTAAAACGCTCACAGCGTGAGCGTTAAGATGATTTGATAAAGCAGCGTAAACGCAAGATAGAGCCCCACCGCATAAAGCAGACTGACACTGGTGAACACCACGGTCAGTCTTTTTTTTAAAGGCGCTTCGCGCACCACTTTAATCAAAAACAAAAACCTCAGCAACATCCCCACCATCAACACAAGGAGCCATACGCCCAGCACGAGACTCAACTGAAGCCACGCCTGCATCACCGCAAGCAGCGTCCCCACAAACAAAGCGATGATCACCGCGTCTTTTTTAAGCAGGCGCATTAATACAGGCCTTTAGGATAATCTAAATACCCAAGCGCCACCGCGCCAGGCCCGACATGGGCCGCAAGGGCGGGATTGATGGGGGTGATAAAGAGTTTACGTAAGGTTGGATCAATGGCTTTTAAGCGTGCTTCAATGTAATCGGCCATCGCATGATTGTTCGCATGCATGATGAAGGGCTCCACCGTGCGTGTTCCGACGTTCGCTTGATAATGCTCAATTAAACGATCCACCGCACGGTTAAAGGTTCTAACTTTATCGAGCACTTCAATTTCCCCTTGTTGGTTGAGCTTCATTAAAGGTTTCACTTTTAAAAGGTTGCCGAGGGCGCCTTTAACACTGCCTAAGCGGCCGTGTTGTTTTAAAAAGGAAATCGTCTCGACCGCAAAGGTAAAATGTTGATGTTGACGCATGGTTTCAAGCGCTTTATAAATGCTTGAAACGTCGTGGCCGAGGGAGACCATATGCGCCGCACTAAGGGCCATTTTCGCTTGGGGGTAGCCGAGTGTTTTTGAATCAAACACAATCACCTTTAGACTGTCTTTAAAGCTGTTCGCAGCCAAAAGGGCGTTCGCGTGAAACTGCGAAAATCGACTCGAAAGCGTAATGATAAAGACCGCGTCAAACTCCCGCTCTAAAAACGTTTCAAGCGTCTCGATGATGCTTTGATAGGTGGGTTGTTTGGTGGTCGGATAACTGGTCGGATGCTTTTTTAGATACTGATAAAAGTCTTGCGGGGTAATCTCGACATGATCAAGAAGCTCGCGGTCTTTAATCTTAAGACTCGCGCGCAAGAGTGTGATCGGATAGGGATACGATAAGTAATCTAAACACGAAAAGGAATCCGTGACGATGCCAATTTTACCCATGGAAACACTCCCCTCGTTTAGCGTGTGTAGTTTCTTGCTAGGACAAACAATAAATCACTTAAGCGATTCATGTACATTAAGGTTAACTCTAAATCCGTGCGCTTTGCGTGTTTGATGTAGCGCACCACTTGACGTTCCGCCCGGCGCGCGACCACGCGCGCTAAATCAAAATACGCGTTTTCAGGCGTCGCTTCACTGCCTGGTAAAACAAAGCGGGGTTCTAACGGTTTGATGTCTAAATAGCGTTGCGTTTCTTTTTCTAAAAAGGCCACATCGTCAGCGGTGATTTGACGTAAACTTTCATAACGCTCAGGATGCACCTTGAAGTTCGTCGCAATCAATGAATTAATGTCTTGAAGCGTCCGTTGAATCCTTTTGATCGCTTCACAGTGTGTGTGATGATACGCCAAACCTAGTGTGGCTGAGAGTTCATCGTTGGTGCCAAGCGTCTCAAAGAGCCCATCGTCTTTATCAAACGCTTCGGATGAATAGTTTTTACTTTGGCCTTTGTCGCCTTTTTTGGTTGAAATGTATTCGACTTTATCGAGTTTCATAGCGTTCACCTCAGAGTTAGAATGACCCTATTATAGCTTAAACTTCGTGATTTTCACTAACGATAGGCTTACAAAAACGACCGTCCATGCGCCTAAGAGGAACCACACCGTCGTATTCGAAAAGGCGACGTTCCCCCAAACAATTTGAAGCCCAAAAATACGGCGGTATTGATCGGCTTGTTCAGCCGCACTGCCAAAGATGACTTGAATCGCATCGTTCATGTAAAGGTTGCGCATGAGGGCCGCCCCTTGTAAGAAAGGCAAACTGCCTAAAAAGGTATTAAGTCCGCGACCAAAGACGCCCACCGGCACATAAATGCCCGCAAAAAAGCCAATCAAGGTGCCCGTCAACGTCGACATCGCCCCGTGGGCGCTGTTGGTTTTAATGAAGCTTACCAGGTAATAAAAGAGCCCACTGAATAAAAACGCACTGACCACCATCAACATCAACACCTGCACAATGCTTAAGATAGGCACGAGATACCCACTGACAAAGTATAAAATCCCTAGGCCCACCGTAAGGTTCACCAGACCAAAAAGCATCGTCACAAAGAGCGCCGCAAAAAGGTAGGAAAACACCACCACACGGCGCTTTAAAGGGGCCACATAAAAATCATGAATGGTTTTACTTTCTAAGTCATTGACCATCATGCCTAAGACCCCTAAAGGGGTGGTGACCATGCCGACGAGTAAGACCCCACTTAAGATCCAACTGTAGACGAGATAGTTGCCTTCATTGGTGCCTCTTAAGCCTTCAGGTAAAGCTGATTGTTGGTTTTCATTTAAGAACACCACAAACAAGACTAAAATGATGACCGTCGATAAGAAGGAAAAAAAGACCGCCCAAGGATCACGAAAATAGACTTTCACATGACGCAAGGCTAAATTAAGCATGGGCCCCTCCTTCAAACACTTCACCGGTGAGATTTAAAAAGACATCATCGAGTGAGGCTTTGGTAAGCTCATAAGACGCAATATGGTCTTTAAAGGCCGTCACAAGCTCGTGGCCTTTAAAGGCGTCCTCGACCGCAATGTTCACCGTATCGTTGTGTTTGGTGTAGACGATGTTTTGACGCTTTAAGGCTTTTTCTAGTCCTGCTTTAGGATAAAGCTTTAACGTATCACTCGCATAGGTGAGTCTTAATTGATCGGCCGTGTCTTCCGCCACAATCTTGCCTTGATGCATGATGATGACATGGTCCGCATCTTTCACTTCTTCCATGTAATGCGTCGTGAGTAAGAGCGTCATGTTGGTTTCTTCTTTGAGCGTTAAAATCAACCGCCAAATGTCTTGACGACTCTTAGGGTCAAGCCCTGTGGTGGGCTCATCAAGCATCAGCAGCTTCGGACTGTGAATGAGCGCTCTAGCGATATCAAGTTTGCGTCTTTGACCGCCTGAGAGCGTCTTGACGCGTTGGTCTAAAAAGTCCGTGAGCCCAATGACCGTTTCTAAACTTTTTAAGCGCGCGTGTAAGACCTCACGTTCAAGCCCATAAAAGCGGCCCCTTAAAAAGAGGTTTTCTCGGCCTGTGAGATCTTTATCAAGCACCGAATATTGAAACACGAGCCCGATCGATTGACGAATGGCTTCATCGTCTTGACCGACCGTAAAACCGTTGATGTTCATAGTGCCCTCATCAAGACTTTTAAGCGTCGCAAGGGTTTCAATGGTCGTGGATTTACCCGCTCCATTGGGGCCTAAAAGCGCAAAGAAGGCGCCTTCTTTGACCTTGAAGCTGATGCCTTTGACCGCTTCAAGGTCACCGTAACGTTTGTGAAAGTTTGACACTTCAATCATGGATAACCTCCTATAAAATCGGTGTGAATATGCTTAAAGCACCCTCTAACAAACGGGCGCTGAAGCGACGTGATTTAAATTGTTCGTACGTGTGTTTATGGGATGCTTTAAGGTCTTTTTCAAACGCGTCTACAAGTAATTTGACGGACTCATTCACAAAAAGCGTCGTCAGTTCAAAGTCGATCACCGCAGAGCGATTATCGAGGTTGTATGACCCCACCGAGCCGATGGTGTCATCGACGATCAAGACTTTAGCATGGGAGAACCCAGGGGTGTAGGTGTAAAGATTCACACCGTGTTTGAGTAAGGTCCCCATGAAAAATTTAGTGACTCGGTAAACGAGCCATTTATCAGGGGTGCCGGGGATGATGATGTTGACACGCACGCCACTGCGTGCGGCCACTTTTAAGGCGGTCAACGTTTCTTGGTCGAGGGCCATGTATGGGGTCATGATGTTGATGGTGTGTTTGGCGCTTAAAATGAGGCGTGTGTAAACATCTCTGATGTGCGCAAACTCACTGTCAGGGCCCGATTCAATGACTTGGACGACGCCATCGGCTTGGGTCTTGGTTGGTGGGTAGAAACGGTCTTCATCAATGAACACACCGGTGTTATAGTAATAATCTTTAAAAAAGATGGCGGTGAGACTTTTAACGGCTTCGCCTTCAAGTTTGATCATCGTATCACGGAAATAGTAATCATGGGGAATGGTGTTGTCGTATTCGTTGGCTAAATTCATTCCCCCCGTATACCCATGGGTCCCATCGATGACGACAATCTTACGGTGGTTTCGGTAATTGATGCGGGTGTTAAACATTGGGAAATAAATCGGGTCTTGAATGATAAAATCAACGCCTGCGGCTTTGAGCAAGTGTCTGGTTTTTCGTTTTAAGCGCGCACTGCCTAAGCCATCGACTATCAGTTTTACCGTAAGGCCTTCTTGGGCTTTTTGTTTAAGCATGTCCATGAAGCGTGTGCCACGGACGTCATCACGGATAATGAAAAAGCTCATCAGGATAAAGTCTTTGGCGGCTTCTAAATCTTTTAAGAGGGCTGGGTAAAAGGTTTCACCGTTTTGATAGAGGGTGGTGTGGGTTTGGTTAAGATAAGGGGGGAGGTGCGTTTGTTTGTGCGCATGATAAAACAGGGTTTGGATGTTGGGGTCAAGCGTGCTTTCGTTTAATCTTTGTGGGTTGGCTTCTGGCATTCTTGGCGCAAACATACTGTCGACCATGAGGGGTCTTTTTTTATAACGGCTTGAGCGTTTAAAGCTACGCCCAAAGGTTAAAAACAAAACCATTCCACTGATAGGATCGAGCAACAGTAACATCAACCAAGGCAGTTTCGTTTGGTAGTTTTCACTGCGCAGGGTAATGATGAGCCAAACAACAAAAAACGCCATCAGGCCGAGGCTTCTAAAAAGAAACCCTAAGACACTGGTGACGTCAAAAAACGCAAGGGTTGCGTTGTAGGCAAACTCAATCAAAAACCGCATGCTTAAACCAAAGGCAATGACAGTCACCACAAAGCCGACTTTGCGTAAACTCTTCTCCATCTAGTGCCTCAGTTCATCGATGGCGATGGTGTCGTCTAAGACCCCTATAATAAACGATTCATCGCTGGCTTTTAACATGTTAATGGCGTTGTCTTCTAAGGCAATGGAGAGTTGTAAGCGTTGGTTGTCGAGTTGTTCTAAATAATTATTTAAACGATCTTGTTTGAGATCGCGTTCTTTATCGAGTTGGTCTTCTAAACGTTCACGTTCTTTATTGAGCGCTTTTTCAAAGCGCTCTTTTTCCGCGAAATACTTATTGCGCTCTTGCGTGATTTGTTCGGTGAGTTGGGTGAGGTTTTGTTCGTATTGACGTTTAAGCTGGGCCGCATTTAAGGTGGCACGGCGTTTATTTTCGGCGGTTTCTTGGGCGAGTTGTTTGCTGTAAGCCGCATGGTCTTCAATGATGCGTGTTTTTTTCTCATCAAACGCAGCTTTCCGTTTTTGTGTGGCGTCTTGATAGTTTTGTTCGTTTAAGGTTTCTTGGGCTTCGTATTGATCGAGCAGATCTAAAAGATGCGTTTCGGCTCGTGTGGCGGCGTTTTCAAGCGCGTTTAAATCCGCCCGTTGATAACGGGTGATGGCTTTTAGGGTGTCTTCTTGACGTTGATATTGGAACATTTCAAAAAGACCCGAGCGTTGCTTGAGTTTTTGGTCGGCTTGTTTAAGGGCGTCTTTTTCTTCTTCAATCAAACGTTCTAGATGATCGAGCAGACCTTCACACGCATCGATGGTGTGATTCAGCAGCGTTTCCGCTTCTTCTAAAGAAGCGACTTTGGCTTGGTCAATGGTGCGTTTAAGCGCCATTAAGGGGGCGATGTCTCGTTCATGGGCGGCGTGGATGGTTTCAAGCGCCTTTTTATGATCTTGAATCAACTGATCAAGCACTTTTTGATTGCGTTTTTTGTCTTTGCCTTGCAGGCTTAAGGCTTGCTTTTTCTTTTGCAGGGCGTGTTCTTGTTTTTTAACAGCCGCCTCATGGCGTGCGTTAAACTCATCCATACGCGCAATCAAAGGCTCCATTTCAAGCGCATGGGTGGCTTCAATGCGTGACACAATCCCCTCATGTTCTTTTCTGGCTTCTTCCATGCGTTCGCTATAAAAGGCGACCAGATCATCGCGTTTGGCTTCTAGGCTTTTGAAATGCGCCGCTTCATAAGGGCTTAAGGTGATCGCTTTTAAAGCCGCATAGTTTTGCGCCCCTTTATGATAATGCCCCACGAGCATCTTCTCACGGAAATAAAGCGCTTCGGTGAGATGGCGTGCGTGTTCATAGGTCATAAGCGCTTTATCGTAGGTGAAAAAGGCTTCTAAGGTTTTAAGTTGTAACGTTTTTTGGGTGGATTCATAAGACCGACGTTGGTCAAACGATAAAAGGCCGTCTTTTTCTTCAAGTTTAGCCAGTTGTCTGGTGCGTTCTAAATCGTTGAGGCCTTGATCGAGGTCTTCTTTCGCGCTTAAGACATCCATATCAAACGCTGGGCCTAAAAGGGCCTTTTCATTTTCTGTGTGCAAGGTTTGTTCAAATTTCTTTTGATCGTAATTGAGTGCTTGTATGGTGTGATCTAAACGGTTGTGTTCCAGTTCAGTTTGGGCCATTTTTTCTTCGATGTTATAGGCGCTGTTGAGTTCGTCTAAATCTAAGAGTTCTTCTGTTTTAAGTTTTTGTAACGCTTTTTTAAGCGTCATAAGACGCTCTAAGTGTGCCATTTTTAGATTAAAAAAGGCTTGATTTTGTTTATGATAGAACGCTTTTTCTTTTTCTAAAAACGGTTTGAGTGCGGCTTGATAGCGATCGTTTTCTTCACTTAAAGCTTGTTGAAGTTCTTTGTTAATCTGTTTGATTTCACGTTGATAGTTTTGTTTGCTGGTGAGGTCGTTGATTTTTTCAGCCTCTTTGGCGTATTGTTCTTTTTTGTTAAGCGCGGCTTGATATTGTTGTTGGATGGCTTCTTTTTCACGTGTATGATGGGCGTCGATGC
>LFIK01001859.1_pt1 | contig 16902 bp, 12 predicted proteins | sample 643401 | NCBI WGS metagenome assembly LFIK01 (sample SAMN03777447, study PRJNA286221) | soda lake metagenome | biome: soda lake; feature: Kulunda steppe; material: water; isolation source: sample T5-Br brine of Lake Tanatar-5 | place: Russia: Kulunda steppe | collected 2010-07
ATCTCGATCTGCCGCTCTACAACCGGGCGATCCGCGGCCACTACCCGCCGGGCTCTACCATCAAGCCCTTCCTGGCGCTCGCCGGCCTGGCGGAAGGTGTGATCACTCCAGACAGAACCATTCACGATCCGGGGTTCTATCAGCTGCCCAACGACTCCCGGCGCTATCGCAACTGGCTGCGCTGGGGGCATGGCCGGGTCGACATGGAGCGCTCCATCGCCGTGTCCAACAACACCTACTATTATTCACTGGCCCACGATCTGGGCATCGACCGTATCCACGACAACATGAGCGCCTTCGGCTTCGGACAGCGGGTGGGTCATGATGTGTTTGGTGAGAGCACGGCGCTGATGCCCTCACGGGACTGGAAACGCGGTCGCTTCAACCAGCCCTGGTATCCGGGGGAGACCCTCTCCGTGGGTATCGGTCAGGGCTACTGGCAGGTCACGCCGCTGCAGCTCGCCACCGCCACCGCGGTACTGGCCAACCGCGGCCAGTGGGTCCAACCGCGCCTGGCCAGCCACATCGGCGACGCGCCCTTGCCCGAGCGAGTGCCCGAGACGCCGCCCGACATCATGATTCCCAATGACAATTGGTGGGATCGGATCTTCTCCGGAATGGAGAAGGTGATGACCGGCAGCGAGGGGACGGCGCGACGCACCGGGGTGGGCCTGGAGTACCGCATGGGCGGAAAGTCCGGTACCGCCCAGGTCTTCTCGCTGGGCCAGGACCAGAAGTACAACGCCGAGGAGCTGGCCGAGCGGCTGCGCGACCACGCCCTGTTCATGGCCTTCGCGCCGCTGGAAGACCCCCAGATCGCCGTGTCGGTGATCGTCGAGAACGCCGGCGGCGGCAGCACCCACGCCGCGCACCTGGCACGGGCCATGACGGACACCTGGCTGCTCAGGGACCGAGAGCCCGACGTGGAGGAGCTGCGCGAGGCAATGGAGGATGACGATGGACGAGTCGCGGGAAACTGAACCATGGGCCTGATGATCGACCTGTCCCGGATGCTGCGCCCCTACCCGGTGCGTGCCCCGGCCAGCGGAATCTCCCGGCGCCGCAGCCTCTGGGAGCGCCTCCACCTGGACCCCTGGCTGCTGGGCATGCTGTTGGTGCTGATGGCGGCCGGGCTTGTCGTACTCTATAGCGCCAGCGGCCAGCGTATTGAGGCGGTCATCGCCCAGGGCATCCGCTTCGGGGTGGCGCTTGCGGTGATGTTCTTTATCGCTCAGCTGTCGCCGGCGACGCTGCTGCGCTGGGCACTACCCGTCTATGTGCTCGGCGTGCTGCTGCTGGTGGCGGTGGAACTGGTCGGCGACGTCGGCATGGGCGCCCAGCGCTGGCTGGTGATCCCCGGCGTGATCCGCTTCCAGCCCTCCGAGATGATGAAGCTGGCGGTGCCGCTGATGGCAGCCGCCTACCTGAGCCGCCAGGAGCTCCCTCCTCGGCTGCGCGATATTGCGGTGTGTCTGGTACTGATCGCTGTTCCGGTCGTGCTGATCGCCAAGCAGCCCGATCTCGGCACCTCGCTGCTAGTCACCTCGGCGGCGATCTTCGTGGTGCTGCTCGCGGGACTCTCCTGGCGCTTCATCACCGCCCTGGCGGTGATTGCCGCCGCGGCCTTGCCACTTCTGTGGGCGAACCTGCACAACTACCAGCGCCAGCGCGTGTTGACCTTCCTCGATCCGAACAGCGATCCACTGGGTTCGGGCTGGAATATCATTCAGTCCACCACCGCCATCGGCAGCGGTGGGGTGTTCGGCAAGGGCTGGCTGCAGGGCACCCAGTCTCAGCTGGAGTTCCTGCCCGAGCGGCATACCGACTTCATCGTCGCCGTGCTGGGTGAGGAGTTCGGCCTGGTCGGCATCGTGGCGATCCTGCTGCTTTACCTGCTGATCATCAGCCGCGGCCTGTGGCTGGCCGTTGGCGCCCAGGATACCTTTGGTCGTCTGGTGGCGGGCAGCATCATCCTGACCTTCTTCATCTATGTCTTCGTCAACGTGGGCATGGTCAGCGGCATCCTGCCGGTGGTTGGCGTGCCGCTGCCGCTGGTCAGCTATGGGGGCACCTCCAGCGTGACCTTGATGGCGGGTTTCGGTATTCTCATGGCCATTCATGCGCACCGCCGCTTGCTTCCGCGCTAGGGCCGATGCGGGCATCCGGGTGCCGAATCAGGGAGAGAGCTGCATGTTACGGATTCGAAACCATGGCGCGAGGGCGCTGGCAGTGACGGCCGCCCTGGGCGTATCGATGAGTTCCCTGGCGTCGGATTTCGATCCTCGCCACCACACCGAGACGCGCCAACTGGTCGAGGAGCTGGCCGGCAAGGGCATCGAGCGCGACTGGCTGGAGGCCGCCATGGCCTCCGCCGACTTCCAGCAGGGTGTGCTGGACGCCATGGCCGGCGCCGCCGAGCGCCGCCTGCGCTGGGACGAGTACCGTGCGATCTTCCTGCAGCCGGAGCGCATCCACCGCGGCGTCACCTTCCTCGAGGTGCATCGGGACGCCTTCGAACGCGCCGAGGAGGTGTATGGCGTGCCCCCCGAAGTGGTCGCGGCCATCATCGGCGTCGAGACCAGCTACGGCCGCTTCACCGGCCGTCACCGGGTGATCGACTCTCTGGCCACCCTGGCCTTCCACCATCCCACTCGCGGCGGCTTCTTCCGCGGTGAGCTGGCGGCCTTCCTGGAGATTACCCACGAGCAGGGCGTCGACCCCGGCGAACTCAGTGGCTCCTACGCCGGTGCCATGGGCTATCCGCAGTTCATTCCCACCAGCTATCGTGCCTACGCCGTCGACTTCGACGACGACGGCATCCGTGACCTCTGGACCAATCCGGTGGACGCCATCGGCAGCGTGGGCAACTACTTTGCCGAGCACGGCTGGCGCGCCGGCGAGCCGATCTATCACGACGCCGAGGGGCCAGCGACCCCACCGGAAGGCATCGACTTCAACCGCGCGGCGCGTCCGCCGGCCGTCGCGGCCAGAGACGTGGCCGAGGCCGGTATCGCGTTGCCCGACGGGGTCGAGGCCGATCAGCCGCTCCTGCCTGTCTCGCTGGAGGACGGCGAGGGCAACTGGCGCTATGTGCTGGGCGATCACAACTTCTACGTGATCACCCGCTACAACCACAGCCATCTCTATGCCATGGCGGTCACCGAGCTTGCCGAGGCCATCGAGGCGGCGCGGGCGCTGGATGCCCACTGGCTGGATGCTGTCCATGCCGACGGGGAGGAGCGCTCATGACGTCTCGTCTGTGGCTGCTGGTGGTGGCGCTGATGTTGACGGGCTGTGCCGGCGGCGCCAGCCAGGCGCCGTCGGAGCCCGGCGAGACATCGGCCGCTCCCTCTGCGGTGGCCACCGGCGGGGGCGGGCGCTACGCCATGTCCGGCGATGCCTATCCCATGGATCCTCCGGACGTCAGCCGTATCCCCGACGCGGTGCCGCGAGTCGAGCCGCCTTCCCGGGGTGGCAACCGTTCCACCTATGAGGTGTGGGGCAAGACCTACCGGGTGCTGCCCGATTCCCGCGGCTATGTCCGCCAGGGCACGGCGTCCTGGTATGGCGAGAAGTTCCACGGCTACGCCACCTCCAACGGCGAAATCTACGACATGTACAAGATGAGTGCAGCTCACCGTTCGTTGCCGCTGCCCAGCTATGTGCGCGTCACCAACCAGGATAACGGCCGCTCGGCGATCGTGCGGGTCAACGACCGTGGTCCCTTCCACAATGATCGCGAGATCGACCTCTCCTACGCCGCCGCCGCGCGGCTGGATATCCTGGATCGTGGCACCGGTCGGGTGAAGGTAGAGGCGATCGATGTGGAGCAGTGGCTGGCCGATAACGGCGGTGGCTCCGGCGGCAGTGCCAGCAACGGCGCCGCCAGTGCCTCGGTGGCCCCGCCGGCACGTCAGGCGGCCAGCCAGGTAGCATCTGCCCCTGCGCCGCAGGCCGCCCCGGCGGCCAACGGTTCCGCTGCGTCAGGCCGCCCGACTGACGGCAGCCCCATCTTCCTTCAGATTGCCGCCCTGGGCTCCGCCGAGAGCGCCCAGGCGCTGCAGGCTCGGCTCCAGGCCGCGCTCTCCCACCCGGTTCGGGTCGCCACCTCGACAGGGGTGCATCGTGTTCAGGTGGGGCCGCTGGCCAGCGCCGACCAGGTGGAGCCGGTGCGCGGTGAGCTTCGCCGTGCCGGCTTCGAACAGAGCTTTGTCGTCAATGGCGCCGACTGATCGGTGCCCCATTTCTTTCCTCCAGAACGTTCCATGAGACCTGCCCCCATGAGAGAGCTGTTTTTCCTTCGCCGCCTGCATTTGATCCCGGCGCTACTGGCCTGCCTGGTGATGGTATCGACGCTGGCGTCGGCCCAGAGCGTGCCGGTGCCCCAGCCGCAGGTCATGATTCCCTCGCCCCCCCAGTTGGCTGCCAAGTCGTGGTTCCTGATGGATGCCGACAGCGGCCGGGTCCTGGTGGAGCACAATGCCGATGAGCGGCTGCCGCCGGCGAGTCTGACCAAGCTGATGACCGCCTACCTGGTGGAGCGTGAGCTGGACCGGGGCAACATCAACATGGATGACATGGTGCGAGTCAGCGAGAACGCCTGGCGTACCGGGGGCTCCAAGATGTTCATCGAGGTGGATACCCAGGTGTCGATCCGCGATCTGCTGTACGGCATCATCATTTCCTCCGGCAACGATGCCAGCGTGGCCGTGGCCGAGCACCTGGCCGGTGGCGAGGTGCCCTTCGCCGACCTGATGAACCAGCACGCCACCCGCCTGGGCCTCCACAACACCAGCTTCGCCAACTCCACCGGTCTGCCGCATCCCGAGCAGTACTCCTCGGCCCGCGACATGGCGCTGCTGTCTCAGTACATCATCAACGACTATCCCGAGCACTACGCGATATACGCCGAGAAATACTTCACCTTCAGCGACATTCGACAGCCCAACCGCAATCGGCTGCTGTGGCGTGACTCGACCGTGGACGGCCTGAAGACCGGCTGGACCACCGAAGCGGGCTATGGCCTGGTGGCCTCCGCCAAGCGCGACGACATGCGGCTGATCTCCGTGGTGATGGGCACCAACTCCGAGGAGTCCCGCGCCCAGGAGACCCAGAAGCTGATGAGCTACGGCTTCCGCTACTTCGAGACCGTCAAGCTCTACGACGCCGGCTCGGTGCTCAACACTCCCCGGGTATGGGGCGGTGAGAGCAATCAGCTGTCCGTGGGTGTCGACAGCGACGTGATGATGACGGTGCCGCGGGCGCGTAATCAGGAACTGGCCGCCCGTCTGGATATTCAGGGTGACCTGGCCGCCCCCATCACGGCCGGTGAGCGAGTCGGCACCCTGGAGGTGCGCCTCGGTGAGGAAGTGGTCGGCGAACAGCCGCTGGTGGCCCTGGAGTCGGTGGAGGAGGGCGGTTTGGTCAAGAAACTCGTCGATCAGGTCCGCCGCTTCTTCTCCAACCTGGTCGGTGGCTGGTTCGACTAGGCCTTAGGTGGTCTCTCTCCGGCGGGTTGCGTAAAATGTCTCGATATCCTCTACCCGCTGGAAGCCCCATGAACGACAAGTCTCTTCGCGACCTGCGCCAACCGAGCCGGCCGATCGCCGGCAAACCACCCAGTATCACCTTCCCCTGCTCCTATCCTATCAAGGTGGTCGGTGAAGCCGCCGAGGACTTCGCTGCCATGGTCTGTCAGGTGGTCACTCGCCACGACCCGCACTTCGACGCCACCGACCTGCGGGTGGTGGACAGTCGTAACGGCCGATTCCAGTCCGTTCGTCTTACCATCCGTGCCACCGGCGAAGCCCAACTGCAGGCGCTGTTCCTCGAACTCAAGGCCACCGGCCGCGTGCACATGGTGTTGTGATGGCCAAGAGCCCGCCTGCATCGTCCTGCCAGCCGCCTTCGCTGCCACCCATCGAACTGCATCGTCTCGGCCGCCGGCCCTATGAACCCGTGTGGCAGGCGATGCGCGAGCTCACCGACAGCCGCGATGCCGAGACGCCAGATCAGTGCTGGCTGGTGGAGCATGAGCCGGTGTTTACCCAGGGCCAGGCCGGTCGGCCCGAGCATCTGCTCATGCCCGGCGATATCCCGGTGGTGCAGACGGACCGGGGCGGCCAGGTGACCTATCACGGGCCCGGTCAGGTGGTGCTCTATCCACTGATCGACGTGCGCCGCTCACGCCTGGGCGTGCGCGACCTGGTGAGCGGGCTGGAGCGCGCGGTGATCGCCGTGCTGGCCGAGTACAGCGTCGAGGCGCGGGCGCGCCCCGATGCGCCGGGGGTGTATGTGAAAACGGGCGTGGGGGAGGCCAAGATCGCCTCGCTGGGGCTGCGGATCCGCCGCGGCGGCAGTTTCCACGGCGTGGCGCTGAACGTCGACGGCGATCTCTCCCCCTTCCTGCGCATCAATCCCTGCGGCTATGCCGGCATGGCGATGACCCGCCTGGTGGATCTTGTCGCCTACACCCCCGGGGTAGAGGCGCCAGGCGTAGAAAAGGTAGGTGAGCGCCTGGCGGAATGCCTGGCACGGGAATTGGGGCGCGAAATAGTCAGGAACGAGGCGCGAGGAACGAGGGGCTAGGGTGACCTCGCTTCCTCGCCCCTTGTGCCTGTTATCCCACGTTGACGGCGTCGATACGGTCGGGGCTGGAGGATTGGCCCGGCACCTCGGCCGGAGCTGACAGGCCCAGGTTGTTCTTCTCGAACACCCGATCGGCGCGGTAGCTGGAACGCACCAGAGGGCCGGCGGCCACTTCCATGAAGCCCATCTCAAGGCCGATCTGGCGATAGCGCTCGAATTCTTCAGGTGTGACCCAGCGCTCCACGGCCAGATGGTTGCGGGTGGGGCGCAGATACTGGCCTAGAGTGACGATGTCCACCCCGATTTCGCGCAGGTGATCGAAGGTGGCCAGTATCTCTTCGTCAGCCTCGCCCAGGCCCAGCATCAGGCTGGTCTTGGTGAGCACTCCGGGGCGGTGACGCTTGGCATGCGCCAGCACGTCCAGGGTCTTGCGGTAGCCGGCTCGTGGATCACGCACCTTCCGGGTCAGGCGCTCCACGGTCTCGACGTTCTGGGCAAACACCTCAAGGCCAGAGTCAACCACCTGTTCGATGGCGGCAAGGCTGCCGTCGAAGTCCGGTGTCAGCGCCTCCACAACCACTTCGGGGGTGTTGGTCTTGATGGCGCGGATACAGGCCGCGTAGTGTGCGGCGCCGCCGTCGTCGAGGTCGTCGCGATCCACCGAGGTCAGCACCACGTAGCGCAGCCCCATCAGCTCCACCGACTTGGCGGTGTTGGCCGGCTCCTCGGCATCCAGCCATCCGCCGGGATTGCCGGTGTCCACGGCGCAGAAACGACAGGCACGGGTACATACCGAGCCCATCAGCATGATAGTGGCGGTGCCGTTGCTCCAGCACTCACCCATGTTGGGGCAGTGGGACTCGGCGCACACGGTGCTCAGGCGATGTTCGCTCACGTTGCGCTTGACGGCCTCGAAGCGCTCGCCGCCGGGAATCTGGGCGCGCAGCCACTTGGGTTTGCGGCCCGGGTCGGCGCCCTCGTCAGCGGCCTTTTCTGTGCTCGCACGGCGCTGCTTGATGCCGTCCTTGATGGCGGCAAAGCCTTGTTCAGTGCGGAACTTCTCGCCGCTGGGGACGTGTTTTGAGGTGCTGTCGCTCATCAGATTTCCGCGGGATACCCGGTACTTTTAGTGCCGGGAGGGATAGCGCGTCGCCCGCAGGGCGACCTATGCCACAGCCTGTCCCGCTCCTCCTTTTGCGTGGGTGGATGGTGTCTGGTGATAGCCGTAACCATCACCGCGTTGAATCAGGATGCAGTGACGGTAGGAGATACCCTGCACGGCCCCTTCGGGGGTCTGGATGTTGAAGCTGCCGGTCTTGCGGATGGCGACGCGGCCCGTATGCGTGCCGGCCTTCTTTCCGGTGGGCACGATGGCTCGCACCATGTCGCCGGTCTGGAAGCCCTTTACCTGCTTCTGCCGCATCAGGTAGCCACGCGGGAAGCCATATTGGTTGAGCCGAGTGCGCTGATAGCTGCCGCGCCCCATGGCCTTGATGGTCAGCGTGGGGCGGTTCTCTCCATGAAGCCGGTCGAATGGACCGACACACGCGGCATCCAGGGCATGGGTCTTGGGGAGGCACAGGCGCTGGCGGTTGTAATTGGTGAGTCCGCCGCTTCCGGTGTTGACCGGCAGGCCAGTGGCCTTGAGCGCTTGATACAGCGCCCAGCGGGTCGCATTGACGGCCGTGGCATCACGCAGCGGCCGCTTGAGTTCACGCTGCACGCGATCCAGCCGGGTATCCGCTGACAGGCCATTGGCCTTGAGCCGCTTCTTCAGCCCCTTGTCGGTGGCGAAGAAGGCATCCAGTGTGCCGTTGCCTTTGGCCTGGTTGCAGACGTGGCAGGCCAGCGTCAGATTGGTGATGCGATTCGAGCCGCCGCTTGAGCGTGGCACCACATGCTCGATTTCCAGCGGCGTGTCGGTGGTGCCGCAGTAGGCACACTCCCGGCCCCATTTTTCCAGCAGGTATTCGCGCACTTCGTAGCCGAGCAGGGTGCCCTGCTGATACTCGACGCCGCTGATCTCCGGTTTTTCCAGCTTCTGCAGGTCGAAGCGCACCAGCTCCTGGCTGATGGCGCTGATCGGGGCCAGGCGGCAGAGCCTATCCACCCACGCCATCACCGTGTCGACACGGTGTTGCAGGCTGGGCGGTAGCCAGCCGTCCCGGCGAGTACGGTTATCGAAGCGCGGCGCCCGATAGCGAAGGTTGGTCGAGCGCCGACGACGGCGAAACGCCAGGCGTTGCTCCAGCGCCTTGCGAATCTGAAAGCCACGATGCACCAGCTCGAACAGGCACAGCACATGGCGCTGGTCGTCGCCCGTTTCGCGTAGCAGCGCCAGCCCCGTGGTCTTGCTGCCGGGATCGAGGCTCAGGCGCAGAGGTTGCGTTTCGCCACCCACCCGATCCTTGAGACGGATCGTGAATGGATAGCGCTTATGCACCACCGCTCGGCCTCGCTGAAGCAGCAGCCGTGCGCGCTTCTCGCTGCACGGCATCAAGGGCCGTTTCTGCTTGTCGAGTACGAAAACCGACATGCGATTTTCTCCTAATCACTCCCCTTACGGGTCCTGTGTCGTGGGCCTTTCGGCCCATCTCCCCTCGGGAATGTCAGCCACCGGCTCCTGCGTTGCCGCAGCGATCAGAACCTTCGGCGCTTTACCTTTCGCCCGGGCGGCGTACCGCAGCATGATCCTGACCTTCCAGAGCGCCGAACTGAGGAAGCATTCGGCGGTGGGTCTTAACGACCTGTGACTAACGTAGTGGATTGATTACCGCTTTCCCTGGTCAACCCAGCTTGCTTTTACAAGCTCCCGCCTTCAGGCGGGGGTAGTTGACGGGTGTGGGCCCCCTTCGCTTTGCTCGCCGCGTGGGTCGAGGATGCTCCTAGCCGGTAGCTTCGCTGACTAGGGTCCAGGGCCGCTGGGCGTGCTGCTGGTTACTGGGTATCGGCCTTTTAATCTAACATAGTCGCGGAGCGTGGGCATTGCCGTGGCTTCCTCCTAGCGTTTTCAGCACCGGCACCCATGGAGTTTTCCCCTCGCTGAATCGTAAAAAATGCGTTATATTGCGATGCAGCAAAGGCTGCGGTATCACCGCACCCACTTCCCTATCCTCTGACCGCAATGCCAGGAGCTCGCGATGAATCTTCCGATGCCGACTCCCCCGGCCGCCACGCTGACGCTGCTCGATCCCTTCGGGTTCGGGCGCGCCGCGGGCCGCTACTGGTTGGATGCCTTCGAGCGCAGCGTGCTTTTCATAGACGTGATGCGCGAGCGTGGTAACCAGTACCTCGAACACATCGAACAGACCCGCCCCAGCGTGCTGGGCTTCGAGTCCGAGGTGCTGATGGACGGTCGCGACCTGTCGCGTCCGGTCAACTATGAGTTGCTGCGGATCCTGCCTCCCAGCGGATATCCCACTGACCCGCTGATGCGCCCCTTCGTGGTTGTCGACCCCCGTGCCGGTCACGGCCCGGGGATCGGCGGCTTCAAGCCCGACAGCGAGCTGGGCGTGGCGCTGCGTGCCGGTCACCCCTGCTACTTTATCGGCTTTTTGCCCTACCCGGAGCCGGGTCAGACAGTGGAAGACGTGGTGGAGGCGGAAATTGCCTTCGTGCGCCATGTCAATCACCTCCACAGCGAACGCGGTGTCGAGAAGCCCATGGTGGTGGGCAACTGTCAGGCCGGCTGGCAGATCATGATGGCCGCGTCCCTGGAGCCCGACCTGTTCGGGCCGATCCTGATAGCCGGTGCGCCGCTCTCCTACTGGGCCGGCGAGCGCGGTGGAGCGCCAATGCGCTATGCCGGCGGCATGTCCGGCGGCAGCTGGATGACCTCATTAGCCAGCGACCTGGGCAATGGCCAGTTCGATGGCGCCACGCTGGTGAAGAACTTCGAGAACCTCAATCCGGCCAACACTCTCTGGAACAAGCAGTACCGGCTCTATGCCAACATCGACACCGAGGCCGAACGCTACCTGGAGTTCGAACGCTGGTGGGGCGGTCACGTGGTACTCGGCGGCAATGAGATCCAGTACATCGTCGATAATCTGTTCATCGGCAATCGTCTCTCGACTGCCCAGCTGGTGACCTCGGACGGGCGGCGCATCGACCTGCGCAATCTGCGCTCACCGGTGGTGGTGTTCTGCTCCAAGGGTGACGACATCACGCCGCCGCCCCAGGCACTGGGCTGGATTCGCGACCTTTACAAGGGCGCTGATGATATCGTGGCCAGTGAACAGACCATCGTCTATTGCGTCCATGACACCACCGGCCATCTGGGCATCTTCGTGTCGGGCAGCGTCTCCCGCAAGGAGCACGCCGAGTTCACGGCCAACATGGACTACATCGACGTGCTGCCACCGGGCCTCTACGAGACCACCGTCTCCGAGGCCGCCCATCGGGACGACGTCATCGAGCGCGACTATCTGCTGGAGTTTACCTCTCGCACCATCGAGGAGCTCGATCAGGTGGTGCAGCCCAGCGCCGAGGACGATGCTCGCTTCGCTACCGTGGCGCGCGTCTCCGAGATCAACCTGGGCCTCTACCGGCTCTTCATGCAGCCATGGGTGCAGGCCATGACCACGCCGGATTCGGCCAAGTGGATGCGCCGCATGCATCCCAATCGCCTGGGCTATCGCCTCTTCTCCGACCGTAATCCGCTGATGAGGGCGATCCCGGTACTGGCCGAAAAGATCCGCGCCGAGCGTCACCCGGTGGATGACGAGAACCTCTTTCATACGCTGGAAGGCATCATGTCGGATCAGATCGTCGGCAGCCTCAACGCGTATCGCGACCTTCGCGACGGAGCCACCGAGCGAATGTTTCTGGACACCTTCGGCCAGCCGCTGCTGCAGTCGCTGGTGGGTCTGAGCGGAGACTCCCACGCGGATCGCCGCCGCCCGGGGTCGGAGCCGGAACACCTGCGCTTCATCGAGAAACGCCAGGCCGAGCTCATCGAGCAGGTCACCGAAGGCGGTAGCCACGAGGCGGTCATCCGCGCGCTGATCTACGTGCTGGGGGGAGCGCCTTCCACCGACGAGCGCAACTTCAAGCGCCTGCGTGCCTCCCACGCCGAGCTGGAGCCGCAGCTCACTGTGGCAGACTTCAAGCGGTTGATGCGCGATCAGTTCTTTATTCTCAAGCTGGATCGTGAAAAAGCCGTCGAAGCGTTGCCCCAGCTGCTCAAGGGGCAGACGGCGGAGCAGATTGCCGATCATCTGACCCACATCGAGCACGTGCTGGCGGCCAGCGGTGAACTTTCCGAGAATTCCTCCGAGCGGCTGTCGCGAGTGCGGGGTCTCTTCGAGCAGGCCATCGACAAGGCGCCGATGATCGAGGCAGAATCGCGGGCCGAGGCCCAGTCATGGGTCGGCAGCCAAGCGGACGCCCAGCGTCTTGCCCTGAGCGACATGGAGGATCTGATGGAGTCCCAGGAGGCGGAGCCCGCTGCCAAGGCCGAGCCTGCTGCCAAGGTCGAGCCCGCTGCCAAGGCCGAGCCCGCCCCTAAGGCCGAGCCCGCTGCCAAGGTCGAGCCCGCTGCCAAGGCCGAGCCCGCCGCTAAGGCCGAGCCCAAGGCCGAGCCCAAGGCCGAGCCTGCTGCCAAGGCCGAGCCCGCCGCCACGCGTCGTCGGACACCGTCCAACCGTCGCAAGCCGGATGGCAACAAGCGCTGATTCAGACTTGGCGCGTTCCCTTCCAGCGCCCCTGCCACCTCGGTGGCAGGGGCGTTGTCGTTGAAGGGGACTTGCTCTATCGCGAGAGTGCGGTCTAGGGTCAGAGGGCGCCAACCCGAGGCGCCCTCTGGCGCGATGCGGGGCGCTGGGTTAGGGTAGGCGAAATTTTTCGCCCGCCGTATCAGGGCGGTATGGCATTGTCAGGCGGGGACTTGCAGTCCTCGCCGTGCACTTTCAGCGGAGCACTATGGGAAAGTCACTGGTCATCGTCGAGTCGCCGGCCAAGGCTAAGACGATCAACAAGTATCTCGGCAGCGACTTCATCGTGAAGTCGAGCGTGGGTCATATCCGTGACCTGCCGACCAGCGGCTCGGGCAAGGCGGCGTCGGATCCCAAGGAGCGCGCGCGCCAGGCGGCATTGACCCGCAAAATGTCGCCGGACGAGAAGGTCGACTACAAGAAGCGCAAGTCTCGGGAGCAGCTGATCCGGCGCATGGGCATCGACCCCGAGCACGACTGGGAGGCCCACTACGAGATCCTGCCGGGCAAGGAGAAAGTGGTCGCCGAACTCCAGAAGCTGGCTCAGAAGGCAGACACCGTCTACCTCGCCACCGATCTTGACCGCGAGGGGGAAGCCATTGCCTGGCACCTTCGCGAGACAATCGGCGGCGACGACGCACGCTACAAGCGTGTCGTTTTCAACGAGATCACCAAGAACGCCATCCAGGAAGCCTTCCAGGATCCCGGCACGTTGAACATCCCCCGGGTCGAGGCCCAGCAGGCGCGACGCTTCCTGGACCGGGTGGTCGGCTTCATGCTCTCGCCGCTGCTGTGGGCCAAGGTCGCCCGGGGCCTCTCGGCAGGGCGGGTGCAGTCGGTGGCCATGCGCCTGATCGTCGAGCGCGAGCGCGAGATTCGCGCCTTCGTGCCGGAGGAGTTCTGGGATGTCCACGCCGACCTGATTCCGCAATCCGACGGGTCAGACGGTGAGGCGGTGCGCTTCGAGCTGGTGCGTCAGAACGGCAAGGCTTTCCGGCCCACTTCCGAGGCCGAGACCCTGGAACGCATCGCTGCGCTGCGCGATGCGTCCCTTGCCATCACCTCGCGGGAAGACAAGCCGACCAGTTCCAAGCCCAATGCTCCCTTCATCACCTCGACGCTGCAGCAGGCCGCCAGCGGCCGGCTGGGCTACTCGGTGAAGAAGACCATGACCCTGGCCCAGCGCCTCTACGAGGCGGGCTACATCACCTATATGAGGACCGACTCCACCAACCTCTCCAAGGACGCGGTGGAGAGCGTGCGCGAGTTCATCGGCGAGGAGTTCGGCCCGCGCTACCTGCCCGAGGCACCCAATCGCTACTCCAGCAAGGAGGGCGCCCAGGAAGCCCACGAGGCGATTCGCCCGTCTGACGTCGGTAAGCGTGCCACCGACCTGGCCGGCATGGAACGCGATGCCGAGCGTCTCTATGAGCTGATCTGGCGTCAGTTCGTGGCCTGCCAGATGACCCCGGCCCAATACCTCTCAAGCACCCTGACCGTCGAGGTCCAGGGCTTCGAGCTCAGGGCCAAGGGACGCGTGCTCAAGTTCGACGGCTACACCCGAGTGATGAAGCCGGCCGGCAAGAACGAAGACCAGACGCTGCCGGATCTCGCCGAGGGCACGCCCATGGCCCTGGCGTCCCTGGACCCGCTGCAGCACTTTACCAAGCCGTCGGCACGCTACACCGAGGCGAGCCTGGTCAAGGAGCTGGAGAAGCGCGGCATCGGCCGGCCCTCCACTTACGCCTCGATCATCTCTACCATCCAGGATCGCGGCTACGTCAAGCTGGAGAACCGGCGCTTCTATGCCGAGAAGCTCGGCGATATCGTCACCGAGCGCCTCAAGGAGTCCTTCCCCGACCTGATGGACTACTCCTTCACGGCGCGCATGGAGGATGGTCTCGACGAGGTGGCCGAGGGAGAGCGCAACTGGCGCGCGCTGCTCGACGCCTTCTATGCCGAGTTCAAGAAGGAGCTCGAAGAGGCCGAGAGCGAATCCGGCATGCGCCCCAATCAGCCGGTGCCTACCGATATCGATTGCCCCAGCTGCGGGCGCAAGATGCAGATCCGTACCGCCTCCACCGGGGTCTTCCTGGGCTGCTCCGGCTACAACCTGCCGCCGAAGGAGCGCTGCAAGACCACCATCGATCTGCTCCCCGGCGAGGAGGCGGTAGCCGCCGATGCCGACGAGGAGGCCGAGACCGATGCCCTGCGCGCCAAGCACCGCTGCACCAAGTGCGGCACCGCCATGGACAGCTACCTGATCGATGAGACACGCAAGTTGCACATCTGCGGCAACAGCCCGGACTGCGACGGCCATGAGATCGAGCAGGGCAAGTTCCGCATCAAGGGCTATGACGGGCCCACCATCGAGTGCGACAAGTGCGGCTCGGAGATGCAGCTCAAGTCAGGGCGCTTCGGCAAGTACTTCGGCTGCACCAGCAGCGAGTGCAAGAATACCCGCAAGCTGTTGCGCAGCGGCGAGGTGGCGCCGCCCAAGATGGACCCCATCGACATGCCGGAGCTCGAGTGCCAGAAGGTCGAAGACCACTACGTGTTGCGTGACGGCGCAAGCGGCTTGTTCCTGGCCGCCAGCAAGTTCCCCAAGAACCGCGAGACCCGTCCGCCCCTGGTGAAGGAACTCAAGGCCCACGCCGAGGAGCTTCCCGAGAAGTACCACTACCTGCTCGATGCGCCGAGCGCGGATCCGGACGGCCGCCCGGCCCAGATCCGCTTCTCGCGCAAGGCCAAGGAGCAGTTCGTGATGACCGACGAGGAGGGCAAGGCCACCGGCTGGAAGGCCACCTTCGACGGCAACCGCTGGCAGGTGGAGGACAAGCGCAAATGACGCCGAGATCCCGAACTAATCAGTTGCTCTACCAGGCCGAGCTGCTGCTTGAGACGCCCGGTGCCGATGATGAGCATGCCGAGGCCCGGCGCATGGCGGCGGAGGAGGGCGCCCTGGCGCTTTTCGAGCTGGCGCTCGAGTCGCTGCTGCGCGAGGTCACCGAGCACGCTCGGCTCGAGCGCCATGAGTGGCGCGAGCTGCTGGGCGCCGATGGCGCCGGCATCGCCGAGCTGCATCGCCTGCGGGAGCTGGCCGCCCAGCCCGACAGCTGGCTGAGCTGGCTGATCGGCAGGCTCCAAGCACTGCATGCAAGCGACGGCGTGGCTCGCCGCCGTTCCGGGGCCGCCGCCGGGCTGATCGCCGTGGGCAGCGGGGCGACGCTGTTCGACGAATTGCGCTGGTGCATCGGCGCGGCCAAGGCCGAGCTGGCGGCCCTGCGCGAAACCAGCCAGGAGTGGTAGGGCGCCTGGCAAGTTTTAAACAGTCGTTTATACTCGTTGCCAATCCTCAGCAACCGGCCGACCGACATGAACGTCACCGCATGGAAGCGTCTGTCCGTCTCCTTTCTGCGCGCGATACTGTTGACCCTGCTGCTGGTGCCGACTGCCATCCAGGCAGCCAATCTCGCCCTTGCCCCGTACCTGCTGCCGGGCGGCGAGGCCGACCTGCCCACTCTGCAGCAGGTGCTCGAGCGCCTCTCCGCTGGACGGCCCACGCTCGCGGTGACGCGGGCTCCGTCCGGTGCCGGCGCTCGTCTTCCCGGGCTGGATGCCCTGGAAACGTCCGAATTTCTCACCGCGATTGACCCCTTCGACCTCGAGCCTCTCGATGGTGCCTCCCGGGTGCTGCTGATCGGGCCCTCCCGGGCGGTCGACATCGCCGCCGAGGCTCTGGCCGATCAGGCCCGCGGCCAAGGCATCGCGCTGATCCCTATGGCCGTCGACGTCTACGCCGAGCTTGCCGATGCCATGTTGTACGACGCCGATGCCGCCCTGATCCTGGCCCTGCCCGAGCTCGATGCTGCCGCGCAGCGCCGGCTCTTCGCCAGATTGACCGGTGCCGGCGTGCCGAGCGTGGCGCTCACCGACGCCCGCCACGTGGAACACGGCGCCCTGTTTTCCTCGCACGGGGCCCTGGATGTCGACGCCTGGCTGCGCCGGATGGCGCTGCGCCTGGACGATCTCGCCGCCGGGCGTTCGCCCGAGCCCATCGGCTCACGCCCCGTGCTGTCGCGTGCCTGGCTCAACCTCGAAACGGCCGCCAGGCTCGACTGGTCGCCGAGTTTTGCCCTGCTTAGCCGCTCGCGGCTGGTGGGCGAAGCCGCTGCGCCCATGGGCAGCATGCTGAGCCTGGATCGGGCGGTGGCCCTGGCGCTCGCCGACAACCTGGGCCTGGCCGCCGCGCGACAGGACGTCGACGTGGAGGCCTTCGACCGGGACCTGGCGGCCTCGCGATATCGCCCTAACCTCTATCTGGAGGCTACCGGTCGGATGATCGACGAAACCCGCGCCCGCGCGGCCCTGGGTCAGGAACCGGAGCGCCTGGCCAGTGGCGGCGTGGTGCTCGAACAGCTGCTGTTCTCCGTGGCCGCCCTGGCCGCCATCGACATCGCCGACAGCCTCGACCGCGCCCGGCGCGCCGAACTGGAGGTTGAGAGCCTGGATCTGGCACTCGAGATATCTCGGGAGTTTCTTGACCTGCTCAGGCTCGACGCTAGCCGCGCGGTGCTCGAGGCCGACCTCGAACTGGCCA
>LFIK01001860.1_pt1 | contig 16897 bp, 17 predicted proteins | sample 643401 | NCBI WGS metagenome assembly LFIK01 (sample SAMN03777447, study PRJNA286221) | soda lake metagenome | biome: soda lake; feature: Kulunda steppe; material: water; isolation source: sample T5-Br brine of Lake Tanatar-5 | place: Russia: Kulunda steppe | collected 2010-07
CCGCCGCCGCCTCCCAAACCCCTCCCCTCACCACCAGCGCCCCAGCCGCTGCCGCTGCGGCCACCCAGCCGTCCATCTTTGGTGGCGTCTCCCGAATCAGCAGCGGCACTGCCACACCCGTGTCTTCACAGCCCTCGCAGCCCACCTCCTACTTCATGCCCACCACCACGCCTGCCACCAGCCTGCCCCAAGCCCCTGCCGCCACCGCGCAAGCGCCCAACAGCCTGCTGCAGCAGCAGCTCAGCGGCCCAGGGGGCGCCCCGGCGGCAGCTGCCGCCGCCATGCCCGGCATGGTGGCAGGCCCCATGGGCATGGGCATGCCAGGCGCAGCCATGGCTGCAGCGGCGCCCGCGCCGCCCGCCAAGCCGCAACCCCCACCCCCGCCCCCTGGCCCACCTGCCAACATTTCGGTGGGTGCCAGCGTGCTCGTTTTGCTGCTGAAATGTGCGTATGTAAGGGGGCCTACGCTTATGCTTGCACACGCGCATACTTTTTCACACACGCAAGCAGGCACACATGCACATATCCCCAAACGCGCACGCGCATGCTCGCGTACATACACACACGCACACGCACGCACATGTTCAAGGACACGAGCGCCCTGCATCAGTGCTGTCTTCCCGAATCCGCACTACCTCCTGCCCCTGCAGGTTGCCACTGCAGACACATCGCGCGTGCCTGCGGACCAGCAGCCCATCGTGGCTTCCCTGGTCAACCTGCACGCCTCTTGCACGCCTTTTGCCACAAACCCTGGTGGGTGCGCTTCATGGCTCAGCCCCTGGAACATGTGGGACGGGCCAGGCAAGGGCAAAGTGAAAAAAATGAGCATGCCCAGGCTGCAGAGTGTGGCGTGCTGCTGGGCTGAGGCAGCAGCTGGGCTGCTTGACAGGGGCCTGCCGCGCTTGCAGCGACCTGCCAAGGCACCAGCAGGCAGCAGGGAGCACGCGCCACGAGTCTGCAGGCACTATTGGTTTGGGAATGTGGCTCATCAACTCGAGCAGGGCCAGATGACAACAGGGTTGACCAGCTCGATGCGACTGGCTGCAACTGCAAAGGCTCTCTTAGGACGGTCAATGCACTGGAGGGCCTGTGGGAATAAATGTGGTATTGATCCTATTGATCCTCACAAGCCCTTTTATTACAGACGTGCTCAAAAACGCTCAAGCATCACGGCTGAGTACGGGGCAGGGTGCACAATGTTGGCGCAGAGCCTGCATGCCTGCTTGCCTGGCCTGGCAAATTCCCTGTACAATGGCCCTGGTGCTTCTTGCGGCTGCAGCCAAGAAGCGCGAGATGGATGACAACGGCAAGAAGCTTGGGCAGCTGCTGTGGCGGCTGAACGCAGGAGAAGTGAGCGAGGGCGTGGTGCCCAAGCTGCTGCAGCTCTGCACTGCAATAGATGCAGCGGACTGGCACACAGCCAACCACATACAGGTGTGTACAGGTTTGATTGTGCATCTCTTGGCTGTTCTCTGGGCATCCTAGGCTGCCCCGCAAACATGTGCGCTGGGTGCACCCATGTTGGCCTAAAAGAAAAGAAGAAGACTATGTAGGCAGTGAAAACACTCCATACATTAATTAGGGAGAAAGGCCTGTTGCGTGTTGGCCTGAGTACCCCGTTAGGTTGCACAGCTATAGCTTCACATCCAAAGTAGTGACAGTGCTGAGTCTGCACGGGGTGGGTAAATTTAATCTCTCACGCTTGCCTCGTGCGTATTTGCAAAATACAGGTGCAAATGACAACCACCGACTGGGATGAGTGTGGGTACTGGCTATCCGCAGTCAAGCGCTTGATCAAGATGCGGATGCAAGGAGCCTAAATGGGTTTGCGGTTGATCAAGGGTTTGCTAAATGGGAAGGGAATGTGCCTGCTGAGAGGGTTGACTGATCAGACGATGGTGTCAGAGTGCTTCGCGAAAACGAGTGCGGAATGGAATGGAATTTCAGTGATCATGTTGGTAACTTTAAGCGCATGAAAGGCACACAACTTTGGAGGCAGGTCCGAGTGTGTAAACTTTTTTGTAATAAAGGGTTTTACCCCGAAATGCATCAGGGTGTCAGGTCGACACCTAGGATAGAAGGGGCAATTTCATCCGAGGTTTAAACCATAATTTGTCCGTGACAAGATAGGATCATCACCCAGCCTGGCCATTAGGCTGATTGGTTTGTGGTTGGTCATCGCCAGGTTAGGTTAGGTTACATAGCTGTATCCGCCGAACGAGGGCAGCTTAGCTGAAGCCTAAAAGGCCTGCAACCCTCAACCAAAACTAAAGCGCTCAAATCAGGAGAAAGGTAGTGTCTGGAAGCCAGATGTTTTGGTGAAAAGCAAGACTGAAAACCAAAAGAAGTTGGTCATCGCCAGACATGAGTAGTCCATGATTTTTGAACTGAAATAGCAACGTTTGGTGTGCCGCTGAGAAAGGAAATTAAATGGGTTAGGTTACATAGCTGTATCCACCAAATGAGGGCAGCTTAGCTAAAGTCGAAACAGGCCTGCAACAGAAACCAACAAAAGGCCTGCAACCTAAACCAAGTCTTTAAAGGTGCTCGAGTCATATGAAAGGAAAATAAGCCCTTGAAGGTTAGGTAAGGTTACAGAGCTGTACCTGCCAAACGAGGGCAGCTTAGCTACAGTCGAAACAGGCCTGCAACAGAAACCAAGAAAAGGCAGGCAAGGTTGTGATCTGAGATCTAGGCACAGCATTCCAGACACCCATCATGCATGATGCACAAACAGGGCCAGGCCTTTGAGGTCTGCTTGGCTTATAAAGTCTCTTAGCCTGTTTGAGCTACTAGGGGGTGAGCAGAAGAGTTGGCGGTCACGGATTAGTTTGCCAAGTCAGCATTTGGGCAATCTAAGGAAATATGCTCTTCATCTCAGACACAGTGCCAGTTGCATTTAGTGCAGATTCTAAGCTCGTAAGGAACTCTGTGCTGTTGTTGCCGGAGCTGCTCGATATCAAGTTGTGACCAGAGAGTCTACGCCTGGAGAGAAAGCGTGAAAAATGGTGAGGGGTATTGAGTGGAAGGTATGAAGGCAGAGTTGGTTTGGTTGCGCATTTCTGATCGTCCCACCAGCCAATCTGACTCCCTATGGGCACTCCAAAACGGGTGTGAAATGTCCTCATGACTCTGCTAGAAGCATGTGTTTTGTACTATGAGCTTATGTTTTGTACTATGTGGCCTGTTCTAGCCACTTGTCAGAGGCATTTTGTGGTGCCCAAATTTGTGCCATTTTATGCAGGTAATTCCTCCGTTTCTGGGGTGGGCGATTTAATGTGAAACCTAGGCATTGCGGCGTAAAGCAATGCTGGCTGGCATGAGTATTTTGCGTGGACTCCGCCGGTGGTCGCAGCAATTGCCGAACAGTGCACTCAGGCACGCCTGCGGCGTCCCTGACCTGCAGGTACCGCGCTGCGCCCCTTCCCGCGCCCCACGTGTATCATTTGGTGCCAGGGTTGTTTGTGGTGGTGTGCTGGTAACGCGGGCAGGCGCAAATTGGGCGGGGGGCGAGATGTTCCGACACGTGCTTGCTTGGGACACCGGTGGTACCTTGGACCAGTGCCAGTCAGTCCGCCCCTACACGCAACCGCACCTCACTGCGCAGCGCACCCCGTATTGCGTGCAACAGGCACCAACATCAACAATGGTGTGCGGGGGAGGGGGCGGGGCGCCGGCGGTGGCGGGTAAGGGTGTGGTCAAGGGGCTGTGCGCACGTTTGCAAGCACACGCGGACGTCCGTCAACGTGCCGTGCTTGCATCACGGAGGGGGTTGACGCTCCTTTCACACCCTCCACCCCCCAAACCCCTGGCGTGCGCCTGACACATTTTCTTATTGACCCCACGCCTGGGACGCACACGATCGCCTTGCTGCCTACCCCTCAGCCCTTCCCCCTCCGCCTTTTGTCCTCAGCCGCCCTCTCCCTCTGTCTCCCCCTGTGCCTCCCTCTCATTCACTTGGCTCTGACAAGAGTACAAAACATGTGCATCATGTGGGTGAATCTGGTCCAGGTCTCTCCAATCTTGAATGGTTTGCTCATGCAGTAACAGTTCAAAGTCACGTTGGTTTTGGAACGGCTCATTATAGCAGAAGTATGCAGATCGGCCCCAGGCATTCCGTGAAGAGCAGATAAGACTTCAAATGTCCAACTTCCTTTTCGGTGAGCCAGCCTTAAAATCAGCCTCATTGACCTTGCTCAGCAAGGCATTGTTAGTTGTCAAAGGGCTGTTCCAGAAGCAAGCAACACATATGATCCAGTCAAAGTATATGGGCAGCTGACCTGTCTCTCTTACTAGGCAATGTGTATTTGTGCTTCGTTTCACACCCAACAACACCTTTAGAAATAAATGTGGTGGATGTGGGCTTTGGTTGTAGCAGATGATTAGAATGTGAGAGTATTTGTAGCCCAAACTTGACATCCATATAGGCCTGCAGAGAGTGCAAAGACTTCAAAAAATAAAAAGCATGGCATGCTTCCTGTTCTTGATACCTAACTCTGAGCAAATCCTCCACACTCTAGCTACTAGCCGTAGTATGGCACCAGCAAAATTGCAGGCCATCTGGTTTGAGGCATTTGTCATCTTCCCATTGTGGCTGAGGGTCGTGCCCAGGTATTTATATTCTTGCACATTCTCAAGTTGAGTGCCACTGTAGTGAAACACTGGTGGGTTGGAGCAAAAGAAGGCCATGGTTTTGTTTTTTTGCACATTCAGTGTCAGCCCTTTCAAAGTTGTATAGGTGTGGAATCGATCAAGTTGGAGCTGGAGGTGGTGCGCAGTATTAGTAGTGAGAGCAATGTCATCTGCGTATTCGCAGTGGGAAACTTTGGTTGTTTGCAAGGCTGTCATTGCCCCATGGTCCGACGTATTCAAGAACTTGCCCAAGTCGTCTGTGAAGTGAGAGTAGAGCAATGGGCTCAGCAGGCATCCCTGCTTCAGTCCTTGAGTTTCCATAATATCATCCGACACCTCCTCCGTCAACGAGTACATACGCACTTTCTTAGAACAGAGCCCTTATTGCCGAGAGCAAGTATTTAGGGACTTGAATGTTTTGAAGGTGGGCCCATAGTTTTTCTCTTCGGACGAAAATCTTCTTCTTTTCTAGCCTAGCAAAGTCTAGCGACCGTGAGGATGTGTCGTAGGATGAAGATTGGCTGATTTGTGTTCCTTGTCGGGCAGAATCCAAACTGTGTGTTAGAGATCTGATGCTCAGCCAACGCCTGTTTGGTCAGTAAGTCTCTCACCACGTTAGCATACAATCTGTAAATGCATCCATCGATGGCTATGTGCCTGCAGTTCTGTGGAAGGGAATGGTCAGCTTTCTTGTGTATGAGATGTCGAATAAGGGAGGGTGATCAGGGCTCTGCTGCAAAAAATTGTTGATATTGGATCCCTTTCTGTACCTGCCCCCTGGTCCTGGTGGAATGGCTATGTCTGCAGGAGTGATCTGCCTAACACATAACCTGTCGCTCAGAGCCTGGTGTGCACAAGGGAGTCTAGGGACCAGATCTCTTGGTGCGCTTGTCTGATTTGGTGTTAACTGTTCTTTCAAGCAGTCTGTCCATATATGTACCGGGATAGATGTTTGGCCATTACGTTCGCGCTCACGGAAAAAGTCAAAAACTTGCACGTCGCGGGCTTCATTCAAATTGATCACTTTGTTTGCAATGGTGTTCTTGCGTGAGCAAAGGGAATTGTATTCCTTTTTAATAGTGCGTGTGGATTGTCTGAATTTTGTAAGACGCCGCAAGTGAGCTTTCTGGGCTCTGCATTTGCTTTCAAACCATTGCGGCATTGGCAGGTTCAGTTTTGCTCTGGCAAGTCTGCCTCTAGAGATCATGTTTGCATCAGATGCTGCGTTCTCAATGAGGCGGGCCAGTGTGTCATAAGCTGAATCCACATTTCCCTCGTCTATAGCCAATTCGAATTGGTCCAACGTAGGATCATCAGAGACAAGATTGATGACATAAAGTTCAGCAGCCTGATCCTTCCAGACCAGCTTCTGCTCATGATTGCTTTTACGCATGTGTGTTGAGAGGCGCATGTCAATGTGGTTGAGGACTGGAGCAGAATTGGAGTTTGAGCAGTTTGTGATCCACCGTATTCACTTTCTGCACTGTTCAGATCCCTTGGCACCGTGCGTAGAACTCAGCTGTCATGGCCACGTGTCCATTTTAGAAGGAGAGGTACTACCTTGCATAGTATGCATTGGAGTATCCAAAGGAAGTGGCTTGACCAATATCTCCTTTCCCGTGCCCAGTCGTTATGATCAGGGGAATGGAGGCAGCCAAACCCAAGAGATATTGGCCAGCCGTGTTCAATCTTGTTTGTCGAGTCTGGTTCTAACGAGGAGTGGACAGGTGTGGGAAGCGTTCTTAGAGCTGTTTGAATTGGTGTGCCAGTGGGTCTCCTGTTTGTCCTAAGTGGGCATTGAAATCGCCTAGTATCACTGCATGAGGACTCATGAGTGCTGGCTTCCATGACATCCATGTGCGCGATGGAAAGCAGTTCAGAAATGTCACTCTGCGAGCGTGCGTTGGACACAGGGTTGATGCACAAACCAAGACCCACTCTCTCAGGGACACTGAAAACAGATCCGTCAATTGTCAACCAACTTAAGCCCTTGAAGGGGTTTACGAGAAAAGCCTTCAGTCAGGAAATGCGATTGCTAGCCCGCAATAAGTGTATGAAGGAAGAAATTAAGCTTATTGTTGCTCAGAAAAGGAGACACATTGTAAAAATCTGTAGGAGGAAACAGACATGCATAAGTCCTGCTAAGACTTATCTGCAGTGCGGCAAGAGATCATGTGTGGATGGGTGCCATGGAAAGGACGTGCTGCTCCTCTTGAAGAAAGGAAATTAAAGACAGGTAGAGAGAAAAAGGACTGAATGTTTCTTCGTGACAAAGCGCACAAGCAAGGATTACAAGGATATGGCCATCAGTCAAGAAGTGCGACTGCTAGTCTGCTGATAGACAGCAAGTAATTAATGTAGGAAGAATGAGAGTTTATTGCTGTTTTGATTTGATAAAGTAGACACCTCAAGAGATCCTGTCTGAAAGGAAGATGCTTAGGAAGGTCAACATACAAATAGCGAGGTGGCAGCAAAGGAGCAGTTCCGCGCATGAACACATAAGTCAACCTAAAGATCTAGATGGGGGCCTAAAGATCTAGAAGGGGAGAGGCAAACCAAGGCCGATAAGACGCAAGTTTGTTGTTGCATTCCTGAGAGATAGAAGCAACAGTCAAAGCATGAGTGAAGGAGGGGTCCCACAGTGCCTCAGGCCCAGGTGGCCCCTTGATTGATGTATAGAGGTGTCTTCTTCGCCTATCATTGAACGATAAACAGTCCCCTAGGACAAAGGGTTTCCCACACACAGACATTTACAGCACAAGCCCATCCACGGAAGCATGAAAATTGATACTGTGGTGGCACATCAATTAAGAAAAAGGACCACCTAGGGCCAAGGCACCAAGTAATCCCTCCTCCAGAATGAACAGGGATGTACCATGGGCATATACATCATTGTAGACAAATCAAATTGCATCCTGTTCCGCAAGATGAAAAATCGACAGGCTGCACATTTGCGTGATGTTTGGCTCCAAAACCCAATACTGCGGTTCGTTGCATTGGCATTGAGACTTTGCATGTGAGCTTGCAAGGTCCTTAAGGAGGCTGAAATCCCGCAAGGGATTGACCGCTAGCTCCCTAGGCTTGCACGGAGTACCAAGATCTAAATTCGACTTATCAGACACGTTCATCATTGACCAGCCTTCTGTTGTTTGATGATCCTTCCACAGGTGCCAATATATTTAATTATTTGATATATTTAATTTCCAATGTTTCAGCATATAAAATAGTATGTCTCTATAATAGATCTGGAGGGAGCATGGGGACGCAGCAGGATGGAGACATCTTGCGGATTCTGGTCTCCACTGATAACCACTTGGTGCGTGCAGTTTGTAAGTTCAAGAGTTGCGGGATATCGGTCAAGAATTACCGTGCTTGTGCAGACTTGGCTGTCAAATAGAGCCCTGACAGACTGTTCTGGCAGCCAGGAGTTTGTGCATGAAAATCCTTACAAGCAAAATATAATGTCCACGCTGAGGAGCATACAGGGTGAAAGTGCTGTGCATTAAGCCAGCCAGTTCTGTTTTAGGATGTCCGAGCAGCAGCACTCTGTTCACACAGCCGAGTATTCGTTCGCCAACCAATCCAGCTCAGCAAAGTGTGCTAGAGGGCACAATTGAGAGGAGATTTCATAAAGAATGCAAAGCACAGCAAACGAAGTGTTTGAAGAGTTCAAGATAAATTGTGCCTGCGTATGCGTGCAAGATCCTGAGCCCGCTCAAATGAGCATTCCATTGCACGAAGCAGGCCCTTCACCTGTGCTGCTGGACTTTCACCTACCATTTGTGCAGGGCGTGTGGGAAAAGGATGAAGTTCGGAAGCACGACTCCTTTGTTGCTTTCGATGAGGTGCTGCAGCAGGCGCAGGAGATGGACGTAGACCTTGTACTGCTGGGTGGGGACCTATTCCACGAAAACAAGCCTTCTCGCAGGTCTGTGGGAGGTATGCTGCACATGTGCTCATGCGTGGATTATCCAGGTGCACATGTGCATGCTCAGCCTGTGCCTGTGCCTATCTGCTCAGGCTCACATGCCCTGTCTTGCTCATATAATAAGCTTTCTACTGCAAATCCCTAATCCCAAGCTTGCAATGAATCATTAGCATCTCTGTCCAGCTTTGGCAAGGAGATGCTGCTGCTTTTTGTATGGGCTTGGCCCCTGCGTGTGGAGCCTTTGCCGGTGCTGCAGCAGCTGCATGTGGGTGTCGGAGCAGCACGCCACACTTGCACAGCACTCTCCTGGGGGCTGAGGCCAAAAGGGTCAGTAGATAGCCTGTAGGCAAGGTGAATGGTTAGGGTTCCAGCTTGATCTTCGTGGGGTTAGAGGAGTGAGCCTCTTTTGGCTGTGTTTGGCTATTGGCTGCGGCGACAAACCCTCAGGCGTGGTCCCTGGGCAATAACGTCCAAGCTAAGGAGGTGTGCATTAGGGCCAGTGACTGTGGTAGAGCATGACTGGCGCCAGTGCCTGCCTGCCAAAAGCCCAGAATTATGCACTTGGTGTCTGTTTGCCCATGGCTTGTTGTGTGGCGGCTCCAACCTCCCGTGCACGGTGTCTACATGCCCGTGACCTGCAGCACCCTTGTCCGCACCATTGACATCATCAAGAGGTACTGCTTCTGCGAGAAGCCTGTGCGCTTCCAAATCCTGAGCGAGCAGAGCGCTTTTGTCAGCGGGTGAGTTTGGGGAAGGGCCTCACGCCTTTCAACACACATCCTTTCGGATGCAAGCCATGGAACGAGCACAAAGGACGAGGCTCTGCTTGATGCTGTCCTAGTACAGGCATTCATTCTGAGTTGGGCCACTGACCACTGTGCTGCTGCCTGGTGTGCGCACCACTACATTGCGTTTTGACCTTGTGTTTGCGGTTGATAATCAGCGGGGAGATGCTGACTGCTTTATCACTGTACTGCCTTGCTGCCCCGCCTTTAATTGAATGGAACTCCTTACGCCTCCTCTTGCTTGGGTGTGGTTGCGTTCTGTCCCGCCTTGCTGCCACTGCCGCCCCTCAATTTGTGAGGCAGCCGCCCCAAACTTTCATCCGTTTCCTGGCTGCTGCTGACCAGGATCGTGAATTACCAGGACCCCAACCTGAATGTGGGCCTGCCCATCTTCACCATCCACGGCAACCACGATGACCCCGGGGGTGCAGAGAACTTGTCTGCGGTGGACATCTTGTCCTCATGTGGCCTGGTCAACTACTTTGGCAAGACGGTGCGCAACCTGCCCCCCCCTCACCCTCCCTGCTCCTTGCATGCTCGCCACACCTGGGTTCTGCTGCGTGCAACCATGTGTCTGTAGATTTGTGTGCGTGCATGCTTGTGCATCCCACAGCATCTGCACCCTGACTGCCTGCCGTGGGCATTTGCACAGGTGTGTCAGGCAGGGGTGGTGCAGGCCACAGCGCAGCTGGGCTCCCTGCTGGCAACATGCTGTCCTGTGGCCATGTCATGCTCCAAGCACGCAGCCATGCTACAATTGCGACCCTACCACGCTCCAAGCACGGCTCTACCATGCTCCAAACACGTGTATGCTGAGTGTGGGCGTGCTTGCACTGAGCGTCAGGCTGCAGGCGGCAGTCATGCACCAGTGATGAGGCATCACACATGTGGCGTAGGGGAGAGCTGCAGGGAAGGGCTGCAGGAACAAGCTGCATGCACAGGGTTCACTGTGTAGTGGCTGGGCTTGCTGGTCCCTGTGCCTGGATGCCCGTGCAGCTACTGCATGCATGTGTTCATATCTTGTGTGTATGTGCTGTGTGTTTGCACACATGAGCCCATCAATGCGTCTCTTGATTTCTGGTGTTGCGCAGAAGATCAGCGGCGAGAGCGCACACACCACCGGCAAGATAAGTATCGCGCCCATCCTCATTCAAAAGGTGGGCAATCCCTATGGCTTGAGCATGGATGTAGCTTGCTGGGCTCCTCCAAAAAAGGATGTTCTGTGGGAGACAGTTGAGAGCACACAGGCTGGCCAACACAGTTGCGTACATGGCAATGTTGGCAATGGAAAAAGTAGCAACCTGGCTAGCTCCAAGAGGCTACCCTAAGTGATGAGGTCGTTTGAGAACGCAATGGCTGGCCAACACGGTCGCTCACACGATAGTGTTGCCATTGCGAATAGCAGCGTCCTGGCACACTCCGTAAGGCTGTGCTCCCTGCGCCATGTGCAACTCCAGTATAGCTCGCACAGAAAAGCGCTCAGGACGGCACGGCACTCCTTGTCAAGCCTGTGTGCTGCTGGCTGCCCACTTGGTACTTGCTGGGATTGTACGCCCAGCGCTTGCTGAGTTTGCATGCTCAGTGATGCACCAGCTGGGCTCCTGCTGCTGGGTGAGGCTGAGCTTGCTGAGCAAGGCTGAGCTGGCGCTCTGTGTTTGGGCTGCGTGTGGTGCTGTTAGGCAGCCTTTGTGTGCTGGCCATGCCCACTCTTACCCAGTTACGCCTCGGCTGGGCGCCTGGTGCAGGGCGAGACCAAGCTCGCGCTGTACGGGCTGGGCAACATCCGTGATGAGCGGCTGGGCAGGCTGTTCCAGACAGCCGGCGCAGTGACCTGGTAGGTTTGTAAGTCGCTGGCAGAGGCACGAGGGCGCTCCAAAGCCAGCAGTGGTCCAACTCCCCAATCCCAGGTGGCAGCAGTGCAGTCCTGCTGAGCCTTGAGGGGTCTGCTGAGCTTTGAGGGGTCAGCAAAGCATCGAGGGGTCTGCAAAGCATTGAGTAGTCTGTTTCCTGAGCCTGCGCTGGGCGCAGGCAAGGGCAACTCACCCTGCAGTTACAACATGACCCATCCACTGCCCGTGCCCCTGCCTGGCTATCTCTTGATATTGTGCAGCCTTGTGATGCTGCAAAAGCTTGTGATCTTGCACACCCTTCTGATGCTGGGCACCCTCCTGATGCTGTGCCCCCTTGTGATGATGCGCACCCACATATGATGATGCGCATCCTCGTGATGCTGCACACCCTCTTGATGCTAGACACCCTCTTGATGCTGCACACCCTCTTGATGATGCCTGTCCCTGTGATGCTCTGTGGGCTCGTGATGCTATGTGCCCTCCCAAATCATGGCACTTCCCACCACATCTCCATGCCCAAGGCAAACTCGTTTGCTAACAATGATACACACACTCAGGCTGCAACCAGATGATGCGCCTGGCTACCCCCGCACCGACTGGTTCAACATCTTCACCCTGCATCAAAACAGAGTCACCCACGGCCCCAAGGTTTGTGTGTGTGTGTGTGTGTGTGTGTGTGCCCGTGAGCAGCATATAGGTTGCAAGAGAAGGGGAGGGAGCAGCCACTGTGTTGTAAGGAGAGTGCTCTGCCTCAAATGCCGCGGCAGGCCTGGGCAGCTTGGCATCAGCTTTCCTAGGCAAAGCTGGGGATGCTCAATGAATTGCTGAATATTTGACCACTTAACAATCTAACTTAACGACATTCAAGGAGCTCATGAGCTTCCGGTGACCATGCCTGCCAGGCCCTGTTATTTGCGTACTCAGAGTGCTGATCTGGTTGGGTTGTGTGGGGGACACACGAGAGGAACACACACTTTTCCTCTTTCTGGCCCCTATCCTAGCAGCAAAGCACGCATGACTCGTTCACTAGCATACCTTGGACCTAGCTCACTAGCATGCCTTGGAAATTTTTCTTCTTGCAGACCAGGAACTACGTGCAAGACTCGCAGTTCCCTGGCTTCCTGGACCTGGTCATCTGGGGCCATGAGCACGAGTGCAAGCCTGATTTGGAGGTATGTTCCGCGAGCGTGTTGTATCCGTGAAGAAGCATGAGCCTTTCATGTGTGTCTGTGGCTAGCAGCGGTATCCGTGAAGAAGCATGAGCCTTTCATGTGTGTCTGTGGCTAGCAGTGGAGCTCTGTTTTGTTTTGTGGAGCTGCCCACTGTGAAGCATGTGCTTGCTGGCCCCCCTCTCCTGTGCAACCTGCTGGCCTCCAATGAGCTCACACTATCCACAGGCACCCTCTCCCCAACAACGCGCCACCTTGTGGCTGCCCTGCGCCTGCTGGCCACGCTGCACACCTACCCCCGGCTCAAGAGAGGATGGGGTGTGCCGGCCCCCCCGCGCTGCGCAGGCGGTGACCAGCGCCAACGTGAACGCCGAGGACAGGTCCACGCCCACCCAGATCTTGCAGCCTGGGTCCACCGTGGCCACCGCCCTGAGTGAAGGTGCGCGCAGATGCCGCCGAGTGTGTTGGCGCAGTTAGCTGGGGCAGCGCATCGCACAATCCGTTCACCCACCGCAGCTCTGTTCAGGGCTGGCTGCCTGCACGATCCACAGTGTGCTCAGCGTCCTGAGTGACACTGGTTGTGGTGTCGCGCAGGCCGTCTTGTTGAGCTGCCTGCTTTTTCCACAGGCTTGGGCGCGTGGCTGCGCGATGGCCGCGGCCCTGACGGGCTGAGCAGTGCGTGCTGCACTGTGTCTTGGTGAGGGCGGTCTCCTCAGACTGCGCTTGCTCCTCGGCCACCTTTGGTCTATGCAGCAGGGAAACTCGTGAGGAGCAGCAAATGGAGAACAACACCAGGGTCCCGCGCTGCTGCCTGCAGGCGTTCCACGCCGGAGGCACAGCAGAGTGTCCCAAGGCAAAGAGTGTGCACTGACTAGTGCTGCTTGCCTTTTCTCTCTTGTGCAGGAGAGGCGGCCCGCAAGCATTACTTTGTGGTGGACGTGAAGGGCCAGAAGTGGCGCCTTGTAAGTAGGGTTTGTGTGGAAACTTATGCACTTTTGGCTGAAACGCAGTCACTTGTGCACAACAATATGTGCTGCAAACTTCATTGCTAAAATCATCCACAGCCTGGAACAATGTCATCTGCAGGCAAGCTCTCGCCCGGCAGTTGCCTGCTCCGGCAGCTGTTGTTTCCTCTGATGCCTCTATTTCAAGAATATGTGGAGAGAATGCTGAGCGCACCACGTGCTGCAGAGGCAGGGCACCCACTGTACTCTGGGTGCAGCATACAGCAGTGCTGTGGGTGCAGCTGCACATAGCAAGCAAATATTGCTCTGCAAGCAACCCCTGTTCCCCGGCACCTGAAATGTTCAAGTGTTGAAGTTGCAATAATGATGCAGCTCGCACCCGTGTGCGCAGGCTTCTGCTGCTTCCAGGCACACAAGCTCTTGGTGAAGCTGCCTTGTGCTCATGCCTTACCCTGCAGTCTCACACCTTGAAGACAAGCCATAGCAGGCAGGCACCAATTTGCTCAATTTGCATGCAAGCAATGCATGCAGCTTGCTACCATGCGTGCAAGCCAGGCGTGCCTAGCAGTCCTTCTTTTCCAACTCCCCTCAAAAGTGTGCGCAATTGCAACACACACGCACAAAAACAGGCATGTGTGCATGCAAACCAAGTACGCCCTGCAACCCCAGCGCCTCTTTGCATGCAGACCAGCTCAAATCCAGTGTCCCTTTGCATGCAGACCAAGTACGCCCTGCAATCCCAGCGCCCCTTCGCCTACGAGGCAGTGACCTTGAAGGACGTCACCTTGCCCAAACCGCTGAATCCAGAGAACCCTGATAGCATCACTAGCTTCTTGGAGGCAAAGGTGTGCAGTTGTGCACGACCATCCGGGTGCTCTGCACCACTGAACATATGTGTGGCCCATGGGGAAAAACCTGCTCCAGTGCTGTCCTGCTGCGCTTGCTTCTTGCTATGGTCATGCTGAGATTTTTCTGGCTGTTGTTACCCCTTTTCCCTGAAACCCAAGCCCATCACCGCTGCGGCTCTATCTGCACAGGTGAACAGCCTGATCAAGAAGGTCACAGCAAATCGACCCGACCTCAATAACTCCATACTTCCTCTCATTCGAGTTAAAGTGGGTCTAGGTCTCTCACCATTCATTCTTCACACCCTTGATCTGAGTTAGGATGGAGGCCTGGCTGCTGATGTCTAAGTGCACCTGCGCTGCAGTAGTCCAAGTTGCATGCAGAAAGGCAGGCTTATGTCTGAAGTGTGCAGGGTCTTGAAAGTCTGGTAAGGAGTTCAGTGAGCGCCTTCTCACACCATTAGCTTTTGCACGAGAGCAGCCCCATCCACGCAATTTCCTCACGCCACTCTCCCTCCAGGTGGACTACACCGGCTTCTCCACCATCAACGCGCAGCGTTTTGGCCAGAAGTTTGTGGGAAAGGTGGCCAACCCGCACGACATGCTGACATGGTCCAAAGCTCCTCAGCGCAGGTGCTGCATGTGTTCTATGCTTTGGGGGGCCTGGCACAGCATGCTGCACAGCAGTGTAATTTGGGCGGTCGCAGGGGTCAGCTGGCTTTTGCAGGAGTCCTAGCACCTTGCTTGCTTCATTGCAATGCATCTGCGTTGTTGCAAGTGTGTGATCAGCTGGATCTGCTGGAGGCCTGGCATCTTGCTTGCCTTATTGCATTGCGTCTTTGTGATCAGCTGGATCTGCTGGAGGCCCGGTCCTGCTGAAGGCCCAGCTTCTTGCTTGCCCCACACCTGTATGGCGGGCAGATTTGACTTCTTACCGCATATGCTATGCTTGCGCATGCTTTGGCTTTTTGCTCAAGAGTCTGCCTCGCTTGAAATTTTTAGTCGAATCTGCATGCAATTTGCGCGCTGGAAATCTCCTTGCTGCAAGCTTAGGCAGTGGTCCGGTGGCTGCCTGCGCTTTGTTTGCTCGTAGGGAGAAGGTGGAGAGGGGTGAGGATATCACGCCAGACTTGTTGAGACCAGAGGCCTTGGATCAGGTAAGCGGCACCCCCTGCTTTCCCTAATTGCATGGCATTCTTTGCGTGTGTTCTGCTTGATGTGCAGGTTCTATGAACAGGCTTGCTTCTCAGCCATGGCATACTTTGGGAAGCATTGGGTAAGCTGCTCTTGTGGGGATATGCATGCATAAGATGGCCCTTGCAAAGCTCCTGTCATGCGATGACTGTGTGTGAAGTGAAGCTTGCACGTGCCTGGCATACATAGCTGCTGGAGTCTTTCAAGGCACATCCTTGCTTTTGTGGTTTCGCTTGGATTCAGCAGTTTGATTTTGAAAAGCTGGGAATGGAGACCTGTGTAGCAGCTGCTGGAAGTAAAGGAGGACCTGTGTAGGTAGAGATCAGAGGAGCTGCCCTAGAGCAGCTGCAATGAGGTACCTGCTCAGGCAGCGCAAATCGCTTACTAAGCCGCCCACAGGGCCCCAGCCCTTGTTCAACTTACTTTGCAATAGCTGCGACGCCGATCCAGCTGCAGCCTGGGGCTACCAAGGCATAACGTGTGTTTGAGTATCCTCTGCAACCTGTTGTGCCTTGCTGCTTCTCTCAGCTGCCTGTCCTTGGTGCACGCTTAAGACCCATGCTCCCTATCCTTGCTGCTGATCCTCGCTGCCTGGCCTTGGTGCCTGGTCTTGGTGCACCCTCAAGACCCTCTTCAGTGTCTAATGGCCTCAAAGCAGCACTTGCTTGCCCATGGCCCCTGCAGGCGCGCATTGAAGATCTGATTGCTGAGAACTTGCATGATAATCTGAAGGTTAGGAGGGGTGGGGGACGGCACACCAGAGAGGCAGGGAGGGTGTGCTAGGTTCTTTTAGTTGTCTGCAAGTTTCTATAGGGTTACAGTCTGACAGAGTGACAGAGTGACTTGTCTGCTGCTGGGGATCTGAGGCGAAGGCCGGCACAGCACGCCATGTTTTCATCAGGTCGACAGCTTGTATGGAATGCAACCAAAGACACTGGCTCCCCTGCCCTTTCTTGGTTGTAGTTCTTGAAAGAGGAAGAGCTGGCAAACGCGCTCCACAAGTTTGTGGACAAGGATGAAAGGGTGAGAGTGCTTTCATGTGTGCATGCCTGCCTGCGCGTGCGCGTGCTCTTGCTACCCCATCCATGCACACGCATTCTATGTTTGCACAACATCCCCAATTTTTGTGCTCATTTGGTTCACCTGTTGCAGCCTGTAGCACTGCATATGCTGTTGGAGTGTGTGATGCAGGAGGTCACCCTCACAAAACACGTGTTTTACATGTCGCACCTGCGTCCGCTGACTGCGTGGCTCGCAGCAAGCACTGGCGGAGTGCGTGACGCAGGAGCTGCAGGAGCGCATGCATGCGTCCATGGAGCGCAGAGTGTTTGAGCAGACGCAGGCCAATGATGAGGACCTGCGAAGCCAGCTGGCGTCAGTCATCAAGGAGGAGCGCGAGCGCAAGGTGGGCATGTGTGACGCCCTGTGTGTGTGTGTCTTTCTGGAGGTGGACGCGGAGATGGAGGCAGGGGTTCTCTCTTGCGTCTTAGAATAAGCACGCATTCTTGCAGTAGAGACCCCCCCCCCCC
>LFIK01001861.1_pt1 | contig 16894 bp, 9 predicted proteins | sample 643401 | NCBI WGS metagenome assembly LFIK01 (sample SAMN03777447, study PRJNA286221) | soda lake metagenome | biome: soda lake; feature: Kulunda steppe; material: water; isolation source: sample T5-Br brine of Lake Tanatar-5 | place: Russia: Kulunda steppe | collected 2010-07
CCTGACCCCAGCTTTCTTGGAATGTTGCCAAGGGCGATGCATGCCAGATTGCGTGCGGCTGTTGCCACCTGCGACAGTGCGAACCCTTTGGTGGTCGTGGCCGGTGGGCATTCGGCCCGCGAAGGGCGCTTCAACATCGAACTTCGCGCTGTGAAAGCTGGTGGTGAGCAGCTGTTGCTAGCCTGCTTCGTGAATGCGCCCGATGTCGCGCAATCAACCCGGACTGAGGCCGCAACCTCTGGCGAAGACACCGCGCGCATTGCCCAACTGGAGGCGGACCTCGACGCCACGCGCAGTGAATTGCGCGACGCCCTGCGTGATCTAGAGCAAGAGGTCGAAAGCCATGCCTCTGACAGCGCAGAGGCGCTTTCCGTCAACGAAGAGTTCCAGTCCACCAACGAGGAGTTGTTGGCCTCGAAAGAAGAATTGCAGGCACTGAACGAGGAATTGACCGCCCTGAATGGCCAGTTGCAGGAAACCCTCGAACGTCACCGGACAACCGCCAATGACTTGCAAAACGTGCTCTACAGCACCGATGTGGCCACCATCTTTCTCGATTGCGCACTGAACATCCGGTTTTTTACGCCTGCAGTCCGCGCGTTGTTCCATGTGATCGCAACAGATATAGGCCGCCCCCTTGCCGATCTTGCGGCACTTTCCAGCGACGGCCACCTTGGCACCGATGCTGTTGCCGTGCTTGCCTCATCACAGCCGATTGAGCGCGAGATTTCTAGCAAAGACGGGGTCTGGTTCCTGCGCCGGGTTCAGACCTACCGCGCCGATGGCGGGCAGGTCGAAGGTGTGGTCATTACCTTCACCGATATTACCGAGCGCAAGCGTGTCCATGCGGCCCTTGTCGCCGCCAAGCGCGAAGCGGACCGCGCAACCATCGCCAAATCGCGGTTTCTGGCGGCGGCCAGCCATGATCTGCGCCAACCCTTGCAGTCGCTTGCGTTTCTGCATGGTCTGATGACACGCGACAAACGCAGCGTTGAGGGGTTGCGGCTTGCGACCCTGATGGACCGCACCTTGCATTCGATGACCGAAATGCTGGACACGTTGCTGGATGTGAACCGCATCGAATCCGGCATTGTGCGGCCAGAGTTGCGGGCCGTCGCCATCGCGCCAGTCCTAAAACGTCTGAGCGAAGAATTTGCGCCGCTTTGCGAACTCAAGGGGCTGAAATTGCGGGTTGTGCAAAGCAGCGCCGTGGTGCGCACCGATCCGCAGCTTTTGCAGCAAATCTTGCGCAATCTGCTGTCCAATGCCTTGAAATACACCTCTAAGGGCGGGCTTTTGATCGGGTGCCGTATCAAGGGCAGTCAGTTGGTCGTTCAGGTTCATGACACCGGAATCGGCGTGGCCGAGTCCGAGCGCAAGGCAATCTTCGATGCCTATTATCAGGTCGAGAGTTCCGGCCCGCTTGCCGCGAACGGGCTGGGGCTGGGTTTGTCAATTGTCCAACGGCTTGCGAAACTGCTGAAGCACCCGATTTCTGTCACATCAATACTCCGCAAGGGATCGAACTTTATGATCACGCTGCCGGTCGTCAATGCGCCCCCGGATGTGTTGGTCGACCCTGCGCCTGCACAGGGCGATCCTGTCGTGCAGACCGGCACCATCCTGCTGGTCGAGGACGAGGACGATTTGCGCAATTTGCTGGTCGAGGTGCTGGAAGGCGCGGGTCACAGCGTCGTCATCATGACCAACGCGCAAGATGCCTCCGCATGGGCCGCAAATGCGGCAGAGCTGCCTGACATGCTGATTACAGATTTCGCGCTTTATGGCAGCGCCTCGGGCCTGTCACTGGCGAAAGATCTGCCCAATGTGCTGGGCGTCGTGCTTCCCACCATCATCCTGACAGGCGACATCACAACCGCAACACTGAAGGACATTGCGAAAACGCCCTTCGATCAGATTGCCAAACCCGTCTTGCCCGAAGTCCTGCTGGCCCGGATCGCCAAGCTGCTCCAGACCAGCCGCGCGGCCCGGACCAAACGCCCCGCCCGCGCCGGCGAGAGCGTACAATCAACGCTTCATGTCGTCGATGACGATCCAATGATCCGCGAAGCCACGCGCCGCTTGTTCGAGGCCGAAGGCTGGGCTGTGGTATCATACCCGACAGCCGAGGCGTTTCTGGCAGCACCGCGCCCCGGCCCCGAGTCTTGTCTGGTTGTTGATGGCATGTTGCCGGGCATGGGCGGGGTCGAGTTGCTGGAAGTGTTAAGCGCAGAACACGCAAGCTTGCCTGCCGTAATGCTGACCGCGAATGGCGACATTGCAATGGCCGTCAGCGCGATGAAGGCAGGGGCCGCCGATCTGATCGAGAAACCCACCAGTGCGGCAGACCTGCTGGGCAGTGTCAGCGATGCGATTGCGCGCACCACCGATGACCGCGCCCGCAACACCGCGCGGCGCAGTGCGCAAAAGTCATTTGCCGCCCTGACCCCGCGCGAGCGTGCTGTTCTTGCAAAGGTTCTGGACGGTGCCCCTAACAAAATCATCGCAGCCGATCTGGGGATCAACCAGCGCACTGTTGAAAACCACCGCGCCGCCGTCATGCGCAAGACCCGCGTCCAATCGCTGCCCGAACTTGTCCGGCTGGCGCTAGCGGCTGGGCAGACAACAGGGCGATAGGCCCGCGCATGGTTTTTCTGCAATGCAGAAGAACCATGCCGATACGACAGCCAGCAGCCTTGATTGCTCGCCAAAGCATCCCATTTGATATGCAAGGGAGAGTCGCGCGCCGCGTTCGCGACGGCCTGCCAGATGCGTTCGTATTGCGCGAATGGTGGCCGATTTGACGCCACTGTTTTGCTGCCAAGGAACCCATCTCAAAGGATAATCCGATGAAACTCAATTTTGCTGCCGCCATGCGCCGGGCGTCGAGGTTGACCCGTGCAGGCAGGCCCGTTGCTGCGACAAGGGCCATGCAAAAGGCCGTCAGCGGTGCAATGGTCAAGTCGGCCATAGCCTCTTTGTCGAGAATCCCGACCATGGCCATCGAAAAGGCATCCACCAAAAAGAAGCGCCGCAAACCAGCGCCGCAAGGCCGAAAGACGCGCGCTGCACCGGCCAGCCCGCCAAAAGACCGCCGCCTGAGCGCGGTGGTCAAGCAATTGCGCGCCGTGCGGGCCGCAGTGCCGTCTGCCACAATGCTGACCAGACCCGCCAAACCGTCAGCGCCGCCCACATTGCCCAAGGGCGCGCAATATCTGGACAAAACCCATAGCTGCATAGCTGGCGCACGTGATTTCAAACTGTTCCTGCCCGCCAGACATCCGCGCGGGCCAAAGGGGTTGATCGTCATGCTGCATGGCTGTTCGCAAGACCCCAACGACTTTGCCACTGGAACCAACATGAACAGGATCGCGCAACGGCATGGACTGGCCGTGGCCTATCCCGCGCAAACCCGGCGCGATAACGCATCATCGTGCTGGAACTGGTTTGTGCCCGCCAGTCAGGCGCGCGGCGCAGGTGAACCCGCAATCCTTGCCAGCCTGACCAGAAATCTGATGCAGGAACTGGACCTTGAACAAAGTCAGGTTTTCGTTGCTGGTCTTTCGGCAGGTGGGGCAATGGCGGCAATTCTGGCCGAGACCTACCCCGATGTGTTCTCGGCGGCAGGTGTGCATTCCGGCCTGCCACATGGCTCTGCAAACACCTTGATGTCGGCACTCTCGGCCATGCGCAACGGGGGCAAACCCAGCAGTGCCGCCAAGCCCGACAGCGGTATGCGCCGGATCATCTTTCATGGCGATGCCGACACCACTGTCCACCCCTCGAACGCGCCGCAGATCGTGGCGGGGGCAGTCGGCGCGCGCGCACCCGCGACAGTCAACCAGAAGTCCGGCATGGGGCGCGAGTATGTGCGCAGCCAGTATATCTTGCCCGACGGCACTGTCGATGTGGAGCTGTGGCAGATCAAGGGGGCGGGGCACGCATGGTCAGGCGGAAAAGCACGCGGCAGCTTCACCGACCCAAAAGGGCCGGACGCCTCGGCCGAGATGGTGCGGTTCTTCCTGTCCAAGACCCCGAAAAAGCCGCCCTTGATCTATAAGGCCCTTGGCTTGGGGTCAGGTGGTAAGGGCGACCCTGTCGCTGCGGGTGTCTGAAAGCGCCGCGTGCGTGATCTGATCGCCGCGCGTCAGGGCTTTGCGCAGCTCTTTCAGGCGCTTTTCATCCAGCGTCGCGCCGCACGCATCACAGGCGTTGGACAGAAATTCTGTCTGTTCGCGGTGCGTGCGCGCGCCGATCACACAAGACAATGTCAGCAAGTCAAGCACGCGGGTCTGGCTGGCGGCATCCAGCGCAGGCAAATGGTCGCGCACCGCAGACCAGTCGAGGGAAATATCCTCGTCGCGTTCCAACGCCTTGCGCAGGCGGGTCATCAGATAAATCTGGTTCGGATGGGCATCGCGCCCACGGGTCAGCATCTCGCCTGCCGCTTGCAAGATCACATCCCTCTCGGTGGCCTCCAGTTCGCCGACATCCTCAAAATGTGCGTCCATCAGACCGTCGACAGCAAATGGCCCCAATGTGCGCACCCGCGCTTCGGCCATGATGCGCCAGATGATATAGGCATTCCAGACCGCGTAAAGCGGGCCAGCGAACAAGGGCACCATGCCACGGATCGCCATACGCGCGGCCACCCTGCGCAAGAACACCCGCAAGATGAAACTGCTGACCCCGACCTTCAGCTTATAGGCAATATTCAGCGCCACGAGCTTCCATGCCGAGACATGGACATAGGGGTCAATCCCGTAAATCTCGACCTTTGGGCTGGGAAACTCCAGCGCGGCCCGCGCAAGACTATGAGAGAACAGCTCTGGCCCATCTCCGCGTGACAAGTTCAGCCCCGATTGCTGTGTGACGCGCGCAATCCCGTTCAGCGCCAAGGCATATAGCAAGGCAATCTCTACCGCACTGACCACGCCCACAAAGGCGTAGAACGCAGACCAATAAGGCAGGGCGTCTTGCCAGTCGAAACCGTCCATCCCGCCGAGATATGTTTGACGCATCCAGATTTCGGTGATCCCGATCAGCCCGCCCGACACAAGCCCCGCCAGCGCCGACAGGCCAATGGCCCAGCGCGTAACGCGGCCAATCTCGGCCAATCGGGCGCGTGAGGGGTGTGCGCTGCCGCCGCTTTCCGCGCCATGCTGCGCCAGATAATCGGCAAATCTGCGCTCCAGCATATTCGGTTCGGGCGAGTATATTTCGGCAGTTGGCACTGTCACCTCTCTTGTATTTCCGGCGTTCTGGATATGGCCTGTGCCTTGGGCAGAACGGCCGAAGCGGTTGGCGCTAGGTTATGCGCTCTCCCAGCGTATGCTCTACCCACAGCTTCTGGACGGCGACCATCCCCACGATTGTAAGCGGGGCGGCAAGGATCAACCCCATCACACCAAAAACAAGACTCAGCAGCACCTGCACCGCGATCAGAAGAGCCGGGGCAAGATTGACTGCTCTTTGCTGAATCAACGGATTAACGACACTGCCTTCAAGGTTCTGGATCACCAGATAACCCGCCAAAACGATCAGCCCTGTTTGCATACCTGCGGCAAATCCCACTGCAATGACCGGCACCGCCGCAATCAGCGGCCCAATGAAGGGGATAAACGTCAGCAACGCTGTCAGAACTGCAAGACCAAGCCAAAGCTCGATGCCAAGCACAAACAGCCCAAGCCCGACCGAAACCCCAAGCAGCGCCATAGACACAAGCTGCCCCAGAAACCACCAGCGCAGCGCATGGGCGAGTGCGGACAGCGTATCCTCTGCGATCCCGCGTTTCGCGGGCGGCACCAGACGCAGTGCCCCGCCCCGGTAAAGCGCAGGGTTCACCGCAATAAAGCCTGTCAGGACCACAAGGATAACGAAGCTGGTAATAGCACCGAGCGCGGTCATCCCCCACGTCAACGCCTGCCCCGACATGTCGCGCACAGCACTGGCCAGCCCGCCGTTCTCGTCATCTTCTTCCTGCATCACGCCAAGACCCGTAAGCCAGTCATGCCCTTGCTCTGCGAACTCGATCACCGCCTCGCTCACGTCTTGCAACTGCATGACCAGACGCCCCGCAGACAGGCTCGCCACTGCAATTATGAATGAGAAGATTGAGATCGAGATAACCAAAAGCGCCCACCCCCGAGACAGGGGCGTGCGCCGCGCGATTGTCGATGAAAGCCCATCAAGGCCGACCGCAAGCACAACAGCTGCGAACACCAGAAGCAGCACTTCGCCAAGAAAATACGCAATCAGCAACAGCCCCGCCGTGAGCAGGATCGAGTCGGTCCTGATGCTGCGGCGTTCCGAACTCATGTATCTGCGTCCCATTGCGGCACGCGTTAGCGCTGATGCCACGGATAAAACGCCCCGATCACTGTCCCGTTCCAACCCTTGCGCAAGAAAATGCCACTCATCTGGGCATGATCCGGTTTCTGGAGTCAAATCGTGCCCGCGCCGCGCGACCGGCAAAACTGTCCGCAGATGCTTGGCGCGGCCCGGATCGTGGAACTAAAGCCGCGCAACCAAGTTACCTTATCAGGCCCATGTCTGGATCATGCCGCAGACTTGGCCGGATCGGGTCATCCATCAATCAAGGTTTTGTCGGAATTTTCGCGCGCCGCCTGTGCTACAAACGGGACGGGGCGCCTTACGCCAATTCGACGTCAGTTCAGAAAGGGCGGCAATGTTCATCCGTATCGGATACGAAATCACAATCAACAGCGTGGCGGATACCGTTCTTATTCTGGCCCTGTCGCCGCATTCCAGCGTTCTTGGTCGTACAATCGGCACGTGCGCAGTGCAAGCAGACCCCGACTTGCCGCTAGAGACATTCCTTGACCCGTTCGACAACCGGCGCACACGACTGCGCGCGCCTGCGGGTCAGCTAAAGCTCTGGTCCGACTGTATCATTGAGGTGGACGCCAGGCCCGATGTGTTCGACTGGACAGCAGAACAACATGACGTGGGCGACCTGCCGCCCGAGACCCTGCAATTCCTGACAGCCAGCCGCTATTGCGATTCCGACGCATTGGCCCCCAAGGCGCTGGAGTTGTTCGGCGACACCCCCCCGGGATGGGCGCGCGTGCAAGCGATCTGCAATCATGTCCACAACCACCTGACCTTTGGGTACGGATTTGGCAGACCAACCAAGACCGCCAGCGACGCCCAGCGTGAAAAGACCGGCGTCTGCCGCGACTTTGCACATCTGTCGATTGCGTTTTGCCGCGCGATGAACATTCCGGCGCGCTATGCCAGCGGGTATCTGGGCGATGTCGGCGTGCCCTATTCCGGTGCAGGCGATTTCTGCGCTTGGTTCGAAGCCTATCTTGGCGGGCGATGGTACACGTTCGATGCCCGCAACAACACGCCCCGAATTGGCCGCGTGCTGATGGTCCGTGGCCGTGACGCCGCCGATGGCGCGATGATCACATCCTTCGGCAAATATGACCTGAAGGCATTTCAGGTCTGGACCGACGAGGTGACTGGCACGCCGGATGATACCGCATTGCACAAGATACTGTCGTCGCGCCCCGAAGGCGAAGCGCTGACACTCGCCCCGTCAGACTAGCGGTCGCCGGATTGCACTGACGGCAACTGGTGCGCGTCCGGTTATCCCTGCTCTGGGATCAATATCTCGCGCTTGCCGACGTGGTTGGCCGGCGTCACCAGCCCTTGGTCTTCCATCTGTTCGACCAGACGCGCGGCTTTGTTATAGCCGATACCCAGTTTGCGCTGGATGTAGCTGGTTGAACATTTCCGGTCCTGAATCACGACCTGCACGGCCTGATCATACAGTGCATCTTCGCCTGTGGTGTTGCCCCCCAGACCCAGCACCGCGTCAATGTCAGCTTCCTTGTCCGATTCCGGGCCTTCGACCACGCCGGATTTGTAATCTGGCGGCCCAAAGGATTTCAGGTGGTTCACCACCTCTTCAACCTCTTCATCGCTGACAAAGGGGCCATGCACCCGCACGATCCGTGATCCACCGGCCATATAGAGCATGTCGCCCATCCCCAGAAGCTGCTCGGCACCCTGTTCACCCAGAATGGTGCGGCTGTCGATCTTGGAAGTTACCTGAAACGAAATCCGAGTGGGGAAGTTGGCCTTGATGGTGCCTGTAATCACATCGACCGAGGGGCGTTGTGTGGCCATAATCAGGTGAATCCCGCTTGCCCGCGCCATCTGCGCAAGCCGCTGGATACAAGCTTCGATTTCCTTGCCTGCGACCATCATCAGGTCGGCCATCTCATCGACCACAACCACGATAAAAGGCAGAAGTTGGGGCGCAAATTCCTCTGTCTCGAACACCGGATCGCCGGTTTCATCGTCGAAACCAGTCTGGATGGTGCGCTTGAACATCTCGCCTTTTTCCAGCGCTTCGCGCACGCGGCCATTATAGCCGTCAATATTGCGCACGCCCATCTTGGACATCTTGCGATAGCGCTCTTCCATCTCGCCAACGACCCATTTCAGCGCCACCACGGCCTTTTTCGGGTCGGTCACAACGGGTGACAGCAGATGCGGAATGCCGTCATAGACGCTGAGTTCCAGCATCTTGGGGTCAATCATGATCATGCGGCATTCATCCGGCGTCAGACGGTACAGCAGCGACAGGATCATGGTGTTGATCGCCACGGATTTACCCGAACCGGTTGTCCCTGCAATCAGCAGATGCGGCATCTTCGCCAGATTGGCGACCACGGATTCGCCGTCAATGGATTTGCCCAGCGCCAGCGGCAAGCGCATCTGCGTATCGCCAAAGTCGCGTGCAGACAGAATTTCGCGCAGCACAACCTTTTCACGCTGCACATTCGGCAATTCAATCCCGATGATCGACCGGCCCGGCACGGTCGAGACACGCGCAGACAATGCCGACATGGAGCGCGCGATGTCATCGGCCAGACCGATGACACGGCTTGCCTTCAGCCCCGGTGCAGGTTCCAGCTCATACTGGGTGACAACCGGGCCGGGGCGGACGCTGACAATCTCGCCGCGCACCCCGTAATCATCCAGCACATTCTCCAACATCCGCGCGTTCTCTTCCAACGCCTCATCGCTCAGGGTGTAGCGCTGCACTTCGCTTGGATGTTCCAGCAAGGACAGGGGCGGCAACTCGAAGACCGGGGCTGCCGGATCGAATGCGAATGCGGGTTCTGCTTCAGCCTGCGCCTGACGCGAGGGTTGCGGACGCGCTTGCGCATTGGTGACAACACGGCGCTGCAAGACATGGGTTTTACGCGGCGGGTCTTGCTCGAACAGCGGCTCTGCATGCAGCAGTTGCGGACCTTCGGGGCGCGCAGTTGGGGTCGGTGCGGGTGCAGGTTCTGGGGTGGCAGCGGGTTGTGCGGCAAGCATCCAGTCCGGCATGGGAACAGCGCCGAACGGTGCCGCGGGCAGGCTGGCGCTCAGACTTGCGCCCGCCACTGGCAGCGGGCCATCGGGTGACATGCTCTGCGGCGCGGGGTGCTGCGGCGCGGGCGCGCGCAGGGGCGGCTCTGCGTTCGGGTGGCGCGTGCGGTCAAACTGAAAGACCGGCTTTGCGCCCTTGCGGTGACGGATCGCATCGGCAATGCGCGACTTGATCCGCGCATCCCCCGAGGGGCGTGCATCTATCGCAGCCGCACTCAGGCGGGGTTCTACCAATTCCCCACGGATCGGCAACTCTGGCTCTGGGTCCTGATAGGATGCCGAGAGTGGCCGCGTGGAGAGGGATTTCAGTTTTGACAACAGGCCGGATGGTGCAGCCTCGGGGGCTGGGTGGTTTTGCGGCTGACGCTGCTGATATTCCGGCGCTGCTTGTGCCGGGGCGGCATAATAGGCCGCTTCATCGTCCAGCAGGGGGAAATCATAATCGTCATCATCCTGCGCCACAGGGGCAGGCGGGGCATAGGCCGCCGCACGGATCACTGGCGGAGAGCGGCGCGCGCTGCCGTCGCCGTGCAACTGCGGCTCGGCGCGTGGAAAAGCAGGCTGGTGCTGTCCGGCCGGATGCGCGGGCCGTGCGCGTGGGTTTTGGTAATCGCCGTCCAGTGGCGGGGCTTGGCGCGCAAATGCATCTTCGCGCGCATACTGGGCCTGTTCGCGCGCTGCACGACTGTCATGCAGTTTGCGCGCCATCGCGCCCCCTGCAAGGCGCATACCGCGCACACCGCCAACAGCACCCCCCCGCAGCAGAGCGCGCAGCCCTGCGTAGCACAACACAATACCGGCAGCCACAAAACGCATAAAACGCAGCGCCTCATAGCGGTGAACGCCCAGTACAAAGCCCCAGATCACAAGCGTTGCCAGCAACATGACCACGCCCATCATCTTGACGCCCGCCGCCGCGCTCATGGGCAGGGCATTGATGATAGCGCCCAAAACAGTGTCGCCAAACACGCCGCCCATACCATATAGGGTGTCCCATCCGGCAGTAGGCACCAGTGTTGCACTCCACACTGCGGTGACAGCCAAACCGATGGGCAGGAAGATGCCGCGCGTCAGCACCTGCTCATGGCCAATACCCGAAATCAGCCGCGCTCCCCAGCCCGCGAAGAACAGCACCAGCCCCCAAGACGCCATACCGATAATAATCATCATGGGAGAAGCGATCATCGCGCCAACCCGCCCCAGAGAGTTTTGCACAGCCTCGTCAGATGAACTTAGCCAGCTTGGATCAGCCGGAGAATAGGACCACAGCATCAGCGCAATCAACCCGCCAAGGGCGATCAGCCCGACGCCCAGCAATTCACGCCCGCGTTTTTGCAACATCGCTTGCAGATTGCTGTCAAGCAAGGGTTCGCTCGAACGGGTATTGTAGGATGCCATCTGTGAAGCCTCGTTACGGATAAATACAGTTGCGCAGACGCCGAAGCGCCTCTTCGAGTTCGTCAATGGGCGTGACCATCGCCACGCGGATAAACTTTTTGCCGGGATTGAACCCCTCCATCTCGCGCGACAAATATGCCCCCGGCAAGACACGGATGCCGGTCTGCTGCCACAGGTTCAAGGCCGCCGCTTCGCCATCTTCCACAGGCAGCCACAGGAAAAACCCTGCTTCCGGCCCCTGATAACCCGGCACCGCAGCAAAGATGCGGTCTGCCAGCGCGTATTTCTGCTGATAGAGCGCGCGCGACCGGTTTACATGCGCCTCGTCATTCCATGCGGCGGCGGCGACATGTTGCAAAGGTTCGGGCAGGGGCGCGCCTGCATAGGCGCGCAACTGGCGGATGCGGCGAATGCTCTCGACCCCGCCCGCGACAAAGCCGGACCGAAGCCCCGGCAGGTTGGAGCGTTTGGAAAGCGAGTGAAATGACAACACGCGTTCAGGGTCTGCGCCCATCTCGCGCGCAATCTGCAACACGCCGGGGGGCGGGGTGTCGCGGTATATTTCGGAATAACACTCATCCGCGAAAATCTGGAAATCATGCCGCTGGGCCAAAGTAATCAGGTCGCGCAGATACTCTGCCTCCGCAACCGAGCCCTGCGGGTTCGCGGGCGAGCAGATATAGACAATCGCCACCCTGTCGAGCGTTTCGGCAGGCAGGTTCATGTAATCGGGCAAATGGCCGCTGGCTTCGGTTGCGGGCACGTAAACGGGTTCCGCACCAATCACCAGCGAAGCAACAGCATAGGCCTGATAGAAGGGGTTTGGGGTCAGGATGATGGGCGTCTGCCCGTGCTTGCGTTCGGGGCACAGCGCAAGGGCCGCGTTAAACAACCCCTCACGCGTACCATTCAGCACCATCAGGTTTTCTGGTGTCAGATCGGCACCGTAGCGCCGCGAAATCCAACCCTGAATAGCCTCTAGCAGGGCGGGGATACCCTCATTCGTGGGGTATCGTGCAAAACCGTCCAGATGCGCGTTCAGCACCTCGGCCAGAAACGGTGGCATTTCATGGCGCGGCTCGCCAATCGTCATTGCGACGGGCGCACCACCGGGTTGGTGATGATCCAGAAGCGCGCGCAGGCGCGGGAATGCGTATTCAGGCAGGTTCGAAAACCGCTCTGGAAATGCCATGGACTGCCTCAAACTCACGGGATCTTTGCCCCAATTAAGGGTCAGCATACCCTGACAGGCCGCTTCGGTCCAGAAAAAGGCTTGAAGAAATGACAATAACCCCGCGAATTTGTGGCATTTTCGCAGAACACACAAGATGTCGTGTACCTGCCGGCATTCCCGCCTATGGGTAGCGCTGTGCGGTCCCGCTTAGCCGCCGCGCACCACTGTTTCGGCTGCCGCACCCAAACGTAGCAAGCGATCCTCGGCCATGGGCGGTGCCATCAGGCTGATCCCGACCGATGGAATGGCCGTTGGCAGCGTCAGCACGCACAGGCCCAGCATGTTGCCAATGCGCGTGTTGCGCAATGTCAGCAGGTTTTCTATCGTGAAATAGGCGTGATCCTGCATCAGGCGCGCTGCGTCCGGGGGCAGGTTGGCCGCTGTCGGCAACAACACGGCATCATACCCCGCTGTTTGAGCTAGATACGCCTGCCGATGCGCCCGCAGCGCATCCCACGCGGCCAGATAATCCGTCGCTATATAATCTCGGCCAGACCGGAAGCGTTCCAGAATAGGCGAGAAGACCGCTTCTGGTCGCGTCTCGATCAATTCGCGCCACTGGGCATAGCATTCGGGCGTGTAGATGATGGGTGACAGTGCCAGCGCATCCTCCACCGGGGCGAGGGTGGCGCGGTCGATCTGCGCACCCGCTTGCTCCAGCCGCGTGACGGCCTGCTCGAAACCCTGCGCAGGTTGGTCGCGGATGCCGTCAAAGGGCGCGCCCTCCAGCACCAGAAACCGCCGCCCCGCCAGTGTTGCACTGCGCAGGTCGGGCGCGGGGCGGTTCTCCATATCGGCCAGCACCTGCGCGCAATCCTCGACACTGCGGGCCAAGGGGCCGACTGTGTCGAATTTCGGGGCCAGCGGGACGACACCCGCAAGCGACAAGCGCCCGGATGTGGTTTTCAGCCCCACAAGGTCATTCCACGCCGCCGGAATACGCACAGACCCGCCAGTATCGGACCCGATCGCAACGGCGGCCAGCCCAAAGGCAACCGACGCCGCCGCCCCCGAAGAAGAGCCCCCTGGCACGGCCTGCGGGTTGTTGATGCAGGGCGGTGTTTCTGTCACCGGGTTCAGCCCCAGCCCGGAATACGCAAACTCGGTCATATGCGTCTTGCCAAGGCAGACAGTGCCCGCCTGCGTCATGGCGCGCAGCACAGTTGCATCCGCTGTGGGGACGCGCCCGCGCAACAGCGCCGTGCCGGATTCCGTGGCGATATGCGCTGTATCGAACAGGTCTTTCCATGAGACGGGCACACCATCCAGCACGCCGCGCCGCAAACCTGCGCGCGCGCGACCCCGCGCGGCCATCGCCTCGTCCAGCGCGCGGTCGCGCGTCAGGCGCGCGTAAATGCGCTGGCCGTCAGGGTGGGCGCTGATCGCGTCCAGATAGGATTCAGCCAGCTCCACAGGGCAAATTTCGCCCTGCCCGATGGCACGCCCAATATCACATGCGGAGTGGTCGGCCCATTTCTTGTCGGTCATTTGTCCCTCGCGCAGCGTTTCCATTGCGCGCAAAGGGACTATCTGGCGCATGTCCATGTCAAGAGGCATTCGAACCTGTACACGCCGAAAGCCAGCCCATTGCCCCTTTTGACGCATGGACTTTGGGCGGTTGGATGGCATAGTTGGACCATGACACATGACACAGATATCCTGATCGTGGGCGGCGGGCTGAATGGCCCCTCACTCGCTTTGGCGCTGGCACAGGGTGGCTTGCGCGTCACTGTTGTGGATGCACTGCCCCGCGACACCCGTGCAGCCCCCGAATTCGATGGCCGATCCTATTCACTGGCGATTGCGTCGACGCGCGTTCTGGCAGGTTTGGACGTCTGGGCGGATGTGGTGGACCAGACGCAGCCCATCTTGCAGATCAAGGCCAGCGATGGGCGACCGTCCGAAGGGGCCGCGCCCCTGTTCATGCACTTCAATCACACCGAGATTGAAGAAGGGCCGATGGGCCACATGCTGGAGGATCGCATTCTGCGCCCCGCCTTGCTGGCGGCGATGGACCGTGAACCCCTTATCACTCAAGTCTCTGACGCGCGCGTTACAGCGCAGCAGATCGACGCACAGGGCGCGACTGTCACCACTGAAAGCGGCAAGACATTCCGCGCGCGCCTTCTCGTCGGGTGCGACGGGCGCGACAGCCCGACAGCACAGCGCGCAGGAATCAAGCGCACAGGCTGGGACTATGGCCAGACCGGGCTGGTTTGTGCCGTTGCGCATGAACTGCCCCATAACGGCTGCGCGCATCAGTTCTTTATGCCCGCGGGACCGTTGGCGATTTTGCCGCTGCCGGGCAACCGCTCTTCCATCGTGTGGACAGAACGCACCCAAACAGCCGCCGCCATCCATGCGCTGGATGACGCCGCCTATCTGGACGCCTTGCGCCCCCGCTTTGGAGAGTTTCTGGGCGAGATTTCATTGACAGGCAAGCGCTTCGCCTATCCGCTGAAACTGACCATCGCCAACAGTTTCATTGACCCCCGTCTGGCGCTGGTGGGCGATGCCGCGCATGGGATGCACCCGATTGCGGGACAGGGGTTCAATTTCGGGTTGCGCGATGTGGCCGCCCTTGCCGAAGTGCTGATCGAGGCCATGCGGCGCGGCGAAGACATCGCCAACCCGCTGGTGCTGGAACGCTACCAGCAATGGCGCCGCTTTGACACGATGATGATGGCCGTGGGCACTGACAGCGTGAACCGGCTGTTCTCCAATGACAATCCGATGATACGCGGGCTGCGCGATCTGGGCATGGGCGCGATTTCGGCAGTGCCTGCCCTGCGCCGCCGTTTCATCCGCGAAGCAGCAGGGCTGACAGGCGAACTGCCGCGCCTGATGCGGGGTTTGCCGATCTGAGTGATCCCGTAAAGCTACGCAACGGCGCAGAAAGCCCGGTCAGGTGCCCTTTGAACAGTCACGACTGCGGCAGTGCTATCACCTCGACCCGCTCGCCGCGTACGGCCAGTCCGACCTCTCCGTTGCACAGGCTCAGGGCGTCATGGCCAAACACCACAGCGCGCCAGCCAGCAAGTGCGGGCACATCACGCGCGCCTGCCGCAAGCGCGTCCAGATCCGCCGCCGAAGCGATCAGCTTTGACGCCACGCCTGTCGCGTCGGATTTGGCCTTCAGCAAGACCCGCAGCAGATCGGCCAGCGCGGGGTTGACCTGTAGGTTTTCGCGGCCAGTCTCGGGCTTGGGGAATTTCTCTGGCGGACAAGCCAGCCCGCGCCCGACAGCGTCCAGAATACCTTGCGCAATCTCTCCTTTGCGGGCCTCGCGCAACAGCAGTCGCGTGCGCCCCAGATCATCCGCGTTCTGCGGCTTCAGCGAGGCCAACTCCAGCAGCGCATCATCTTTGTAAATCCGCGAGCGCGGCACATTGTTCAGTTGTGCATGGCTTTCGCGGAAGCTTGCCAATTCGCGCACAATCGCCAGAAACCGCCCGGAATCATTGCGTGTTTTGACCCGTTTCCACGCATCTTCCGGCAGGGTAATGTAAGTTGCCGGATCATCCAGCGTCGCAAGTTCTTCGGCAACCCAGCTTGCGCGGCCCGTCTCTTCCAGCTTTGCGGCCAGCTTTTCATAGATCACCCGCAGATGCGTCACATCGGCCAGCGCATAGCCCAGTTGCGCGTCACTCAGGGGCCGGCGCGACCAGTCGGTGAAGCGCGAGGTCTTGTCGACACTGCCGCGCGTCAGTTTGCGCACCAGTGTTTCATATCCGATCTGGTCGCCAAACCCGCAGACCATTGCGGCGATCTGGGTGTCGAATAGCGGCTGTGGCAGGGTGCGCCCTTCGATCAGGAAAATCTCCAGATCCTGCCGTGCGGCATGTAGCACTTTGACGGTGCTGGTGTCGCGCAAAAGGGTGTAGAACGGCTCCAGCGACAACCCTTTGGCCAGGGGGTCAACCAGAACCGCTGGCCCCGTTTCTGGCCCGTCATCGCCGGGCAAGGCCATCTGAAGCAGGCACAGCTTGGCGTAATATGTGCGCTCGCGCAGGAATTCCGTGTCGATCGTCACATATGGGGCATCATGTGCAAGCGCACAAAAGCGCGCCAGATCTTCGGTCGTGGTGATCAGATCCATAGAATTTGCCTGACTGCTGGTCCTGTTGCATTTGCATAGGCAATATGCGCCGTATTGGAAAGCCCCGTGCGGACGCTGCGTGACATTTGCCGCCACCCTGCGATGCTGCTCGATCCCATATGCCAAAGACAGCGCAGATCGACAAGACCGGCCAGTCACTCCCGCGGCACCGCAGGGTGATGTGCCCTTGCCTCTCGCGCAGAAACCTATAGGTTTTTGGCAGTTGCGGCAGCAGGAGTGATTGAAATGATGAAATACCTTATCGGCCTTGGCGTGTTGGTCGCAGTGGTGGTCGCGTATTTCCTGCTGGTCCCGGCAGACACCCCGCCTGCGCCAGAACCGGCCTCCGAACCTGCGGCATCTGCCCCCGCGCCGGAACCCGAACCCCAAGCAGCGCCGGCTGCACCCGAAGCGATCACCCCGTCAGATACAGCCTCCGAGGCACCCGACGAAGAAGCCCTGCTTGAGGAAATGGCCGCTGACGCCCGCGAAAGCCTGCCATCAGCAGTGACCGACACGCTGACCCTGACCGATGCGCTGTTTGTGCCACGCATGCGGATCATGGAATACAATTACGTCACAACTGCCGCCGATGCACGCAGTTCCGCCGACGAGATGCGCAGCCTGATCGAAGCCCGTGCCGAGACAATCTGTACCGAAGGGCGCGAGATGTTCGGAATGGGCGTCACCTTGCGCAACAGTTTTGAAGATGGCGACGGAAATCTGTTCCAGCGCGTCTATCTTCTGCC
>LFIK01001862.1_pt1 | contig 16887 bp, 15 predicted proteins | sample 643401 | NCBI WGS metagenome assembly LFIK01 (sample SAMN03777447, study PRJNA286221) | soda lake metagenome | biome: soda lake; feature: Kulunda steppe; material: water; isolation source: sample T5-Br brine of Lake Tanatar-5 | place: Russia: Kulunda steppe | collected 2010-07
CGCGCGGCGATCCCGCGATGCAGATAGACGCGCTCGGCGTCGCCCTCGTCTTCGGACTGCTCGCCACGGACCACAAGCTGACGATTCTCCACCGAGATGGAGAGTTGCTGCTCCCGGAACCCGGCCACGGCCAGGGTGATCCGGAACGCATTCGGCCCGCAGTGTTCGATGTTGAACGGCGGGTAGCCGTCGGTGCCCGCGCGTGCGGTGCGTTCCACCAGTTGTTCCAGCTTGTCGAACCCCAGCAGCAGCGGGTGCGACGGAAAGGTTATTCTGCTCATCTGGCAAGCCCTTGCATGAAGCGACGTTGCGGTTCGGCCCCGCGACGGTGCGGCGACCCTTGCCCAAGAATATGGAGCGGATCGCGCCCCGCGCAAGGGTCGCCTTGGCGTTGCCAGCCGCGGCGCTTGCGGTATGATGGTGTGGCGAGATCACACGGGACCATCCATGAACGCGCCATCGGAACTGAGCCACGAGGAAGTGCTGCGCATCAAGCTGGGGGTGCTGCGCCGCCAGCACCGTGACCTCGATGACGCGATCGCCGCGCTGCAGGAGCGCGGCACCGGCGACGCACTGACCATAAAGCGGCTGAAGAAACAGAAGCTGGCGCTGAAGGATCAGATCGCGCGGATCGAGGACGAACTGACCCCGGACATCATCGCCTGACTGGCCGCGCGCTCAGACCCAGCGCGCAAAGGGCGGCAGGCTCATCAGCACCGCGTCCGGGTCATGCCCGGTTTCCAGCCCGAATTTCGTGCCCCGGTCATAGACCAGGTTGTATTCGGCATAGAGCCCACGGTGGATCAGCTGCGCGTCCTTGTCGGCATCGGTCCATGGCTGCGCGCGGCGCTTCTCGGCCAGCGGCAGGAACGCCGGCAGGAAGGCGCGGCCCACGTCCTGGGTGAAGGCGAAATCCGCCTCCCAGTCGCCGGTGCACAGGTCATCGTAGAAGATGCCGCCGACGCCGCGGGCGCGCTTGCGGTGCGGGATGAAGAAATACTCGTCCGCCCAGGCCTTGAACCGCGGGTAATAGCCCGCGTCATGCGCATCGCAGGCGCGCTGCAACTCGGCGTGAAAGGCCGCCGTATCCTCGGCGTATTCCAGACAGGGGTTCAGGTCCGACCCGCCCCCGAACCACCAGGCGCCGGGGGTCCAGAACATGCGCGTGTTCATGTGCACGGCGGGTGCGTGCGGGTTCTGCATATGTGCCACCAGAGAGATACCGCTGGCCCAGAAGCGCGGGTCTTCGGCCAATCCGGGAATTTCCTTGCGCGCGGTCAGGGACTTCTGCGCCCGCTCCCCAAGTGCGCCGTGGACCGCCGAGACATTGACGCCCACCTTTTCGAACACCCGCCCCCCGCGCATGACACTCATCAGCCCGCCACCGGCGTCCGAGCCGTCGGCCGCGCTGCGCTGGGTTTCCCGCAGTTCGAACCGCCCCGCCGGACGGTCGGACAACGGACCATCTGTGTGCGCGTCCTCCAGCGCTTCGAAGGCAGCGCAGATGTCATCGCGCAACTGGCGGAACCAGGCCGCGGCGCGGGTTTTCCGGGGGGCGAAGGCGTCGGTCATCTTGAACGGTCCGTGCGTGAGAAAGGCTCCCGGCGCAGAGCTAGCAGAGATGGCGCGGGCTGACCAGCGCGGCCAAGCAGCACGTCCCACCAGCGCGGAGGATGCGACCGCCAAAGTGATTTGCGCCGCCGACGGCAGGTGCGTAGAATGAGGCGGAATTGCCGGAGGCTCCGACCATGCGCGTGTTCCTGATCTTGCCGCTGGCTGCGCTGGTGCTGGCCGCCTGCGCCAGCCCGCGCGAGCGCTGCCTGCGCGCGGCGACGGCCGATTTACGGGTGATCGACGAACTGATCGCCGAGACCGAGGGCAACATCGCGCGCGGCTACGCCATCGACCAACGCGTGGAAACCCGAACGGTGCTGGAGCTTTGCGCCTGGCCACGCGAGGAATTCCTGTTCTGCACCCGCCAGGAACCGGTGACCCGCGAACGCCCGCGCGCCATCGACATGGCCGCCGAACAACGCAAGCTCGCCGACCTGCGCGAGCGCCGCCAGGCCGAGCTGCGCCGCGCCGCCGCCGCGCAGGCCGCCTGCCCGGCCGCGTAGAGCGCCGCGCCTCCGGGTTCGCTCCGTAGCCGTGGCCCCATGGGCACCCCCGCGGTCCTTGCCCCACCGTCCTGCCCGGCGCACCGTGCGGCCCCGACGCCAAGTCCGATCGGTGTCACGCTTGGTCCTGTCGGCGACGCCAGGCGGCGTCAGCCCCCGCGCATCGCGCGCCTTCCGTCCCGCCTGAAGCCGCCCCAACCCCACTCGCCGCGCGCCGCCTTCTGCAAGTAACCGAAACCCGCCCTGTCGCCTTCATCTTGCCCGAAATACCCTCGGGGGGTGAGCCAGCCCGCCGGGCTGGCGAGGGGGGCAGAAGGCCCCCCTTCCCCGCCAGACGCGCGCGCCGTCACCCGCGCCGCAGCGCCACCTCCGCCGCCGCCCCCAAACGCAACAGCCGATGGTCCGCCATGGGCGGCATCATCAGGCTGATCCCCACCGACGGCGTCCCCGTCGGCAGGGTCAGCGCACACAGCCCCAGCATGTTGCCGATCCGCGTGTTGCGCAGCGTCAGCAGGTTCTCGGTGGTGAAGTAGGCGTGATCCTGCATCAGACGCGCGGCATCGGGCGGCATGTTCGGCGCCGTGGGCAGGATCACCGCGTCGAACCCAGCCGTGGCCTCCAGATAAGCCGCGCGCAGCGCCTCCAGCCGGTTCCAGGCCGCCACGTAATCCGCCGCCAGGTGCTCCCGCCCGGAGCGGAAGCGTTCCAGGATCGGCGCGAAAACCTCATCCGGCGCGGTTTCCAGCAGGTCGCGCCACTGCGCCCAGCACTCGGGCGTGTAGATGATGGCCGAAAGCGTCAGCGCCGCCTCCACCGCGTCCAACCGCGTCCGCGCGATCACCGCCCCTGCCGCACCCAGCGCCTCCACCGCCGCCTCGAACCCGGCCTGCGGCGTCTCGCGGATATCCTCGAAGGGCGCGCCCTCCAGCACCAGGAGCCGCGCGCCGGCCAGCGTTGCCCCGCGCAGGTCCGGTGCCGGGCCCTCCTCCAGCGCCGCCAGCGCCAGCGCCGCGTCCTCGGCCGTGCGCGCCAGCGGCCCCACAGTGTCGAAGCGCGGCGCCAGCGGCACCACGCCCGCAAGCGGCAACCGCCCGTGCGTGGTTTTCAACCCCACCAGATCATTCCACGCCGCCGGAATCCGCACCGACCCGCCGGTGTCCGACCCGATCGCCAGTGGCGCCAGCCCGAACGCCACCGAAGCCGCCGCCCCCGACGAACTGCCCCCCGGCACCGCATCCGGGTCATTGACGCAAGGCGGCGTCGCCGTCACCGGGTTCAGCCCCAGGCCCGAATAGGCGAACTCGGTCATGTGCGTCTTGCCCAGCGCCACGGTCCCGGCCCGCGTCAGCCGCGCCAGCACCTCCGCGTCCCGCTCCGGCACCCGGTCCCTCAGCAATGCGCTGCCCGCCTCGGTCGCCACGCCCGCGGTGTCGAACAGGTCCTTCCATGACACCGGCACCCCGTCCAGCGGCCCACGCCGTAGCCCCGCCCGCGCCCGCGCCCGCGCCGCCATCGCCTCGTCCATGGCCCGCGCGCGCAAGGTCCGCGCGTAGATGCCCGGACCCTGCGGGTACCGGTCGATGGCGTCCAGAAATGCCTCGGCCAGCGCCAGCGGGCAGATATCCCCCGCATCGATCCCCCGGCCCAGCGCCGCCGCGCTCATCGTCTGCCAATCGTCCTGCATCACCCTGCCCCTGCCTGCGCCATCACCCGGGCTTACCTCGCCCCCGACTTACCGCGCCCTCGGCTTATCGCGCCGATGTCGCATGGACAATCCCGTCCGCGCGCGCATATTGGGCGCATGACTAAGCAGGCGGGTCACGCATCGGATATCCTCATCATCGGCGGCGGGCTGAATGGCCCGGCGCTCGCGCTGGCCCTGGTGGGCGCTGGCTTCACCGTCACCGTGGTCGACGCCCGCCCGGCCGAGGCGCTGCGCGCCGACCGCTTCGACGGGCGCGCCTATGCGCTTGCGCTGGCCTCGGTGCGGGTGCTGGCGGCACTGAACGTCTGGCCGCAGGTCGCGGCGCAGGCGCAACCGATCCTGCGGATCGTGGCCAGCGATGGCCGTGCGGGCGAAGGCGCCAGCCCCCTGACGCTCGAATTCGACCACGCCGAGATCGAGGAAGGCCCCATGGGCCAGATGATCGAGGACCGCTACCTGCGCCGCGCCCTGCTCGACGCCTGCACCGCCAACCCGCGTGTCTCGCTGCTGAACGGCGACGCCGTGGTCGCGCAGGCGGTCACGGCCAGCGGCGCCAGCGTAACGCTCGCCTCCGGCAGCCAGCTTTCCGCGCGCCTGCTGGTCGGCTGCGACGGGCGCAACAGCCCCACCGCCACCCGCGCCGGGATCACGCGCACCGGGCGCGATTACGGCCAGACCGCGCTGGTCTGCGCCGTGGCGCATGAGCGCCCGCACGGGGGCACGGCGCATCAACTCTTCCTGCCCTCGGGCCCGCTGGCGATCCTGCCGCTGCCGGGCAACCGCTGCTCCATCGTCTGGTCCGAGACCACCGAACGCGCCACCGCGCTGGCGCAGGCCAGCGACGCGGATTTCCTCACCGCCCTGCGCCCCGCCTTCGGCAGCTTTCTGGGCGAGATTGCGCTGGCCGGCGACCGCTACGCCTGGCCGCTGCGCCTCAGCCTCGCGTCGACCTTCATCGCGCCCCGGCTGGCACTGGTCGGCGACGCCGCCCACGGCATCCACCCCATCGCCGGACAGGGCCTCAACCTCGGCCTGCGCGATGTGGCCGCGCTGGCCGAGGTGCTGACCGATGCCCGCCGCCGCGGCGAAGATTTCGCGAGCGCCCCGGTTCTGGAGCGCTACCAGCGCTGGCGACGGTTCGACACCACCGCCATGGCGTTGGGCACGGATATGGTCAACCGCCTGTTCTCCAACGACAACCCACTCCTGCGCGCGACCCGTGACCTCGGGCTCGGCGCCGTGTCGACCCTGCCTGGCCTGCGCCGCCGCTTCATCCGCGAGGCCGCGGGCCTGACCGGCGACCTGCCCCGCCTGATGCAGGGCCGCCCGCTCTGAGCGCGCGGCACTCTGCGCTTGACACTCCCGGATCGAAACTCCACCCATGGCGCAAAGCGCGCGTGTGAACCGGATGTTAACTCTCATGCACCATCATCGGGACGCGGTACAGGCGGGGACGCCGATGACTGCCACAGGTGATGCCACCGCGCGCCCCTCGGCGAGCGCGGGGTGTGCGGCCAGCCGCCATGAGCTTTGCGGGTCGCCTGACCCGCGCCGCCGCGCTGTCGATCCGAATGCACCCCGCGGCCCCGTTCGGCGCGCCCTTATCGCAATCGTGCCACGCACCGCCGCCCCCTTCACCTTCGCACATTCCATCTCCACACCGACCTCCGCCGGGTCCCTCACCCTGTTGCACGCCGCCCAAGCCGCGCGGCGGCACAGTCCCCCGCCACCCCCGCGTCCAACAGAAACCGCCACCTGTCCGCCACGGCACCGCCCGCCTGTCATCATCTGTGCAAAAATATCCTCGGGGGGTGAATTGCCCGGAACGGGCAAGAGGGGGGCAGACAGCCCCCCTTTCCCCGCCCGCCGCCAGCACCCCACCCGATGAACGCGCTCGACCGCCTCCTGCGCCCGCGCTCGGTCGCCGTTCTGGGCGGCGGCTGGGCGGCGAATGTGATCGACCAGTGCCGCCGCATGGGGTTTCAGGGCGATATCTGGCCCGTCCACCCCACGCGGACCCAGATCGCGGGCACGCCCTGCATCCCGCGCCTGTCCGACCTGCCCGCCCCCCCGGATGCAACCTTCATCGGCGTCAACCGCGCCGCCACGATCGAGATCGTCGGCGAGCTTTCCGCCATGGGCGCGGGCGGCGCGGTGGCCTTCGCCTCCGGCTGGGCCGAAACCGGGGCCGAGGAAGCGCAGGCCCGGCTGGTCGCTGCCGCCGGTGACATGCCGGTGCTGGGGCCCAATTGCTACGGGTTCATCAACTACCTCGACGGCGCGCTGCTGTGGCCGGACCAGCACGGGGGGCGGCGTGTGGAGCGCGGCGTGGCCATCGTCTCGCAATCCTCGAACATCGCCATCAACCTGACCATGCAGGCCCGCGCCCTGCCGCTGGCCTATGTTGCCTGTCTGGGCAACGCCGCGCAGGTCGGGCTGGCCCCGCTCGCCCGCGCGCTGCTGGATGACCCCCGCGTCACTGCGCTGGGGCTCTACATCGAGGGGATCACCGATGCCCCGGCGCTGGCCGCGCTGGCACAGGAAGCGCGCGCGCGTGGCAAGGGGATCGTCGCCGTCAAACCGGGACGGACCGAGGCCGCGCGCAGCGCCGCCGCCTCGCATACCGCGGCGTTGGCAGGTGAAAGCGCGGTGTCGCGCGCCTTCCTGCGCCAGGCCGGGATTGCCGAGGTGGATACGCCTGCCGAACTGATCGAGACGCTGAAGGTCTTCCACACCCACGGCCCCGGGCTGGGGCGGCGCCTCTGCGCACTGGCCTGTTCGGGCGGCGAGGCGGGCCTGACCGCCGATCTGGCCGCGCGTCACGGGCTCGACTTCCCCGCACCCGCGCCCGAGGCACGCGCAGACCTGAGCGCGACGCTCGGCCCCATGGTCACCATCGCCAACCCGCTGGATTATCAGACCTTCATCTGGGGCGACGGCCAGCGTACCACCGCCGTGTTCTCGGACATGCTGGCGGGGTATGACGCCGGGCTGTTCCTGATCGACCCGCCGTGCCCGGACCGCTGCGACCCGTCCAGCTTCACGCCTGCGCTCGACGCCATCGCCGCCGCCGGGGCGGCCACCGGCAAACCGGCCTTCGCCGTCGCCTCGCTGCCCGAAAACTTCGACGAAGCGCTGGCCGAGGCCATGGCCGCGCGCGGCGTGGTCGCGCTGATGGGACTGGAAACCGCCCTCGCAGCCATCGCCGGCGCCCAGACGCCGCCCGCCCGCCCCGGCTGGACCCCTTGGGCCCCCAGCCCGGCGCGCCCTGTGCGGATGCTGGACGAAGCTACGGCCAAGGCGCGCCTTGCGGTCGCAGGCATCACCGTCCCACGCGGGGTGAGCGCCCCCGACCTGCCCCGGCTGGCGCAGGCGGCGCGGCCCCTGACCCCGCCGCTGGCGCTCAAGGGGCTGGACTTTGCCCACAAGTCCGAGGCGGGCGCCGTGCGGCTGGGCCTGCAGACGCTCGACGGCCAGCCCCCGATCCCCGGCGCGCAGGGCTATCTGGCCGAGGAGATGGTGCAGGGCACGCTCGCCGAACTGATCCTCGGCGCACGGCGCGATCAGGTGCATGGCGCCGCCCTCACGCTCGGCTTCGGCGGCACCGCCGCCGAACTGCTGGCCGACACGGTGACATTGGTCCTGCCCGTGACCGGCGACGAGATCGCCACCGCCCTGCGCCGCCTGCGGCTCTGGCCGCTGCTGGACGGCTACCGCGGCCGCCCCCGCGCCGATTTGGCGGCAGTCGTGGACACAGCCCTTGCGCTTCAGGACCTGCTGGCGCAGGACGAGACCCTCGAAGAAGTGGAAATCAACCCGCTGATGGTGCGCGCGCACGGCGCGGTGGCGGCGGACGCGGTGATATGGGAGGCCGAGAGATGATGGAAATGCGCAGCGAAGGCCCGGTGAAGACCCGGTGCGCAGGCGCGGTGCTGGAGGTCACGCTGGACCGGCCCAAGGCCAATGCCATCGACCTGGCCACCAGCCGGATCATGGGCGAAGTGTTCCGCGATTTCCGCGATGACCCGGACCTGCGCGTGGCCATCCTGCGCGCCGAGGGCGCGAAATTCTTCTGCCCCGGCTGGGACCTGAAGGCCGCCGCCGACGGCGACGCGGTGGACGGGGACTACGGCGTCGGCGGCTTCGGGGGCCTGCAGGAACTGCCGCAGATGAACAAGCCGGTGATCGCCGCCGTCAACGGTATCGCCTGCGGCGGCGGGCTGGAACTGGCGCTGTCCTGCGACCTGATCCTGGCCTCGGACAATGCGACGTTCGCGCTGCCGGAAATCCGCTCGGGGACCGTGGCCGATGCGGCCTCGATCAAGCTGCCCAAACGCATCCCCTATCACGTCGCCATGGACCTGCTGCTGACGGGGCGCTGGTTCGATGCTGAGGAAGCGCTGCGCTGGGGCCTCCTGCGTGAGATCACCACACCCGAGGAGCTGCTGCCCAAGGCCTGGGAACTGGCGCAGCTGCTGGAGTCCGGCCCGCCGCTCGTCTATGCCGCGATCAAGGAGGTGGTGCGCGAGGCAGAGGACATGCGCTTTCAGGATGCACTGAACCGGATCACCAGGCGCCAGTTTGCCACCGTGGACCGGCTCTACGCCTCCGAGGACCAGCTGGAAGGCGCCCGCGCCTTCGCCGAAAAGCGCGACCCCGTCTGGAAGGGGCGCTGACCCCCCCCCCATCCCCGCGCGCGGCACGCAATGACGGCAGACGCGCGGGGTCCGTTTCTGCCGCACCAGGGCAACGTCCCATCCCGGGCCACTGCCACATCGCCCGCGTTGCTCGAAGGTCGATTGAGCGTGCCTCGCCAAGCTCTCAAGGCCGGCGATGACCCGAACCGATGCCGCCCCCCGCCCCCGCGTCCAGAACGCCCGAACCGCTATCGCAAGTGACAAGAAGCCCGAGCCCCGCCGCCGTTTGCGCCGCCCGAGGTGGTGCCAGGCTAAAGGGCCCTCCCGCCCGTCTTCCCTCGGCTGACGCCTCCGTCATACCGTTGGGCCGGGCGCCGCGCGCGCGGCGCGCGGCGCCCGGCCCAACGCCTGTACCGTCGCAGGGAACCTGCGGCGGTTCAGGGGACGGGAGAACCCGTCGCGCCTGGAGCGCAAGAACACCGGCAAAGCAAGACGGGGGACCGAAGCCCCCCGCCTGATGAGTCAGCAAGTGTTGTGCGGCTCACGCCATGGCGGCGCGGGCCTTGTCGACGATCTGCCCGAAGGCCTCGGGCTCGTGCACGGCCAGATCGGCCAGCACCTTGCGGTCGACCTCGATCCCGGCCAGCGCCAGCCCGTGGACGAAGCGCGAATAGGTCAGGGTCGGATCCACCGCACGCACCGCCGCGTTGATCCGCTGGATCCAAAGCGCACGGAAATTGCGCTTGCGGGTCTTGCGGTCGCGGGTGGCGTACTGGTTGGCCTTGTCCACCGCCTGCGTGGCGGTGCGGAAGTTGCGCGAGCGGGCGCCATAATAGCCCTTGGCGGCCTTGACCACCTTGCGGTGGCGGGCGTGGGTCACCTTGCCGGATGTAACGCGGGACATGTCTGGAACTCCTCAGCGATCGTAGGGCATGTATTTCTTGACGATGCGGGCATCCTGATCCGACAGGACCGTGGTGCCGCGCGCGTCGCGAATGAACTTGGGCGTCCGCTTGATCATGCCGTGGCGCTTGCCGGCCTGCGCCACCTTGACCTTGCCGCTGGCGGTCATGGAAAAGCGCTTCTTGGCGCTCGATTTGGTCTTCATCTTGGGCATTTCCGTCTCCTTGCGGGTCTTGAACGGTGATGACCGCGGCTCGGCATGCCACTCCGGCCGGCCCCGGTCCGATCCGTATCGGATCAGACCGCAGCCTATACTGCGCCCGCGCACCCGCTTCAAGGGGCCGCATGCCGGTTTCCGGACATCCCCCGCCCCCTTTTCATCTGTGCCGAAATATCCTCAGGGGGTGAATGCGCGGCTTGCCGCGCAGAGGGGGCAGAATGCCCCCTGATCCGCCCGCAGGGCCAGAAGACTTGCGCCCGCGGAACGCGGGCGCGCCGCAAGGTCACGCCAGGGACAAGCTGGTTGCGCTTCCCCGAAGCACGAGGTGCCGCTCAGCGCGGCATCCCGCAGGCGCCGACCAGTTCTTCGTAGCGGGCAACGATCCAGTTCGGCGCGTCCTCGGGGATCGCCTCGTCGATCGAGCCCGAAAGCCGCGCGAACACGGCCGCCGAGCGCGACTCGTCCACCATCTCCACCGTCCCCGCCGGCACCGCACGCTCGAAGACGATCAGCGCCACCGCCACCAGCAGCATGCCGCGCAGCACGCCGAAGAAGAACCCCAGCCCCTGGTCCAGCCCCCCCAGCGCCGAGCGCCGCACCAGCGACGAAAACAGTGGCGTGAACAGCGCCGCCAGCACCAGCACGATGGCGAAGACCGCGGCAAAGGCGGCGATGATGGTCAATTCGCAACTGTCGCCGAGGAAATCGCCCAGATAAGGCACTTCGCGGATCAGCGGCTCCATCGCCGGGGCAAGGATGAAGGCCAGGACCGCCGCCGCGACCCAGCCCAGAATCGCCAGCATCTCACGCACGAAGCCGCGCGAATAGGCCAGGATCGCCGAGATGATGATGACCGCGGCCACCACACCGTCGATGATGGTGAAGGCTTCCATATGCTTGCTCTCCTGCCCCGCTACCCACTGACGACGTGTCAGCCCGCGCCGAAATACGCCCCCGTGAACGCCGTCAGGTCGGGCATCTGCACCACGTCCAGACCGGCATCCCCGCCGAACTTGCTGCGTGCGGGCGCGATCGCCCGGCAGAAACCAAGTTTTTGCGCCTCTTTCAACCTGTTTTCGGTCTGCACCACCGGGCGCAGGGCACCGGACAGGCTGATTTCACCGAAAACCACCGTATCGGCGGGCAATGCCACATCCTCGCGCGCTGACAGAAGCGCCGCCGCCACCGCCAGATCGGCGGCGGGTTCGGACACCTTCATCCCTCCCGCCACGTTCAGGAACACGTCCATCCCGGCAAACGGGATGCCGCAGCGCGCTTCCAGCACTGCCAGGATCGTCGACAGCCGCGCCCCGTCCAGTCCCACCACTGCCCGGCGCGGCGTGCCCAGCGTCGACTGCGCCACCAGCGCCTGGATCTCGGTCAGCAGTGGGCGCGTCCCCTCGATCCCGGCAAAGACCACCGAGCCGGGGCTGGGCGTGCCGCGTTCGGACAGGAACAGGGCGGAAGGGTTGGCGACCTCCGAAAGTCCGCGGCCCGTCATCTCGAACACGCCGATCTCGTCCGCCGGGCCGAAGCGGTTCTTGACGCTGCGCAGGATCCGGAACGGGTGGCCGCGCTCGCCCTCGAAGTACAGCACCGTGTCCACCATGTGCTCGACCACGCGCGGCCCGGCGATCTGGCCCTCCTTGGTCACATGGCCGACCAGCACCACCGACACCCCGCGCCGCTTGGCGAAACTGACCAGCTCATGCGCCGCCGCGCGCACCTGCGCGACCGAGCCCGGCGCGCTTTCCACCGTGTCCAGCCACATGGTCTGGATCGAATCGATCACGGCAAGGTCCGGGCGCTCGCGGTCGAGCGTGGTCAGGATGTCGCGCAGCGCGGTTTCGGTGCCCAATGAGACCGGCGCCTCGGCCAGTCCCAGCCGCCGGGCGCGCAGCCGCACCTGCGCGCCTGCCTCCTCGCCCGAGACATAAAGACACCGCAGCCCCTGCCCGGCGAACCCCGCCACCGCCTGCAACAAGAGCGTCGACTTGCCGATCCCCGGATCGCCCCCCACAAGGATGGCCGACGCCGGGACCAGCCCGCCACCCAGCACCCGGTCCAGTTCCGCCAACCCGGAGGTGCGGCGCGGTGGCGGCGCCTCGTCATCTTCCAGCGTGCCAAGCGCGATCTCGCGCCCGCGCGCTTTCAGCGCCCGCGCCCCCGGCCCGGCGCCCAGCGGCGCATCCTCGGTGATTGTGTTCCACGCCCCGCAGGCATCGCAGCGTCCCGCCCATTTGCGGTGCTTCGCCCCGCAGGCGGAGCAGGTGAAACTGGTGGCGGATTTGTTCATGCCCGGGCGTTATGGCTTGCGCGGGCCGTCAAGCGCAAGGCCCCAGAACCTTTGCGCGTTCATGGCGAAGCAGACGAGCAGGCTTGGCCCTGACGCGTGCGCGCGCTAACACGCAGGTATGACCGAGACCCGAACCACCGTGCAACGCGCCTATGACGCGCTGACCGCCGAGGATGACGGCCGGGTCTGCCGCGACATCTCGGACACGGCCTGCAACCAGCAACCGCAAAACTTCCTGCGCCACGCCAGCGCGCTGGGGCTGAACAAGGCCGCCGACGGGCTGGCCGACCCCAAGCTGGTGCTGTCCTGGCTGATGACGCATCTGGGCGCGCCCGCCGCGCTGATCGGCCTTCTGGTGCCGATCCGCGAGGCCGGATCGCTCCTGCCGCAGCTTTTCACCGCCGCGCGCATCCGGGCGATGGCCCGGCGCAAATGGGCCTGGGCGGGGGCGGCGCTGGGTCAGGGCGCGGGGGCGGCGCTGATGCTGGGGGCCGCGCTGACGCTGGAGGGGCTGGTCGCCGGGCTGCTGATCCTGACCGGGCTTGCGGTGCTGGCGCTGTCGCGCTCGGTAGCGTCCGTCGCCTACAAGGACGTGCTGGGCAAGACCATCGACAAGGGGCAGCGTGGCACGGTCACGGGGCTGGCGGCCTCATGGTCATCGGTGGTGGTGATCGGTTTTGCTCTGGTGCTGATCGCGTTTTCCGACGCGCGCTTCGCGGTCGTGGCCGGGGCGCTTGCACTGGCCGCAGGGGCCTGGGTGCTGGCGGGCGTGATCTTTGCCGGGCTGGCCGAGGATCCCGGTGCGCAGGACGGCAGCGCCAACGGCTGGCAGGCGGCCATCGCCAACCTGGGCTATCTGCGCGAGGACCCGCAACTGACCCGCTTCATCGCCGCGCGCGGGCTCCTGACCGCCACGGCGCTGGCCCCACCCTGGCTGGTGGTGCTGGCCGCGGGCGACGGGGGCGCGGCGCTCGAAGGGCTGGGCGCGCTGGTGCTGGCCTCGGCCCTGGCCGCGCTGGTCTCCGGCTATGTCTGGGGGCGGCTGGCGGACCGGTCTTCGCGCCGGGTGCTGATCTGGACCGGGATCAGCGGTGCGACGGGCATGGTGTTGACGCTGATCTTCTGGGCGCTGGGGCTGTCGGGCACGCTCTGGGCCATGCCGCTGGCGCTGTTCGCGATCATGGTGGCGCATCAGGGTGTGCGGCTGGGGCGGTCGACCTATCTTGTGGACATGGCCGCCAAGGACCGCCGCGCGATCTATACCGCCATTGCGAACACGGTGATCGGCGCTATCCTGTTGGCCAGCGGGATCTTTGGCGCCATCGCCGGGCTGGTCGGTGCCGCCGTCACGCTGGGGCTGTTTGCGCTGATGGCGCTGGGCGGGGCCTGGGTCGCCTACGGGCTGAAGGAACTGGGGGAGGCATGAGCGCGTTTCTGGAAACACCGCAGGGGCGGCACATCGCCTATAACCGCACCGAAGGCCGCGCACCCGGGGTGGTGTTCCTGGGCGGGCTGGTGTCGGACATGACCGGGACCAAGGCGACGCATCTGGAAGCCTGGGCCCGCGCCGAAGGCCGCGCCTTCCTGCGCTTCGACTACTCGGGCCACGGCGAAAGCTCGGAACGGTTCGAGGATGGCTGCGTCGGCGACTGGGCCGAAGACGCGCGCGAGGCCATCACCACCCTGACCGACGGCCCGCAGGTGCTGGTCGGCTCGTCGATGGGCGGCTGGATCGCGCTCCTGCTGGCGCGCGCGATCCCCGAACGGATCGCCGCCATCGTCGGCATCGCCGCCGCGCCGGATTTCACCGAAGACAGCATGTGGGCCGAGGCCAGCGACGAACAGCGCGCGCAGCTGATGAACGAAGGGTTCTTCATCGAGCCCTCGGACTATTCCGACGAGGGCTACATCGTCACCCGCCGGATGATCGAGGACGGTCGCCACAACCTCGTTCTGCGCGCGCCGCTGTCCCTGCCCTTTCCTGTGCGCCTGCTGCACGGGACGGCGGATACGGATGTGCCCGTGGCGGTGGGGCTGCGGCTGATGGAACACGCCGACTGCGCCGATCTGCGGCTGACGCTGGTCAAGGGCGCGGATCATCGCTTTTCCACGCCCGAATGCCTGGACCTGATCACCGACACCATCGCCACACTCCCCGGCACCTGAGGACAGACGCCCGATGCCCCGCACCCTGAGCGCCCGCGATATCCTGGTCCGGCTGGTCGCCTTCCCCACGGTCAGCCGCGACAGCAACCTGCCCCTGATCGACTGGGTGGAGGGCTATCTGGCCGAGCACGGGATCACGGCCACCCGCGTGCCCTCGCCCTGCGGGACCAAGGCGCATCTGTTTGCCCAGGTCGGCCCCGATGTGCCCGGCGGCGTGGTGCTTTCGGGCCATACCGATGTGGTGCCGGTGGACGGGCAGGACTGGAGCACCGATCCGTGGCAGGTCACCGAACGCGACGGGCGGCTATACGGGCGCGGCACCTGCGACATGAAGGGGTTCGACGCGCTGGCCATAGCCGCCATGGTGCAGGCGCAGGGGATGGACCTTGCCCGCCCTCTGCAACTCGCGCTGTCGTATGACGAGGAGGTCGGCTGCATGGCGGTGGTCGATCTGGTCGCCGCCATGGTCGAGCATCTGCCGCGCGCCGAGGCGGTGATCGTGGGCGAACCGACGGGCATGCAGGTGGTCACCGGCCACAAGGGCGGCACCGGCTACCGCGTGCATGTGCGCGGGTACGAGGTGCATTCCTCGATCCTGCACAGGGGCGTCAGCGCGGTGATGGAGGGCGCGCGCCTGATCCAGTGGGCCAATGACCGGAACGCCGAGAGTGCGCGTGCCACGCCCGGCCCGCTGGCCGCGCCCTTCGATCCGCCCTGGACCACGCTGCATGTGGGCACCATTTCCGGCGGGACCGCGCATAACATCACCGCCAGGGACTGCCATTTCGCGCTCAGCTTCCGGGTCGTGCCGGACGATGATCCGGAGACCTGGTGCGCGGCCTTCGAGGCCGAAGCGGCACGGGTCGAGGCCGCCATGCAGGCCATCCGACCGGAGGCAGCGATCCACCTTGACCGCTACTTCGCCATGCCCGGCCTGCAACCCGAACCAGGCGGCAAGGCAGAAGAACTGGCCCGCCGCCTGACCGGCGACAACGGCACCCATGTGGTCAGCTACGGCACCGAAGGCGGGCAGTTTCAGGCGCGGGGATATTCCACCGTGGTCTGCGGCCCCGGAGACATCGCCCAGGCGCACCAGCCTGACGAATTCATCGAAATCGCGCAATTCGAGGCTGGCGCGGCCTTCCTTGACCGACTGATTCAGGAATTGCAGACGCGCTGAGCAATCCGCGATAGCGTCAGATGAATGACCAAGCGCATCCCGGCCACACAACCCGGCCCCGCGAAACAGGTGTCATGTCGCCGCCGCCTGATCGGCGCGGGCCATCGAGACAATGCTTGATCGTAGTAGAGGCCGCAGCCTTGTTGCGTCGCGGGCGGGTGCGGTTTGCGATCGTTCTGTGCGGAAGGTCCGAAAAGCCACACAACCCCGTTCAGCAATGACAACAAGCAAACGCGCCCCGAAACGTACCAGCCACCCGGTTGAGACACCGCAACTCCATCCGGGCGCAATCTGCCTGACATCGCGCAAGGCCACTCAGGCCGACGCGTGAGGCCCGCAGGCCACCGGGCCGCACGTCGCTCAATAACTCCGGATCAGCCCTACCAGTCGACCCTGAATCTTCACCCGGTCGTCGCTCAGCACGCGCGTTTCATAGGCCGGATTCGCGGCTTCCAGCGCGATCATTCCGCCAGTGCGCCGGAAGCGCTTGAGCGTCGCCTCCAGCCCGTCCACCAGCGCGACGATGATATCGCCGTTGTCGGCGGTGGTCTGTTCGCGAATCACCACGATGTCGCCATCGTTGATCCCCAGATCGATCATGGAATCGCCCTGCACCTCGAGCGCGTAGTGACTGCCGCGCCCGGACAGCATCGCGCCCGGCACGGCGACGGTGTTCAACTCCTCGCTGATGGCCTCGATCGGGGTGCCCGCAGCGATCCGCCCCATCACCGGAACGCTGAGCGATTGCGCTTCCTCCACCGCGCGTGCGGCCTCGGGTCGGTGGACCGGATCCGACGCGGACGGGCGCCCACCCTCGATCACCTGCGGCGCAAAAGCCCCGCGACTCAGTGGCTCCGGCAGTTTCAGCACCTCGATGGCGCGCGCACGATGCGGAAGCCGGCGGATGAAACCGCGTTCCTCCAGCGCCGTAATGAGCCGGTGAATCCCGGATTTCGACCGCAGGTTCAGCGCGTCCTTCATCTCGTCAAAGGATGGCGCCACCCCATCGGCCTGCATCCGTTCATGAATGAGCTTGAGTAGATCGATCTGCTTTCGCGTCAGCATGTTTCCCCCTGCATCCGCGCCCGTTGGCGCGTTCCCGAACATCCACAATGATCGCGCGATTTTCACCTCTTGTTCTATCTATGTTCATCGTCGTTGTCAACAATTTCGTGACCGCGGTGCAGCCGAAATGCGGTCAGAACCGTTCCAGGGGAATGTAGCGCACCGACGTGCCGCGCGCCGCGGGCGTGGCGCGTGCAGGCCGGATCAGCAGCGCGTCAGCCTCGGCCAGAACCGAGATCAGCGAACTGTCCTGCCGCGCGAAGGGTTCGATCAGGTGTGCGCCGTCTTCACCGGGCAGCAGGCGGGCGCGCATGTAATGGTCGCGCGGGCCATTGGCGCCCAGATCGCAGGCCAAACGCGCCCTCGCACTGGCCCGCGGCCAGGCACCCAGACCCAGCATCGCCCGCAGCGCCGGAATCATGAAAAGATGCCCGCAGACAATTGACGACACGGGGTTTCCCGGCAAACCCAGCATCACGGACCGGCCCAGACGCCCGGCCATCAGCGGCTTGCCGGGGCGCATGGCGATCTTGTAGAAATCGGGCGCTGCATCAAGCTCCGCCAGAACCGGCCGCACAAGATCATGATCGCCGACCGA
>LFIK01001863.1_pt1 | contig 16886 bp, 16 predicted proteins | sample 643401 | NCBI WGS metagenome assembly LFIK01 (sample SAMN03777447, study PRJNA286221) | soda lake metagenome | biome: soda lake; feature: Kulunda steppe; material: water; isolation source: sample T5-Br brine of Lake Tanatar-5 | place: Russia: Kulunda steppe | collected 2010-07
AGCTCCGGGCCCGGGCAGGTGATGCAAGATTCAGCGCTGCAGTTGCCCCTTGCGCGATATTACTTTTTATCTATTTAAATCAATATTATAAAAATTTAGGTCGCGCGCCGCCAGGGCGAGTTGTCGTCTTGGGGGGGGGCTGCGCGGCCGTCACCTCCCCCTGAAGTGCAGGAGGGCAAAAAGCTTGCTTGACATCTGGGTGGGTATGTATTGTATTTAAAATTATAATTAGGGTCGGCTGCAGAGTCGGCGCACCGCGCTTGGCGCCGTCGCAGGGAGGGGCAGTTGGGGTTTGGACTTTCCAGCAGCGGTATACTGATCTGCGCCGCAACTGGCAGGCTTGGGCGTGGTGGCGCGCGCTGCGCCGACAGCGCGTTGCGGATCGCAACGGCACCTTCCCCGGCCCGGCAGCGCCCTGAAGTCGGTGCCGCAAAGATGCAGTGCGCAACCGGGCGCTTTGCCGCCGAAACCCCGGGAAGGGCGAGCGCCGCAGGCCAGCGGCCCCGCCCCTCGGCTGGTATCTGTGCCATTTCGGATGGCGGCATCGCGCTGGCCGAATGTGAATCGATAGATGTGGCGCGCGCCGCCTCTCATCTTGTCAATGCCGGGGTATCTGACGCCCGGCCCCGCCATCAACAGCCTCGCATGCTGCACCGGTCAACTTGGCGATTGGATGCGCAGGGCATGCGGGGGCGTGCAGAAAAGAACCCTGTCGGGGTGCTCGCGCACCCCCGGACGGAACGGGCGATGTGCGCTCCACCATGCAGCCGGCACTCCGGCTGCATTACCGGCCAGAGCCACCTGACGGATGGTGGCGCTTCCGCGCTTCTCTTTGGGTGGGCTGGCCGGCATCCCGTGTCCAGATCAGGCCGTCGCCTGTTCGTCACGCTTCAACCAACGGAGGATATCCCGAATGACCATGAGACCACGTTCACCGCTGCTGCCCCTCGCGGCCGCCGCAGCACTGATGCCGTTCGGCATCCACCACGCCGGCGCGCAGACGCTGACCTACGGCATCTATGCCGACGCCGAGGACCTTGATCCGCATTCGGCCCGTGGCAGTATTGCCGATCATCCGATAACCATCGCGCTCTTCGACCCTCTGATCTGGGATTATGATCTGTCCAAGGAGCACGGCGAGCGCTCGGGTCTGCGCCCGATGCTGGCCTCGAGCTGGGAGACAATCGATGATCTGACCTGGGAACTGACGCTGCGTGAGGGGGTGACCTTCCACAACGGCGCCCCGTTCAATGCAGAGGCGGTGAAATACTCCATCGAGCGCCCGCATCATCCGGATTTCGAAACCGGGGACAAGATCATCGATGTGCCGATCTCGCATGTTGAGATCATCGACGACTATACCGTGCGTATCGTGACGCATGAGCCGGTGCCGATCCTGCCGCAGCGACTGTCGCGTAACGGGGCCTTCATTCTGGAGCCGGGGCACTACAGCGACCTGAGCCCGCAGGAGTCATCGCGGATGCCGGTGGGGACCGGCCCGTTCAAGCTGGTTGAGTGGGTCCGTGACCAGCGGATCGTCATGGAGCGGAACGAGGACTATTGGGGTCCGATGCCCAATTTCGACCGTCTCGTCTATCGTGTCATTCCTGAGCCCGCGACAATGCTGGCCGAAGTGCTGACCGGCGGCGTGGACATCGCGCCTGTGTCGCCGTCGAATGCAGAAGACGTGCGCGCGGCTGAAGGTGTAGAACTGATTGTTGGCGACAGCCTCGTGCGTGCCGTTCTGATCGTGAACGTGAACATTCACGAAGCATTCAATGATCCGCGCGTCCTGCAGGCCATGCAGTGGGCGATCGACACCGAGGCGCTGATCGATGCCTTCGCCCTGGGCGAGGCGGAACAGGCAGTCACGATGGTCAATCCGCCAAACCACAACCCCAACCTGGAGCCCTATGGCTACGACCCGGACAGGGCCCGTGAACTGCTGGCCGAAGCGGGATACCCCGACGGCTTTACGGTCGAACTGGATGTGCTTCACCCTGATGCATTTGACTGGGCCGAAGCTGCCGCCTTCTATCTGACGGAAGTCGGTATCAACATCAGCCAGGTGAACATGCTGTCGCGCCCGGTCTGGCTGCCACGCAATGTCGAAGGCACGCTGAACCTGCACGCGCACCACTGGTCGGCGGGCGAGAACACCCCGGAAACCGACATGTGGGCAACGCATCCGGACCGGCCGTCGAATTCGACCAACTGGTTCAACCAGGAGTGGTATGACCTATATGCCGAACTGGTAAGGACGGTCGATCAGGAGCGTCGCACCGAGATCAACTTCCGGATGCAGGAAATCCTTCATGCGGAGGGTGGCCCGTGGCTGACCCAGTTCCGTGTCCCGCTGTTCCGCGCGATCAGCGACCGGGTGGCACATTACTATCCGCACCCGTCTTTCCTGGTCGAGGACTTCGCCCAGATCCGTCTGGTCGAATAAGCCAGCAATCCGGAGGCGGCACCGCGCCGCCTCTGGCCCCCCGGCCGCGGGCGTGCCGCCGTTCAGGTCGCCTTTCGTTCAATACGCCTCGGATATGCGAGCGGATCGGAAACCACGATGTCCTATATTGCCCAGCGTCTGTATCACGGCTTCTTTGTCTTGTTTGCCGCAGCATCGATCTCCTTCGTTTTGATGTTCATTATCGGTGATCCGGTCCTCATGCGGATCGGTGACGATGCGACGCAGGAAACCATCGACCGTGTCCGCCAGCAGATGGGCCTCGATCGTCCGCTCATCGTTCAATACGCCCAGTTCATGTGGGGTGTCGTGCAGGGCGACTTCGGCTTGTCCTATCGCCACCAAGAGCCAGTCCTTGGACTGCTGATCTCACGCCTTGGCAACTCCATCATCCTTGCTGTCCCGGCCCTGCTGCTTGCCATCTGCGTGTCAATCCCTGTCGGTGTGGTCAGTGCAATGTACCGCAACCGTCCGATCGATTTCATCGCTCGCACCTTTGCTCTGGTCGGTCAGGCGGCGCCGAATTTCTGGGTCGGTATCATGCTGATTCTCCTGTTCGCCATCCATCTGCGGTGGCTTCCCGCATCCGGCATGGGGGGCGAAACACTGGGCGAAAAGCTGAAATACATGATCATGCCCGTTTTCACCCTTTCGTTGCTTACCATGGCCTACCTGACGCGGATGATGCGCGGTGCCGTATTGGAACTGATGGGGCAAGATTTCGTGCGCACCGCCCGCGCCAAGGGGCTGAGCCCGCGGCGCGTGATGTATCGCCATGTGGTGCGCAACGCCATGCTGCCATATGTAACCATCAGCGGCTTGCAGCTTGGATCGCTGATCTCTGGCTCCATGGTGGTTGAGAGCGTCTTCTCCTGGCCCGGGTTCGGGCGCTTCCTGCTCGATTCCATCCGACTGATGGATATTCCGGTGGTGGCCGGCGCGCTGACACTGGTTGCCGTCATGTATGTCGTTCTCGCCTTCATTGTGGACGTTATCTACACGCTGCTTGACCCGCGGCTGCGCCGGTCATGAAGACGATGCAAGACACATCCAGCAAGGACTCCACCATGTCCACAACACCGGCATTGAACGAGAAATCGGCAAGCGACGCCCCCGCCGACACCTATCGCGGCAGCATTCGGCGGGTTCTGCGCTCCATATTGCGTTCCGGCACCGCCACGATAGCCTGTATCATCCTTCTGACGATTGCGTTTGCGGCAATTGTCGGGCCTTCAATCATTCCCCATCCTGTCAACGCGCTCAATCTCGGCGCTCGGTTCGTTCCGCCGGCGTGGTCCGAAGGCGGGACAATCACCTACCTTTTGGGAACCGACCAGCAAGGACGCGACGCTTTCTCGCGCCTGGTCGTCGGCGCGCGCATGACACTGATCGTCGCCTTGTGCGCAGTGCTTGTGGGCGGGAGCATCGGCTTTCTGATGGGACTGATTGCAGGTTATGTCGGCGGGCGCACCGATGCGGTGATAATGCGGCTTGTGGATCTGCAGCTTGCATTTCCAAGCCTGTTCATCGGTCTGGTGGCGATGGGGCTTCTGGGTGCTGGCGTGGTGCAACTTATCCTGGTTATCGCAATCACACAGTGGGCCGATTACGCGCGCATTGTCCGGGGCGAGGTGCTCAAGGTCCGCGCAACGCCCTATGTAGATGGCGCGCGCGCCTTGGGCCTGTCACATTTCCGGATCCTTCGACTTTATATCACACCCAATGTGATGTCGTCGCTGGTCATCGTTGCAACATTTTCGTTGGCGGTGGCGATCTATTACGAAAGTGCGCTGAGCTTCTTCGGTCTGGGGGTGCCGCCAAGTATTCCGACCTGGGGGAACATGCTGTCACAGGCGCGCGATCTGATGCTGCGCGCGCCATGGCTGGCCATCTTTCCCGGCTTGGCGATCACGCTGACGGTGCTGTCATTCAACCTCCTGGGGGACTGGCTGCGCGATTATCTGGACGTGAAGCTGCGCAACTGACAGCGACAACCAAACTTCAACAAGGAGACCATCATGGCTGACAGACCCGCCAGAATCGCCGTACTTGCCGCCAACTGGGTGGACGAGATGGAGATTCTCTATCCCATCTGGCGCCTGAAGGAAGAAGGTATCGAGATCCACCTTCTGACAGCAGACGGCGAGGCACCGACACGTGGCGAGCACGATCTGGCGATCGACTGGTATCTGAAGCATCGGCAGTACCATGAAAAGACGCTGAAGGTCGCGGATGCTCGTGCCGGGGACTACGACGGGGTGCTGTGTCCGGGCGGGTATTCGCAAGATCATCTGCGCCACCTGCCCGAGGTGCAGTCCCTGGTCCAGAGGTTCAATGCCGATGGCAAGATGATTTCCGCCATCTGCCACGGGATCTGGACGCCGGTGTCCGCCGGTATCCTGAAGGGACGCAAGGTTACCTGTGTTCCAAAGATCAAGGACGATGCGATCAATGCCGGTGCGGAATGGCTGGACCAGGAAGTGGTCCAGGATGGCAACCTCATCACCTCGCGCACACCACCGGATCTGGGGGCGTTCTGCCGTGCCATGATCGCCTATGTGACGTCTTCCCGCAGTTAAGCGGACCGCCTCCCGCAATGTCGGGCGCGACAGAACCCGCGCGCGCTCCCTCCCCAGACCAGCATGAGCAGGCCACCCGTGTCGAACAATACGCTTTTGGAAATCACCAACATGACCACGGTGTTCGACACCGACAATGGCCCGGTACGCGCGGTGGACAACCTTTCGCTCACCATCAAGCGTGGCGAGACGCTGGCCGTCGTCGGTGAATCCGGGTCGGGAAAGTCTGTGACCAGCCTGTCGATCATGCAGCTTCTGGCTGAAGGCGGGCGGGTCGAAAGCGGCAGCATCCGTTTCGATGGCCAGGAACTTCTTAGCAAATCGGATAACCAGATGCGCAGAATCCGGGGCAACCGGATCGCGATGATCTTTCAGGAGCCGATGACCAGCCTCAACCCGGTCTACAAGGTCGGGGACCAGATTGTCGAGGCAATCGTCCTTCATCAGAACAAGGGACGCACCCAGGCCTGGAAACAGGCGGTCGAGCTTCTGGAGCTTGTGGGCATCCCCGACCCGCGCGCGCGCGCAGACGCCTATCCGCACGAACTTTCGGGGGGAATGCGCCAGCGCGTGATGATCGCCATGGCGCTGAGCTGCCGTCCGGAACTGCTGATCGCCGATGAACCGACAACCGCGCTAGATGTGACGATCCAGGCCCAGATCCTCGAGTTGATCCGTGATCTGCAAAAGGAAATCGGCATGAGCGTTCTGTTCATCACCCATGATCTGGGAGTTGTGGCCGAGGTCGCCGATCGGGTGGTGGTCATGTATGCCGGGCGTGCCGTCGAAACGGCGGATGTATTTTCCTTGTTCGCGTCTCCACGGATGCCCTACACCAAGGGGCTGATTGACTCGATCCCCGAACTGGGGCGGCTTGCCCAGCAAGGGCCAGCGCGCTTGCGGGCAATCCCGGGCAACGTGCCTTCCCCCACCGCGCTTCCGCCAGGCTGTGCTTTCCACCCCCGGTGCAGGTATGCTCGGGACATATGCACGCAGTCGCGCCCCGAACTGGAACAAACCGACACCACCGATCATCTGGTCCGCTGCATCCGCTGGCGTGAACTCCCACTGGCACAGACTGCAGGAGAACAGACATGAATGCGCGTGTCGTCTCCGCAGTCGCCTCCGGGGCTACCACAACAGGTACGCCATTATTGGATGTCCGAAACCTGAAGAAACACTACACGCTGCGTGCCGGCATGCTGGGGGGCGGCGCTGGCATCGTGCGCGCGGTAGAAGATGTTTCCTTCACGATGCAGCGCGGCGAGGTTGTCGCGCTGGTCGGCGAATCCGGTTCCGGCAAGACCACCGTGGGCCAGACGATCTTGCGCCTTCAGGAACCGACCAGCGGCGAGATCCTGTTTGACGGCACCGATATCGCGCCATTGCGTGGTGCGGAAATGCGCGACTTCCGGCGCCGGATGCAGTTCATCTTTCAGGATCCCTATGCCAGTCTGAACCCGCGCATGTCCGTTGGTGATCTGATTGGCGAGGGGTTGCTGGTCCACAAGATCATTCCACGCAAGGAGATCCCCGATCGGGTGTCGTACCTGCTGGACAAGGTCGGGCTGCGTCCGGAACACATGCGCCGCTACATCCACGAGTTTTCCGGCGGGCAGCGTCAGCGGGTGGGCATTGCGCGGGCGCTGGCAGTCAACCCGACATTCGTGGTTGCGGATGAGCCGGTGTCGGCGCTGGATGTGTCGATCCAGGTACAGGTCATGAACCTGCTCAAAGATCTGCAGGAGGAAATGCAGCTTGCTATGCTGATCGTGGCGCATGACCTGGGGGTGGTGGAGTACATCGCCGACCGGGTCATGGTAATGTATCTGGGCCGCGTGATGGAAATCGCGCCTGCAAGCGCGCTCTATCACAATCCGCTCCATCCCTATACGGAATCGCTGATCTCGGCAGTTCCCATCGCCAACCCGGTGCAGGCGCGAGCACGCAAACGGAAGATCCTGAAAGGCGACATTCCAAGCCCGCTGCGGCCGCCATCCGGCTGTGTGTTCCGCACGCGCTGTCCGATTGCGACGCCGGAATGCGCTGAAACGGTGCCGCCCCTGGTCGAGGCCGCGCCGGGGCACTTCAATGCCTGCATCCACCGATAAGGGCGCACGGCAGCTGCGCATCGATGCGCCGACAGAATCAACCATGCTAAGGGAGTATCAACATGGCAAGAAAGGTCGCAATGATCGGAGCTGGCGCCATCGGGCGGGCTTATGCGATCTGCTTCGCGCGGGGCGGGTACGAGGTATCTATGTTCGACCCTGTCGACGGCGCCGCCGAAGCCAGCATACCTCGGATGCGTGAGACCGCCGAGGATCTGGAGGCCGAGGATTTCCTGAATGGGCAGACCGCCGATGCGGTGATGGGGCGAATCAGCATCGCGCCGACCACCGAGGCCGCCGTGGACGGCGCGGTGCATGTGCAGGAAAACGCCCCCGAGAAACTGGAGTTGAAGAAGAAGATCTTTGCCGAGCTGGACTCACTGTGCGCGTCTGACGTGGTGCTGGCCAGTTCGACTTCGACCATCGTCGCCTCCATGTGGAGCGACGGACTGCCCGGCAAACACCGCTGCATGGTCGCACATCCCACAAATCCGCCCTATGCCGTGCGCTTGATCGAGATCGTGCCCGCCCCCTGGACCGACACAGCGCTTGTCGCGACAACCCGTAGCCTCTTTGAGGAAATCGGGCTGGTGCCGATCACGCTGAAGAAGGAAATCCTCGGCTTCATCATGAACCGGTTCCAGGCGCCGATCCTCCACGAGGCCTATCGCCTGGTCGCGGCCGGGGTCGCCACGCCGGGCGATGTCGATCTGGCCATGTCCGAAGGCATCTCTCAGCGCTGGTCCTTCATTGGTCCGTTCGAACAGCGGGACATCAACCATGACAAGGGCATCAGGGAATCGTCGATTCGGGGGGAGCCGCTGAACCGCGCCATCGCCGAAACCCAGCGCGATCTGGTGCCTTGGGACGGTCCGCTGGTCGATTACATCGAACAGGAGCGCCGCAAGGTGCTGCCGATGGACCAGTTGCAGGACCGGATGCGCTGGCGCGACAAGCGACTGGTCGCCCTAGCCAAGCACAAGAAATGGGCTGACGAAAACATCAAGTGAGCCGGACCTTCCGGCAGGCTTCACGGAGGTGGGCGGGGCAGGAACTCGCCCGCCCCTGTTTCAGTCGAGCCGCGCCGGAACGGGCTGCGCGCGATATTGGAGTGTTTCATGTTTGACCCTAAACGCTTCGCTTCGGATTTGGTGCGGGCGCGGCGCGACCGGGAGCTGATCGACCCTGGCCTAAACCTTCCGACCGATACCGCCCAGGCCTATGCTGTTCAGGCGATGGTCGCGGCCGAACTCGGGCCTGTTGGTGCGTTCAAGTGCGCCCGCAAGCCGGATACGGATCAGGTCCACGCACCAATCCTGGCCGCGGATATCGGACCAAGCGGCAGCATTTTTGGCGCCATTCCCGGCGATACGCTGGCGGTCGAGCTGGAACTTGGCCTGCGCCTGCTTGACGACCCGCCTGCCCCCGGCGCCCGCGACTTCACCGAACGTCTGGCTGCACTCGTCGAACCCGTGGCGGTGATCGAACTGGTTGGTACTCGAATGAAAGGCGAGGCCCGGCAGCACCGCCTTGCCGGGCTGGCCGACAACCAAAGCAACGCCGCCTTGGTGTTGGGGAGCGCGGCGCCGCCCGGCGCGCGGGCCACCGCGACGGTCCATGCCTTGCTGCGTAGCGACAACGGGGTCATTTTGGACGGTGAGGTCGAGGTGCCGGGCGGCCATCCGCTGGCGGCTCTTCAGGCCCTGGCCGAGACGCTGGGCGCGCACTGTGGTGGGCTGCGCAAAGGGCAAATCGTCCTCACCGGGTCACTGCATCCGATGGTGTTCCTGCCGACGGGCACCAAGCTCGAAGGAAGCATCGAGGGGGTAGGGACCGTACAAACGATCATCGGTTAATCCCTCCGCACCAACCGTCCACAGGCCGCGCGTCATGTCACCGGGGTCAGGGGCGGATCTCCCGCCAGAAGAGCGCGCAGGTTGCTACGCTGAAGCGCACCCATCCGAGCACGCGTCTCAATCGTGGCCGACGCGATATGCGGCAACGGATACACCTTCGGATGCCGGGCCAGGCGCGGGTCCACATTCGGTTCGCCCTGAAACACATCCAGCCCGGCGCCACGAATGGGGCCATTGTCCAGCGCGGCGATCAGCGCACGTTCGTCGATGACCGTGCCGCGCGCGATATTGATGACATAGCCCGGACCCAATGCCGCCAGCACATTTGCGCCCACCATTCCGCGTGTTTCCACGCCCCCTACCGTGGCGATGAATAGATCATCCACGGCATGGGCCAGCGACAGGATATCGGCGTGAAAGGTCCAGCCGGGCGTGTCCTTTGGCGACCGGGCCAGATAGTGGATTTCGCTCCGAAATCCGGTCAGGCGGTTGGCGATCTCGCGCCCGATCCGGCCCAGACCCACTATCCCGGTGCGCCGCCCGGTTATGGTATGGCCCAGACGCGGCGGCCTGTGGGCCCAGTCTGCACTGCGCACCAGATGCGCGCCTTCTTCAAAGTTGCGCGCCACGGCAATCCACAGCCCGATCGCGGTATCGGCAACATCGTCGCTCAACACACCGGGTGTGTTTGTCACGGTAATGCCGCGCGCAATAACGGCTTCGATGTCGATTGCGTCATACCCCACCCCATAGATTGCCAGCGCTCGGAGATTGGGCAGAAGCGCGATTTCTTCAGGGCCAAAAGCCTTGTGTGCCATGAGGGCTATGCCTTCGATCCCTTCCCGGACCTTTTCCCCCAGTGCGCTGATCTCACCGGGGTCTGCGAGCATGATTGGGGCAAAGTCATCACGCAATGCCTGCGCATCAAAGTCTTTGTATTTTCCGATAGCAAGAATCCTGGTCATCTGATTGATCTTTCGCTGTTTATCCGCGCCCGACAAAGGGCATATTCGTTGCCATGACCGTGACGAACTGCATGTTCGCGCCATCCGGGATGGACACCATGCGGAAGACGGTCTCGGCGACAGTGTCCACGCCCATCATGGCTTCGGGGCGGATCTGCCCGTCAGCCTGGGGCACGCCGCGGGCCATGCGTGAAGCCATTTCAGTGACGGCATTGCCGATGTCGATCTGGCCGCAGGCAATGCCGAAGGGCCGCCCATCGAGCGACAGCGATTTGGTCAGCCCGGTGACGGCATGTTTCGATGCCGTGTAGGCAACGGTCCCCGGGCGTGGCGCATGGGCCGAGATCGAACCGTTGTTTATGATCCGCCCACCCTGGGGAGCCTGCGCGCGCATCTGGGCAAACGCGGCGCGCGCGCAGAGGAACATGCCCACTATGTTGACCTCGATTACTGCGCGAAAAGCGTCCGGGTCGATCTGGTCAGGGGTGTTGGCGACCAGGTTGCGCCCGGCATTGTTGAAAAGCGCATCAACCCGCCCCCAGTGCCCTGCAGCCTGATCAAAGACCGTGTCCACCGCCTGGGAGTCGGTTACGTCGCAGGGTAGCACCAGCGCATCGGCATGACCAGCAGCAGTCTCTTCCAGCGCCTTCCGGCGACGTCCGATCAGACCCACCCGCCAACCTTCGGTCAGGAAGCGCTGCGCAGTGGCGCGGCCGATACCGCTGCCGGCGCCGGTGATCAGAATGGCGGGGGTCCGGGTCATTCTTGGCCTCAATCCGGCATGGGGATGGGGCCGACATCGCGCGGGATCTGATACCCGCGCTGCACCGCGCCGCGCGTGGCCAGTGCCCGGTACCAGCGCAGGACATTGGGATAGGCGTTCAGGTCAATCTTCTGCCAGTCATGGCGCGCGGCCCAGGGAAAGGTGGCCATGTCGGCTATGGAATAATCGCCGGCCAGAAACTCGACCTGGGCCAGGCGCTTATCCAGAACCTCATAGAGTCGGCGGGCCTCGGTGCTGAACCGTTCGGCAGCGGCGTCCGAAAGGCCCGGGTTCTTGTGCACGAACTGATGCACCTGTCCCAGGATAGGCCCAAAGCCCCCCATTTGCCACATCAGCCATTGCATCGTTTCCGCACGCGGCTCGGCGGTCGTTGGCAGGAACTGCCCGAAGCGTTCAGCCAGATACACCATGATTGCACCCGACTCGAACACCGAAACGCCCGCGTCATGATCCTCCAGCGCGGGGATCTTGTTGTTCGGGGCGATTGTCAGAAAGGCAGGGTCGAACTGTTCATCCTGACCGATGTTGACGGCGGTCACCTTATAGGGCTGGCCCAGCTCTTCCAGCAGGATCGAAACCTTGCGGCCATTCGGTGTGCCCCAAGTGTAAAGCTCAAGCATCAGCGGGTCCTTTCGATGATCCGGCGGACAGGCGCGCTCGCGCCGCTGCTCGCAACTGGGTGATCGTGGTGCGCGAGGTGATTTGCTCGGGATCGGTGACCAGTTCGATCACTGCCGCCCTGCCGCTGGCGCGGGCGCGTTCCAGTGCGGACGGGAAATCGGCGGTCGCCGTCACCCGTTCGGTATGCGCGCCGTAGCCCTTGGCGATGGTTAGGAAATTCTGGCCCGCGAGGGTTGTGCCAGAGACACGTTCGGGATGATGGCGCTCCTGATGCATCCGGATGGTGCCATAGATGCCATTGTTGAACAGCAGCACGACAGGCGTGGCCCCGTACTGCGTGGCCGTGGCCAGCTCCTGTCCGCTCATCATGAAACCTCCGTCGCCGACCAGCGCCAGCACCAGCCGGTCCGGGTGGCGCAGACTTGCAGACACAGCGGCGGGCACCCCGTAACCCATCGCGCCCGAGGTCGACGCGATCTGCCGTCCTGGCCGCGCGTAGCGCAGGAAGCGCTGACCCCAGCCGGTATGGTTGCCTGCATCCAGCGTGACGATCACTTCGGCTGGCAGCGCGTCTCGCACCGCGCAGAGCGCCTGCCCCATGTCCAGATCCCAGCCGCCATCGGCGGGCGGGGCGGAGTCGTCCAGGTAATCCTTGCGCAACTTCCCCGACCAGTCGCCCCAGGTGTTCTGGCGCCCCAGGTCGACCCCGCACAGCGCCCCGGCCACCGCAGGCATATCAGCCGCGAAACCCTCTTCAGGGGCAAAGACGCGACCGATCTCATCGGGGTCATGATGCACATGGATCAGGCGCTGTGTTGATTGTGGCGGGACCATCCCGGTATAGGACTGGGTGGTGATATCGCCCATCCGCGCCCCCAGCGCGACAATCACATCCGCTTCGGCCATATGCTTGCGCAGCGCCGGGCCGACAGCGATACCCAAATCCCCCACATAGCTGTCCGAGTGGTTGTCGATCGCATCCTGGCGCCGGAAGGACACTGCCACGGGCAGCCGGTTCGCTTCGGCAAAGCGGCGGAGGTCATCGCTGGCGGCATCTGTCCAGCCTGAACCGCCCAGCACCAGCAGCGGGCGTTGCGCAGTGGCAAGCGCGGAACACAGCCTGTCGCGGTCATCGGGAGTGAAAGCCGCGCGCGTCGGCCCATAGGGCTTTGCGTCCGGCACACGGATCTGCGCGACCAGCATGTCCTCGGGCAGGGACAGCACCACGGGGCCGGGCCGCCCCGATGTCGCCACCCGGAAGGCGCGCGCCATATACTCTGGCACCCGTTCGGGCGTGTCGATCTGGGCCACCCATTTGGCCAACCCGCCGAACATGGCCCGGTAATCGACCTCCTGAAAGGATTCGCGGTCGATGGTATCGCGCGCAACCTGACCGATCAGCAGGATCATCGGCGTGCTGTCCTGCCTCGCGGTATGCACCCCGACAGCTGCATGGCAGGCCCCCGGGCCGCGCGTGACCAGGCAGATGCCCGGCTTGCCTGTCAACTTGCCGTGGGCTTCGGCCATGTTCGCGGCCCCGCCCTCGTGGCGGGCGTTAATGAGCGTTATCTTGTCAGACACGTCATGAAGGGCGTCCAGGATCTCCAGATAGCTTTCGCCGGGGACGCAGAACGCCATGTCGGCGCCATGAGCAACAAGTTGATCTACAATAACCTTTCCCGCAGACCTGACGGGGTTTTCATATTGCTCCGGCATTCTGAAGCCCTTTCTCCAATCTGCGCAATTCAGATCAGCTGCAGACAAACTTGTCAAATAAATTGATATGTGTCATGAAAGATTGACTGCGCCAGATTGTCAAAGAGAATCTTCATGACAGCACGAAGCGATCCGGCTGCAGCCGCGACAAAAGGCGCACACGGCCGTCAGCGTCGTCGGCTGGCGGATGATATTTATGGCCGGATCCTAGAAATGATCGCTGCCGGCCGGTTCGTCGAGGGCGCGCGGCTGCCCTCGGAAAACGATCTGTGCCGCACATACGCCGTTTCCCGTCCCGTGGTGCGCGAAGCTTTTGCGCGGCTACGGGCGGACGGGATTGTTGTTGCGCGGCAAGGGGCGGGCAGTTTCGTCCGCCGCCGCCCGCCACAGGCGCTGATCGAACACAGCGCCGCCGGCGATGTCGCCGCAATCATGCGCTGCATGGAGGCGCGCCTTGCTTTGGAACCGGCTGCCGCGCGCCATGCCGCACACAGGGCCAATCCCGCCGATCTGGAGCTGATCACCAGCAAGCTTGCGGAGATGGAAGCCTCGATGCGCGCCCGCGAACCATCGCGCGAGGCCGATTTCGACTTGCACCGCGCCATTGCCAAGGCCAGTGGCAATGACCTGTTCGGCGATATGCTGGATGTGGTCCGCCCGGTCATGCTGCGCGCGATCGGCGTGGCTCAGTCCCTGACCCGAATGGGCGATACCCAGCGCGTGAATGCCGTGGTCAATGAGCACCGAGATATCCTTGAGGCGATCCGCAACCGCGACGGCGAGGCTGCGGAGTTGCTGATGCGCTATCATCTGGTCCAGGCACGGCGGCGCGTGACCGAATAGCCAGCCCCCAATCCCACCCATGACACAAGGACCGGTGATGACTCAGTCCAGAAATCAAAGGCAATTGCGCAGCGCACGCTGGTTCGCTTCGGACGATCTGCGCAGCTTCGGCCACCGGTCGCGCATGATGCAGTTGGGCTACTCTGAGGCCGATTTCATGGGCAAGCCCATCGTCGGCATTCTCAACACCTGGTCGGAACTCAACTCTTGCCATGCGCATTTCCGCAATCGCGCCCAGGATGTCCGGCGCGGCGTGCTGCAGTCCGGGGGCTTGCCTTTGGAACTGCCTGTGATCTCGGTGGATGAAAGTTTCACCAAGCCGAGTTCGATGCTCTATCGCAACCTGCTGGCCATCGAAACCGAGGAGCAGATCCGGGCACATCCGCTGGATGGGGTGGTGCTGATGGGTGGGTGCGATAAGACCACGCCGGGGCTGTTGATGGGCGCGCTGACCGCTGGTGTGCCGATGATCTATTTGCCCGCGGGCCCGATGCTGCGCGGCATGTTTGCTGGGACAACCCTAGGCTCCGGGTCAGACGCCTGGAAGTATTGGGACGAAAGACGCGCAGGGAAGATCAGCCCCGATCAGTGGCAAGGGTTGCAGGGCGGGATTGCGCGCTCGGCCGGGGTATGCATGACCATGGGCACTGCCAGCACCATGACCGCCATCGCGGATGCGATGGGTCTGACTCTGCCCGGTGCATCGTCCATCCCGGCGGTGGATTCGGGCCATCAGCGCATGTCGGCCGATTGCGGTCGGCATATCGTCCACATGATTGACCAACAGTTGACTCCCGACAGGATTGTCACCGCTCCGGCGGTGCGCAACGCGGCAACCGTCGCCATGGCAATCGGCTGTTCCACCAACGTCGTTGTCCATCTGATCGCCATTGCCCGGCGCGCGGGCGTGGATCTGACGCTGGATGATCTTGATGCGCTGGGCCGTGTCACACCCCTGATCGCCAATGTGCGGCCCGCTGGTACCGAATACTTGATGGAAGATTTCTACTATGCTGGAGGGTTGCGCGCCCTGATGGCTCAGATCAGGGAGAGGCTGAACCTGTCCTGCCTAACTGTCACCGGCCGCACCTTGGGAGAAAACCTGGAAGGGGCCGAGGTCTGGAACGCGGATGTGATCCGCCCGGTGTCGAACCCGGTCTATCCCGTAGGGTCGCTGGCGGTGCTGCGCGGCAACCTATGTCCGGATGGTGCTGTGATGAAGCCAGCCGCCTGCGATCCGAAGTTCCACACCCACGAGGGCCGCGCTCTGGTTTTTGACAGCTATTCCGAGATGAAGGCTGCCATTGAGGACGACACACTGGATATCACGCCCGACCATGTGATGGTCCTGCGAAATGCTGGACCGCAGGGCGGTCCCGGTTTTCCTGAATGGGGCATGCTGCCGATCCCGAACGCGCTCATCCGCCAGGGTCACCGCGACATGCTGCGGATTTCGGACGCGCGGATGTCTGGCACCTCGTACGGTGCCTGCGTGCTTCATGTGGCGCCAGAATCCTTTATCGGCGGGCCGCTGGCGCTGCTGAGGACCGGCGACATCATACGGCTGGACCTGCCGGCGCGGCGGTTGGACATGCTTGTGGATCCGGATGAACTTGACCGTCGCCGTGCTGCTTGGACCCCGCCAGACCCACGGTTCCAGCGCGGCTGGGGATGGATGTTCTCGCGCCATGTCACACAAGCGGACAAGGGCTGTGACTTCGATTTCCTGGAACGCGGTTTCGGTCCAGCCGCGGGCGAGCCCGAAATCCACTGACCCGTTCGTCCTGCCCTACCTCGGAATCACCCGTACAAGATCGCACGCCCCTCCAGAATCGCGCGCGTGTCGATACTCAAGATATCGGAAGACTCTCAAATTATTTCAGAGCGTTGAAGTTCACAGGCAGAAGTGTCTGATTTTCAGAAGAACGCTGGAATTCATCGATCATCGTGCGGCCCGCGTTTACGCGTCGCGCATCAGACGTGCGTTGACGATAGCAACACAGCTCGCCTTCCTCATCCGCCGAGGCGGGATAGGCGTCGACCTCGTCGAGGAAGACATAGCGCGCCGGCATCGACCGCAGGCCCGTCGCGGAATTCGCCCCCGTGAGCACCAGAATGCCGCCCGGGAATTCCTTGGACAGCATCGCGTTGCCGGCATCGCGCGAGCGGGCGGGGCTGACGCGTTCCTTCAGGACCGGGCTGTCCTCGATCAGCGGGTCGATCCGGCCGCGGGACGTGCGCTTGGCCAGCTCGACCGAGGGCAGCACCGCCAGCATGGGCCCCGGCGCATGATGGATCACGAAGCCGATCCAGTTGTTGCCGGCCTCGGTCGCCCCGACTTGCGCGGCCTTCATGAAGCTGATCCGCTGCGCCGGGTGGTTTGGCGACAGCGCATCCATGATGGCGCGCAGATAGGGCGTGCGTGCGGTGCGGTATCGCCCGGGCTCGGCCGAGGCCCGCGACGAGAGCCAGCGATGCGCATCGGCCCATTCCGACACGGTAAGGTCGGCATCGGGCCGCATGCCCCGCCGCCAGGCGCGCAGGATATCCTCGGCCCCGTCGAAGCCGAGATCCAGATCTGCGCTCAGATCCTCATGATCAACTGAGGCTGACCCGGAGGTCGGCAAGGGCGTCGAGCTGCTCTCGGACATGGGTTTCCAGCACCCTTTGCAGGATCGCAGTCTCGATCGTCACGGGCACCCCCGATGCCTTCTCCATCTCTGCGGATAATTGCGCGGCCATCAGGGCCGCCACGCGGGTGGGCCAGGTGACCCATGTATCGCGCTCCTGGCGCGCAAGGCGGAACACCAGCGTCTCGGCCCGCGCGCGGTCGACCAGCACGCCCTTCTTCTTCTGGACCGCGATCTGCTTGTCCTGCGCCATGTAGACGGTCAGCGCGGTGCGGGCCTTGATGTAGGACGTGCTGTCGCCCGGCCCGGAGACG
>LFIK01001864.1_pt1 | contig 16884 bp, 17 predicted proteins | sample 643401 | NCBI WGS metagenome assembly LFIK01 (sample SAMN03777447, study PRJNA286221) | soda lake metagenome | biome: soda lake; feature: Kulunda steppe; material: water; isolation source: sample T5-Br brine of Lake Tanatar-5 | place: Russia: Kulunda steppe | collected 2010-07
GAACGGCGCACGGCGCTCCGCAGCGCCTTCCTCGGGTTCTCCCCCGAGCACCTCGCGGGACGCACGGACGCCGAGGTCGAGCGGATCCTCGATGCCCCGGGGACGATCCGCAACCGTGCGAAGGTGACCGCCATCGTGCGCAACGCCGGCGTGCTGATCGACCTCCATGCGAAGGGCACCGGCCTGCGCGAGCTCACCGAGGACGTCCTGGCCACGCACCCGGCGGCCCCTGCCGAACCTCCGCGGCGACGCGCCGACGTCCCCGCGAGCACGGTCGCGTCCACCGAGCTCGCCCGCAGGCTGCGACGCATCGGGTGGCGCTTCGTCGGTCCGACCACGGCCTACGCGTACCTGCAGGCCGTCGGCTGGGTGGACGACCACCTCGTGGGATGCCACGCGCGCCGCGCCGACAGGGCCTCGGACGGGCTCCGGTAGGGTCCGCCCGTCAGCGACCAGCGGGGATGACGATGGCCGACGGCGGGCTGCTGCGCAGGCTGCGACGCCGCCGCATCGACCCGGACTCGCTCGTCGGTCTCCCCGACTCGCACCCGAAGCGGGGGCTCATCGCGGAGCCCGTGCGCGTCGTTCGGATCACGCACGAGGCGACGGAGCCGACGGGCGACGGCGAGCATCGGGTCACCTTCGTCGTCGAGATCCGCTCCGCCGACGACGCGCGCTGCCCGGCGATCGCGGTCGAGGCCCGGGTCGGCGGACCCGAGCGCGAGCGGACCGTGAGCGGTGCGACGGACCTGCTCGGACGCATCCGCTTCCGCATGACCGGCCCGGACGGCGAGTACCGCATCACGATCACCGACGTCGCAGCGGGCGGACTCGACTGGGACCGCGACGCGAGCGACATCGAGCTGCACGTCACGGTCGCGTCGTGAGGCGTACCGCCGCCCTGGTCCTCGCGCTCCCGCTCGTGCTGCTCACGGCGGCCGCACTCGCCGGCCCGACCGGGACGGATGATGTGGGCGCCCACGCTCCGCCGGCCGCGGCACCTCGTCCGCCGGCCGTGCCGCCGGCCGTAGCGCCGACCCCGCCCGTCGCCCCCTCCCCGCCCGTCGCGCCCGAACCGACCGAGGCGGAGGCCCGCACGGAGGGGGCACCGGACGCGGAGGGCACCGTCGAGGCGACCGACCAGCGCGAGGACGACGCGGGCGAGCCGACCGACGATGCGGCCGCGACCGCCGCCGAGGAGCGAGGGCCGGTCGAGTCGACCTTCCTGATCGCGAGCGTCCCGGACGCCGGCGCGGTCGCCGGGACAGGACCGCGCTGGCGCTACACCATCGAGGTCGAACCGCTGCTCGGAGTCGATGTGGAGGCGCTCGCTGTCGAGGTGCGTGCCGCACTCACCGACGACCGCTCGTGGGTCCGGACGCGCACGCTCGAGCAGGTCGACGACCCCGCACGTGCGCGCATCCGTGTCGTGCTCGCGTCACCCGACACGGTCGATGAGCTGTGCGGACGGGTGGGGCTGCGCACCGCCGGCATCTACAGCTGCTGGAACGGTCGCTTCGCCGCGCTCAACAGCTGGCGCTGGGAGGCCGGCGCGGACGCGTTCGACGACATCACGACCTACCGCAACTACCTGGTCAACCACGAGTTCGGCCACGGGCTCGGCTACGGCCATGTCGGCTGCCCCGCCGAGGGCGCGCCCGCGCCGGTCATGATGCAGCAGTCGAAGGGCGTGGACGCCTGCGTCGCGAACGGCTGGCCCTACCCCTGACCAGGCCCCTGACCAGGCCCCTGACCGGGCTCGTCGGTCACGGCACGCACGGCCGCGTCCGGAAGCGCCCCTCGACCGTGGTTGTCGAGGATCCACGCGTCGATGCGGCGCCACCAGCCGCGCAGCCACTCCGCGGCGACCGCGTCGTCGTCGGGGACGTCGCCCGCGGGGACGCGCCACAGCTTCACCCGGATGCTCGCGTCCATCGGCGTGCCGCGCCACAGGTCGACCACGGACGAGAGGTCCTCGAGGCCGGTGTGGGCGACGAACACGACCTCGGCGTCCTCGGCGGCGGCGATGGCCGCGGCCGCACCTCCGGGCCGCGGGACGAGGACATGGCGCATCTCCCGCGCGTACTCCGCAGCGGCGTGGTCGCCCTGCTCCTCGAGCCGAGCGATCGAGGCGAGCCGGCGTGTCGGAGTGAAGTTGCGCCCCTCGGGGAAGAGCACCAGCGCGTCACCCGACCCGAGCCCCGCCGCGACTCGCGCGATCGCGTCACGCTGACCGCTCGACCTGCGGGAGAGGAACACGTTGGGGAGCCGGTTCAGCGCGACGTCGAGCGCCGGCGCCCACTGGAGCACGTCGCGCAGCGCGATGTGCGGCCGGAAGCCCTGCTGCAGCAGCGCATGGACGAGCAGCAGCGAGTCCCCCGGACCCGCATGGCGCGAGAAGACGAGCAGCGGGACGCGACGGTCGTCATCGGTGACCCGGAAGCGACCGGAGCTGACCGGGTGAGGCCGTCCACGCACGCGCCGCCACCACTCACGCAGCGCGGACCTGCTCGCACGCACCGTCCCCGGGAGGTCGACCGTCTCACCCTCGTGCAGCGCCGCATCGAGGTCGAGCGCCCCGTTACGCGCCTCGGTGGCGTCGACGGCGAAGTCCAGGTTGAACACGCGCCGACCGGACCAGAACACGATCGCGAGGTAGGCGCGCATCAGCCAGTAGTGCGCGGCCCGGGCACGCTCGCCCAGCGGTGGCCGCCGCATGCCCCGTGCGAGCCACAGGACGAGGAGCGCGACGAGCGCGAGCGACTCGGCGACCAGCACGACGATGAGGAACGAGAGCACGCGCAGCGGCCGGAGGCGCCCCGGCAGCCGCGGCGACGCGAGCGCCGCGACGATCAACCACAGCGGCAGCGTGGTCAGCAGCAGGAGCGTCAGCAGCGGGATGGCCGGGGCGAGCACGAGCCTGCGCAGCGGCCGCGGGAGCAGCATCAGCCGCCTCCCGCGACCGTGAAGCCCGCGGCGTCGAGGTACGCGGCGCTCGCCGCGTGGGCGGCGCCGATGCGCTCCGCGACGTCCCCCGCCTGGCGGTAGCGGAGCTGCGCGAGCCCGATCGGTGCCGCCGCCTCCTCGCCCGCCGGCAGCACGTGGACCTCGACGCCCGCGGGGAGCGTCAGCATCACCTCGGCGAACCGGTGGCGCCGCGCGATCTCGAACGCGACGGTGCCGACCTCCCACGGGCGTGACGGTGGGGTGAGCGGCTGCTCGATGCGACCGACCTGGAGCACGAAGATGGTCTCAGCGCCGAGCAGCACGGCCCGGTCGACCGGGATCGAGTCGACGAGCCCGCCGTCGAGGTGGTGGCGACCGTCGATCTCGACCGGCGGCAGCAGGCCGGGCACCGCGGTGGAGGCGAGCAGCGCGTCCACGAGGTCGCCGCGGTCGAACCAGCGCGCCGCGGCGTCCTCGATGCTCGCGGCGACGCAGGAGAACGGGACGCGGAGCTCCTCGAAGCGACGGGCCGGGAGATGCTCGAGGAGCAGCCGGCGCAGCCGGTGGTTGCCGTGCAGGTGCGTCCATGTGCGCGCGATCGTCCCGGCCTGCTCAATCAGCGACGCCTCGAACGGGTTGTTCTCCTCGAAGTCCTGCCAGAGCGCGGTGAGCCGGTCGACGGCATGCTCCGGGTCGGCCGCGAAGAGCGCACCGTTGAGCGCACCGACCGACGTGCCGAGCACGAGGTCGGGGCACAGGCCCCGCTCGACGAGCGCTCGGAGCATCCCGACCTCGACGGCACCGTGCACGCCCCCGCCCCCGAGGACCCAGGCGGTACGTGGCGGCTGCTGCTCACCCATCGCCGCTCAGTGCTTCTGCGCGTCGAACCAGGTCGTGCCGAACGCCGTGTCGACCTCGAGCGGCACCCGGAGGTCGGCGACCCCCGACAGCGCGTCGACGGTGATGCGTCGGACCTCGTCCTCCTCGCCGGGCGCCACCTCGAGGATGACCTCGTCGTGGACCTGGAGGATCTGGCGAGACCGCACCCCGGCCGCATCGAGCGCGCGGTCGAGCGCGATCATCGCGAGCTTGATGATGTCGGCGGCGGTGCCCTGGATCGGAGCGTTGAGCGCCATGCGCTCCGCGATCTGGCGCCGGGTCCGGTCACCGGAGGTCAGGTCGGGCAGGAAGCGACGCCGCCCGTAGAGCGTCGTCGTGAAGCCGTCACGCGCCGCCCGAGCGACGACGTCGTCGAGGTAGGTGCGCACGCCGGGGAACCGCTCGTCGTAGGCGTCGACGATCGCCTGCGCCTCAGCGCCGGGGATGCCGAGCTGGCGTGCGAGACCGAACGCGGTCAGTCCGTAGGCGAGCCCGTAGTTGACCGCCTTCGCACGGTCGCGTGTCGTCGAGTCCACGTCGTCGAGCTCGAGGTCGAACAGGCGCGCGGCGGTCGTCGCGTGCACGTCCTCACCGGACGCGAACGCCTCCAGCAGCCCGTGGTCCTCCGACAGGTGCGCGAGGATGCGCAGCTCGATCTGGGAGTAGTCGGCGACGAGCAGCGTCGCGAAGCCCTCCCCCGTGACGAACGCGCGACGCACCGCTCTGCCCTCGGGCCGGCGCACCGGGATGTTCTGGAGGTTCGGGTGCGACGAGGAGAGACGTCCGGTAGCCGCGACGGTCTGCGACAGGGTGGTGTGGATCCTGCCGGTCCCGGCGTTGACGAGCGGCGGGAGCGCGTCGACGTAGGTCGACAGGAGCTTGGAGACCTCGCGCCACTCGAGCACCGCACCGACGATCGGATGGTCGACGGCGAGGTCGGCGAGCGCCGCGGCGTCGGTGGAGTACCCGGTCTTCGTGCGGCGGGTGCGGGGCAGGCCGAGCTCGTCGAACAGGACGACCTGGAGCTGCTGGCTCGAGCCGACGTTGAACTCGCGGCCGGCGTGGCGGTGCACGTCCGCCGCGAGCTCGTCGACACGACCCGCGAGCTCGGTGCGGAGCTCATCGAGGACCGCGACGTCGACCGCGATGCCGCGGTCCTCGATCAGGGCGAGCACACCGGCGAGCGGCAGCTCGATGTCGTCGTGCAGGGCACGCAGACCTGCAGCCTCGAGTGCATCCTCGAGCACGGGCGCGAGGTCGAGCAGGTCCGCGGCGGCGTGACCGACCGTCGTCCACCCGTCGCCGTCGACGTCGAGGTCGAGCCTGCCCTCCGCGGCGGACCGGTCCCCCGCCGCCGCGGCGCGACCGAGATGGTTCGCGACGAGTGTGGCCGAGGAGTGATCGCGAGCGTCAGGAGCGAGGAGGTAGCCCGCGAGCAGCGTGTCGAGCGCGATGCCGTCGATCGTCCGGCCGCCCCCGCCGAGCGCCTGGGCGACGAGCTTCGCGTCATGGACGACGAGCCGCCGGGCGGGATCGGCGAGCAGCGCGTCGAACGCCGCGACCTCGCCGGCCGCGCACGTCGAAGCATCCACGACGACGGGCGTACGACCGGCCGCGGCCAGACCGAGTTGGACGAGCGCGACGTCCGGCGGTCGACCGGTCGCCTCGACGGCGAGCGCGACGCGCCCGTCGAGTCCGTCGAGCCACGCGGCGAGGCCGGCCGGGTCCGCACGCTCGGGAGCAGCGCTCGGACCTGATGTCGCGTGCGGCTCGCCGGGCCCGCCCGGAGCCTCATCCGCGGCGGTGGCGTCCTCGCCGAACAGCTCGCGCCGGACGCGGGCGCCGAGCGTCCGCAGCTCGAGCTCCGCGAACAGCACGGCGAACGCATCGTGGTCGACAGCTCCCCGCACGAGGTCCTCGGTCGCCACGCCCACCGCGACGTCGCGTCGGAGCGTCATGAGGGCGAGGTTGCGGTCGACCGCGGGCCGGTGCTCGACGAGCATCGCCGGCACCTTCTTGCCCGGCACCTCGTCGATGCGCGCGTAGACGTCCTCGATGCCGTCGAAGTCGGTCAGCAGCTTGGCCGCGGTCTTCGCCCCGACGCCCGGGACGCCCGGGAGGTTGTCGGAGCCGTCGCCGCGGAGGGCGGCCAGCTGGACGTAGCGCTCCGGTGGGACGCCGAAGCGCTCCTGGACGGCCGCCGGCGTCATCTCGCCGACCTCGCTGATGCCCTTGAGCGTGTAGAGGACGGTGATGTGCTCGTCGACGAGCTGCATCGCGTCACGGTCACCGGTCACGATCTCGACGCGGTAGCCGTCGGCGACCGCTCCGGTGGCGAGGGTCGCGAGGACGTCGTCGGCCTCGACCCCCTCGACCTCGACGACGGTGATGCCAAGCACCTCGAGCACCTCGTGGAGCCGGTCGATCTGCGTGCCGAGCTCGTCGGGCATCTCATCGCGTCCGGCCTTGTAGTCCTCGTAGGCGGCGGTGCGCTCCTCGTCCTCACCGACGTCGAACGCGACCGCGACGGCCGCCGGGCTGCGCTCGACGAGGAGCCGGACGAGCATCGACACGAACCCGTGCACCGCGTTCGTCAGCTCGCCGGAGGAGGTCCTGAGGCTGTCGGGGAGCGCGAAGAACGCGCGGTAGGCGAGGCTGTGCCCGTCGAGCAGCAGGAGGAGCGGCCGGTCGGCGGCCTCGGATCGCGGCAAGGGAACATCCTCGGCCCCCGGGGACGTTCGGTCCTGTTGGACGCTCCGGGGTGCGGTGTGCGAGCCTAGGCCGGAGGGACCGCGCAGAGGGTCCGGGAGCGCAGGAGGCGTGCAGGATGAGCACCGGGAACGTGATCGACGTGGCCGCGGAGGACTTCGCGACCGAGGTGATCGAGCGCTCGTCGACCGTCCCCGTCGTCGTCGACTTCTGGGCTGCGTGGTGCGGACCCTGCCGGACCCTCGGTCCGATGCTCGAGGCGGCCGTGGAGCGCCGAGCGGGTCAGGTCGTGCTCGCCAAGGTCGACGTCGACCGGGCGCAGCAGCTCGCGCAGCGGTTCGGCGTGCAGGGCATCCCGGCGGTGCACGCGTTCCGAGACGGTGAGGTCGTCGACCGCTTCACCGGTGCGGTCCCACAGGCCCAGATCGAGGCGTTCCTCGACCGGCTCGTCCCGACCGCGACCGACCGCGCGCTCGCGGCGACCCAGGCGCCCGAGGACGCGCGACGCACGCTCGAGGAGGCGGCGAGCGCGGACCCGGCGGACGGGAGGATCGCCGTCGCGCTCGCGGAGCTGCTCGTCGAGGTCGACCCGGAGCGCGCACGTGCGCTCGTCGCCGCACATCCGCAGGCTCCCGGAGCCGACCGCGTGACGGCCGCGATCTCGCTCGCGCGAGCGCGCTCACGGGACACGGCGGCGCTGCGCGCCGAGGCCGACGCCGGGGACGCGGAGGCCACCGTCGACCTCGGCCGCGTGCTGCTCGCGCAGGGCTCGGCCGATGAGGCCCTCGAGCTCCTGCTCCGCGGGCTCGAGGGCACCACACCCGGCGACGCGTCCCGCGAGACGCTGCGTGCGGGCCTGCTCGAGGTGCTCACGCTGCTCGGCGACGACCCGCGGGTCCCGGGTGCACGCGCTCGGATGGCGCGCGCGCTGTTCTGACCCGGCGGTACCCGCGCCACCCTCAGGGGTCGCTCCTCAGACCTCGCCGACGATCTTGAGGAAGCGCTGCGTCCGCTCGTGACGCGGCGCGACGAGCACCTCGCCCGGCGGCCCCTCCTCCACGACGACGCCGGCGTCCATGAACACCACACGGTCGGCGACCTCGCGGGCGAAGCCCATCTCGTGCGTGACGATCATCATCGTCATGCCGTCGCTCGCGAGATCGCGCATCACCTCGAGCACCTCACCGACGAGTTCCGGGTCGAGCGCAGAGGTCGGCTCGTCGAACAGCATCATGTCGGGGTCCATCGACAGCGCCCGCGCGATGGCGACGCGCTGCTGCTGACCACCGGAGAGGTGCGCGGGGTAGGCGTCGATCTTCTCGAGCAGCCCGACGCGCTCCAGGTTGCGGCGCGCGACCTCGACGGCCTCGTCCTCGGTGCGTCCACGCACCCGACGCTGCGCGATCGTCAGGTTGCGCAGCACCGAGAGGTGCGGGAAGAGGTTGAACGACTGGAACACCATGCCGATGCGGCTGCGCAGCGCATCGATGTCGGCGTCCGGGTCGAGGATGTCCTCACCCTCGATGAGGATCGTGCCCTCGGACGCCTCCTCGAGGCGGTTCACGCACCGCAGCAGCGTGGACTTCCCCGACCCGGACGGGCCGATGACGCACACGACCTCGCCCTCCGCGACACGGAAGTCGATGCCGCGGAGCACGTGGTTGTCCCCGAACGACTTGTGCAGCCCCTCCACGAGGATCGCGGGGAGCGCCGCTCCGTCACCCATGATCGCTTCCGCTCCCGTGCTCATCGGGCCCTCGCGTTGCGACGCTCGAGGACCGCGACGAGCTGGGTCATCGGGATCGTGATCAGCAGGTAGACCGCGCCGACCACGATCAGCGGTGTCGCGTTCGCGCGCGCCGTGAGGATGTCGCGGCCGAACTTCGTGAGCTCCTTCGTCGCCGGCGTGGTGCCGAGCACGAAGAGGAGCGAGGTGTCCTTGATGAGGAGCACGAGCTCGTTGGTCAGGGGCGGGATGATGATGCGGAACCCCTGCGGGATGATGATGGAGAACATCGCCTGGGTCCGCGACATCCCGAGCGACCGCGCCGCCTCCATCTGACCGCGCGGGACCGCCTCGATGCCGGCACGGATGGTCTCGGCCATGTAGGCGGCGGCGACGATGCCGAGCCCCAGCGTGATCTGCACGAGGATCGGCCATCGGACCTGGAAGGCGATCGGGATGCCGAAGCCGACGAGGAAGATCGTGAGCAGCGCCGGCAGGCCGCGGAAGACCTCGATGTAGACGGTCGCGAACCAGCGGTAGGGCCCGATGCTCGACAGGCGCATGAGCGCGAGGACGAGCCCGAGCACCAGCCCGAACGTGAACGCGAGGGCCGTGTAGAGAACCGTGTTCCGTGCGGCGATGAGCAGCACATCGGGGAACATCGTCGCCGCGATGTCGCGGTCGAAGAAGTTGCGCCGCAGCAGCTCCCAGTCGGCGATGAGCGCGAGTGCCACGACGGCCAGGACGGCGATGGCGTACATGACACCACGGAACAGCCGCTCCCGCTGTCGCCGCGTCACCCGTCCCCCCTGCTCGCGCAGGCGAGCACTCTAGGGCGGGCCGGTCGCGGACGCGCGAGAGGGGGCCCGGAGGCCCCCCCTCGCTACGAGCACCTGACCGCTCAGCTGCCGGTCGGGAAGTACTTCTCGAAGAGCTCGTCGTAGGTGCCGTCGGCACGCAGCGCCGCGAGCGCCTCGTTCACCGGGCCGACGAGGTCGCTGCCCTGCTCGAAGGCGATGCCGTAGAACTCGCCGGTCGGGTAGGTCTCGACGACGACGGCCTGACCCTTCGCGGCCTCCTCGACGTTGACGGGGAGGTCCTGGATGACGGCGTCCACCTGACCGGCCGCGAGCGCGGTCAGCAGGTCACCGCCGCCCTCGAACGCTCGGATCGTCGCACCGGCCACGTTGTCGTTGGCGTACATCTCACCGGTCGTGCCCGACTGGACGCCGACGACGACGCCGGCGACGAGGTCAGCGATCGAGGTGATGCTCGAGCCGTTGGGGACGAGCAGCGACTGGTCCGCCTCGTAGTACGGGTCGGAGAAGTCGATCTGCTCGGCGCGCTCCGGCGTGATGGTCATCGCCGAGATGGCGAGGTCGCAGGTACCGGCGGCCATCGCGGTACCGGAGGTCAGCGCGTCGAAGCCAGTCACGACGATCTCGACGCTGCGGCCGAGACCCTCACCGATCGCGGCGATCAGCTCGATGTCGAAGCCCGAGTAGCCGAGCGGCGAGTCGGCGTCCTCGAACTCGAACGGCGGGTAAGGGATGTCGGAGCAGACGCGGAGCGTCTCACCGGCAGGCGCGGCCGACGTGTCGTCGCCACCACACGCGGCGATGACGAGGCTCAGGGCCGCTGCGGCCGCGGCCGCACGGATGGTTCTACGCATGGGGTTCTCCAGGAGGAAGCGGCCTCGGCCGCATCGTTCGACCCACGACGGCGGTCGTAGGCGTGCGGGCACGGTAGCGCAGGGACCGACGGCCGCTCAGGCGGACGCACCGCCCTCCAGGCGGGCGATCGTCTCCTCGCTGACCTTCCCCATGGTGAGCCGGCGCTCCATCGCCTCGCGCTGGAGGGCCCGGAACGCGTCCGCCTCGCTCAGGCCCTCGCGCTCCTGCAGGAGCCCCTTCGCCCGTTCGACGAGCTTGCGGGCGGCGAGCTGACCCTGGAGATCGTCGACCGCCGCCTCGAGCCCGGAGAGCTCACGGAAGCGGCTGATGGCGATCTCGATCGCAGGGAGGAGGTCGTGCTTCTGGAACGGCTTGACGAGGTAAGCGAGGGCGCCCGCACGACGCGCACGCTCGACGAGCTCGCGCTGGCTGAACGCGGTCAGGATGAGGATGCCCGACAGCCGCTCCTTGGAGATCTCCTCCGCGGCCTCGATGCCGTCCATCACCGGCATCTTCACGTCGAGGATGACGAGGTCAGGAGCGAGCTCGCGAGCGAGCCGGACGGCGGACGCGCCGTCAGCGACCTCACCGACGACGTCGAAGCCCTCCTCCTCGAGCATCTCGCGGAGGTCCAGGCGGATGAGCGCCTCGTCCTCCGCGATGAGGACGCGCGTCCGCTCCGCGGACTCGGGCTGTGCCACTTCGGCTCCGTTCACTGACTCGTACCCCCGGTGGGACTCGAACCCACACGTCCTCACGGACAGCGGATTTTGAGTCCGCCCTGTCTGCCGGTTCCAGCACGGGGGCGCTGACCGACGGAGGGGCGTCCGCCGGGGACGGCCCTCCCGCATGCTAGCGAGGGGACCACACCGCCCCCACGTCCGGAACGGCTCAGTCGCGGACCATGCCGGCGCGGAGCTCCGTCACCAGGGCACCGACCCGCTCGGGGGCGTCCTCGACCGGACCGTCCATGACCGTGCGCAGCAGCGCCGACCCGACGATCACCCCGTCGGCGAAGGCCGCGACGCTGTGCGCCGTGTCGCGGTCGCGGACACCGATGCCCACCGCCACAGGCGTCGAGGTGCGGGCGCGCAGCCGGGCGACGAGCTCACGCGTCGGGGCGTCGTCGACCCCCTTCACGCCCGTCACGCCGAGCAGCCCGATGGCGTAGATCCAGCCCTCGCTCGCGGCCGCGATCGCATCGAGGCGCTCGTCGGCGGAGACGGACGAGGCGAGGAACACGGTCGCGAGGCCGTGCTGCTCGGCGGCGTCACGCCAGGCGACGGCGTCGAGCACGGGGAGGTCCGGAAGGATCACGCCGTCGAGCCCCGCGTCCGCACAGTCCTGCGCGAAGCGCGGGTAGCCGCGCGTGTCCGCGACGGTGACGTACGTCATCGCGACGGCGGGGACATCGGATCCGGCGAGCGCGTCCCGCGCGATCGCGAGCTGCTCACGCAGGCCGATGCCCGCGTCGAGCACCACCTGGTTCGCGGCCTGGATGGTCGGTCCGTCCATGATCGGGTCGGAGAACGGCAGACCGACCTCGACGATGTCCGCGCCCGCCTCCACAGCCGCGCGGATGCACGCGCGCGACGTCTCGGGGTCCGGGAACCCCGCGGTCAGGTAGACGATGAGCGCCGCACGGTCCTCGGCGGCCGCACGGGCGAAGGCCTCAGCGATCCGCCCGCTCCCCCGTGCCGGGGACGCATCGACGTCCGGACTCACTCCAACCCCGCGGAGCGGAACGCACGCTCGACACCGACGTCCCAGCCGGCGACCCGGACGACCTCATCGACGTCCTTGTCACCCCGGCCTGACATGTTGAGCACGACCCGCGCGCCCTCACCGAGGTGCTCGCGGCCGTGCCGCAGCAGCCAGCCGACCGCGTGCGCGGGCTCGAGCGCGGGGATGATCCCCTCGAGCTCGCAGGTACGACGGAAGCCGTGGAGCGCGTCCTCGTCGGTCGCACCGACGTACTCGCCGCGGCCCGTCGTCGCGAGCCAGGCGTGCTCCGGACCGACGCCCGGATAGTCGAGACCGGCCGACACTGAGTGCGCGGGCAGGACCTGGCCCTCGTCATCGACCAGCACGATCGAGCGGGAACCGTGCAGGACCGCCTCTTGCCCCTCCGACAGCGTCGCCGCGGACCGGCCGGACCCGACGCCCTCGCCGGCGGCCTCGACACCGATGAGCCGGACGCCGTCCTCGGCGATCCAGTCGGCGAACGCCCCGATCGCGTTGGACCCGCCACCCACGCAGGCGATCACGGCGTCCGGCTTCCCGCCGGCCTGCGCGGCGAACTGGGCGCGGATCTCGATCGAGATGACCTTCTGCAGCTCGCGCACGAGCGTTGGGAAGGGATGTGGCCCCATGGCTGAGCCGATGAGGTAGTGCGTCGTGTCGACGTTGGTCACCCAGTCGCGCATCGCCTCGTTGATCGCATCCTTGAGCGTGCGGGTCCCCGACTCGACGGGGACGACCTCGGCGCCGAGCAGCTGCATCCGGACGACGTTGAGGCGCTGGCGCCGGCAGTCCTCCGCGCCCATGTAGACGGTGCACTCGAGACCGAACAGCGCCGCAGCGGTCGCGGTCGCGACACCGTGCTGGCCCGCGCCGGTCTCCGCGATGACGCGCGGCTTCCCCATGCGCTTGGTGAGCAGCGCCTGCCCGACGACGTTGTTGAGCTTGTGCGAGCCGGTGTGCGCGAGGTCCTCACGCTTGAGCCACACCTCGAGGCCGGACTCGTCGCTGAGCCGGTCCGCCCGGTACAGCGGCGTCGGACGCCCGCCGTAGGTCCGGCGGAGGTGATCGAGCTCGTCGAGGAAGGCGGGGTCCTGCGACGCGGTGCGCCAGGCGTCAGCGAGCTCCGTCAACGCACCCGAGAGCGACTCGGGCACGAACTGGCCGCCGAACGGCCCGAAGTAGCCCTCGCGCACGTCGTCCTCGGACCGTCCGACCCCTGCGGTGCCGACCGTGGCGCTCATGTCGCTCCTTCCCCGGCGCTCGCTGCGCCGGCCCCGACGAGGGCGCGGGTCGCCTCCACCGGGTCGCTGCTCGTGACGAGATGCTCGCCGACGAGGACCGCGTCCGCACCTGACGCCGCATACGCCGCGACGTCCTCAGGACCGTGCACCCCTGATTCGGCGACGAGCAGCGCTCCGGACGGGCGGCGCTGCGCGATGGCCCCGAACCGGTCGTTCTCGACGCTGAAGTCCCTCAGGTCGCGGACGTTCACGCCGACGATCGGGGGTGCGAGGCGCGCGACCCGGTCCATCTCGATCTCGTCGTGGACCTCTACGAGCGCGTCGACTCCGGCCTCCTCGACGGCTTCGAGCATCCTGCGGAGCCCGTCGTCCTCGAGGACGACCGCGAGGAGCAGGACGGCCGAGGCGCCGGCGGCCCGCGCCTCCCAGACCTGGTAGGGATCGACGAGGAAGTCCTTGCGCAGCGTCGGGACGCCGGTCGCCGCGACCGCGGCGAGGTCCTCGAGCGATCCGCCGAAGCCGAGCGGCGCGGTGAGCACGGAGACGGCGGCCGCACCGCCGGCGACGTAGGCGCGTGCGGTCGCGACCGGGTCGAGGTCGGCGGCGAGCGGGCCACGCGAGGGCGAGCCGCGCTTGATCTCCGCGATGACCGCGACACCGGGGCGCGCGAGCGCAGCGAGGAACGACGGTGGCGGTGGCATCTCCTCCGAGCGAGCACGGACTCGCTCCACCGGTTCGATGGCGAGCGCCGTCGCGAGACGCTGCCGCGAGTCCGCGACCTGCTCGGCGAGGACGTCGCGGCTCACCGGTCACCGTCCCGGACGCGGCGGAGCGACTCGGCCGCACGGATCGCCGCGAGCACCGCGCTCGCCTTGTCGCGCGTCTCCTGCTCCTCGTTCTCTGGCACCGAGTCGGCGACGATGCCGGCGCCTGCCTGCACGTGTGCGACACCGTCGTGGAGGACGACCGTTCGGATCGTGATGCACGTGTCGAGGTTGCCGGCCAGGTCGAGGTAGCCGACCGCTCCGGCGTAGGGCCCGCGGCGGGTCGGCTCGAGGTCGTCGATGATCTCCATCGCGCGCACCTTGGGTGCGCCGGACACCGTGCCGGCAGGGAAGGTGGCGCGCAGGACGTCGACCGGGCCGACCCCGTCGCGCAGCGTGCCCGTCACTGCGCTGACCAGATGCATCACATGGCTGTAGCGCTCGACGTCCATGAGCTGCGAGACCTCGACGCTTCCCGGCTCGCACACGCGTCCCAGATCGTTCCGGGCGAGGTCGACGAGCATGACATGCTCGGCGCGCTCCTTCACGTCGGCGAGCAGCTCCTGCGCGAGCGCCCGGTCCTCGTCCGCATCAGTGCCGCGACGGCGCGTTCCCGCGATGGGCCACGTCTCCACTCGGCGGTCCTGCACCTGCACGAGCGCCTCCGGCGACGAGCCGACCACGTGCGCCTCCCCGGTGTCGATGAGGTAGAGGTAGGGCGACGGGTTGATGACCCGCAGGACGCGGTAGAGGTCGAAGGCGTCGACGTCGGTATCGATCGAGAAGCGCTGGCTCAGCACCGTCTGGAACGTGTCACCCGCGACGATGTGCTCCTTGATGCGCGCGACCGCGTCGAGGTAGGCGCCGTCCGCCATGGTGGTGCGCACACCCTCGTCGAGCGTCGCACGCTCACGCTGTGGCGGCTCGACCGGCGGGTGTCGGCGCGACGGCTCCGAGAGGAGGTCGAGGACGCGGGCGTTGTCGGCGTCGGCGGCGCCGTAGGCGTCGCGCAGCCCGGACGCGTCGAGCCCGGCGGTGACGACGTTGGTGACCACGGTCATCGCCTGATCGAGGTGATCGAGCGCGACCACGTGACGCGGGAACGTCATCACCGCGTCGACGAGCCCGAGGTCGTCCGTCACGGTGCCGGGCAGCCGCTCCACCTCACGCACCACGTCGTAGCCGAGGTAACCGACCGCGCCTCCGTGGAGCGGGACTCCGGCGAGCGGCGGTGCGGCGAGGGAGCGCAGCAGGGTCTCGAGGACGTCGAGCAGCCCGTCCCCCTCGCCCGGCACGGCGACGTCCGGCGGCAGCGTCCCCTCGACGCTGACCGTCCCGCCCCGGCTGCGGACGACGAGGAACGGGTCGAACCCGACGAACGAGTAGCGCCCCCAGCGCTCACCGTGCTCGGCTGACTCGAGCAGGAAGCTCGGCCCCGAACCCCGGACCCGGTCGTAGACGCCGAGGGGCGTGTGCAGGTCGGCGAGGACGCGCCGAGCGAGCGGGACGACACCGTGAGCCTCCGCGAGGCTGAGGAAGGCGTCCAGTGACGGCGCGACCGTGGTGCTCATGCGCCGCTCGTCAGGGGACGGTGGAAGCAGCTCCGCTCCCCCGTGTGGCAGGCCGCCCCGGTCTGCTCGACGTCGATGACGAGCGCGTCCTCGTCGCAGTCGATCCGCATCCCGACGATGTGCTGCACGTGCCCGGAGGTCGCGCCCTTCTCCCACAGCTCGCCGCGGGAGCGGCTCCAGAAGACGGTCCGGCCGGTGTCGAGCGAGCGCTCCAGGGACTCGCGGTTCATGTAGGCGAGCATGAGGACGTCCCTCGTCCCCGCGTCGACGACGACCGCAGGGATGAGCCCGTCCGGTCCGAAGCGGACGTCGGCGGGCGTGACGGACTCGCTGGCGCTCACGGCGTCCCCGTCTGCGGTCGGTCGGAGGGGTTCGTGCAGGGCGAGGGAGCGTAGCCCCGTGGCTCTCGTGGCTACCTTCGGGCAGCGATCGAGGACGGAGCGGGACATGCCAGAGGCGGCGAACTGGCCTCCCGGATGGTTCAGGGACCCGACGGGCCGTCACGACCACCGCTGGTGGGACGGCGCGGCCTGGACCGGCCACGTCGCGGACGCCGGCGTCGCCTCGACCGATGCGCTCCCGACCGCGGACGCTGAGCACATCGGCGCGGCTCCGGCACCGGTCCCGACGAGCGGCGCAGCGGCCGCGAGCGACCCCGTGGCCGTCTGGGCGCTCATCATCGGACTCGGCGCCATCCTGCTGTCGGTGCTGCCCGGCTTCGGGCTCGTGCTCCCCTCCGTCGCGATCGTCCTCGCGGTCATCGCCCGACGCCGCATCCGGACCTCGGGCCGCGGCGGCGACGGGATGGCGATCGGCGGGCTCGTCACCGGTATCGGGGCGCTGCTGATCGCTCTCGTCGTGAGCGTGTTCGCCCTCGTCCTGCTCAGCGGCTCCGGCGGCGAGCTCGCGGGGGCGTTCGCCGAGTACGTCGCGTGCCTCGAGGTGCGCTCGCAGACCGAGTGCCAGGTGCTCCTCGAGGAGTCACTCGCGCGCATCATCCGGTGACGATGCGCTGCCCCGACTGCGGCGACGAGCAGCGGACCGTGACGCGGCCGGCGGCGCAGGCCCGAGCCGAGGTCGTGGGCGCCTCGGTCGACCCACGCACTGCGGTCACCTGCGAGCGGGGCTGCGCGGACGCGGAGGAGCGGCTCGGCGCCGCACTCGAGCAGGCGCTCGCCTCCGGACTGACGTTCGGTCACGGTCGGCCGGGCGCACCCCGCTGCGCCGCCTGCGACGAGGCGCTCGACCTCCCCATGCGTGCGACGCTGCGCTCGGTGACCGTCGAGCCGTCGGTCGGACCGCCGTTCACGCTGACGTTCACGCTGCCGCTCGTCCGCTGCGGGGAGTGCGGGACCGACAACGTCCCGCCGGGCGTGGTCGATGCCGTGCGCTCGAGCGCGCGCGACGCGTGCGGGGTGCGACCCGTCCCGCGACCGTCCGGCTGGTTCAGGCGGCTCCGACGTCGCGTCGGACGGGGATCCCTCGGAGCTCCATGACGTCCTTGATGCCGTCGACCGTGACGTCCCCGAAGTGGAGGATCGATGCGGCGAGGACGGCGGACGCGCCGCCGTGCGCGACGGCCTCAGCCATGTGCTCGGCGCTGCCCGCCCCACCCGATGCGATGACGGGGAC
>LFIK01001865.1_pt1 | contig 16867 bp, 25 predicted proteins | sample 643401 | NCBI WGS metagenome assembly LFIK01 (sample SAMN03777447, study PRJNA286221) | soda lake metagenome | biome: soda lake; feature: Kulunda steppe; material: water; isolation source: sample T5-Br brine of Lake Tanatar-5 | place: Russia: Kulunda steppe | collected 2010-07
CATCCTACCGCATCACCGTCATGACCAGCGACATTAAGTGTGTGACATCACATCCTACCGCATCACCGTCATGACCAGCGACATTAAGTGTGTGACGTCCAGGATTCCCTTCTATTCAGGAAATGCGCCTCCCATACATGTTATGGCAAGGGCGAGTTGTTGGGTGTAACACTGATCGTTAAATTGACTGGGTGCATTCTGCTTGTTGTAGCCCACCAATCTACAGCTCGCCACAAGCTCAAAAGTTTGTTGGTGCCCTCTTTTACTGAGATGGTCGCCGGCATGCACTGATCTTCACAGAGGCGCAGGTACAGACGCCAACGTTTCCATCTCACTGTGTGGTGAGCGTGATGGAAAGGAGGTCTGGGGGCCTACACACAAGCTGGACGACAGCAAGAACAACTTTGAGCGAGCTCAGGTGCATTTCAGTGCACACAGCTGGATTTGACTTATTCATACCTGCTTACAAACTGTGATGAAAATCGCAAACTGTGTGAAAATCGGGCGTCTGGGCAGATGTGTGACTATTGCCTTAAAAATGGGATGGCCAGAAAATGGCAGGGTGCTTGCTGCAGAATTTCATACACCCAGATGCAATACAAAGCCTGTGGAGTTGACTTTGAAGAGGAGGTAATAATGAGGCTCAGTCGGATGCATGGCATGTTTGCATGGAATGCAGCTGTCCCATTCAGGTGCAGTTTTAGATGCAGATATCAAGCTTCACAGCTTGATTAGGTCTGATTACACAAGCATTCCAAAACATTTATGCCCTCAGGTAGACACGTTCCTGCTCAAAAAGCAAAAGCCGCTTGGGGAGCTCAAGAAGATCAAGATTGGTCATGACAATCACGGCATGGGCCCAGGTTTGTTTCCTTTCCGCAAGTGCATCACCGTATTAACGCTTGATTTACCATGTACTCCTGACCTTCTCAATGCTTCACCTGACTGCTTCATGCTGCACATAGCACCCACTCCACTTCATGAATATGCTTGCTGGCAGTGCTGCAACCCGTACTACAATGGATGGAACTATGCCCATTGCAGGCAAATATGAAATTTCGTCGAGTAATCGCTGCCTTGCTTTCAGCTGGCTCTTGGAAGAATTACTAACTAAAATCAAAGTAGCACCTTATCTGACAATTGTGATAGGCATGCTCAAGTGGCTACACACAAATGTTTGCTTTGTCACTCTCTTCAGGCTGGCACCTGGATCATGTGGACGTGTGGGATGATGCCACTGGAAAGCGCTACTTCTTCCCCTGCCAGCGCTGGTTTGATAAAAATGAGGAGGATGGGCTGATTGAGCGCGTTCTGGAGGTATGGGCGTATAAGCACTATTATTTGCTGCAGACTTCATTATCTGTGCGGAGGCCGCTCCAGCTTTTGAAGCGCTCATCATGATTGTTACAGTGTTGGGAAATGATGGCTTGAGTTTTGACACCTCTCCTTGATGCCACTGTACAGGTTGCAGACCTTGATGCAGATGCCGATACAGCAATGTACAAGATCACTGTCCACACTTCAGGTGAGAGTGGGGCAAGCATGCGTTTGTGCCATAAAAGCACGCTCTATTGTATCATATTGTTCGTTTCAATATGGTGCCTTTTTAACTCAGCATGACATCATTTTTGGGGCTGGTTCTGACCTGTATAAGATCTCTATTTTTTTCTTACAGACATCAAGTTTGCTGGAACAGACGCCAACGTGTTCATACAGATTTTTGGCAACAGGTGCGTCGGCTGCCAAACATTATCCCAATTACCAGGCGGCAAAGATGATAGATATCTTGTTTGTGTTGACTTCATTTACTGTCGCACTTGCATGCATTTCACGGGCTCTCATCGATAGTTAACTGCAATGGTAGCTTTTAAAGCTCATGATGATTTAAGGCATCTGTTAGGCAAGATCTGATTCATGACTCTTGAGTGTTTACTTTTGATCAAACAACAGCATGGTTCTTCTTTTTCCTGCCCACCCACCATGTACATCTTTTCTTACATGTTTGCAGGGATGGGAACCCCATCAGCACGCCAAAGCTTCAGCTCAACAATTCCAAGAACAACTTTGGTGAGATATCAAATAATCATTCCGTAGAAAAAATTTTGCACAGCCTATCACAGAGAGATGAAGCACACTGCTTCACAGGCCAAGCTAGGAGAGAAGCAAAACTACACTTGTCAGATTTTTACCTTTGCTCTTGGGGAACTCGAAATGTATCAGGATGGAGCGCTTTTGGCCCAGATCATGCAACCAAAAATGTCATGATGATCAGTGTGCTAAGTATCATCTTTATCATGCAGAGCGTGGCATGATTGATGAGTTTACGGTGACTACACGCAACATCAAAGACATGCAGCGCATCGTCATTGGCCATGACAACTGCTACCCTGGAGCGGACTGGCACCTGAAGCTGGTGAGCATTCCTTAAGTATCAAGCTTCACCAACTTCTTGATGAATAGGAAGTTGTGAAGGCACCTGTGATTGTAGCTAAAATGATGAGCATTGAGCCAAAGTGAGGAAGGATTAAAGAGACTTTTCTGCATGTCAATGCCAGATATATTCTACTTTTGACTGACGAATGAATAACACATAAATTTTACCCATACGTCATCTGTACCTTGACCTTACACCACAGCCAAGTGTTTTAGGAAGTTTGTCCAATGCGTCCAAGGTCGTGTTTCAGCGTCAACAGACTTCTCGTGGTCTTTCTACTGGGTTGCAGGTGGAGGTGTACAATGTGATGACTAGTGAGAAGTGCTCCTTCTTCTACAATGGATGGTTGGCAAAGAATGAGCCGCCTTACAAGTTGGAGGTTGGTTCATGGTGTCCCTGGTCCAGCCATGTGAAATGCGCCCTCAGAGCAATGGCAAGTGAGCCATTGCAATCTAAGGAGATGATGTTGCCAGGAGCAATTGAACATGCTCATAAGTTAAAATCTTCACTAAGTTGAAGCATGGCAGTTTGAGCTATTAGGAGGCAAAATTTCAGTGGCTTCTGAATCAAGCACGCATTGGACAGGTAAAGTTGTGCTTGATAACATGCTTCAAGTCACCAAAGCAACCACCACTGAATGTGTTGGATCTTATTTTGATGCAACTCACATGAAAGTATGCCTTTTTGCCGAGTGCATTTTAATCTTCAAGTCGAGATGGTCTGAATCTGTTACGGGTAAGTCTTGCCGGACTTGTTTAAATTAAGTGTTCATGGCATGTTCATTTTTTATCCAGGTGGAATTGTTCCCTGTGGGGGAGGATGCGCCACCTGTGTGCCGTTATGGCGTTTCAGTGTACACAAGCGACATCAGAGGTGAGTGCTTCGATTTCATGGACAGGGCTTTCAGACAGACTGGGCACATGAGGTGCTTACATTGGTTACAGTCACTTTTATAGCAGCAATGCATGCTCTGCAAATATGTGATTGACTCGCACAATCGTATGTTTAAAATCATTGTCACCTTCAATTGCTATGAGACCAGGTACTGTTGCCTCTCCATTGTGCATGAGATTGCTTGGCTATGGTAGAAATAGCTGCACATCTGTAACCTCTTGTCTGCGCAATCTATGAAGGAAGCGCTGCTGTGCCGTTTCCTATCGCAGGGGCTGGCACAGACGCCAACGTGTTCTGTGTGATCCATGGGGAGAATGGCCAGACCCCGCGCACTAAACTAGAGACAACCAAGAACAACTTTGAAAGGTGAGATATCATGCGATGGTCGTGGCTGCTTGCTGGCATATTTTGGATCAACACAGTCACACAAGTGAAGAAGAGCATCAAGTCTCATCAAAACTCTTAGGCTTCCTGTAATGGCTGAGAGAATCGGTTCTGAAAAAAAGGTTGTTCTGCTGCCATGCCCTGTTTGGCTCTGCTTGCAACTTCTGCAGAGGCCAAAGAGATGACTTTGTGATCGAGAGCATCGACCTGGGCAACATCACAAAGCTTGAGATTGGCCATGATGACAGGTGAATCATGCAAGGTGTTGGCTTTTTTTAAGTCTTGATTTGATTGCTTTTAAACATTGATTTGACAGAAAGTATTCCCTCTTTGATTCAGCCCAATTGTTGAGCACGCCTGTTTTGTACGTACTTGATGCACAGGCATGGGCATCAAGCTATTTTTAATGTAAAATATAGGCAACGATTTTAGCCATGTTGCCTGAGCCCTTGATTCGTACATTGCATTGTTATGAAATTTCATCTGCTGTTCTTGCCATGGTATTCTAGTTTGCACTTTTTTCCTCTCATGGAGCCCCGTGGACGCCTGTAAGCAATACCTCACACTATCCTGGCCATACCAACAAGACTGCTGTGAAAGAACCTTGATGCAAACTTGCAATTCATTGCTTGCACAGACATTTTGCGCTTGTGCACAACCATGCAATCACACATACTACTAGCTCTGACTTCAACTCTGCAGCTGTTTTGTGCCGCTTTTTTCAAAGCTGTTTTTCTTTATCACTTTATTCTCTGCAGCGGGCCTGGGCCTGCTTGGCACCTCTCTCATGTCGAGGTCCGGTCTCAGGCCACGCAGGAGGTTTACTTTTTCAACGCTGAACAGTGAGTGGTGCCCCAAACAAATGTGCGTGAATTGATTGCCAACATGAGCAGCATTGCTGCCCACGCTCCGGTGCACTTATGCACATCTTTGTGCACATTGGACATCGGTAAAACAGGTTGAGTGAGGGAGTGGTCCTGCATGTGTGATCGCGCTGTCGTGAGGCAATTGATCTCCTTTCATCAGACATTCCTGTGAGAGAGCCATGTTGACCATCTCTCCTACAGAAGAAGCTCTTGAGGGAAAGAAACTTACATGCTTCCTACCTCAATCATATCAAATTGTGGCCTGCTTTCATCAAACGACATAGACTCTGCCATGCAGGCTGGAAAATGCACTACCATGGATTGCTTCTTATTTGGATTTTATCCATTGCTGACCTCTACTGTAAATCTTGGCAAGGAGCATAAATCATGAGAAATCTGTGTGTGCCTCTGCATGGCGCAGGTGGTTGGAGAAGTCCAGTGGCACCTTAAACCTCACACTCCTGCCCAGTTCAGCAGCGTGCGCGCACCAAGTCTACCAGGTGTGGCCTTTTTGCACTGGTGCCTGTTGCTGAGGGTGTGTCTACCAGGTGTGGCCTTTTTGCATTGGTGCCTGTTGCTGAGGGTGTATCTACCAGGTGTGGCCTTTTTGCATTGGTGCCTGTTGCTGAGGGTGTGTCTACCAGGTGTGGCCTTTTTGCATTGGTGCCTGTTGCTGAGGGTGGTATATTGACCCCCACGTTCTCAAAATGAGTAATGAGGGACAATGATGGCTAATTTTCCAGCTTGCTTGGCAGGCTCTTAGCGTGTTATGGTCATGTTATGGCCTGGCCTAAGTGACTATTTCAGTCAGAATATCTACCATTTGTACTGCAAAAGACTCAATCTGCCTGCATGCGGCTGTACTCATTGACACTTTATTTGCGTCATCATGCAGGTCCGTGTTCGCACTGGGGATGTGCGAGGTGCAGGCACTGATGCAGATGTGTCCATCATCCTCATGGGCTCCAAGGCCCAGTCAGAGGAGATCCAGCTCGAGTCCTCAGCAGACAATTTTGAACGCAACAAGGTGCGTTGTGCAAATCTACACATTGTGCAAGCTGGCTATTATATATTAAAGGGAGGCACCTTGAGCTGAGCAACAATGAGCAACAGCACCGCATCTTGCTGATGGCGCATATTGCTTGCAACATGTGTTTGATTTTCAGCATGAAGTGTGCTCCCATTTTTGGTGTTTTGGGACTACTGTGGCAGTCTCAGACCATTTGCAGCTTCTGCATGTTGAAAGTGTGCGCATGCACAATCTCTTGGAAAGATGAATATCCTTCAACTCAGTTCAGGGTAGACATCATTCTGGAGTGAGCTCATGGACCACCTCTTGCTCTTACATTTGTGCCCTCAGCATTTTTTTGATTTGTTGCGGTCCAACCTTTGGTGCGGGTTTGTGTTAGTCTCTTCAGAGCATACAGTTGCACATGCACACATCTGACACCGCTGTGCAGCTGGACGAGTTCAAGCTGGACCTAGGCAGCCTCGACCTGGGGGAGCTTCAGAAAGTAGATATTGGATTTGCTACAAAGCAGAGCGTATCTGGCATGCTGGGTGGTCTCGTCGGCAAGAAGTGGAACCTGACGAGTGTGGAGGTGCGAGGGGACATGCAAGTGTGCATGCAGGGAAAACACTTGCACACAGCCGCGCATGCAATATGCATGAGTATGCAAAAGCCCATGCAGGGTATTGCTCGTAGTGTGCTTAGCGCTACTGGCCCACACAAATTATTCTGCACGACTCCTTTACTTGATGCTGAGGGTGCAAAAGCGCTATTCAACCCATCTCCCATTTGCTTGGTAGCCTATGTAAAAAAAGCCTTGATCCAGAAATCCCTTATCAATCACACTGTGCTTTAGTACACTTAAAGCAGCCCTTATGCTGCCATCACGCTGCATATGTTGCAGGTGGTACACTTCAACACTCAGACTCGCACCTTCTTCTTTGAGGATGATTGGCTGAATGACCAGCGGCGCAGAGTTCAGATTGCCCCAGGGAAAGTTGGAGAGAACAATGTCTATAGGGTAAGCTTTGGCTTAAAGGTTTTCAAGCTTCCTCTGTACTCTTCACATATGTTGTCTTTTGCCAATGCGCTTCACGGGGGAGCAAGGCGGGTGTTTTTTGGCTTGGTTGTAGGCCCTTGTGACTTTTAACATGCGCACGTTTGGACCTCCATTGACTACAGGTTGTGGTCAGAACGTCTGATGTCAAGGGAGCAGGGACGGACTCCAATGTCACGCTCAGCATTGTCGGAGAGAAGGATGGGAAGGTGTGCGCGCATGCTCTCAAAAAGCGAGCCAATGTCTTGCATGTGCCATTCATGTAAATTTGTGTGCCCATGTTTACCTACATCCATATCCTGTAGCAACATGTTTTTTTACATGGTCTAGACATTTGCTAGTGGTTTGTTCATTCACATGATCCCTTAGGCCCGGGTGTATGGCATACCCTCGATATCATTTTGGCATGGGCTGTCCATAGTCTCAAATTATAGCGCCTGCATCAACACGTTTCCCATCCCTGCGATGCAGACTGTGAATACTGGACCCCAGAAGCTCGACTCCTCCGCTAATGACTTCGGTGGGTCATTTGCTTTGACAAATATTGTGGTTGTGATCAAGAGCTACTGGAACTCAACATCCTGCATGACTCACAGACATCATGGTTCCAGCTCCCCTGCAGATTCCAGTGCTTTTCTCTGCATATTGCATGATTGCAAGCCTTGCAGGAGCTGCCATGCACTCATGCTGGGCGGCCCCCTCTGTGCCAGGCCTGCGCTTTGATGCAGTGTGATGTGTGTGTTGGCAAAGCAGGTTTCAAAAGCAAGCCTTGGGATCCGTTGCTGTAACTTGTTGCTAGCTTGTACATTGATGAATTGTGTGCAAGGCATGCTCTAGGGCCTGCCGCAAGCATCCTTTGTACCTGCGCGCAATACTGTTCGCTGGAGCGTCCTGCGTACGTGAATGCAATACTGTTCACTGGATGAATGGTATTGCCTGCAGAGCGTGGCCATGTGGACACCTTCATAGTGAAGGCCAAGGACGTGGGCGAGCTCAAGCGTGTCATGGTTGGTGCAGGCGGAGTACTTGGCCCTTGCTTCCCCGCTGCATTTCTATGCACAGGCAACCCTGGTGTGCTTGTGCCATCAGAGGCTGGAAGGCACCCTGGTGCACACAAAAAACGGCTTCAACATACCCTGCTATGCTTTGCCTGCACCACCACAATTGCTGCGTATGGCCGAGGAAAAGATCATTTCAAGGACTGCTTGGTGTGACTCAGCTGTGATGGCTTGCCTGGCAACACTCCTCGGCACAATCCGTTTGAGCGTGCATATGCACTGCACTTCACCAGTGGTCAGTGTGGCTGTGTCTGTGTGTGCGCACTGCAGGTCACCAGTCATGTTTTGTGGGTGTGTCTGTGTGCGCACTGCAGGTCATCAGTGATGCGTGTGGGTGTGTATGTGTGCGCACTGCAGGTCTTAAGCAATTCGTTCTAAGTGCTCCCTCTGCGGGTCACCAGTGGTTTGTGTGAGCATTTGGTTGCGCGACAGGTGACACATAATCTGTGTATGCAAATGTGTGTGTATGTCCATATGCACTGCAGGTCACAAGTGATGGCTCCGGGTTTGGTGCATCCTGGCACCTGCAGCAAGTGGAGGTGACTGACACCATCCGAGGTCTGTGCCAAGCCTCTGTGCGCTGCTGCCCTAGCATGCTTTTGCTTGTCTGCTGGCCTGGGCAGGATGCGCCCAACCCTTGTGCTTTGCTGCCCTGTGCATGCTGCTGCCCTGTGCATGCTACTGCGTCTCTGTCGGGGCAGGATGCGCCCAACCTTTGTGCGCTGCTGCCTTATGCATGCTACTGCGTCTCTGCCGGGGCAGGATGTGGCCACAGACTGGCAGTGGTATGTCACCCTGAGGCTTGCAGTGGTATGTCACCCTGAAGCTTGCAGTGGTATGTCACCCTGAGGCTTGCAGTGGGGTGTCACCCTAAGGCATGCAGTGGTATGTCACCCCGAGGCTTGCAGTGGTATGTCACCCCGAGGCTTGCAGGGGTATGTCACCCCGAGGCTTGCAGGGGTATGTCACCCTGAGGCTCGCACTGGGGTGTCACCTTGAGCTGCCTCTGACCCTCTGGTCAAGCAATGCTGCACACACTGCCTTGCATGCATGCGCATCTGCTTTGTGTCGGTACATTACCTGCGGCAGCTCTGAGCAATGCGCGTGTGATCTGCTATGAGCTTTTCTCATTGCCACAACCACGTGTCTCAGTGCACGTGTCTCAGTGTCTCAGTGTCTTAGTGTCACAACCATGCATGTTTCTCAGCGTTACAACCATGCACATGTCTCAGTGTCACAACCATGCATGGGCACGTGTCTCAGTGTTACAACCATGCATGTGCACGTGCAGGGGTGACCCAGTACTTCCCATGCAACGAGTGGCTTGACCCCGCCGACCCTATGAGTTTGAACAAGACCCTGCTGCCCCGAGACGCAGACGGCAACATTGGGGAGCTGCTTCAGTATGAGGTGTGCAATGAAGTAGCAATGGGGCTCATGTACATGTTGAGAACAGGATCTACCGGCCAGACAGGCTGCTCAATAACGCCTTCCCTATATTCTAGCATGCTTTGTGAGTCATGTCCTGGATTCAGGTCCAGTCTAAAACAGTGCCATGCCATTAGGTCCTCTGTGGTTTTCTTTTTTTATCTGGTCCTTGTTTTGCATTTGTATTGTTGCAGGTGGTGGTGTACACCTCAGACCTTCGTGGCGCTGGCACTGACGCAAATGTGGAGATCGAGCTTTGGGGCACAAAGGTAAAGTCTGAGCCATTTGACCTCATGTCATGGAGAAAATAGAAGTTATTGCAGTGGCATGCACAGGTATTGCAGGGACTTGCACAACCATGTTGCGTGACCAGTTGCATGAGCAGATGGTTGTTGTTTGGGGAATAGGGGGCACAATTAACGCTCAGATGTAGTTTGCATGCCTTTCTGCTATATAAGCCACAACACATGCTTAGGTCTTGCAGCATTAGCTTGTGCGCTGTTGAGCCCTGTGCCGCTCAAACCTTAACCTCTTGGCATTCAACCTTCCAGTCCACTCCTTTTCATGAGTTTCATCTTCTTGCTCTTCAACTTGTGCATCTTCATTCTATCTCAAGCTGTCTGCAAACAGCTCGCCCTTTGCACAGACGCCTCTGCAATCCATTTGCGTTCTGATTTGTCAAATTCAGGACCACACAAGCCCCCACCGGATGGACACAAGGTGCGCTGAGAGTAGCCATTGCAGCCCACCATTGCAGATGACTCTGGCGCATCACCTGGTCGCTGCTCTGCACACCTGGAAATTCGCATATGCAAACTTAGCTTGGCTTTTTGCTCTACTGCACCATTGATTAGCACAGGCACGTCCACATAATAGCACATCTGGATGCATCCTTGTTTCCAGCGCGAATAACTTTGAGAGAAATCAAAAGGACATCTTTGCGCTGAAGGCCCCAGATATTGGTGACCTCACACACGTGATCGTCCGCAAAGACAATACAGGGCTGCTAGGCTCGGACTGGCACTTGCAGGTTCGTTTGCAGGGAGGGGAATGAGAGCACATGTCACAAAAGAAAAAGAATGCAGGGGTGTCAGAGTTTTCTCCTTTTCTTGCTTCGTTGTTTTATTGATGGCTATCTTTGCCTCTGCTAGCTTCTAAGCAAGTGGATTTATGCGGCTTCTTTTTGTCAAATTGAAAGGATATGAGATGTACAGATCATTACATCCATCAAAGTCAAGCTCATTTTTTTCTTGTTGCTACTTCGTGCTTATGGTTCATTACATTCAACCCTGCATGCAAGTTATGAATCAATGTTTGGTGTTTCATACCATTTCCTGAGCGCAGAGTGTTGAGGTGCTGCATCCATTGACCAAGAAGCGCTTCTACATGATCCACAATGATTGGCTAAAGGTTGGTGGTAGCAGGCTTGATTGGGTTGAGATTGTCTCCTTTACCCTTGCTTTTGTGTTGCAGGATATATTGTTGGTACAGAGCAGAAGTTTGATACCCACGCACCTGTTCAAATTACTTGAAGTCGCTCTTGAGGCTGAGGTTGTTCGAAGGCGCCTGCGCACATCGAGTTTACCATGTCTAGGTGCATTTGCCATAGAGATGAGGATAGCATCTCCTCCACATTGTTTTGGGTTGATGACTTTCCCAGCTTTCATATTTGTAGTCACATCAGTTTCTCTGGAACGGGATTCACGCTTCAGGGTGCATGTGAGAGAAAGCTGGAGGTTGGCAAGCTACCAGAAGGGGGCAAGTGCACTTATCGTGTGACGGTCACCACCTCAGGTGCGTGGGCGTCAGTAGCTTTATTCTTGCTGCACGTATTGGCATGTGGAGCCGTGTTTGTATGGATGTGCATTGCCCATGCTTACACAAATCACCTGACGGGTCTTGTCATGTGTCCAAGTTCTCTTCAGGGTCTACGGTGAACTTTTTACAAGGTATATCACATTGCCTCATGTGTCTTCTCTGACCATGTGCACACAGGTTGCAAACTACCTACAAACTTGTGCAGGAGCTAGCTTGCTTTCCCTTTTCCTTGCCGCCAGCTTCAGCTCAATCACTGCAGCGTGACCACTTATACATGGCATTTTCGTGCAGATGTCCGTGGTGCGGGCACAGATGCCAATGTGAAGATGCACTTGTTTGGAGAGAAGGGTAGCACCGGAGAGCGCAAGCTGGACACTTCAGCTAATGACTTTGAGAGGGGCAAGGTGAAGTTGGCGTCTATGTGCATGGTTTTACAAAGTACATGTGCAAAGAAATTGATTTGTACGTGCACAATCAGTGCCACGCACAGGTGCTTGTTACATCATCTGTGTGTGTATGCAACCTTATCTGCTGATGATGTGTTCTAACACTAACCCAAAGCCCTTCTTGCGGGAGGGGGTGTGCATCTTTTGGAATTTGCCTGCATTTCTTGTGGTTGCTTAGTGGCATTATTTGTCAACAAACTACTTTGTGAATGAACATTGGAGTGCTCACAGCGCAGCAGCTTTTTTAAATTGATGGGATAGGATACATAGCGTCATAAAAGACAACAATTTAGTGCTCCTGGCTTATTGTAACCGAGAAAGGATGCTATCCAGGAGGGTATAAATAGAGTGCAGGTGCTTACTCCAACATGGTGGCCTTGAATAGTTCACACTCCCATGCGCGTTTATGCAGCAACAGTATCCTTTCACATTCCTTCGCGACCCCTCGCAGGTGGACAACTTTTTCATTGAGGCGGTGGATGTGGGCTTCATGCAGAAGCTTACAATCAGTCATGACAACTCAGGTGGATGTTGATCATGCTCCCAGTGCGTCGGTCGCCTCTTCTTCCTGGTCGTGCTCTCCCCATGCATCACTACCTGAGCGCATGGATCACTGCCTGAGCGCATGCATTACTGCCTGAGCGCTCGTCTCCGCACCCTTGAAAGAGTCAAGCTGCTGTGCGCAATCTCTGCACAGATCATTTTGTACACAGCCCAAGAGTCATGGGGGGTACCTCCAGGCCCTTTGGCGTCGCTTGCCTGCTGCGCCATGCTGTGTTGCACTTCCCCAGGCTGTGGCCTGCTGTGCCCTGGAATGCGCAAACAGCGGTTGGGGATGCCTTGGGGGAGCTTTGGATGCATGATGGCAGAAAAGGCACTGCGAACAGCGCCAATGTGTGATCATTACTTGGACACGTGCGCAGGCTTTGGCTCGTCCTGGCACCTTGCCAAAGTGGAGGTGATCAACCTGACAACCGGAGAGCGGGTGAGGACGCATAGGCTCATTGGCAGCCCCTTATCTCTTGCATGCTGCTGCTGCTGCTGCTGCTGCTGCTGCTGCTGCTGCTAAGCAGCAGCTGTGTGTCACACCTCTTACTTAGGGTGTGACTTTGTGCTGGCGTTGCTGTTGCTGCCTCTGAGCAGAATCACACCACAGTACGCCCTCCTTCAGATCTTAGATTACAATGCAGTCCCTTAGCGGTTGCTGTGGCTTGCATGCTGGCTCGGATGCCACTGGTCCCCATCACGTGCATTCCTCCTATGTGATTTTCCAGCCTCAGCGCAATGTTCCTTGCCCTTCCCATGCAAGGCATGCTTTTCTTTAGCTGTTAGAAAGCCGTTTATGTTCTTCTCGGACTCTCAGGCACTGTTTCCCCGCCATGCCTTTTTCCTGTGTGTGTGTGTGCTTGCTGCGCCTCAGGCAGTGTTTCCCTGCCACAGCCGTTTACATGCTCTTCTGACTCTCATACAATGTCACATGCCAAGCCTGCTTTCCTGTGTGTGCGTGCTCGCCGCGCCTCAGGCGGTCTTCCCCTACCACAACTGGCTGGACAAAGCACACGGCCTGAGCGCAGACCTCACCCCCGACCGTACAGGCGATGGCAAGGGGGATGGTTACTTTGGCGCCGACCTCACTGAGCACACCATCACTGTGTACACATCAGACATCAGGTGCGGCAGGGCGTGCTGCTGGGCGGCTTGGCGTGCCGTGCAGGCTACACACACCAGGGGCTGCAGACCAGGCCTGTGGTCACGCTCGCGCAGGAGGACAGCAGTCGGCGCGGGCTGGTCGGATTGCGCAGCAACTCCTGTGCGTGATGCACGCCGTGCTTTGTGTGCGGTTGTGGTGCAGACATAATTGCGCAGCAGCTGCCGTGCATGAATCACGCCATGCCTCGTGTGTTGCTTGTCGTGCCCACAGGGGTGCGGGCACAGATGCGGACGTGTTCATTGAGCTGTACGGAGACAAGGCCACCATCGGGCAGACACGCCTGGACACCGCTGCCAACAACTTCGAGCGCAACCAGAAAGACGTGTTCAAGGTGCGCTGCTCTGCGGGCGCTATCCTGTGGATCCGCCTCCTGTGGAACTGGTATGCATGTGTCTGTCCTTCTGTGGAGCTCGGTGTGTGTGTTTTTGGGCTTAGAAGACTGCCTTTGACCCCTGGGGATGCAAGAGCCCAGGGAGCTGTGAACCTCAGACTGTGCTCAGCACCTCAGATAGAAAGATCAACCACCCAAACTTCAGACTGTGTTCAGCACCTCAGATAGAAAAATGAATCACCCATGATGCGCAGCCTAAAAGGGTTTGTAAGCCACTTTCCTGCCCAGTGACAAAGCTTCCAAGGAGTCCCCTACACTCCTAAGGCAGGTCCCAAAACACGTGTGGATTGAATGAGTTGCGTATGGAACCTCAGCTGTGGGCATATGGCACCCCAGCAGGGACAGCACGCTGTGTGTGCTTGTGCACATGGGCCTGTGGCGCCGCATGCTGCCGTTGCCGTTCATTGTGTGCCTGCAGCCGCATGCTGCCGTTTCTGCAGGCACTTCACTGACACAACACCGCTGTGCGTGTGCACCCCCCAAGAGTAGCCGCACTCGTGTCCTTGGGCATCAGTATTCAAGCGTTTGCGTCATTTAACATTAGGCAATCAAATGCCGCTTGACAAGTCTGCTTAGTATATCGTGTATGAATGTGTCATTGCACACAGGCTGTTGTAACCGTCTTCTATGATGAGGATGTATGACTTAGTTTTGAGGCGTGACTGGCACGTGTGTGCAAGTGTGCTTGTGTGCGCATGTCTGAACGTGTGCTTGCGTGCATTTGTAAGTACGTGTGTGTGTGAGAGTGTGCTTAAATGGGAGTAGCCAGGCTGAACTCGCTTGCCGGGCTGAAGTGCGTGCCTGCTCCCGTAGGGGCACGCGTGCATGTCCATGCATTAGTCGCGGTGCCTGCCCTAGCAGTTCGGCGCAACCCTGCACCACCACCCACTGCCTGCTTAGTACCACCACCCACTGCCTGCGTGGCCTGCGCAGATCAAGGGGCCCAGTCTGGGTGAAGTGCAGAGGGTTGTGATCCGGCACGACAACTCGGGCTTCTCTGCGGACTGGCACCTGCGCCAGGTGCGCCCGCTGAAGAGGCGCTTGCCGCCTGCCCTACATGCATGCTTCGTGTGCATGCACAACACCTGCACTGTGTGCACTGTTGAATGTGCTTGTAAGTGTTGCGCAAACATGCAAGTGCACGTCCTTGCATGTGCTGCAGCTTCAGAAACAAGGGCTGCAGCAGCACGTGCTGTGCCTGCTCAAGGCAAGTTGCCGTTACGGGGAACAAAGGCACGAGCAGGCCTCTATCAGCCCCCCAAACACCTCTAGCTGCCTCAGATCCCTTAGTCTCTGCCCCCAGCAAGCGTGCACCTGGAATGGGCGGGATTTTTAGGCACATGTGCAGCATGCCACTGCACATTGCCACCTGCGCCCATGCGCCAAACCCTTAAACCTGAATTCTGTCCCTTACGCCACACCCTAGCTGTGCCACGCATCCGTGCACAAAAGATGCATGTTTTTGTGCCGCACCCTGCTTAGGCATCCTGCAGGTGGGGGCAAGCTGGTAGCTCCCGTGCGCATGCACAAGCCCTACATGCCCATGCTGCGCCCTGTCCTGCCAGGGCAGCCCGCAGATGGGGGCGTTCTGTGAGGCCAGGCTAATGGCCACCGTGCGCACGTGCATATGCCCCGCATGCCCAAGCTGCCCCTTTCCCCGGGCGGCCCGCAGGTGGAGGTGTTCAGCGAGGACACACAGAAAACGTTTGTGTTCCCCTGCAACGACTGGCTGCGGAAGAACGGCGCGGATGAGTCAGGGCTGCGCAAGGAGCTGGTGGCGGGATCGCCGGACCAGCGGGGTCCCACCAACTACTGCATCACTGTGCACACCAGGTGGGGGGGCACTGTGCCATGAGCCAGCCAAGGCGCTCTGTCCCGGGCTTTGATGGGAAGTGCCGCCGGCCCTGCTGCGCGTGATTGGTTCAGTGAGTGGCGCTGGCTGCAGCTGCCGGGCAGGGTGCGTACTCCTGCCGGGTGCATGGGAGTGGGGCGCGCTCCAGTGATTTTTCGTCTCTGTGGGCATGGGAATGTTGCCGGGGTGGTGCAGTGTGTGGTCAGTGAGTGGCGCGGGGGGCGCAGCGTGTGTGGGTGACCCGTTGCATGAGTGGTGTGCTGTGTGGGCGGCGAGCGCACACGGAACCATGACGTCCTGCTTGATGTCCTTCCTACACTTGTCGAGGCGCATGTCCCCCAGAGGAGGTGGTCCTGGGACTCGAGGCCTCTGGAGCCTGGCCACTTGCTGTGTCTCTGGACGAGTGTGCCAGAGGTCAGGGCTGCAGGGCAGGTTTAGGAGGTCACCAAGCTTGGCAGTTCCTGGACATGGGAGACGCAAGTGTCGACTGCATGCTCAGGCGGTCCCTTGCACTTGGACGGCCTTTCACGTGCCTGCTGCTGCTCTGCCCTCAAGTGTCAGAACCCTGCGAGAAATTGGCCGCCGCGCCTGACCAGGATCGTCGGATGCGCCTGCTGGGCAGGGCGTCTGCGCTCGTTGAGCATGCTTGCGCCCCTGCAGCTCGCCCCTCTCGTTCTCACCTGTGGGACCCAACAGCACGCGCCTCGTGGCTGTGCCCGCTCCTGTCTTTGCAGCGACTTGCGCGGCGCCGGCACCGATGCCGACGTACATGTGGTGGTGTATGGGGAGCTTGGCGACACCGGGGAGCGCCTGCTGGACAACTCGCTGCAGAACAACTTTGAGAGGGGCAAGGTGGGATGGTGTGCAAGTGTGCGTGCGCGAGAGCAGCGCGAGAGCATGACCCGACCCTGACCCGTGCCTGTGCCTGTGCCTGAGCACGTGCGTGTGTGTGTATGTTTCTGTGCGCGCGCGGCCTCTATGCTGAGCTTGCCGACCACTTGTGCGTGATGGCCCTGGCTGAGCTTGCTGCGCAGGTGGACACGATTTCTGTGGCGGCTCCCTGTGCTGCGCAGGTGGACACGCTTTTTTGTGGCGGCTTCCTGTGCTGTGCAGGCGGACACGCTTTTCGTGAAGGCTCCCTGCGCTGTGCAGGTGGACACGCTTCTTGTGACGGCTCCCTGTGCTGCGCAGGTGGACACGTTCTTTGTGACAGCCCCCAACATGGGTCCCATGAAGGCCCTGAAAGTGAAGTCCAGCGGCACAGGGCTTGGAGCGGCATGGCACCTGGCCAAGGTGAGCTCCACATTGTGGGCAGCACCTGGCTGGGGCTGCGTTGTGGGATGTACAGGTCTTGGCAGAGGTGAGCTGCGCTGCGTGCAGCACCTGACAGGGGTGAGCTCTGCGTTATTGGCAGGGGCTGCGTTGTGGGATGTACAGGTCTTGGCAGAGGTGAGCTGCGCTGCGTGCAGCACCTGACAGGGGTGAGCTCTGCGTTATTGGCAGGGGCTGCGTTGTGGGA
>LFIK01001866.1_pt1 | contig 16865 bp, 12 predicted proteins | sample 643401 | NCBI WGS metagenome assembly LFIK01 (sample SAMN03777447, study PRJNA286221) | soda lake metagenome | biome: soda lake; feature: Kulunda steppe; material: water; isolation source: sample T5-Br brine of Lake Tanatar-5 | place: Russia: Kulunda steppe | collected 2010-07
CGGCGCGGGCTTGCCCGCGCCGCCCGGCCCAACGGGCGCGGGGGCATCTTCGATGCACCCGCCGCCCAGCGGGAGCGCCCCGCGACAGCGTGCACCCTGACCGGATCAACGCGCGCCGCTCACCGCCCCGACGGCGATCGCTCCAGCACTTCCTGGCGCCGCAGCGGAAAGCGGTCGATCACCGCCATCAACTCGCGCCCGCTGCGTGGCGCGGGGCGGCGGGCCTTGACCTCGCCATCCTTGTCGATGATGGCGATCATGAAACCGTGCGCGCGCATCACCTGCCGCAGCGCGCTGTTGTCTTCGGGGTGCGCGTCAAAGATCACCACAACGTCACGATCGACAAATTCATCGGCGCGGTCGCGCAGCGACGCAAGCTGCCGTTCGAACGCGGGATCATTGGGCGTGTCGGCCATGACAACCGCGATCCGCCGGTTCCAGATGAACTCGCGCACGTCGATTTCGCGCGCGTCCAGAAACAGCAACTCCGCGTCCGGGTCGGGCAGTGCGTCCTCTTCCGTGGCGCCTTCGGCCTCGTCCAGCGTCTCGGCGGCAGTGTCGGCTGCGGCCTCGGGGTTCATCTCGCCGTTTTCGGCCGCTTCCTCCGAGGCTTCGGTGGCCGGGGCAGAGGCGGGCAGGAACGCCGCGAAGGCAGTGATGAAGGCAATGACAAAGATCGGTCGCATGATCCCTCCTGTTGACCGACATATAGGACCGATTGCGTGAAAAACACCAGAGGGCGGCGCCGTTTCCGGGCGCGCCCCTGCGACAGAAGGAATCCGCCATGGCTGACAATCGAAACCGCTGGGAAATGCTTGCCGAAAAGGAGCTGCGGGGCCGCCCGCGCGAGGACCTGACCTGGCACACGCTCGAAGGGATCGCGGTGCAGCCGCTCTACCTTCACGAGGACATCGCCGATCTGCCGCACCTCGGCACCATTCCGGGCGAGGCCCCCTATACCCGCGGCGTGCGCGCCACCATGTATGCGGGCCGCCCCTGGACGATCCGCCAGTACGCGGGTTTTTCGACCGCCGAGGAATCGAACGCCTTCTACCGCCGCGCGCTGGCCGCAGGGCAGCAGGGCGTGTCCGTCGCCTTCGATCTGGCCACGCACCGCGGTTATGACAGCGACCACCCGCGGGTTGAGGGCGACGTGGGCAAGGCGGGCGTGGCCATCGATTCGGTCGAGGACATGAAGATTCTCTTCGACGGCATCCCGCTGGAAAAGGTCAGCGTGTCCATGACCATGAACGGCGCGGTGATCCCGATTCTCGCCAATTTCATCGTCACGGGCGAGGAACAGGGGGTGGACCGCAAGCTGCTGTCGGGCACGATCCAGAACGACATCCTCAAGGAATTCATGGTCCGCAACACCTATATCTACCCGCCCGAGCCTTCGATGCGGATCATCGCCGACATCATCGAATTCACGAGCGCTGAGATGCCGCGCTTCAACTCGATCTCGATCTCCGGCTACCATATGCAGGAGGCGGGCGCGAACCTCGTGCAGGAGCTGGCCTTCACCCTCGCCGACGGGCGCGAATACGTCCGCGCGGCAATCCACCGCGGCATGGATGTAGACCGTTTCGCCGGGCGGCTGAGCTTCTTCTTCGCCATCGGCATGAACTTCTTCATGGAGATCGCCAAGCTGCGCGCCGCGCGGATGTTGTGGTCGCGGGTCATGGACGAGTTCGAGCCCAAGGACCCGAAGTCGAAGATGCTGCGCACCCATTGCCAGACCTCGGGCGTGTCCCTGCAGGAGCAGGACCCTTACAACAACGTGATCCGCACGGCGTATGAGGCGATGAGCGCCGTGCTGGGCGGCACGCAAAGCCTGCACACCAATGCGCTGGATGAGGCGATTGCGCTGCCCACCGATTTCAGCGCCCGGATCGCGCGCAACACCCAGTTGATCCTGCAGGAGGAAACCGGCGTCACAGCGGTCGTCGACCCTCTGGCGGGCAGCTATTACATCGAAAAGCTGACCCATGACCTGGCCGAGGCCGCATGGGCGCTGATGGAAGAGGTCGAGGGAATGGGCGGCATGACCAAGGCCGTGGCCAGCGGCATGCCCAAGCTGCGGATCGAGGAGACGGCCGCCCGCCGTCAGGCCCAGATCGACCGGGGCGAGGAGGTGATCGTCGGCGTCAACAAGTATCGCAAGGACAAGGAAGACCCGATCGACATTCTGGACATCGACAACGTCAAGGTCCGCGACGGCCAGGTCGCAGCACTCGAACGCATCCGCGCGTCCCGCGATCAGGCGGCCTGCGACGCAGCACTCGCCGAGGTCACGCGGCGCGCGGAGGAAGGCGGCAACCTTCTGGAAGCGGCGGTAGAGGCGGCCCGGGCACGGGCCTCGGTCGGGGAGATCAGCATGGCGATGGAAAAGGTGTTCGGGCGCCACCGCGCCGAGGTGAAGACCCTCGCAGGCGTCTATGGCGCGGCCTATGAGGGCGATGAAGGCTTCGCCGCCATCCAGGCCGATGTCGAGGCCTTCGCCGAGGCCGAGGGCCGCCGCCCGCGCATGCTGGTGGTCAAGATGGGCCAGGACGGGCATGACCGCGGCGCCAAGGTGATCGCCACGGCCTTCGCCGATATCGGCTTCGACGTGGACGTGGGCCCGCTGTTCCAGACCCCCGAGGAAGCGGCGCAGGACGCGGTGGACAACGACGTGCATGTGGTGGGGATCTCCAGCCAGGCGGCGGGGCACCGGACGCTGGCGCCGAAGCTGGTGGCGGCGCTGCGCGAACAGGGGGCAGGGGATATCATCGTGATCTGCGGCGGGGTGATCCCGCAGCAGGATTACGCCTTCCTGCGCGAGGCGGGGGTCAAGGCCATCTTCGGCCCCGGCACCAACATCCCCGATGCCGCGCGCAACATCCTGTCCCTGATCCGCGAATCCCGCGCCACCGCGGAGGGAGCGCTCTAGGCAAAGGCGGCTCCCGCCCGTCGTCAGGCGCATCGAAGATGCGCCCGCGCCCGTTGGGCCGGGCGGCGCGGGCAAGCCCGCGCCGGAGGGGGGGCGCTGCCCCCCGTCGCGCGTGCCGCGCGACTCCCCCCGGGATATTTGTGCACAGATGATGGGGTGTTTGACCCGAAGGACTTTGCGCGCTGTCGACGATACGGTGCGGCCGGTGCGTGGTGTTGTTCAGCGCCGCGGTTTTTGCCCGGCAGGTGCCCGGTTCGCCCCGGATCCGAGCAAGACCTACTGCGCGGCGCGACATGGTGCACCTGCTGGGCGAGCCTGGCGGAGCGACGGCGCTGCGGAGCGGGGCAGCCTGTGACCCTATCGGGTGAGGATCAGCCGTCCATCCGCGATTTCGATCCGGGCGAAGCGCTCCAGATAGCCCATGCCCAGAAGCGAGGTGTCGAGTTCCCCCTGGTTGACGAAGGCAGGCACGCGCTGATCCGCGATTCGCAGGTCGCCCTCGGCCAGTACCACATCGTCAAGCGTGACCCGCGCGATGGCGACCACGCCGTTGGCCGTACGCGCCTGGCCGAGATAGGCCAGCGCATCCGGATCCAGCCCGGCGGCGGCGGCGTCCCGCTGGCTGAGCACCAGGTCGGTCGCGCCGGTGTCGACGACGAAGCGCACCGGGGTGTCGTTGACCTCGAGCGTCAGGTAATAGTGCCCGTCACGGGCGCGCGGAATGGCGATCTGTCCGTCTCCGGTGACCACCGCCTGGGTGCGCGGGGCAAAGGTATCCTCCCACAGTCCGTAGCCTGCGGCGACGCCGATGAAGATCAGCCCCCAGAGCATCAGGTGGCGCAGGCTCTGACCGATGTCGGCGCGTCTTGACAGCAGCACATAGGCCAGCAGCGCCCCGCCGAGGATGGTCAGATACATGATCCGTGCGATTTCGTCTCCGCCCATCGGTCCCGTCCGTCCGCTGCCCTCGGGCAACTATGTAGGGGCGTCGAAGGAAGCTGTCACCCCACGTTACCGCGGGTGAGCGCGTGCACACTCAACGCAGTCGCGGCGCGGGCCTTGCCCGCGCCGCCCGGCCCAACCGCCTCGGGTGCATCTCCGATGCGATCGAGGCGGGCGGGAGCACCCCCTTGCCCGGTTCGCGCTCCGCCGGCTTCCGGGCGTGTTCGGCTTTGCTCTCGGTCCGCATCTGTCCTAGGTGTTGAGCGAACCGCCACAGGAGACCCCGCCATGAAGGACACGCAGCCCGCGCCCGTGCATCTGCGCGATTACACCCCGCCGCCGTGGCTGGTCGACCGGGTGGCGCTGACCTTCCGGCTCGACCCGGCGGCGACACGCGTGCGGGCGCAGATCCGATTCCGCCCCAACCCCACGGCCGCGCCCGGGCAGGACCTGCGGCTTGATGGTGAGGGCCTGCGGCTGATCGCGGCGTCGCTCAATGGGGCCAAGGTCACCGTCACCCCCGATGCCACTGGTCTGACCCTGCCGAAGGCGACCCTGCCCGATGGCCCCTTCGACTGGGAGGCCGAGGTCGAGATCAATCCGCAAGCCAATACCGCGCTGGAGGGGCTCTACATCTCCAAGGGCATGTTCTCCACCCAGTGCGAGGCCGAGGGCTTCCGCCGCATCACCTTCTACCCCGACCGTCCGGACGTGATGGCGCCCTTCCGGGTGCGGATCGAAAGCGACCTGCCGGTGCTGCTATCGAACGGCAACCCGGTGGCCAGCGGCTCCGGCTGGGCGGAATGGGAGGACCCGCACCCCAAGCCCAGCTACCTGTTCGCGCTGGTGGCGGGCGATCTGGTCGCCACCTCGGAGCGCTTCACCACCTCCGAGGGGCGCGCGGTGGATCTCAACATCTGGGTGCGCCGGGGTGACGAGCATCGCACCGCCTATGCCATGGACGCGCTCAAGCGCTCCATGCGCTGGGACGAGGCGGTTTACGGCCTCGCCTATGACCTCGATGTCTTCAACGTTGTGGCTGTCGATGACTTCAACATGGGCGCGATGGAAAACAAGGGGCTCAACATCTTCAACTCGCGCTACGTGCTGGCGGATCCCGAAAGCGCCACCGACGCCGATTTTGCGAATATCGAACGCATTGTCGCGCATGAGTATTTCCACAACTGGACCGGCAACCGCATCACCTGCCGCGACTGGTTTCAGCTGTCGCTCAAGGAGGGGCTGACGGTCTTTCGCGACCAGCAGTTCATGGCCGACATGCGCTCGGCGCCCGTGCAGCGGATCGGCGATGTGCTGACGCTCCGCGCGCGCCAGTTCCGCGAGGATGCGGGGCCGCTCGCGCACCCCGTGCAGCCTGTCAGCTATGTGGAGATCAACAACTTCTACACCGCCACGGTCTATGAGAAAGGCGCCGAGCTGATCCGGATGCTGCACCTGCTGGTGGGGCCGGAAGGGTATGACAAGGCGCTGCAGCTCTATTTCCAGCGCCATGACGGGCAGGCCGCGACCATCGACGATTGGGTGCGGGTGTTCGAGGATGCCACCGGGCGCGACCTGTCGCAGTTCCGCCGCTGGTATGAACAGGCGGGCACGCCCCGGCTGAAGGTGACCGAGGATTGGGATGGCAGCACCTTCACCCTGCGGTTGGCCCAGCACACGCCGCCCACGCCCAGCCAGCCCGACAAGGCGCCGCTGATGATCCCGGTGGCGGTGGGGCTGATCGGCCCGGATGGGGCGGAACTGGTGCCGACGCAGGTGCTGGAGCTTTCTCAGGCCGAACAGGCGTTTCGATTCGATGGCTTGCCCGCCCGGCCCGTGGTCTCGCTCCTGCGCGGGGCCTCGGCGCCGGTGATTGTCGAGCACAAGCTCGACGCCGAAACGCGTGCGCATCTCCTGGCCCATGACACCGACCCCGTGGCGCGGTGGGAGGCCGGGCATGACCTGGCCCGCGACATCCTGCACGCGATGATCCTGGAGGGCGCGCGGCCCGGGCCGGAATACCTCTCGGCGCTGGACCGTCTGTTGCGCGATGAATCGCTCGACCCGGCGTTCCGCGCCTTTGCCCTGGGTCTGCCGGGGCAGGAGGAACTGGCGCAATCGCTTCATGAGGCCGGGCACACCCCGGACCCGGCGGCGATCCGTGCGGCGCGCGAGCGCCTGATGCAGACCGTGGCCGAGGCGCTGGCCGATCCGCTGGCCGCCACCTTCGCCGCCATGGACACCCCCGGCCCCTACAGCCCCGAGGCCACGGCGGCGGGGCGCCGCGCGCTGCGGCTGCGCGCGCTGTCGCTGCTGACGCGGCTTGATGGCGGGGCGAAGGCGCGGGCGCTGTTTGCCAGCGCCGACAACATGACCGAGGCGCTGGGCGCCTGGGGCGCATTGCTGGCGGTCGGGGCGGGGCAGGAGGAAACGGCCGCTTTCTATCGCCGCTGGAAGGATGACCGGCTGGTGCTGGACAAATGGTTCGCGCAGCAGATCCTGCACGCCGCGCCCGATGCCGCCGCCGACACGGCAAGCGCCCTTGCCGCGCACCCGGATTTCGACCCCAAGAACCCCAACCGCTTCCGCGCCGTGGTGGGTGCGCTGGCCATGAACCCGGCGGGGTTTCACCATGCCTCAGGCGCGGGGTATCGCTTTGTCGCCGATTGGCTGATCCGGCTTGACGCGATGAACCCGCAGGCGGCGGCGCGCCAGTCCACGGCGTTCGAGACCTGGCGGCGCTATGGCTCCGCGCGGCAGGCGCTGATCCGGGCGGAGCTGGAACGCATCCGCGCGCATCCGAAGCTGAGCCGCGACATGGGCGAGATGGTGGGCCGCATGCTGGACGGCGTCGGCTGAGCGCCCCGGCTCAGGAGACCGAGGTCCAGAGCAGGCGGATCTGCGACAGATCGCTCCGGGCCTGCCCAAGGCGTCTGGACACGCGGCCCTGCGCGTCACCGGCGGGCGCGCGGCGCAACTCCACCACGGCGATCACACCCTCGTCGCGGTAATCCAGCCGCAGGTCGCGGATGGCGCCGCGCGGGACGATCCCGTCCAGACAATCCTGCACGATCTGCGCCAATTCCGGGCGCAGGGCCGCGTCATGGGCGGCGGGACCGTCGGCATGGCCGTCGGGTTCGGGGTGGATGATGATCTCGGACACTTCGGGCACCTGCGCCAGCACTTCGGCGCGGGCGGCCTCGGACAGGCGGTGCGCCTCGGAGAGCGTCATCGCCGGGTCAAGCGTGATATGCGCATCGGCCTGCAAGGTGCCGCTCATCTGGCGCAGGCGCAGGTCATGGGCATCGCGCACGCCCGGGGTGGCCATGAGCGCCTCGGTGATACGCGCGGCGGTGGCCTCGGGCGGGGCTGTGTCCACGAGTTCGCGCACCGCCGGGCGGCCAAAGGTCCAGGCCACGCGCCCCAGCATCAGTGCGATGATGCCTGCGCCCAGCGCATCGGCCCAGGGCGCGCCCAGCATCGCCGCGCCGATCCCCGCCAGCGCCACGATAGAGGTCACGGCGTCCGAGCGGTGGTGCCAGGCGTTGGCGGCCATCATCGCCGACCCGGTCCGCCGGGCGACAATCCGCGTGTAATGATAGAGCGCTTCCTTCAGCGCGATGGAGAAAGCGGCCACCCACAGCGCCAGCGCGCCCGGCGCGGCGTCGGGCGGGGCGATCAGCCGCGCGCCCGCATCCAGCAGGATTCCCGCCGCGGCCAGCGCCAGCATTGCGGCGATGGCGAGCGTGGCCAGCGTTTCGAACCGGCCATGGCCAAAGGGATGGTCGCTGTCCGGCGGGCGGTGCGAGTGCTTCAACGCCCAGATCACCGCCGCGTCGGACAGAAGGTCCGAGAGCGAATGCACGCCATCGGCCACCAGCGCCTGGCTTTGTGCCACCCATCCGACGGCGATCTTGGCCGCCGCCAGCGGCCCGTTCAGCACCACCCCGGCCCAGGCCGCCCGGCGCTTGTCGCGCAGGTCCGTGTCAGTATTCATAACCATGCGGCCATCCTTCGGGGACAATTCCGGGGCGCCCCCTGTCCGAATCCTCCGCGCGCAGGATGCTCTGCGCGGCGTGACATGGCAACGGATTGCTGCCCTGTGCAGCCCTCGCACCTTCGTGTCCGGCAATGCCCGATGCGACGCCGACGCTGCGCAGAAGGCAGTGCAAAGGCGAGGGGCGGCGCGGCGCTGCGGTCAAGGAGGGCTCCCGCCCGTCGTCGGGCCGCTTGCGCGCCCCTCCTCCCGTTGGGCCGGGCGCGCTGCGCGCGCGGTCAGCCCTGCGGTGTTGAGCCGCGCCCTTGCCGTCCCCATGTGACATTCATACGCCCCGGTCTAGGTGATCCTTCGCAATGATTCAGCACCATCGCACCACACCCGCCGCGCGCCTTTTGCGCCTTGCCCTGTTCTCGGTCCTTGCTTTCGTCGGTCTGGCCGGTCTGATCGCCGCGCAATCCATCTACGAACCGCGCGAGCGCACGGCGATGGTGGTCGAACTGCACGATGCCATCAGCCCGGCGACGGCGGATTACGTCCGCGCAAACCTGAACGAGGCCGCGGAACGTGGCGTGGCCATGGTGATCATCGAACTGGACACGCCCGGCGGGCTGGTGGTGTCCACGCGGCAGATCATCCGCGATATCCTGGACTCGCCGGTGCCGGTGGCGACCTTTGTCAGCCCGCGCGGGGCGCGCGCGGCGAGTGCTGGCACCTATATCGCCTATGCCAGCCACGTCGCCGCCATGGCGCCCGCCACCAGCCTGGGCGCCGCGACCCCGGTCAGCCCGATGGGTGACGGGGGCGGCGGAGGGAGCCCCTTTGACCTGCCCGAGGAAGACAGCGGGAACGGCGAAAACGGCACGAACGATGAAAACGACACCGGTGCCGAGCCCGCACCCGAAGACCGCCCCGCGGGCATGTCGGCGGCCGAGGCCAAGGCGCTGAACGACGCCATCGCCTTCATCCGCGGTCTGGCCGAATTGCGCGGGCGCAACGCCGAATGGGCCGAACGTGCCGTCCGCGATGCCGCCACCCTGACCGCCAGCGAGGCGGCCGAGCAGAACGTGATCGATTTCGTTGCCTCGGACGTCAGCGATCTGCTGGCGCAGGCGCATGGCATGACCGTGGAACTGGATGGCGCGGATGTGATCCTGGACACCGAGGACCTGACGCTGGAGCAGATCACGCCCGACTGGCGCACGCAGGCGCTGTCGCTCATCGCCAACCCCAATGTCGCGCTGATCCTGATGCTGGTGGGGGTCTATGGCCTGCTGTTCGAGGGTCTGAACCCCGGCGCGCTGCTGCCCGGCACGGTGGGCGGCATAAGCCTGCTGCTGGGGCTTTATGCGCTGGCGCTCCTGCCGCTGAACATCGCGGGCGCGGGGCTGATCCTGCTGGGCATCGCGTTACTGATTGCCGAGGCGTTTGCGCCCTCCTTCGGCATCCTCGGGATCGGCGGGACGGCGGCCATGGTGGTCGGCGCGGCAATCCTGGTCGAAGGCGAAGGGCCGGGGGCCGAGGTCTCGGTGCCGCTGATCGCGGGCATCGCGGTCACCGGGCTGATCCTGACCCTGATCATCGCCCGGCTGGCCATGGGGTCGGTCAAGGCCAAGGTCGTCAGCGGCCCCGAGGAGATGATCGGCGCCGAGGGCGACGTGATGGACTGGGATGGGCGGCAGGGCCATGTCTGGGTCCATGCCGAACGTTGGCGTGCGATCTCTGACACGCCGCTCTCGCCGGGCGATCCGGTGCGGGTCACGGGGCTTACCGGCCTGAAACTGCGCGTGGAGCGGGCCGACTGAACGTCCCCCGCCGCTGCGCTGCATCAACACTCTGAAATGGAGGTATCCGATGGATATTCTGGCAGACCTTGGCTTCTATGGCGTGATCGGCGTTCTGCTGCTCGCCTTTCTGGCCTCGGCCATCCGCGTGCTGCGCGAATACGAACGTGCCGTGGTCTTCACGCTGGGCCGCTACACCGGCACCAAGGGGCCGGGGCTGATCCTGCTGATCCCCTTTGTCCAGCAACTGGTGCGGGTGGACCTGCGCACGGTCACGCTGGACGTGCCAAAGCAGGACGTGATCTCCAAGGACAATGTGTCGGTCAACGTCTCGGCGGTGCTGTATTTCCGGGTGATCGACGCGGAAAAGGCCACGATCCAGGTCGAAAACTTCATGGCCGCGACCAGCGAACTGGCGCAGACGACGCTGCGCGCCGTCCTCGGCAAGCACGAACTGGACGAAATCCTGGCCGAGCGCGACAAGCTGAACGATGACATTCAGGAGATCCTCGACACCCAGACCGAGGCCTGGGGCATCAAGGTCGCCAATGTCGAGATCAAGCATGTCGACATCGCCGAGTCGATGATCCGCGCCATCGCCCGGCAGGCCGAGGCCGAGCGCGAACGCCGCGCCAAGGTCATCAACGCCAATGGCGAACAGCAGGCCGCGCAGAAACTGCTGGAGGCCGCCCAGATCATGTCCAAGGACCCGGGCGCGATGCAGTTGCGCTACCTGTCGTCGCTGAACTTCATTGCCGGGGACAAGAACTCGACCATCGTATTCCCCTTCCCGACCGAGATGGCGAGCCTTGTGCCCGGAGTGAAGAAATCCGGGTAAGCCACTGTTTTTACATCAGCCCCTCGAATTAGAGCGCGCCCCCGACGGGCGCGCTCTGTCCCGGCCTGTCCCGCAGCCTGCGGCGCCGGAGGGGCCGAAGGAAATCCGGCGCAACGGCTTTAAACGCCAAGGCATGCTTCTTACCTCCGGAAGAGTAAAGGAGGTGCGCATTGACCATCGAACTATCGAAATCGCCAAAGATTGATTCATCCCTCGCCGCCATTGTCGAAGATTTCGGCGGCCGTATCGTCCCGCTGGAGCCGATTGGCGCCGAGGTCTCGGGCATCGACCTGACCGCCGCCGACTCCATCCCGTCCGAGGTGCGCGACGCATTGGAGCGCATCATGGCCGAGCGCGGGTTCCTGGTCTTCAAGAACGAAACCCAACTGGAGCCCGAGGACTTCCTGCGCGCAAGCTGTCTCTGGGGCGGGCGCGAATTGCACAGCACCCACGGCGTGCATCCGGAAACACCTGGCGGCAATCCACATATCTTCCGGCTGTCGAATGACGAACGTCACGGCATCCCCGATGTCGGCCCGCAATGGCACAATGATGGCAGTTTCCTGCCCGCGACCTTCTCGCATTCAGGCTATCACATCATCCGCCCGGCCGAGAATGGCGGCGGGACGCATTTCGCGCATCAGGGACTTGCATACGAGGCGCTGCCCGAGGATCGCAAGGAACGCTGGCGGCGCCTGTCCTCGGTGAATTCGGCTTCGGGTGTGGTGCATCCGCTGGTGCATGAACACCCCATCACCGGGCAGAAATGCATCTGGCTGCATCTGGGCATGACCGGCGCGGTGCTTGAAAAGCTCCCGGATCAGGACGCATTCCGCCTGCTGCACGCCGACGAGTTGAAGGCGCTGTGCCACGAATACAACGATATCCTGAACGCCGGGCTGGAAAACGGCTATGCCACGGCCTTCGAATACAACGAAAACGATTGCGTGTTCATCGACAACCTGGCCGTGGCGCACCGCGCATCGCCCGAGGCACACATGCCGGTCGAACAGCAGGGCCTGCGGATCATGCATCGCAGCACGGTGAAGGGTATGCAGGACCTTGCTCCCGGCTTCGACCTGCCGCAGCATGTCCGCATCGACGGACCCAACCCGGTGGGCGAGGGGGTCTGGCAAGGCGGCGGGGTCGGGTTCCGCTGGGATGACGATATCAGGATGCGGAACTAGGCGCTTCGCCGAAGGCGTCTGATCCTGCCGAGCGGAGAGCAGCCGGATGCGCGGACCCTTGCAGGGCTTTCGGGTCATTGACCTGACCACGATGATCTCGGGCCCGCTGGCGACCATGACGCTGGCCGATCAGGGGGCCGAGGTGATCAAGATCGAACACCCCGACGGCGGCGATCTGAGCCGCCGCGTCGCCGGGCGGCGCGGCGGGTTCGCGGCGGCCTATCTCAACAACAATCGCGGCAAGAAGTCGGTCACGCTGAACCTCAAGGACCCGTGCGGGGTCGCGGCGTTGCTGCGGCTGTGCGAGGGCGCCGACGTCTTCGTGCAGAACTTCCGCCCCGGTGTGATCGACCGGCTGGGGCTGGGCGAGGACGCCGTGCGCGCGGTGCGGCCGGATATAGTCTACACCTCCATCGCGGGTTTCGGGTTCGAGGGGGAGTGGGCCGGCAAACCCGTCTACGACCCGCTGATCCAGGCGCTTTCGGCGCTGGCCAGCGTGCAGGGTGGCGGGGGACGGCCCCGGCTGGTGCGCACCATCCTGCCCGACAAGCTGACCGGCATCCAGACCGCGCAGGCGATCACCGCAGCACTTCTGGCCCGCGCCCGCACCGGCGAGGGCAGCCATGTGCGGATCTCCATGCTCGACACGGTGCTGGCCTTCCTGTGGAGCTCGGACATGGCGGGCCATACTTTCGTGGGCGACGAAGACGCGCCGGATGCGGGGGCGCAGGCGCAGAGTTTCGTCGAATTGATCTACCAGACCGCCGATGGCTGGATGGCGGTCTCGGCTCATACCGACAGCACATGGAAGGGCCTCGCGGCGGCCATGAACCGCCCCGACTGGCTGACGGACCTGCGTTTCGCCACCGTCGCCGCGCGCGAGGAGAACAAGCCCGCCCGGCTGGAACTGACCCAAGCAGAGTTGCTCAAGGACACGACCGACAACTGGATGCAGCGCCTCAGCGCCGAGGATGTGCCCTGCGCGCCGGTGCTGACCCGCGATCAGGTCTATCGCCATCCGCAGGTTGCAGCCAACGGCATCATCCTCGAACAGGACCACCCGCAGGCCGGGCGCATCCGCCAGACCCGCACCCCGGCGCAGTTCTCGGCCACACCGCCGGGCTCCCCTGGCCCCGCGCGGCGTCTGGGCGAAGATACCCGCGACGTGCTGGCGCAGGCGGGATATGATGCCGGGACAATCGACCGGCTGATCGCCGAGGGTGTTGCCACCGACGTACAGGACCTGTCCGAATGATCGACCTCTACTACGCCCCCACACCCAACGGCTGGAAAGCCGCGATCATGCTGGAGGAAACGGGCCTCGACTATCGGTGCGTGCTGATGCGGCTGAGCGAAGGCGACCAGTTCGCGCCTGAATTTCTGGCCATCAGCCCCAACGCCAAGATACCCGCCATCGTCGATCACGCGCCGGAGGAGGGCTGGGGCGATGCGCCGGTGACCGTGTTCGAATCCGCCGCCGTGCTGCTCTATCTCGCTGACAAGACCGAGCAGTTCGCGCCACCCGCCAGCGATCTGCGCGCGCGTAAAGCATTGATGGAGTGGCTGTTCTGGCAGGTTGGCAATCAGGGGCCCATGGGCGGGCAACTCAGCCATTTCCGTAACTACGCGCCCGAGCGCGAGCGCGACTACGGCTTCAAACGGTATCTGGGCGAGTATGATCGCAACCTCGGCGTGTTGGAAAACCGGCTGACGGAGCGCGACTACATCCTCGGTGACTACTCCATCGCCGACATGCTGGCCTTTCCCTGGGCCTTCATCGCCAAACCGATGGGCGCCTCGCTTGAGGACTTCCCCCGCGTGGCCGACTGGCGCGCGCGGATCAAGGAACGCCCGGCGGTGCAGCGTGCGATCAACCTGCACAAGTCCGACCAGAACCGCGGGCAGCACCGCGCCGACAACAACACCGTGCTCTTCAACCAGTCCGCCGCCTCGCTCAGGCCCGTGGCGAAAGGCGACGAGGTATAACTTGTGCCCTGAAACGCGGGATCACCCGGCGCATGCCTGTGCCAAGCACGGCCACCATCGCGTGTGCGATTGTTCGGATCATGGCTGGGGTGGTAGGATTCGAACCTACGGTACACGGTACCAAAAACCGCTGCCTTACCACTTGGCTACACCCCAACTGCGGCGGTGTTTAGCGAAGCGGGTTTCAGCCTGCAAGTGGAAAATCCCCGCGCTCCGGCCGGGCGCGGGGCGCGCGGGCAGGCGGCTTGGTATCAGCTTGAAACCTGCTCGCGCAGGATCGCAGCGGTCATCGAGAGCATCAGGTAAATCCCTGAAAAAATGAGGAAAGCGAGGGCGGTGTTTTCGAATGCGCGCGGGTATGTGGGCTCGTCCGGGGCAATCGGGGTGACGCTGAGCGACAGATAGCGGACCTGGCGGCCGGCCTCGATCCGGGCGGTTTCAAGCTGCTGCAGGGCCTGGGTCAGGAGCATCTGCCGGGTCTGCACATCGGCCTCGGCCATCACCAGTTCGCTCTGGATCCGGGCCAGCGAGGCGCCGCCGTCGGCGCCCTGTGTCATCGATGCGCGCAGGGTGGAAATCTGCTCCTCCAGCGCATCGACCCGGCGCTGCAGCGGGTTCACGCGGGCCGGGTTCGGGCGCGGGTTCGACAGCAGTTCCTGCAGGCTCAGCCGCGCCTGCGTCAGTTCGCTTTCCAGCGCGACGATCTGCTGCGAGATCAGTGACACCTCGACATCGCCGGACAGCACGGCGAAGCGTTCCTGCAGTTCGACCGCGGTCTGGCGCGCCTCGGTCATGCGGGCCTCGGCCTCCTCGAAGCTCTGGCGGGCGTCGCGCATGGCGCTGTCGCGCACGCGGGCGGTCATCAGGTCGACCTGTTCTTCGGCATAAGCGATCAGCGCGTTGGCGAAGCGTTCGCTGTCCTCGGGCGTGGCGGCGGCGACTTCCAGCCGGACAATGCCTTCGCTGGGATCGAAGCTGATCCGGACCTGGCGCTGATAAAGCCGATAGACGCTTTCCTCGGAGGCACCGGGGGGCAGGCGGCGCAGGACATCGATATTGTCGCCGGTGAAGTGCTCGCGGAACCCTTCTTCGGCGTTCAGGCGGCGCATGGCACCGCGCGATTGCAGATAGCTCTGAACGGTGATCGAATCCTGCGAGTTGCCCGCCGCGGAACCGGGCGTGCCGGAAAAGATCCCACCCAGCCCATCGTTTCCGGCCGACACGGAACTGTCCGCCTGCTGGATGACGAATTCGGCATCGGTGGCGTAAAGCGGTGTGGCAAGGACGTAGAAATAATACCCCACCAGGAAGGTCGGCAGCGAGACGAAGATCAGGAGCCGGGTGGCCAGCAGCACCAGCCGCTTGCGGCGCCGCGCCGAAATGCCCTTGCGGATCTTCTTCAGTTCCTGCTCGCGTTCGGCGGCAAGCTGGCGCATCCGGTCGTTCGCGCTCGCGTCGGGCAGGTTCGACCCGCCGCGCCGCACGGCGGGCAGCTTGTCTTCGGCTTCCTTCGTCCTGGCCACTGCGGTGCTGTCGCCCTCCTGCGGGCGGATCAGTTCCAGCATGGTCGAGCGTTCGAACGGGTCGATCCCGCGCTTGCGCAGCAGCCGCACGGCATCCAGCCCCGAGGTGGCACGCACCCCGTGGCGGGTGGCCACGCGCATGGCCATGCGCAACTGGCGCGGGGTCAGCGCTTCGCCGCGGATCGCTTCGAGTTCCCGGTGCAGCTGCGGGTCGCCGTCAACATCGGCCCCGTGCGAGGCATCCGGCTGCGGGCTGTCCATGGGCTGCTCGGCGTTCCTGTGCGTCCGGGTTTCGCCCTCGGTCGGTGGTTCCGGGGTTTCATTGTCCGGCCCGGTGTCTTGTTGGGCCGGCGTCCTGCCACTGTGTGCGGACGATTGCCTGGGCGGGGCCGGGCGCTCCCCGGCTGGCGCGGCCTCTGGCGCTGCGGGATCGCCGGGCGCGGCCTGCGGCCGCGACTCACGGGCTGCGTCGCCCGCGTCATCGCGGCCGCGGCGGATGCGGAACCTGCGGGCCTTAATCTGCATAGTCATAGAGTTCCCGCGCCTCTTCCAGCGTGTCGAACATGAACACCTGCCCGTCGCGCAGCACCGCTGCCTGCTTGCAGAAACGCTCCAGCGTGCGCGCCTGATGGGACACCATGACCACGGTGCCGTTGTGCAGCCGTTCGCGCAACACCTGCCCGGCGCGCCGATTGAACCGCACATCGGTGGTGGTGGGCATGCCTTCGTCGATCAGGTAGATGTCGAATTCCAGTGCCGCCATCAGCGAGAACGAGAACCGCGCCCGCATCCCCTGGCTGTAGGTGCCCACCGGCATGTCGAAATATTCGCCGACATCGCACATCCAGCGGCAGAAGGCTTCGACCTCGTCCGGGTCCAGCGCATAGAGCCGGGCGATGTAGCGCGCGTTCTCGGTGCCGGTGTGGCGGTTGACCACGCCGCCCATGAAGCCCAGCGGAAAGGAGACGCGGCAAGTGCGGGTGATCCGTCCTTCATCGGGTTTTTCCAGCCCGGCCATCATGTTGATGATCGTGGTCTTGCCGCTGCCGTTGGGGGCCAGGATGCCGAGCGACTGGCCCAGGTCAACGCGAAAGCTGGCGCGGTCCAGGATCACCTTGCGCTGCTTTCCCGTCCAGAAGGACTTGCTGACTTCTGCGAACTCGATCATGAACTGCGCGACGACCCTCGATAAGCCGGATACGTCTGCTTGCCGCACCGGGTGCCCGGGTGCTTGTGTCCCGCACCTTTGTGGCGATTTGCGGGAAATATGCCGCAGAAGCCACGGCACAGACAATCACTTTTGTCTGAAACCCCGGTAAACGGCACATCTGTTGCAGACGCGGCGCGCGCTCAGGCTCACGGCGGCATCGCGCGATGGCGGTTCCCTCAGGACCCCCAGCTGCGCACCGGGCCGCAGTCGATATGCACGAAATCCGACCGCGAGTAGCGCCCGACCCCGCCCGCACGGCAGGCGGCGGCGGCGCGCGCCATTTCGGCCACGCTGCGCGAGCGCAGGCGGACATCCGCGGCTTCGCCGATCAGGTGCCGGGAGTTTTGCGCCACATTGCGCGAACGGGCGCGCAGCATCTGGTTGGTGGCGCGCGACCGGAAGCCCGAGAGCAGCATGTAGGGCTCGTTGGCTCGCAGCAGGTTGGCGGTGGCAGCCATGATGTCGA
>LFIK01001868.1_pt1 | contig 16863 bp, 17 predicted proteins | sample 643401 | NCBI WGS metagenome assembly LFIK01 (sample SAMN03777447, study PRJNA286221) | soda lake metagenome | biome: soda lake; feature: Kulunda steppe; material: water; isolation source: sample T5-Br brine of Lake Tanatar-5 | place: Russia: Kulunda steppe | collected 2010-07
ATCCGTGGAGGTTGCAAGCCAAATGATGTTGTGAAAAGGGTTACCTTCATGCCCTGCCATTCTTATGCCAGTGTCAGCAACTTCAGGATGTTTGGCCACATGCTTTGCTATCTGATCAGCGCGCTCGGCTGATCAGCGCGCTTGCTGGACACTGCCAGCCCGACAAAAAATATCCATAGTCTCAGAAAGAAAAAGGAATGATTTGTATGTCTGCTTCAAGAGAAACAATTTCACATCCTCAGCTCCAATGTTATCAAAATAAAATGCGCCTCAGGCTGTGTCTCCAATGTAAGTCCTCAGGACTTGGGCTTTTAGGCTACAATCAGCAAATTGTTCTTCGATTCTCCTTCTTAAACAGCACATTTTCAACCAAGGGCACAAGAAAAGGACATGCTTTTCGTACTGGACATCATGCAAGTCACATTTGTCACAGATCCTATTGTGGCTTTGCCAACAACCGGTTTCAACTCTTAGAGTATGAGCTCTCAAACGAAAACGAGCAATGTTCCGAAGCACATGCCTACTTAGTTCCAGCTCCAGGTACCTAGGCAACACATGGGGAAGGCCCCGTACATTGCTTGGTTTGAGAGGCAAGGCCATCCATGCATGATAAGTAGCCAGTTTTTGAGCGTGTGTCCTAGGATCTGCACCATCCAGCTCCCTCCATACAGCACGCAAGCGCTCACGCAAGTCCACCACAAAGTCTTGTAGGGGGAGGGGAGTTGCAGCCTTAATGCAATTGACATTTGTATCTGCTGCACATAGACCCACACACGTCTCTATGAACTACGCAGTCCAACATTTTCTGTAGGTAGCACCTAGAGCAATATCCGCATGCACAATCTTTTTGAGCAAGCCACTATTCCCGCTAAGCAGAGAGTTGAAAAACTTCAAGTGCCAAGTTGGCAGCAGCGCGGAAACAATAAAACTGCAGGGGCAGGGTCTGCCCGCAACCCTCCTGATCCTCACTGACCCCCCCTTCTCTTTTCTGGTGAAGGGGCTTTTCTTCCCAAGTGGCCCCTTTTCCTTAATTGATGTGAGGAGCTTTTTGCTGCTTGCGTAGTTTTCTTTTCTTTTTTCTCTTTTCTTTTCTTTTCTTTTGTGTTAGGCAAACACCACCATAATATGGTCCAGCACAAGCTTGAGGACCCCAGGGGTGCTCATGTGCTTAACATTCATAGATGTCATACTGGTCATTTTCAGATAATGGTTTTGAAATGTCAACCTTTCTTTAATTACGATAGTATATTATCTCTCTTTGAGGCATTGCTGTGCAAGTATGGGTTTTAATCTTCAGCGTTGCTCAGTTGCTCTTGAAAATTGTTGTAATTTTTGCACTGGTCAAGGATACAAATAACATTTGGTCAAGAACAAAATTAAAGCTCATCTGCTGAAAGACTATGGAGCAGACAGTGAGGTTATATTGGCTACATGTATGGGCAACACTAGACTTTCTTTAGCCGAGCTTCACTTCAATACCTGTGATGATTATGTTTCCTCAAAATTTACCTTTGCTCAAGGTTTTGATGATGAGCCTGAAAGCAATGTTACGTATTCTAATCGCCAAACTTAAAATAAAAGCATGCTGACAGCCAGAAAGCGCATGGGGTTGGCTTAATGGCTGATGGCATAGAAGGCACAATTGACTAAGTGGCTCTGCCTTAGAGATGGGCCAGTCTCTGAGACCACATAGACTCTATTCTGAATTCCATGACTTTCCTTTGTGACACAATTGTTCTCACGTGTTGTTCCAGAAAGAATTGCTACTTCTAAGGTTAACTTGAGCGATCTTGTCCAATAAATTTATTGAAATGAACCATTACGTGGATCTCCAAGTCTGAGATGCTTGCTCATGTGAGCTTTTAACTTGTCCATCATTTTCTGTAGCAGAGCGAGGCTGGTTCTTGCGGTAGAGTGGGCAGCCTGATCTCTCTTCCACAATCCAGTAAATACGAGTTACTAACCCTCCACCTCACTGAGGGCGCCAACGTAGTTTTCTATCTGTTCTTAGCTCCCTTGCCCTCTCTTTGTAAGGCCCATCTTCCTAGAGTTTGGTGGAGCTTGCTTCTTCCTCGGTACATGTGATGAGGACGTGCAACGTAATCACATGTTTCTTGATAAATTGCATATGGTAGAGAGGCAAAATCAAGACCAATGTGCAGCAAACGTTCTGGCAGTGAGTGTACAATTTAAAAACGAGTTCCCTTAGCATGTACAGAAGCCTGCGAGTTCGCAAGTCTTATCATTCTAGCTGTTCAACTCCGTTGCTCAACAAAAGATGCATACCTAGTTGCTCATGAGCCAATTCATGGCAGGTAAAAGACGTAGCAAAGAAGAGGAAAGCGTGTGCAGCACTATTGTCGTTGGTTTGCATACTCGCGCTCGGCATTGTAGGGTGTCCAGACTATTTTGGAAGGATCCACGACCAGTCCTGGCCCACCCGCCTGCAGGAAATATACGTAGGTGAACTCAGGGATGCTTCAGAGAGGGTCTGTTTTAAAGCATGTTTTATTATTGCGGTGAAGCTACCTAGTAAGTCCGCTTTCATTGCTGGGGAGAACTAGAAATGTGGTTCGACAAGATTGCATAGAACCTGACAACACAACCCCTCCATTTCTTGTCTACTTGCTTTATGCTGAGAGAGAATGCAATGCATTCAAAGCCTCTTAGAATGCTAAAGTGTCTGTTTCAGCGCATTGGCTTTGTGAGCAGTTGGTGTGCCCACACAGCAAGAGCCAGTTGGCTCATCTGTACAAGCCTCCGTCCTAGAGGTTCCGGGTGAAATTGTGGTGTTTTGTCTAGCGAAGCTAGATCACTCTTGGTCCAAACTAGGAGGCACACCCATACCCCGCTCTCCCCCCCAAAAATAAATATGCAACAGCCATTAGGCCTGGGCCGCAGCACATGCACCACTTATGTTATCATAAGTCTTAGCAAGCAAGGCAGTTATCATTTCCTTAAAGGCTCAAAAATGCTTAGTGTGCAACATCAGATACGCTTTTTCTGCAGCGATTGATTATATTCAGTGTTGCGCAAATACGGCGTCAATCAGAAATGACGTTATTGACGTTGACGTCACATTATCGTCAATCAAGGTGAAATTCATACTGACGGCAGGAAATTGTAAGTAACGGTGCTGCGTCAGGAATTCTTTGGCTCAGAGGCTAGCGAGCTCAAGCTCGAGAGGCTCGCCCCAACTTCTTACAAAAAGATTTTCGAAGCAACGTGTCCTCCGGCAATCAAGCTAAGAGGGTCGTGTGGCCCTGGGTCAGTCGAGCTTGGCCCGGCCTGGCCAGCTGCTGCAAGCACCAACTCCCACAGGCCTGGTAGTGGGTGGGCAGAGGAGGAGGGGTGGCAGGAAGGTCAAGAGCAGCTGGGAAAAGGCAGAGTTTGAGAGGAAGGAGCCGCAGCAGGATGGCAAGACAACTGTGGAGTACAGCTGCGCATGCCTGCACTGCCATAGGACTCTCATGAGTGATCACTGGGCTGAACGTAACGCGACTCAAGAACCACCTGCTCAATCCTGGCATGTGCAAGTTCCTGTACAGCCCCTCTGCACAACAGGTGGCAAAGCTGGTGCCTGAGTTGCAACTCAATTGATCATGATGACAGCGCCAGGAGTTTGCAGCATGACTGGAGACGTCTGTTGACAGTCCAGCTGGACTGCAGGATGCTGCAGAGCCAGTTGCAGAGGGGGTTGCAGCAGTGTACATAGACGGAGCAGATGCAAGTGGATGAAGGGGGGAATGAGCAGCAGGGGGGATGGGCAGCGGGAGGGAGACGAGGAGGGGGAGGGGTGAGCTCACCTTGAGGAGTGGGAATGGGGAATTTGAATTCAGAGATCTTTGGAAACAGTTAAATGGAGCAAAGGAGACAAATTCTGTCTCGGTTTGCTGCTGAACTGTGATCTTAAATTGCCTGTCTGTAATATCTGACGATTTTGCACCGTAAATATCCAATAATCCGACCGTCTGACGTCAAAACCAAAATCACCATAAATTATATTACGCCTGCAACTTGATTTCTGACGGTCAAAATCGTAAATTACGCCGTACCATCAAACGATTGACGGCGTCAGTAGTTAAGTGCACAACTCTTTTTATTATGCAGTTAGCATGATTTAATGCAAAAAAGGACAAGCACTGACCATCTCTATGCATTTGACTAACTTACCGCTTTTAGCTGCTTCTCAATCACCCCTGGAGCTGCACAGATGACGTGCTGGCCCTTTTGGTACTGCAAGCACATAACGGGTGAGCACCAATCGAAATCTACATGAAGGTACAAGAACATAAGTTCAGAGATTGCAGACTGGAGCATCTAAGCAAACAAACACACAGAATAATTTCTTCGTCATTGTGCCTCAGCACACTGCAGTGTGGGGGGTGGTGTCATGAGAAGGGTTTTGGGAAACTGGCCGCACCCTAGTATTGGTTGCGAGATGCTGTACATTTACACAAATACAATATATCCAAGTATGTAGAGGCGGTCCCCAGGAACATCCCCCCCAACACCGTGTCAGCAAGCTTTTTATGTACCCTTCTCATGTTTTGAGCAGTGAGGGGGTCAAGGGGAACCTTATGCGAATGTCCCAGCCCACCGTCTGCTGGGATTTCGAATTTCTTGGATTTACTGTTTGCATATAATTGATACAATAATGACTTGAGATGCCACACAGGTATCATTAATGGATCAAAGACGGCCTGTGCATTATCTGGGCCAGGTTTGGGCCATTCTGCGGCTATGTGTTCAAATTCATGCCAGACCTCCAGAGCTCCAGGCTTTGGGCTGTCAATGCACCATAAGCTGATGCAGCACTATGCGGGGGGGTCTAGGGGAATCTCCGTTGTGAGTGACAGTGAAAATTCACTGCTGCCTTGTTCTGGAATGCATCATCATTTGAGCTGCCCAAGTCAATTGTGCAGATGAACCTCAGTTATCATAAAGTTCGGTGCTCTGTAGAAAACGTCGTGTCCCAACGTATTCCATTACTCTCTTTGCTCCACTGGTCTAGGCAGCAGGACACCTCAGTCTGATCAAGGTTGCAGAAATAAGTTGGAAAGACACAGTGCTCAAGACGGATTGACTTTAAGGGGGGTGGACCATTTTCGGGGACGACCTGCCCACTGGCTGGCAATACACATAGGGTTGCTGGACACCGCATATGGGAATTCTTTATAACTTTACGTACAAATACCCCGTATATACCCCATATACCGTAGAAACCGTGTATACCAAGAATCTCATTCCCCCCAATCAGACCCCCAGAGGGGTATTGCGTAGCTCTTGAAGAGCAGGGAGCGCACAATCGATCTTTTTTCAATAAGGGAGGCCATTGGAAGTTTGAACAGAACCAGGTGCAGCATCAACTCATGGTTGCATACCCTTAAGTGCAAAGCAGCACTGTGCAAACAGTTGTTATAAGGTCAAACTCTCATTCTACTTCCAGCACATCACTGACAACCTCTCTTTCTCAACCCTTCACTCCTCCGTCTCTTCCTCATTCTCAATCACTACGTCTGCGAGGGATAGAGCAAACTCCTTATCTGCCCCTGTGCCCCCGCTATCGCTGTTGCTCCGAATATAAGACAGCTTATTGGTCTTCTCCAAGGCCAAACGATTCTTGGCCTTGCTGAAAATGATACCAAAGAGCGACCAATTGCGCTCAGAAGAGCAGCTGGTAACATGAGCGCTGATCAGCCACCCAGCTGCTGCTGCCATGAGGGGGTAGAAGGGGTGCATGTGGATCAACCAAAAGACACGACGAGGGTCAGTATCACAGACTATCACATGCCCACCCTCAAGCGTGGTGCTTGGCCCTGGCTGCAGCACTGCTTGACCCTGCTCTATCCGCACACCCTTGCAGCCATTCCTAGTGTAGTGATCTTTTGCCGACTTCACAGTATACTTGAAGCTCAAAAGCTTGCCACAAATACCATCACCATCTTTGATGCACTTCACCGTGCACATAGACCTGCCAACCACTGGCACGAGAACAGGCACCAAGGTCTTCCAGCAGGGTGCACGCTGCTAGCCGCCAATCTGCACTGCATCCAATCGGCGCTATATTGCATGGGCTCCCTGCTCTGCTGCTTGCTTTTCTGCCTCCTCTTGTGCAAAATCTGTCAAGTCTGCTGCTGCTGCTGCTGCTGCTGCTGCTGCAGTCCTTGACTCCACTCTGCTCCCCTCCCTCTCCGTCTGATGCACACTGACTTCTTTAATCATGCTTTTTATCAAGTCACCAGTTAACCGTCAAACAGCTTGAAATGAAGAAAAACCAATCCTGAATGGTGCGCATGTCCGAAGAACTTCTCATTTCGACATCATAAATACTCGTTTTTGTACGGTTATAACCGTAGTACCGTAAGTACTGTATAAATTTGGAACCAAACGTTGTATGCATGCAGCATACACATTCAGATACCACCTCCCACATCCATTCAGTTATTTGCTTCTCCTGAATGATTTGCACGTTTGGCAACAGAGTCGTCATGATACAAAATGCACACGAGTTCTTGCCTTCCTGCAGGACATTGGCACAGCAAGTTGCAAGGCCAGCACGGTCAGTGCATAGGCTGTACCATGAAGAGCATTCATGAGTAGGGGTCGGCATATAGCGCTATATGGAAAAATATATTGCGCCACATTCCAGGCGCTATATGTGCCAGGACGCCCACATGAAACTGAAATTTTGTCATCAAATTTTGAGGGATGATAGGAAACCCTTTAAACTCTCTTTTGCAAAATACATAAGCAAAAAACAATTCAGCTGTGCTCTGCTTGGACAATAGGCAAAGATATAACCTGAGATATAACGCTATATTTGACCATGCTTATCTGACTTACCCGTCTCTAACTATGCACTCACGGTGCATTTTGCTTCGCTCTAGCAGGATTTTATCACGTTCATTTCTTTCAAGGGACATGCTATAGTGTCCCAAAAATGTCTGATGACTAAAAATGTCAGTATGGGGGTCTTGCCATGTCAGGTCGGATCTACCTAGGCGACATGTTACATGTCAAAAGAAACTCTGAGTCAGATTAACTGTTCCTAGCTGTACCAAGCTGCATGCATGTTTGCCTTGACATTAACCATCTTCTCAGCTGTCTCAACGTCAAGGCTGTTGCGAAGTGGTGTATAGGTGTGCCCCCAAGCTGACCAGTTCCGCTCCGCTGCAGCTGACGTTGCATGTGCTGGTAGAAGCTTGTTTGCTGCCAAGGAGAGCAATGGGAACTACTTTGCTGCCTTGCTCAACCATAAATTGTGCACAATAGTCTGGCTTCACAGGCTCAATGATATGCAACTGCGCTGATCATGAGTCAGCTGCATAGTCGCGCTCCTTGAGGCGAATACTCACTTCAGGCAAGGGCAGTCCACATCCACGAAGAGGCGCTCTGCCTTGATGAAGTGCATTGCAAAAAATCTGCGGAAGTGCTTGAGCCGGGCTGCTGTCACTGCAAATTATGGGATGCTCTGCTTGTGCTTTTTCATCTGGGGCTGTCTGCAATCCACTTCCTCCTCCTCCTTCAACTCCTCCTGCTGCAGCTGCTCACTGGGGTCTGCATTGCTTGATCGCCTCTTTTTTGCTGCTGTTAAGGCCGCCAAAGGGCACGTGTGGCGCACAAGGGTCATCGACAGGTTTGCTGGGCTGAGGTTTATCTCGTACTCTTTGCAAAAGCCCCACGTTCTTCCTTAATGGCAGCAGTGAACCTGCCCTCCCATTTCTTTCGTCCACTAGACGTCAGCTTCTTGAGCAGTTCAGCGTGTAGCGCCCTTGGACGTATGGTTGCTTGCCATCATCTCCCAAGTTCATCCATGACTCGATTTCAGGGTCTTCATCCTCCATAATCATATTGATATTGCATGCCGACAACTACAGAAAGGGCCCGCTGGCCCAATTCAGTTAGCAGCCACTTCAAATGGCCAATTCCACACATGTTATATTCATAAAAATATAAAGCGCTATATGTATACACTATACAGCGCTATAGGCCAACTCCGACCCCTATCCAGGAGTGTACCCTGCCATACCAGCATGTTCAGACGCTTACCTGCATCATACCCAACTGCTGGAGTGTATTGTGCACATCGTCGGGCTTGATAGCAGTGCGCGCGCTCAGGTCCTGCATTTGACAGAAAGCCCACAAAAGAGTGATGTTTACAATTGTCTTTCTGGTATTACTACATTCCAATCATTTAATTAACGCTATATTTGTTCATGCTGCAGCTATGGTCCTCAGGATTGCAGGTCAATATGCTATGTTGTAAAACGTGCATCCTATAGCTGACAAATGCCAACCTGGAGCGCATCTTTGTGCTGACCTGATGACCAAGCAAGCAATTTTAAAAAATGGAAAGGTCAGGCGCATGAGCCCATATGGCTGCATCTGCCCAGCTGCGCTCTGAGATAGAAGGGACCTGAAACATGCAAGCTCTTTGTGGCCACAAATGCAAAAGGTATTCCATGAAGTTGGTAAACATCAACAGCTGGAAACAACAGCCGAGCAAACCAAGCAGAAACTCACAGTCAGTCGTACGTTTTCTGAATGGTCAAAAATTTGTCTTTCATTGGTGGCATGCCTTTCAAATTAATACCTTAAACGTTTTAAACTGGCATACACAATGAACTTGACAAGCCCACAGACGGAAGCATGCATTTCTAATTTGGCCGAACTCTGGGCTGTTGCTTTGTGCCAATGACCGCACTGGACAAAGATGCTCACCCTATCTGTGAAGAAGCATAGCAGGCCTGGCATGCTGCCATATTGTAGCCCCTTGGAGGCATCGGTGTTGTCCTGCAGCGCCTCACGCTCACTAAGCACGTTCTTAAGAGTACACTCACAAAGCACATTCCTGAGCAGCCAAGAGAGTCTCTAGAGAGGGGGGAGTCCAATTTACAGTCCAGAGAGGGGAGTCCTCCTTCAGGAATGTACTTAGTGTGTGTGAGGACCTACACGTTCCCAGGACCACGCACCCCCTTACCCAGACCTATTTCTTCTTATCACCACCTTAACATTGACCATGTACACAGCAAAGCCGGCTACCTGATCAGTCAACCGTCAGGCTGCGTGCGGCTTCATGTGTGTCCAAACTGTACTTCCCAACTAGGGCGTGGCGACCTGCACTGCAACACCCAGCCGTGGTTTGGCAAGGCATCGAAGGAGGGTGGCGCACCTTGATGGAGATGGTACCCTCATGTGAGGCAAGCAGCATGAGCAGCTCGCGCGTCCAGTATCCATGGTAGCTCACGCGTCCAAGGTCCGAGAGCGGGCGCTCCGGGGTGCCCACCTTTGCGTACACGTGAGCACACCAGGGCTGCATGCTGTGGACTTGCACATGCAGGATGTGTCCTCCAGCAGTAATCACAAGAGCTTGGCCGCGGCATACCTGACCTTGCAAGCCAGGCCCCGTACGGGCTTGCATGCGCCTGGGGCAAATGCATCTCGGGCCAAAAGGTGATCAGAGCAGGCGCATGCTTGCCAGCATATGTAACAGGCATCAGGAGACCATGCGCTTGCAGATTCCCAGGGCCGCCCAGAATACCTTCCTCTCGTGTCATCGTGCCACGCACAGGTGTGAGTGTCATTGTGTGAGTGTCATTGTGCCACGCATAGGAGTGAGCGCCATTGTGCCACGCACAGGCGTGAGAGGCAACGTGCCTGAAGATGCAGCCAAGGAACCCAGCACATCGCATGTGTGATGCCCATTGGGGAATTGAGGAACATGGGGGACGCGCACAAGAATTCGCCACTCCTTGACACCCACCTTGCCCTCAATCTTGGACAGCTCATAGCTCATGGAGATGAGGAACTTCCCGTAGCCCTTGCGCTGGTAAGCAGGCAGGGTGAGGATACAAGCTAGGTTGTAGCCTTCTTCGCTAGCCTTCTCTTTGGAGAAGTAGCCCACCACATGTGCGCCACGCTGCGTGGGCAGAGGACAGAGGGAGGAGTGTGCGATCTAAACATACTGTGATCCTACAGGCCAAGGAGAAAAGGTCAGTTGTGCATTGCTGGACATCAATTGCACCCGCCAGCTGGTGCTAGGAACACCATCCGCCACTCAATTGATGCTAGTGCAAACACCTTTGAGACCAAGACCAGCCCTTGAAAACAGGGGAGACAATGAAAAAGCATGCGCCATGAGCACACCTTGCACGTTTGAGTGTGCACTGCATCCTTTCGTGGATGGGTGGTATACGCAACACACCTGGCCTGGCATGATTGCCAGTGTCGTTTACCCCAGGAGCAATAGAAGTAGGATGCGTGCAGCCGCAAAGACCGAGAACCAAACCCCAGACTAAAAGGGTCAGCCTCTCGTGAGCTTTCGAGCGCACTCACCTCATCGATCTCGCACAGCACGTAGAACAAAAACAGGTCGACGTCGTAGTACAGCGTCTTGTGGTCCAGGAACAGCTTGGCTAGGAAGCACAAGTTTTGGCTGAAGTTCTTCTCCTTCTTCCCATCCACCTGCCACATGACAGCGCACCACGGGCAGCCAACTGAGTTCACGGATCCATGTCCATCCTCCCACGCCTACCAGCTGCAAAACAAGTGTGGACACCCGGCACACTACTTGTGCAGGGTGGGTAGGGTTGTAAGGACCAGAGAGGAGCACATATTCAAAGCCATTGTGGAGGACACCGTGCATGCAGGGGGAGAGGGACAGGGAGGGGCGGGAGGAGAGGTGCCAAGTGATCCCATGCGCTTACCTCAAACATACATACGTTGCCATTTCGGTAAATCTCATCACCAGGGGGGTGCCGGGTACGGACCTTGGACAGGTGGCGCATGAGCTGGCTGCGGTGCTTGAAAAATTGCAGCGTGTACTCACAGAAGTACAGCTTCTGCATGCAGCAAGCAGGCAGGCAACAGAGCACGCCTGATTGACAGCTTAGTGCATCTGTAATTTGAAATCCCCCAAATGCGCAGATGTGCGTGCATGTGTGTATGTATGTGTGTGTGAGCGCGTGTGCGTGTGTGCGTGTGACGTGCGGGAGGGGGGCGTGTGTGTGCGTGAGTGTGTGAACGTGTGCGTGAGCGTGCGTGTGCGTGTGCTGAAAATACAGGTGTATCTGCTTTGCTCAAGCTTTCACTGAACGCCTCCTCACATCAATTTAAGCTGACTAACATGATTCCCCAAGAACCCTTCCTTGCTTTGACAATGCCAACCCTATTGGCACCAGCCTTGGGCATGAGGCCAGCAAAACCTGATGCTGCACTGCCCTAACAGGTCCAAGGGCATGAGCATGTGGCAGGTGGGTTGCAGCACAAAGACAGGCATCTCAAGTCCAAACCTTGCAGTCCCTGTACTCTGGAGGGAAGGGCGAGAAGTACCAAGTGTCCATGAGGTGCCTGCCAAGCTCAATTTGGTCTATGTTCTTGACCTGCAAAAACGTGGCAGAGACACACCTGAAGCACGGGATGCAGGTTTTGCGACGCGTGCCAACAAAGCGCACACATCTGCCCTGGTTGCTGAGAGTGTATGGCAGCACACCTACACAACTGTTGAACGCTTGGATCATGTAGGCAGTGCTTGTCAATACTGGTGTCGAGCCCTGCCTTAGAGGCTACAGCATTTGGGACTCAATACGGATACCACAGTTGGCACTTCTCAGAAAACGTGTTTGCACGGAAGTACATGGCAGCCATTGAATGCTGCGTCGGACCTTCAAAAAGCATGTCGCATAAGTACATACAGCACAAGCCTAACACAATTTGCAAGAGCCAGGCAGTGCAGCGTCCAGTCGTGTGAATGTGCTGCGGAAGCGCAATTCCCTCCCTCAATTCCTTGCCTTGGTGAACTCCTCATGCTCCCTCAGCGCGTTGGGGTCGAAGTCGCCATGGTCGCTGTCACTCTCCTCAGCAATGGCCTTCTTCTTGCTGCAGGCAATGTGCAGGGGGTGAGGCCTTGCTTCCTTGCCAAGCAGATGTCACATATGCAGGGGGTGAGGCATTGCTTCCTTGCCAAGCAGATGTCACATATGCAGGGGGTGAGGCCTTGCTTCCTTGCCAAGCAGATGTCACATGTGCAGGGGGTGAGGCCTTGCTTGCTTGCCAAGCAGATGGCACCAAATGTCAGTTTTAATGTGTGATGCACGCTACTGATTGTGAATACCTCAAGCGCAAGAATGATGCGTACACCCAGATAAGCAGGCAGTTGTATCAATCAATGAACCTCGCAGACTTCCCAGCGCAGGCTAGGACACAGAACAGGATCTACAAGCCTGCGTGCGCAACCAACTGCAAAAGTGCACATGCCATGTATCACTCCCACACACGACTCTCCCTCATTGGTCAGTTGGTTCCGCCAATGTTTTCACCGGGCATCATGCAGACAGCACTGGATTGGAAGTTAGTGTGTGAGTGTGCGCTTAGGACGCTACAACCCATGGCAATGCCAAGGCAACCAGGCTTTTCAGGGCACTCAGGTAGGGGTGCTGGATGGCCCTCTCCATCTGAAGCAGCACTCAGGAGCTTGAACGATTGAGCAGCCGCATGCCTGTCCCTCGCGAGTTTAGACCACCGCCCAGTTCATGCACCTTGAGCAAACGTTCATGACCATGTGCTGCGCAAGGTTACCGTGAGTATGTGTGAGGGCATAACCACAGGCTACACCATGGTACGCACCGCTTGGGGTCGGGGTCTGGGAGCTCCACTTCCACGGTGCTCAGGTCCATCTGGTCCAGCTGTACCCACTCGTCCATGCGCCGGTTGACTGCATGCAAGAAAGGTGCCGTGGCTGTGTAACGCAGCACCAATGACACCAATGACATCTCACGGCAACTGTGCGCAAGCCTTGCCCCCACCCAGGGACTCACCCCCTGACAAGCCAACAGCATAACAATCTCAGCGATGATCAAAATGATCTCAGCAGGAGGCTTGTTCAAAAACGTCGCAGTAGCATGGTCAGCTAGCGTGTCAACAGATCAGGCGGTCGTGTTCCGCTGTTAGCACCAAGCTCGACAAATTGCTACTGCAACACGCAGGCATCCATACATCCTTGGACAGAGGCACCCAGCTCATTGGGGCTGCATTTAGTGTCTGGAACTTGAGCGCACACATGAGCAGGTTTGGCAATACGTGCCAGGATGCCAGGCAAATCAATGGACAGCTAAAAATGCTGCTGTTCTGCAGCTTGGCACGCCAATTGCCAAAAGCTGCCTTATGTGGGGTTGAAGTTACGAAATACATGTGAGGAAAATCAACATTGTGGATCACGCAGAGCACTGAATTTTGCCATCAAGTCTGCTCTATTATCGACACATACACAGACTGAACAAAGAGTGGGATGGAAAGATGCATTAGTTGGGGAGTGTGCTGTGCATTCACCTCTCACTCCCCTCAATGGAACCTCTCAGATCCAGATTCCTTTCTTCCGAATTTTCTAGGGATGCAGGGGTCAACAGTGATGCGTTTCTTGTGCAGACTGGCCACGTATTGAGGCTCCTTCAGCCTTTCTTGCATGCAGAAATGCAGCTTCCACCAGCTACCAGCCATCCCGCTTCTGACCCTGGACAGTTTTTTGCCGGCCTATTTTGAGTGAGCAGATGGACTTCTTTGGAAAGATGCTACCTTCTTGTAAGCATAAATGAGTCCCTTGACCATGAAATTCAAGACGTAAGTGTCCTGCCCCAGATATTTTGCATAAAGAGCCACTCAGAACTAGCATTGCGACAGCTCCCTGGGCACAGCTCTCTAATTTTTTTGGGATTCCGGTACATTCAGGCAAATGTGTGTTGACTGGGAGGTGTAGCCTGCTTGCTCAACTCACATCCAAAGTAGTGCATGTAATACTCAAAGTCCTCTGGCTTTGGCGCGGCTCCCTCTGGAACCTCAATGCCAGGCTTCACTCTCCGCTCAATGACCTGCAGCAGAGACGGGCATGTTGGGTGCGCACATGTCCAGATGCACATCTCGAACAGTGCCTCCAGTACAGCAAAGGATTGGTGCCACGCACACGGCCCGTGGGTGCTCACAGCTTTGCCTGTCGAGTTGACACCGTGCTGCTAGGCCAGGCACAAAAAAGCACATGCGGGGTGGACAAACACACAGGCACTAGCAGGTGTGCTGCCCTTTTTCCTGGATAATGTGGAACATTTGATTGCACAGAATGACCGACTATGAGAGAGAGCTATCTTGACTACACTGCCCTGTTGGTGATGAGCCATGATACAAGCTGACTTGCCTGAACATCTGGCCCGCCCAATCTGCCTGAGCGTATGGCCCGCCCAACTTGCAAACACAACATCTGGACTAAAAATGGCCAGCAGCACTCTCGAGTTATTCAACACGAGGTGAGGTTTGAGCCACGGGCGCCCTTGCAACAGCCTAGGAATATCACCCCCAAAGGAGGCCAGCAATGCCCACACCTTGCTCCTGTAGTACTCCTGGTTCCGCCACTTGCATTGCACGCGTGAGCCAATTTCCAATGGTAATGTCACCTGTGCGGATGGAGAGAGAAGCCTCAGTTGCGTGCTTTTGACAGATTGCTTTTGCTACTGCTAGCAATGCCTGCAGCAGCTCTGAGGCTTCTGCTGCAGCCGCGCTTTGTAGGGACGAGCTGAGAGGGCCGCAATAGGCATACGGCAGACACTGCTCTGCAGCACATGTGTGGGCACTGGTTCAATTGAACATGCAGGAAAGCCGCACCAGGCATGTCCAAGGGGCAGGCAGCCCTGGAATGCACAATATGGGCAGATGGGCAGACAGCTAAGCCTCTTTTAGTACGAGTATATATATAGTATATTATGTAGGTGATATATATACAGTATATATATAGGTGACACCTGTTTGATGCTGGTCGTGTTCTTGCTTCATTACGAGGCCATGCGCCATTTGGGCCAGCAGGGGGTGCTGCGGCGGCCGGGGCAGGCACCATGCCTCCGGTGCCCTTGGGAGCCTCAGCATCACACAAATCATGTGAGCTGCTAGGACGTGGGCTACGCAGGCCAGCAGCTGTAAATACCCTTGACAGAAAGGAACTCACACCTTCTCTGAGTCAATCCAGGGCCGCTGGAGAACGCCCTCCCAACGCATGGGCCCTGACAGTCCCCACATGCGGGACGTGCCAAACCAGGATCTGCCTATGCGCGGATTAGGGGATTTTTCCATGCAGCCCTGATGCTCAGGCGTCACTTCAGGGCATGCATGCAGCCCAATTTGGCCCTGCGCCCCTTGTGCCTGCCGTTTCCATTGCCGTTCCTCCTCAGCCCTTACCAAGCAGTTGGCACGCCTGCAGCCTCGCCACCCCACACACCACACGTGCCTGCCCCGTGCTTGCATGCAGCTGCTTCGTGCGTGTCCCTGTCTCACGCGCCTGGCACCATGCGCGCACGTCCCACAGAGGCACAGGGACACCCCCACAGCCCGCAAAGCCACAGAGATATGCCCACAACCCACAGAGCCACAGCGCCACAGCGTCATGCCCACAGCCCACAAGAGACATGCGAGCCGCACGGTGGCGAGACGCACCACGTCGGGTTTGATGTAGCCGCTGCCGCCGGCTGCAGCAGCAGCTGCCGCAGCAGACATGTCCTTGCCCAGGCCTTTGCCTGGTGGCCCCTCCACCCTCACAGTCCCCACACCGGCAGCAGACGCCGCGGCCACAGTCGCCTCTGCGGCTGCCTGCATTTGTGCGCGCAAGGTCGAGGATGATGAGAAGGCTGCTGAGCCGGGTGTCGCGCAGTGGGGGAATGTGTGCATCGGCCCAGGATTCAGGGGCGTGCACATGTGCCTGGCAAGGCCTCAAGCTGCGCAGCATGGCAGCTTGGGGCGCATGAGGACCCTGTGCATGGCCTTGGATCACAGGGGCGTGCACAGGAGCCAGGGGCACTGACAGTGCTTGCATCATCTTGGGGCTGCAAGTGCCCCTCCAGCCGCCAGCATGCACTCCTGCATGGGCCTGCAGGTCATGGAAAATCTGCACGCACAGGTGGGCTGAGCAGCCAGCTGCATGCACGAGCCCAGGAGCTGCCCACGCATATGTTCATTGCACGGCAAGCCGCACGCACAGAAGCACGCACGCATTGCAAAGCTGCAGGCGCAAGCATCACGCTATTCCCAAGTACCGGTTTGCACGCGTTACACAGGAGCCACATTTGCGAGCTGTCATGCGCCTTGCAGAGCTGCACCACAGCTCCTAGATGGTCGCAGCAACAGGCCGTCCCCAGCCACACGGCCAGGCACCACCACAAACAAGCTCAACAAGTGGGAAAGCAAGCACCCATAAGTTAGCCTTGGAGGGTTTCAAGGCTAAGTTAACGATGACCGACGCGCACCAAGAAGGCAGAGCTCAGGCCACACGGTGTGTGAGCGCATGTTGCGCAGCTCAGGGTGTGTGAGCACATGTTGCGCAGCTCAGGCCACACGGTGTGTGAGCGCATGTTGCGCATGTGCGCAGAACATGTGGCTCCAAGGAACAGCACCGACACCAGACCTACCGGGACCCACGGGGGGGAGCCATGGCCCTTGGAGCTCCCACCAGCACAACATACAATGCCAGGACGCAGGCGCAGCACCCGAACCACATGCTTGCACGCACATATGTGAGCATGCGCGCGTGCACAGAAGAACGTGTACCACGCGCACGCATGCACGCACACACACACACACTTTACATACACAAACATAATAAATACATACAACACACGCACACACAGACAAATGCACGCATGCACGCACGCGCGCCCACATACACACGCACGTGTGAGTTGCTACCATGCGCTACCACGCCCATACCTCACCTGCATTGCGCGCCCCTTGCCTTTGCCCATGCCACCCTTGCCCTTCCCCGCTCCCGCGCCCTGTTGCCCCTGCTGCTGTGGCGTCGGCGGCTGCGGCGTGGCGGCAGCGCCCACGCCCCCC
>LFIK01001870.1_pt1 | contig 16855 bp, 14 predicted proteins | sample 643401 | NCBI WGS metagenome assembly LFIK01 (sample SAMN03777447, study PRJNA286221) | soda lake metagenome | biome: soda lake; feature: Kulunda steppe; material: water; isolation source: sample T5-Br brine of Lake Tanatar-5 | place: Russia: Kulunda steppe | collected 2010-07
CCAAGCAAGGTGATCAATGGGTAAGCAAAGATGCTTGTGCATCCGCTACCGATAACACTTGTAACCAAGGAGGAGCTACCATGGTTAAAAAAACAAAAAACCCACAAGGCTACAACAAATATACGGCTAACAATGCCTCAAGTGGAAATTCGAGTAATCGTGGACATAGTGCCGATGGTAGGAATATACCTAATAATCAACAAGGCATAAATCAATATACAAAAGCTGAAAGTGGCAATCCTGCTTCTTCTGCGGCTCACAAAAGTACAAACGTCCTTGAAAAAGAACGTGGTACTCGTCGCGATGGTAAGCATGCGCCAAATAATCCAGCTGGTGTTAATCAGTATACAAAAGGCAGGACTTCTTCTGCACATAAAAGCACTACAACTGGTCGTGGCAAAGGTGTTAGTTCGCATGATGGCAGACATACACCGAACAATCCTCTTGGGATAAATCAATATACCAAAGGAAAGTCAACTACCTCTTCTTCTAAGAAGAGCACGACTAACAAAAAGTAGCCATGACTCATGAGCTTTCTCTTTCGTAGCTTCATAGGGAAGGGGCTGGTATAAAGGAATCATTTTCTTTGTAGTTCCTTCGTTGAAGAGGTGCATGACTTTTTTGCAAGTGGATAATTACAGGTGTGCATGTAACATTCCTAATGCAAACTCATGCAGAAAATAGATAGTCTCGTTATGTTACATCACATCAGGGCTCCCTCGTTAAAAGGGAGCCCTGATTTTTTATTGCAAAAAAGTTTGAAATAGTTGCCTATCTTTGTTTCTTCCCGCATACTGCACAGGGTATTCGTATTCATTCAATAAAGTGAATACATCACTATTTATGTAAAGGAGCAATTTTTATTATGAAAACTGGGTTAGTTTTCTTTTTTATCCCTCTTACCTTACCGGCAAGCACCCCGGTAGAAGAATTGATAAAGGCAGTTGCGGGAAATGAAGTACAAAAAGTGAGTAGTATTTTGAAAAATTCTCAAAATGCCAAAGAGTTAGTGAATGAAAAATATTCTGCGAAGCATGTAGGTAGATTAAAGCAGGCTACTTCTTTACACATAGCTGCAGCTCGTGCTGATGCAGAGGTTGTATGCTTGCTTTTGCAAGCGGGTGCAAATCCTGATGCTCGTACAAAAAATAGAAAAACACCTTTGTGGGAGGCAGTATGGGATGATAGGGAATCAGTAATGACAGTACTGTTACATGCAGGTGCTGATATTAACAGCACATATGCAAAAGGAAGAACACCTTTACGCTCAGCAATAGCGCGCGGCAAGTATGGAGTGCGGGGGGTTCATCTTTTATTAGCTTATGGAGCTGATCCGCTACTTACGCCTTCAGGTGGTGATTTGTTAAGTAAGAAACGAGTAAATACAAAAATGCGTTCTCTTGTTAATGCTGTTTTTGGGATTACAGATGATTTTAAAGAATGTAGCAGTGAGGAGCAGTTAACAGCATTGGCAAATCTTGTATTGCGTTATAATACAACAGCTATTAAAGGTTTGTATGAAAAGTGTCAAAATCAAAAGAGCTTAGCATTTCTCCTACAGGGCTCTTTGATGTGCTTAGAAAATCGTATGAATGGTACTGTGGCGCGCACTGCTCTTCGAGTATTGGACATTAAGGATAGTTATGATGAAACATTGGGTAGTCAGGAAACAGAAGGCAAAGCAGTTGCTTGGCTCTATGATCGTATAAAAGATTCTTTGCGATTATTGTATTTTAAGCGAATGATCTTGCATAAGTTGTTGTGTGCGTATACTTTATCTCTACCAAGACAATGTAGTCATGTCTCTTCTACAAGGCCTTGTAAAAAAAGTCGTGTTTTAGAGGAAGCATCTTTCTTACCAAATGATATGATAGGTGAGGTTGTTTCTTATCTACATTTTTCTGCTAAGGAGTTAAACGATATAGCACAGAGAATGCATGAGGAAGGTTGTGCTTCTGATTTGAATTTGTGAAAAAAATTGTTCTCGCTATAGCCGTACATAACGATTAATACAGATATTGGCATTATTTATAGTAGGTAATTTGCCTGTTTGTAAAGTGTGGGACGAGCTCACTGTTGTTTTTATTGTTAGAAGGGGGATTAGATAAAAAATAGAGCCGGATTATCCGACTCCTTGATAAATAATTGATTATTCATTTGTGGTTAACAACGGTGACATCAGAAAAGGGGGATCGAGATCTTTCGTATTTAATGCCTGTTGGGGCAAGGTGTCTTAAGAACAAAGTATTATGTCGATCACGCCAGTTTTTCCTGATTATTTTTTGGTCTTCTGGTGAGAGGTTTTGAAAGATTTCTTTAGTATGATATGGTAGAGTGCGGGGTTCGAACATACTCCTTGGAAAACCTTTTCCTGCTGCTTTCAGTAATTTGTTTATCTGTTGATGACGTATTGGAAACTGATTGAAAGAGTAACCAATGACCTCAGCTCCGTGTTCAAGCAGTGTTTTTACGATATCGTGGTGTTCGCTATAAGAGGCCCCGTGTAAAGCAGTTAATTTGCGGTTATCCACTTTGTTAACATCAGCTCCGTGTGCAAGCAGTGTTTTTACGATATCGTGGTATCCATAGATAGAGGCCTCGTGTAAGGCAGTGGATTTGCGGTCATCCACTTTGTTAACATCAGCTCCGTGTTCAAGCAGTATTTTTACGATATCGTGGTATCCGCCATAAGAGGCCTTGTGTAAGGCAGTGGATTTGCTGTCATCCACTTTGTCAACCTCAGCTCCAGATTCAAGCAGCCTGTGTACGTCCTGAAGGTTTCCATTTTTGCTGGCATTAATTAATACTTCTTCTTCAGTTGATCCATGCATCAAGGATGAGCTGCCAACTACAACAAAAAGTAATAAGATATGTATTTTTTTCATTCGTGATGCCCCTGTATTTCTAAGTATATGTTTATATAGAAAGTATGCATTTTTTAACGTCAAATTGCAAATTAAACATAAGGAGAAGTAAAAAAATAACATACTGTTTGCTGATTAAAGATCTTATTATCGGTATAAGTATTGGTAATATTCTGTAATAGAAGCTGAGGTATGTTTAGTTTGCGTATACCTCATTCTTTTTTGCATATTACACAGCGTAAGAAATGTATCTAATCACCTTAATACAGCGCTGTTTTAGTGCATTTTTTACTATGAAAACTGTCCTGGATTTACTGAGTGCGGTGGGAAAGAATGATGTTGAGGAGGTATAAAAAATACTTAAGTTCTTTCCAAGGTTAGTAGATAAGAAGTATTTGCCTGCCTGTATAGGGCGAGCCTTGAGGGTTCTATTACTTTGTATAAAGCCATGGATTAATAAGTAGTGCTCCTTATTTACCAGCTTCCCATGCTGCCGCCACCTCGTCCGCCTCCAGAGCTTCCTTGGCTGCCAGATCCTGTTGTAGAGGATGATGATTGTAATGAGTTACGTACAGTGGAGGTAAAGTTCTCTGCGTTAAAAGAGCTATGTCTACCAGGTCCACTGTGCCAGACGGGTTGATACGGTTTTCCTGCTTGTTTGAGTTTTTGAAATACACTAGCAAATTGTTCTGTCCATTGTTTTTCTACCCTCAGTGCTATGGCATATGGAAGATATTTTTCATATAATTCGGGTGTTTTGGTAGGGGGCGAACCTATAACTTTAAGCCTCTCAGTTTCTGTAGTCTGTAAGAACATTTTGAATCCTACTATTTCTCGATAGCGGGAAAAACCAGAACTTGTATAAGTTTTTAAAAGCTGTGAGCCTCCTGCGACAACGAGTATGGTAATAAGTGTTATACCAATTGTGGCAGGTGCGGTGAGAGGTAGGTTTGGGTAAAAGATGAAGAATAAAACGTTTATTCCTATTGCCACTATTCCTGGAATGACACTAAGGTGATAATTGTGAACAAAGTACTTATCACTAATAGTTTTTTTGTATTTGTGTGTCAGAAATTTTGCTATTTTTTCAAGAGTGAGAGCGCGGTTCTGACTGAGAGTAAGTGTATCTTGGCTTTCAAACATTTTATTCAGTAGGCTTTTGGTAAAAGAGCGAGAAAGAGGTTCCTCGTTGGTTTTTTTAAGTGTATAAATGCTCTGAAAGAGTGATTTTTTGTGATGAATTGTGAGGTATTGTTGAACTGCTAGGTGTACTGTTTCTGCTGCAAGCTGCAAAGGGTTGTAGCTATAAGTGAGAAAATAATGTATTCCTCCCGGGGTGAATTTTGCTGGTGGATGAAAGATGGGAATAATTGTTTGATTATTGTTTTTGCGAATGAAAAAATACATCTGTACATAGTAAACAAAGAGCAAAAGAAGGATGCAGGCCATGACAATGAGTGGAGTGTTATCGTGCGCCCAGCGAACAAATCTCTCCCAGTCCGTTGGTTCATCAACATATCCTTTGGGCCACTTTATTGAGGCGGTAATTCCTTCATCGGATGCTAGAGGTTGGGTTGTATGTATATGAACGGTATTGTTATTGGTAGAAAGGTGAAATTTTTTATGTTGTTCTCCTCTTTTTCCGGTCCAAGCGCCTGCTTTGAGTATGTGAGGTGCGGGTGTAACTATAGTGCAAGAGGCACGCTGAATGGGAAATGATCTGCTTTGACCAGTAATGTTCCAGTAGAGTTCATCATAAGTTTCAAAGAATCCTAGCTGTCTATCAGTATGATAAGTAATAACATATCGATATTTTCCAGGAGAAAGTATTGTGTCTTTTGATCCAATATAGACTTTAAGCTCTTGTAAGCCTTGCTTGGTATGATACGGGACAGGCTTTTTGTTACGTAATACCTCTTTGATGACAAAAGGTACTTTGTAATCAGTTCCATATGCCCCTTTATAGCGAATAGGAAGGCTGCGTACAAATCCATGCAAACCCTGAATGTCTTTATTGTGGTAAAGAATAGTTTCTTGTATCACAAGGGAACCGTTAGAATTGATGGTAATATCGCTATGGAATGACTCAATGTACTCTTTGCTTAGTAATCCATTGGTGGACGAAAGAAAGAGCATTAGGAACAATACCGCGCACCATTTTTTTTGTAGTATACTCATTTCCCTGTCCCAATAATTAAAATTTGATAGAAGGAGCGTTTTTTTCTTCTTCAGAAGAGAGGGTAAAGTAAGGTTTTTCTTCGAAACTTGCAAGAATAGCGATGATATTAGAAGGGAAGGAAAGTCGTTGTATATTGAAGTTGCGGGCCGTTCCATTGTAGTATCGACGAGCAAGTTGGAGTTCTTCTTCAAGTTTAGAAAGTTCTTGTTGTAGTTGCATAAAGTTTGTATTGGCTTTGAGTTCAGGGTAGCTTTCTGAAACAGCGAAGAGTGAGCGAAGAGCAGTTGTTAATCCTGCTTCGGCTGCTGCTTTTTTCTCAATATTTTGAGTGCGCATTGACTCAGCACGCATCTTACTTACATTCTCTAAGATACCTTTTTCATGAATACTGTATTCCTTAACTGTAGCAATTAGGTTGGGGATAAGGTCGTAGCGTCGTTTTAATTGTATATCGATACCACTCCATCCTTCGTTGACGAGTGCATTTAATCGTATAAATGTATTATATCCTTGCATAAACCATACAATAATCAAGGCTATAGCAAAAATCGATAGAGAGAGGATAAGTTGCATAATGTTCTCCTTGCAGAAAATAAAGTAATGTTATGGTGCTATTATAGAGCAACGTGTAATAGAGCGGCAAGAGGCGATCTACTTTGTGTCTTATAAAAAATTAGGAAAATCTATAAATAAAAAGGCAAGTTTTGAAATATATTGTATTGATATCTGTTGGAATAATGGTTTCATGTTTGTCTGGAGAGCAAGCTTCACGGTATGAAATGCTCTTGAGTTCGTATTGTGCTGATTTATCAGCGGAAATGCAAAGATATTTACGTGATTGTTTTGCGTATTATCCGTTTTTGAAAAAGTATAAAGCTGATTTAATATGTAGTAATGTCAATCAAATGCAGCTGAAAGAGGAGGTAGTTTATCTTGTTCAGCGGCACTATGCTAATAATCTATACTTTCTTTGGGCGTTGCCGCTGGGAACCTATACAGTGAAAAAATGTTTAGTAAGTGATATAAAAAGAAAGTCTATTATGCTTCGTCCCATTTTTATTTCCCTTAATAAAATGAATAAGTAAGGTATGGTATGGCAATATTAGTTTCTGCACGTGGTTTTTTATATACACAATAACGTTCACGTTGTTCTTCTACAAACTCAAAACGCTTAATAGTTTCTTGTTGCAAGCGCTCATCGGCGGCTACAAAAGGTTCTTTGCTAAATGTTTCTTCCCAGGAATAACAAAATAAAGATATATTTTTCAGGTCTATAGTACGTGGCAATATAGCATCTTCTTGTTGTTCAGAGAGCACAAGTGTGCAAGAAGTAGACGCTGGGTGAAAGAGTACTGCTTGTGACATGTCTGTTATTGCATAACACATAATTATGCTTATGAGCATAAGTGTACATACCATATAGCGATAATAATGAGGAAGTTTTTGTGTCATTGTAACTTGTATAGGATAAAAAAGTTGCAGTATTGAAATGGAGCTGTCGTTTTTTTATTTTAATAGAAGAAATTACGTTTTGTGATATGTGTAAAAAAGTATTGATTGTACGGTAAATTTCCTGTTTTGAGGTTTTTAGTATACATTCAATATTAAAATAATTATACACATTTTTATTGGATAATTTTGCTATGTCCTTGGTTTTGCTACTCTACGGTTTATGTGCTTCTACTTTTACAGTAAGTAAAGCAACTTTAAGTTATACTTTACCTATCTTTTATACAGCAGCCCGGATGTGTGGAGGTGGAGTCGTGCTTTGTCTCCTTTATGCGTCATTGCACAGATCTTTTCCTCGAATTCGTACACGAGATTGGGGGTTATTAGCACAAATTGCTTTTTTTGCGGTATATGTTGCCTCTCTTTGTGATCTATGGCCTTTGCAATACCTGACAAGTATTGAATCGTCTCTTATTTTTAGTGTAACACCGTTTATGACTGCTTTATTTTCTTATCTTTGGTTTGGTGAAAAAATGACAGGCCGTAAATGGATGGGGCTTGGTATTGGCATGTGTTCTATTTTACCTTTGGTATATCGTATTACGGCACATCGTATTAGTTTGTCGCCGGGGCACATGATTGTGGTAATACTGCATTTGGGATCCGTTGCAGCGAGTGCTTATGGTTGGGTAGTTATGCGAGAGTTGGTTAAAGAGCGTCATTATTCGCCTTTAGCAATCAATGGCCTTGGTATGCTTTTGGGGGGAGGCCTTGCTCTTGTAACCTCTTTGTTGGTAGAACCATGGGATCCTGTTCCTGTAGTGGCGTGGAAGCCTTTTACCTTGCTCCTGATTATGATTATTATTCTTTCGAACGGTTTGTTTTCTAACCTGTACAGTTATTTACTTCGGACATATACAGCTACTTTGTTGTCTTTTGCAGGCTTTACTTGTCCGCTTTTTGCTTCATTGGCAGGATGGTTCTTTTTAGGAGAGCAATTGCAGGTTAATTTTTTCTTATCTTTTATAGCTGTGTTCCTTGGTCTTTATATTTTTTATCGAGAAGAATTACGTCAAGGATATATTGCTCAGTGAGGCATGTATGCTTTGTGGTATCTTGAATTATCACAGTAGAAGGAAGGGGCATAAGTATGAAAACATCACAAAAGTGTAGTGAATCTGCCTTTACAAGCACTCCTTTTTTTCAGATAATTAAAAGGTAAGGTAAACATTAGAATTGCTCGTTTATTAACAAAGGTGTATAAAGCTCATGAAATCAGGCACTCACCCAGAACTTAACAAAGTAGTTGCACATTGCACAGGATGTGAAAACGAATTTGAAACTATCTCTGTCAGTAAAGAAATTCGTGTATCACTCTGTTCTCAGTGTCATCCATTTTATACTGGTGAACAACGTTTTGTTGATACCGCTGGTCGTGTAGAGAAATTCCAGCAAAAATATGCAAAAATTGCTCAAAAGGCTGCAAAGAAAAAATCAGCTAAGTAGTTAGTAGCAATGAATTTTGATACTATTCCATGGCAGGAGCTGCGCGAGCGCTATGAAGCAATGACTCAGCAGCTCATGTCTCCTTCACTTTCTAATGATGAACGTTTAAAGCTGCAAAAAGAGTCAGCACAACTGTCACGTCTTTTGCAGGCATATGACGAGGTAGTTGTATTACAGCGCGAACAAGACGAACTTCAACAGCAACTTGAAGAAAATGATGATGCAGATATGAATGCGCTCATTCAAGATGAGCTTGAAGTTTTGCAAGAACAAAAAGTTCAGGCTGAAGCTCTTCTAGAAGAGATACTCTATCCTCCAAATGAGGTAGATAATCGTTCTGTATTTATAGAAATTCGATCAGGTGCTGGTGGGCAAGAAGCGGCATTGTTTGCAGCTGATTTGCTTAAAATGTACTTGCTCTATGCAGCAAAAAAAGGTTGGCGAACTTCAGTTACCAGTGAGAGCGAGACTGACTTGGGTGGCTACCGTGAAGTAGCGGTGCATATTCAAGGAAAGAATGCGTATGGACATCTTAAGTATGAGTCTGGCGTCCATCGGGTGCAACGTGTGCCTTCTACTGATACTGCAGGACGGGTACATACCTCAACTGCTACGGTTGCTGTTTTGCCCGAAGCAAAAGAGGTAGATGTAGATATTAACCCATCTGACTTGCGAATTGATGTTTATCGTTCGAGTGGAGCTGGCGGTCAGCACGTCAACACTACAGATTCTGCGGTACGTATTACCCATATACCAACTGGTGTGGTAGTTACTTGTCAGGATGAACGTTCACAGCATAAGAACAAAGCAAAAGCACTGAAAATATTGAAGTCTCGTATTTTGATGGCGCAACAAGAAGCACAAGTAGCAAAAGAGACTAAGCTTCGCAAAGAAATGGTGGGTACTGGTATGCGTGCTGAAAAAGTACGCACGTATAATTATCCGCAAAATCGTATTAGTGATCATCAAGTAAACCTGACATTAAAAAAACTTGATATGGTCATGGAGACAGGTGGTTTAGATGAGATTGTTGGAGCTCTCATGCAAAAAGAGCGAGAAGACCGTCGAAATAAGCAAGCTGCTATCATTGCAACATCCTAAAAAATCATTATTTATTAACCCTTCATCCTTAGCGAATGTATATGGCAATATTCGACTATTTTCTAACACACAGTAGGTATCTCAATGTTTGTGGTATAGGAGCTATTTTAGCACTTGCCTTTTTGTTTTCTAACAATAAATCTCAAATCAATGTACGACTTATACTTACCGCGCTTGTAATGCAGTTTTTGAGTGCTTTCTTTGTGCTTAAAACCACCCTTGGAACCACGTTAGTTCGGTGGGTAGCAAACTTTGTAGCAAAGCTATATGCTGTGGCGGATGAAGGTATTATGTTCGTGTTTGGGTCATTAGGAGTCAATCAAGAGCCATGGGGTTTTGTTTTTGCCTTTAAAGTACTCCCTATTATTGTTTTTTTTGGTGCGTTAATGTCTTTATTGCAGCATTTTGGTATTGTGCAACGCATTGTTGCTCTTGCAAGTATGTTGGTTAGGCCTGTATTGGGTACCTCCGGTGCAGAAACATTATGTGTTATTGCTAATAGTTTTTTGGGGCAAACAGAAGCTCCTTTATTGGTGAAAAAATATATTTCTACTATGACTGACTCAGAAATGTTACTTGTCATGGTAAGTGGTATGGGTACTATTAGTGGAGCAATTTTAGTCGTGTATGCTGCCATTGGTATTCCCATTACACATTTGTTAGCGGCAAGTGTGATGGCGATTCCAGCAACTATTATTATTGCAAAGATACTTTATCCTGAAACGAAAATGCCGGCAACAGCGCAGGGTATAGAGGTTGCTGAGGAAGAACAAACTGGTAACATTCTCGATGCTGTTTCTCAAGGGACAAGTGATGGGTTGCAATTGGCTTTGAATGTTGGTGCTATGCTTATCTCGTTTATCGCATTGATCGGCTTGCTTAATATGATACTTGGATTCGGGGCAGAAGTTATTAATTCATTTTTAGCAACTGTGGGCTTGAGTATGCGTTTGCCTGCGTTGACTTTGCAATCTATTTTGGGTGTTGTTTTTGCGCCAATCGGATACTTTTTTGGGTTACAAGGGAGAGAGATATGGCTAGCGGGTCAGTTAATTGGTATGAAAGTTGCTGTTAACGAGATGTTAGCATATACGCAGCTTGTATCTCTTAATTTGTCTGACCGCGCTGTGTCTTTGCTTACCTATGCATTATGTGGTTTTTCAAACTTTTCTTGTATAGGTATACAAATTGGCGGAATAGGTGCTCTAGCACCTTCAAAGCGCGCTACATTAAGCAGGCTTGGTTTTCGAGCTGTGTTGGGTGGTATGCTTGCTAATCTTTTGTCCGCAATGGTTGCAGGAATTTTGCTGTAAGCGATATTTTTAAAAAAAACCCTTAGCAAACGTGATGTCTTTTCTTATGATGGTAGTTAGCATCTTAGGAAAAGACATTTTTTTATGTGTATCGTTTTACGCACAGAAAGGAAAGTATCATGAAAGAGCGCATTATGGACGGAATATTGCAAATTCTTGCTCGTGACAAGCATATCAATGAAGATGATGTTGGCATACTCAAGCGTGAGTTTGAAAAGAACGAAACAGAGTACTTTGAGGATTTCTTAATCGATGAAGAAATTGTAGAAAAAGATGATTTGCTTAAAGCAATGGGAGAATTTTTTAACGTACAGCCAGTGGATGTTTTAGGCGCTGTTTTTGACCATGAGTTGTTGGTTAAATTCCCCAAAAGTATTCTTTTGTCTAGTGTTTGTATTCCCTATTACGTTGATAACAATATTCTTTTTGTGATCACTAATGATCCATCAAGTGATGAGGTAGAATCGATTTTGCGAGAGTATGTTTCGTACGATATAGCATTTTTTGCTGGCATTCCCCGTCACATTGATATGATGATTAAAGATTTTTATGAGGATTCTTTGTATCAGTATGATTATGAAGACAACATAGAAGAGTCAGCTGGACAGGATTAATTATGAAATACATTAAGTTCTTATCTGAGGTTCAACTCTCAGATATTGAGCAGTTTGGTGGAAAAAATGCATCTTTGGGAGAAATGATTGGCTCCTTGGAATCTCAAGGAATCCGAGTTCCTCCTGGTTTTGCTACTTCAGTACAGGCGTATTGGGAGTATGTAGCTTATAATAAACTTGAAAACAAGATGCAGACTATCTTGTCAGAGTTAACAGATATAGGAGATTTGCCTGTTTTGCAACGAATAGGCCGTGAAGCGCGCAAACTCTTCTATCAAGGAGAGCTTCCTCCAGTGCTTGAGCAAGAAATCGTAGAGGCCTACCGTATGCTCTCTCAGCAAGTAGGTAGTCCAGAAGGATGTGATGTTGCGGTACGTTCTTCGGCAACTGCAGAAGATTTGCCAGGCGCCTCCTTTGCTGGACAGCAAGAAACATTCTTGAATATACAGAGTGCAAAAGATTTATTAGAAGCATGGCGTAGTAGTATGGCATCTTTATTTACTGATCGTGCTATTGCTTATCGAGAAGAAAAAGGGTTTGATCATTTTTCTGTTGCTTTATCAGTAGGTGTGCAAAAAATGGTACGTTCTGATAAGGCTTGTGCAGGCGTTATGTTTACTTTGGAGCCTGAAAGTGGATTTAAGGATATCATTTCCATTACGTCCTCTTATGGACTGGGAGAGTCTGTGGTGCAAGGAATAGTTAACCCTGACGAATTCCATGTGCATGTTCCTACCTTGGAACAAGGATATCAGCCTATTGTTAAAAAGCATTGTGGTAGCAAAGAAATAAAGCTTGTATATCAAAAAAAACATGCTGATGAGCCTTTTTTGCCACTCATAGATAAATATCATGGTGGAACGTTGCAGAAAATTGTTTATGAAGCAATGCAAAATAAATCCACTATTATGGAGGAAGAAGTTGCTTGTGAAGATCGGCAACACTTTTCTCTTACCGACAGTGAAATTCTAGAACTTGCTCGCTATGCTCGTACCATTGAACAACATTACACGCAAAAATATGGACACTGGTGTCCTATGGATATTGAGTGGGGCAAAGATGGCATTGATAATAAGCTATATATACTCCAAGCTCGTCCAGAAACAATACACAGCCAGCACAATCACGATTCTTTGGTATCTCTGTATAGTTTAAAGGCAAAGCCTTCGCAGAGTGCAATTTTGACAACGGGGTTGAGTATAGGGTCAAGTGTTTATTCAGGCAAAGCTAGAATTGTTAATAGTATTGATGGTGTCGCAGAATTTAGTGCGGGGGACATTTTAGTTACTACTATGACTAATCCAGACTGGGTTCCATTGATGAAAAAGGCTGGCGGAATCGTCACTGAGCGCGGTGGTCGCACCTGTCACGCAGCTATTGTGAGCAGAGAGCTTGGTATTCCTGCAGTTACTGGGACACATGATGCCTTAGATGTTATTCAGGATGAGCAAGAAATAACGATTGATACTAGTTCAGGTGCCCAAGGTATGGTATACCAAGGGCGTTGGGAATATGAAACAAAAACGATCGAGTTAGAAAAAGTTCCACAGTTGCCAACGAAAGTCATGGTTAATATTGGCAATCCTGAATCAGCCTATAGTTACTCATTTTTACCCGTTGCTGGTGTTGGTTTAGCTCGTTTAGAGTTTATTATTACTTCACGTGTAGGGGTGCATCCGCTGGCATTGTTATATCCAGAGAAGGTTGATGAAGCAACTCGGCAAATAATTCAAACACGCGCAGCAGCCTACGATACGTTACAAGATTTTTTTGTTCATACAGTTGCTCAAGGTATAGGTATGATTGCAGCGGCATTTTATCCTCGGCCGGTAACGGTGCGTTTGAGCGACTTTAAGAGTAATGAGTATCGTAATTTGATTGGCGGCAGTGTATTCGAGCCAATAGAAGAGAACCCTATGCTTGGGTTTCGGGGGGCAGCACGTTATGTGCATGAAAAATATGCACCTGCTTTTGCATTAGAGTGTGCAGCTATCAAGAAAGTTTACCAAGAGATGGGGCTGACCAACATAAAAGTCATGATGCCGTTTGTACGCACTATCAAAGAAGTTCAAGCAGTACATGAAGTTTTGCGGAAAGAAAAAGTATTGGGGCAGCAAGGAAGTCCGCAGTTATACATGATGGTGGAAATTCCAAGCAATGTCATGCTCTTGGAAAAGTTTGCAGAATTTGTAGATGGTTTTTCGATTGGATCTAACGATTTAACACAGCTTACATTGGGTGTAGATCGTGATTCTCAATTACTTGCAGATACATTTGATGAGCGTAATGCTGCTGTGAAAAAAATGGTTACTTATGCGATTGATGGAGCGAGCTCTGTGAAGAAACCAATCGGTATTTGTGGTCAAGCGCCGTCAGATTTTCCAGAATTTGCGGAGTTTTTGATAGGGCAGGGCATCACTTCCATATCTTTGACTCCGGATACAGTGATTCCATTTTTGTTGCGTTATTAAAAATTATTGAATGATAAAAAGAAAGCTCCTCCTACCGACATGGTAAGAGGAGCTTTCTTTTTACATAAGTGTATGTTCTATTGTTTTAGCTGGGCTGAAGAAAAGTGGATTATTAGTGTCTTCTTGCTCGTTAATTACTTTTTTTAGTGCTTGAGCGTATACGGGGTTTTGCATAGCAAGATTGACGTTTGCTGTTAGCCATCCGAGTGGTGTGGATAAATTATAGCAGGTTCCAGGGAGCTTCACCGCAAATACACGTTCATGTTTTTGGATCATATGGGTAAGTCCGTCGTTCAAGAGTACTTGGTCTGAAGCATAGGTATTTAAATAATCTAAAGAAGAGAAGATTTTGTGAGAAAGGACAAATCTTCCCATGACAGCCAGACGAGAAGGCGCATCTTTTGCTTTTGGTTTATTGACGATAGAGGAAACCTGGAAAAGGTTTGGAGAAATTTGTTTTTTGATAGATATAACACCATGATCGGATACACAATCGCTTGGTACCTCTTGAACTGCAATAATATTTGCTTTTTCTTGGCGTGCTGCGCGTAGTAATTGTTGAAGGGCTGGCTGAGGTGAAGTACAGATATGGTCAGGAAGTGCGATAGCTATTTGTTCTTTGCCAATGCAATGTTGTGCTTGTAAAATTGCATGACCGAGCCCTTGTGGGTCTGATTGACGTATATAGGTAAAATTACCTTTACGATGAATAGTGTTGACACAGGCAAGCTTTTCTTCAAGATTATTTTCACTAAGGTGTGATTCAAGTTCGTATGAGCTATCAATGTGGTTAGCAATGGCATCTTTGTTTTTACCAGTGATAAGGAAAAAGTGCGCAAGGTCTGATGCAAGCGCTTCTTCGATAACATATTGGATAGCAGGTTTATTAATAAGGGGCAACATTTCTTTAGGTATTGCTTTGGTGTATGGTAAAAACCGTGTACCTCTACCCGCAGCTGGAACAATCACCTTTGTTATCGGTATTGCCATACTTTCTCCTTTTTTATTTAGTATAGATTTATACTGTTAGAATTGCTTGAGAAATGACATTTTACCCCCATGCAATAGACGTATATCATTGATTTTATACTTCAACATAGTAAGTCGTGTTAAGCCAAACCCAAAAGCGAATCCGCTAAATTCTTGAGGATCGATGCCTCCTGATCTGAGTACATTTGGGTGAACCAAGCCGGCTCCTCCTGCTTCAATCCATTTTGTTTGCTTGCAGACTGAGCAACCATTTGTACAAAAAGGGCAGGTAATATCTACTTCAATTCCTGGCTCCACAAATGGAAAATAACTTGGTCGAATACGTATATTGATAGCTGTGTCTTTAAAAATACCTTGAAAAAATTCTTTAATGGTACCCAAAAGGTGGGCCATGGATATATCTTTACCAATCATGAGGCATTCACATTGCATAAACATAAAGTCATGAGAAGCATCAGTTGCTTCATAGCGGTAACAGCGTCCGGGTGCTGCTATGGCAAGAGGTGGCTGCTGATTGTGCATAATGCGTGACTGAACTGTTGAAGTGTGAGTTCGTAAGAGCATATTTGGTATATCGAGCCAGAAAGTATCAAACATTTCTCGTTCTGGGTGATCTGCAGGGATATTGAGCACCTCGAAGTTGTGGTAATCCGATTCTACTTCGGGGCCATCTACGATATCGAAACCCAACGACATAAAGACATCTTCAATTTTTTGTGTAATAGACGTGTAGGGATGTAAACCACCTTTAAAAGAAGCTGATAGGTATTGGGTGACATCGAAATATTTATCCTTGTCTACCTTTTGCTTTTCTAGTGCATTTCGAAGGCTACTCTCTTTTTCTGTAAAGGCTTGCATCACCCTTGTTTTTAGGATGTTGAGCTCTTGACCAAAAGATTTACGCTTTTCTGGTGGAAGTTGTTTTAATTGTGTTTTAAGGTCTGCTAGTTGGCCCTTTCTTCCCAGGTATGCGCGACGAATTTGCTCCAGGTCATCTTCAGACGACACGTGGGTAAGCTGTGAGAAAAAGTCCTGCGAAAATGCTTGTAATGCTGGTATGGAATATTTCATAAGAATTCGGGGGTATTAATACTGCAGTGCTGTTTGAGCTTAATTTTAGCAAAGTGGAAGTGGATTGGCAATTTTTCTACAAGTGCCTGTTGACAAGGTGTTTGGAATACGCCACAATTAATAACAGAATATACGCTATGTATATCTTGTGCCGAGGTAGCTCAGTGGTAGAGCAGAAGCCTGAAGAGCTTCGTGTCGATGGTTCGATTCCGTCTCTCGGCACCATTTCTTTTCTTTCATATTATTATTTTATTGCCATAGTTCCGTGATATTTTTTTATGAAGCTTTACGGCGTTTCTGAAACTTTTTATTATAATTTTTTGTAGTTTATAATCAGTCTTTCGCAAGATGTTAGTATATCGATAATCGCTCTATGCAAGGGGTTAATTGCTTGTTGCATGGCGTAACGATCGTGTGCGTAACTTTTTTGCTCAATTTTAAATTGCCGAACCTAGTTTTTTGGTGAAGAAGGTTGCTATATTCTGGTACGAGGTTAATACCTTTTCAAGATTTAGTTATTGAAAAATAATTGTTGTGTAATATTCCTTACTCATAGGATTTGGTAAAATTTACCATCTCTTTTAATTGTGGGTGAGTTATATTAGGCTGGTTGGCGAGTACTGTCCGATAACGCGGAAGAAGGGAAAAGGTTGTTTATGGATCGAACTTCTAATAGACGCTCAAATATCGCATGGTTTAAGCTCGCTGAGTTTGTTTCTCGAGGAGAGCGAGAGCGTGCTTTGAGTATTTATCGTCTTTTATCACATTCTATTTCAGATAAAGCATTTGTAGCACAATTACGTGGTGATATACTCCGTGCCTTTAATGATAAACATGCATTACAGGCATATGAGGAAGCTGCTGAGTATTATGAGGGACATAAGCAGATGCAAGCTGCAGTATTGTATGAAGAAATGAGCGTTTTGGATAATGAATCTTATGAGCGAGCAATGAAAGTATTGAATGCTTACCAAGAGATTGGCTGGTTAGATAAAACACAAAAGTGTGCAGAGCGGGTCATAGATATTTTATTGCGTAAAAAGCGTTATTTTCAAATCCATGAAATTATACGTGATATTAATTTACCTTCGGCACAAAAGGCAGAGTTGCATGAACGCTTTGTTGTTGGTGTCCTGGGAAATAATGCGCAGCCAGATCGTCCGCTACTTGAATCTCATATTGTAGCTGCTTTAGAAGGGTATGATAAAAGTGATCAAGCACAGGAACGCGTATCACGTTTTTTTGGTAAGCTTGCGTCATTAGATGAAGACGTGAAAGTATTTGCAGCAGAACAATA